>OLFZ01000234.1_pt1 | contig 64549 bp, 40 predicted proteins | sample 1604861 | NCBI WGS metagenome assembly OLFZ01 (sample SAMEA3888895, study PRJEB22519) | human gut metagenome | biome: human gut; feature: human-associated habitat; material: faeces | place: Denmark | collected 2011 | reverse complement strand
ACCTCACGCTCACGGCCTCCTTCAAGACGGCCACCACGGGCGGCGGAGACCAGGGCGGCGGCACGCTGGGCGACTGACCCACGGGGCGGGTCGGCAGGCCTCACGGCCTCTCTGAAAACCGCTGACCCAGCCACCCGCCCTGCGTAAGAAGGGAGGGGGAAGTCCAGGGGCTTCCCACGGGCCACCCGCCCACGGCGCCTACTAAAGGAAATTCGCCACCCGATCGGAACGACCTCTCGTCGCCTCGCCCTCTCCCTATGCGCCTGCTGAGGATGGAAAACAACAAAAACAACATTTACAACTATGAACAAACGCTTCGCGGGGGACAAACACACGCTATGCGTGTAACAAGCCTTCTGCAAGGTAAACAACACGATACAACAGCTTCGCGGGGACATGCGCAGAACTGAGCTTGCTCAAGTTATGCCATGGCGAGAAAGAGTGCCATGAAATGGAACAGCTTCGCGGGGACACATGGCTAAGCGAACAATACTATGCAGGAAATGCGTCAAGTTGTGTGAGCAAGGCGAAGCGTTGTAAATGTTGTTTCTCTACAAGCAACCTTCGGCCTCGAAGAGGCAATGTCCTGGCGAAGCGTTGTTACTTGTTGTAAAGGTTGTTTTAGTTGTTTTCTTAACTCAATCTAATGACATTGAGGATATTGAGTGGACAAAGCAAACTTGGTTGTAAAATATTGTAAAAGTTGTATTGGTTGTCTTCTTCACTTGCCCTCGTGTTGCCACCGAAAGCAGAGAGAGAAGTACTCATTAACAAACCCTTAAACGAAAGAAAAATCATGGATGAAAAGAAAAGGCAGGTATGGCGGTTCGTCATTCAGTGCGCCATCTCGATCCTCACGGCCATAGCCACGGCCCTCGGCGTGACGAGCTGCATGGCAGCCGTGTAGCCACGCAATAGCGAACGATAGAAGTTTTCATAGAATGATGGGCTAAATGAAAAATGCTTCCGCCCCTCTGAGATGTGAATCTTGGAGGGGCATTGCTCCCTCTCCCGCCGCACGATACTGCACGAACCATCATCAATCCCTCGAAAAAAGTAGCGCCCGCTCTTGGTTGTTCGTCAGGGAAAGTGTACCTTTGCTCCGACATTCGTTAGGAAAAGTGTGCCGTATGGCTGATTATTCGTCAGAAAAAGTGTGTACTTATAGCGATTATTCGTCGGAAAAAGTGTGAGTCATGGAAAGAAGCACCTATCAGACCAATTAGAATGGAAGACTAAACAAGAGCGCAAACCGCTGATTTTTTACTTCCCGTTGTTTATCATTTTTGTTGTGGGGTTTATTGGTACAAGAAGTGTCAGGTCTTCTTGGGCTGCGACCCCTTGCCCGCGACGATCTCCACTACCGTCAGCTGGTCGCCCTCGACGCGAAAGCGGACGTCGTAGTCGGCGAAGGCGAGGCCGTAGAGGCGGGTGGGGTCGTTGTGGTAGTGAGGCCGCGGGTCGAGGGCCAGCGCCTGGCGCAGGGCCAGCGTCTCAGCCTCAGAGAGCGGACTGTCGGCAGGGTCGGGGAGGACGACCTGCAGTTGGCGCCATTGGCTTTGATCCGTGAAGCCCCCGCGCGCCTGGGGATGGGCGTCGGCATAGGGCAGGTAGGGCTTGATGTCGTAGATGGGCGTGCCGTCCATCAGGTCGGCTCCCGCGACGATGATCTCCGTGCCCTCCACGGCCAGGATGCGCACCGAGGAGAGGCCCAGGCCGTTGGGACGGTAGGGCGACCGCGTGGCAAAGACGCCCATCCGCTCGTTGCCCCCCAGCCGTGGCGGACGCACCGTGGGCTGGAAGGTGGCGGACTGGTGGCGGTTGGCCGAGAAGCCCCAGAGGAGCCAAAGGTAGTCGAAGTCGTCGAGGCCACGCAGCGACTCGCTGTCGGCGTAGGCGTCGAGGAGGACGATGCGGCCCTGCAGGTCTTCGACGAGCCCGCTCTGCCGGGGCACGCCAAACTTGCTCTTGAAGGGCGAACGGAAGACGGCTATCGGATGGATTTCCATGTGGATGATTGTGGGGATGGGGAAACTACTCGTTGCCGATGGCTTCCACCTTGGGGGCGGAGACGGACGGCGACGGGGCGGAGGAAGGCGCGGTGGAGGCAGCGTCGTCGCTGCTGCTGGCCTCGCCCTCGCTGCTGGTCTCGCTACTGGCCTCGGCCTCCTCGTCCTCCTCGTTGTGCTGCGGACGGCGGATGCTGTTATACACCTTCTTGGCCTCCTCCTTCTCCAGCTGCTCGATGGAGTCGGCGGCAGCCGTATCGACGGAGACGAGGTCGGTGGGCTCCGCCAGCTTCTCGATGAGCGTGCTGTCGGGCTCCAGGTAGGAGGGCGTGCGCGTATATTCCGGGTCGCCGAAATGGCTCACGGCGTTGTAGATCGTGAAGGCGGCAAGCAGCGCGCCTCCCACGGCGATGAAGACCTTCATCCCCCGGCTGAGTCGCGGCTCCTCCTCGATGGGCTTTTGGACGATGGACCGGCCACAATGGGGGCAGCGGTCGCTTCCTTGCGGTATCTCTTGATGGCAGTAGGGACAAATCATCTTCTTGCGTATTTGGCTGGTTGAGTGACTTTTCGTGCAAAGTTAGCGGATTTCCGCTAAAGCATGAAATTTTTATCCGAGTTTTTTCATTTCTTCCTTACTTCTCCGTGGCGAGGCGCTCCGAGCCCGAGCGTGTGAGGCGGTCGAGCTGTCGGCGGAAGGCCAGGAAGTAGAGCAGGCCCGAGGTGGTCAGTCCGAAGGGGAAGGAATACCAGACGCCGATGAGGCCCAGGTCGAGCGTGACGCCGAAGAGGTAGCTCAGCGGCAGCGAGATGACGAAGAAGGCGAGGAAGGCGTAGATCACCAGCGGGCGGACGTGGGCGAGGCCGCGGAGGCTGTTGCCGAAGACGATCTGCATGCCGTCGCCGATCTGATAGACGAGGAACGGCCATACCGTGAGTGAGACGAGGTGGACCACGTCGTCGTTGGGCGTGAAGAGCGACCCGATATCGTGGCGCAGGACGAAGACCACGGCGCCGACCACCACGGCCAGCATCATGACGATCTGGAAGGCGGCGTAGGCGTTGCCCCGGGCGGCACGGTAGTCGCGCTGGCCCATCGCGTTGCTGATGCGCACCGCCGCCGCGGCCCCGATGCCGTAATAGACCATGAAGCCCACCTGACTGATCGTGAGCATCACCTGGTGGGCGGCCAGGGCCGTCGTGCCAATCCAGCCGACGATGATGCTTGTGAGGCTGAAGGCCGAGGTCTCCATGCCCATCTGCAGCGCGATGGGCCATCCCAGGAGGTTGAGCTGGCGGAAGTCGGCGCGGTTGATGCGTCCCCGGAGGAAGCCCTGGGCGTAGGCCCGATACTTCCGGCGCGAGAAGAAGACCACCATCATCGCCACCGCCATGATCACGCGTGAGGCCAGCGTGCTGAGTCCCGCTCCCGTCAGTCCCAGTTCGGGCGCGCCGAGCTGGCCGTAGATCAGCACCCAGTTGCCGAAGATATTGAGGATGTTGCCGCCGATGAGCACCCACATCGAGAGCGCGGTGTCGGTGATGCCGTCGGCAAACTGCTTGAAGACGTTGAAGAGGCAGACGAAGGGGAGGGAGGCGAGCAGCACGAGGTAGTAGGGCTTGATCAGCGGCAGCAGCTCCGCGGGTTGGCCCAGGTGGTCGATGGAGAGGTAGAATCCCCCCATCACGCCGACGATGAGGGCGGCGAGCAGCAGGTTGGCACAGATGGCGTTGCGCACCATCTCGCCGATGCGTTGCGTCTTCTCCTGGCCGTAGAGCGTGCCGACGGTGGGCGTGACGGCATAGGAGAAGCCGAGGGCGAAGATGATGACGAGGTTGATGATATTGTTGACGAAAGCCGCGGCAGCCAGTTCGCTGGTGGCATGGTGGCCGATCATCAGCGTGTCGGCAAAGGCGAGGACGATCGTGCCGAGCTGTCCCACCACGATGGGGACGCCGAGCATCGTCAACGGCTTGTAATAGGGAGTATAACGATGTAGTGTCATGCTTTTCTTTCTTCTCTCTTTTTTTTCTTTTTTCTTCTCTTGTTTGTTTTCTCTCTTTTTTCTTCTTCTCTTGTTTGGAAATCAATCGACTTGTACGGTTGAAATTGCCCAATACGCCCTTTCAGCCCGTTTCAACCGTACAGGTCGAAATCAATTGGTCTGTGGCGGTCCGCTCGTCAGGAAAAGTCCACACGCCAGGGAAGCCCGCTCGCCAGGGAAAGCCCGCTCGTCAGCGGAGTTTGCTACCCTTCATCCGTTTCGGGCAAAAGCCGTCGAATGGACACTCCCCGCATTTCGGCCGCGCGCTCTGGCAGACGTAGCGTCCGTGGAGCAGCAGCCAGTGGTGGGCGTCGGCCACGTCCTCCTCGGGGATGTGGGCCATGAGGTAGTCCTCCACCTTGCGCGGCGTGTCGGCGCTCTCGGGCACGAGGCCCAGGCGGTGGCTCACGCGATAGACGTGGGTATCGACCGCCAGCGTGGGACGGCCAAACCACACGGCCTGCACCACATTGGCCGTCTTGCGGCCCACGCCCGGCAACTTCACCAGCTCGGCGGCCTCCGAGGGCACCTCGCCACCATACTGATCGGTCAGCATCCGCGCCATCTCGACCAGATGGCGGGCCTTGGCGTTGGGATAGCTCACCGACCGCACCAGCTCATAGACCGCCTCGACAGAAGCCTGGGCCATGGCGCGGGCGTCGGGGAAGCGGGCGAAGAGGGCGGGCGTGATCGCATTGACGCGGCGGTCCGTACACTGGGCGCTGAGCAGCGTGGCACAGAGCAGCTGGAAGGCGGAGCCAAACTCCAGTTCCGTGGTCTGAGGACCTGCCTCGCGGCGAAAAAAATCGAGCACCTGGTGGTATCTTTCTTCACGTTTCATGGGTGCAAAGTTACGACAAATCGGCCGAATGGCAAAAAAACCGCCCCTCGATAGCGAGATTTATAACCTCGTTTGGTGGTCTTTTCAGGAAAAAGTCGTACTTTTGCAGCCTCAAATATCAAGAATCAAGGATAATAAATACGGATATATATAATATATAGGATATATGAGTAAGCAGACAGAAAAGATTAAGGCACTGGTGGAAAAGCGTGCCCAGGCTCGCCTCGGCGGTGGTCAGAAGGCCATCGAGAAGCAGCACGCGCGCGGCAAGTACACGGCGCGTGAGCGCATCGAGATGCTGGTCGATAAGGACTCTTTCGAGGAGTATGACATGTTCAAACTCCATCGTTGCCACAACTTCGGCATGGAGAAGAAGCAGTTCTTGGGCGACGGCGTCGTAGCCGGCAGTGCCACGATAGACGGCCGTCTGGTCTATGTCTATGCCCAGGACTTCACCGTCAATGGCGGCTCGCTCTCCGAGACGATGGCGCAGAAGATCTGCAAGGTGATGGACATGGCGATGACCAACGGCGCGCCGATGATCTGTATGAACGATTCGGGTGGCGCACGCATCCAGGAGGGCATCTCCGCCCTGGCGGGCTATGGCGAGATCTTCGAGCGCAACATCCTTGCCTCGGGCGTCATTCCCCAGATCTCCGCCATCCTCGGCCCTTGCGCCGGTGGCGCGGTCTATTCGCCGGCCCTCACCGACTTCATCTTCATGAAGGAGCAGACCAGCTATATGTTTCTCACCGGCCCGAAGGTCGTCAAGACCGTCACGGGCGAGGATATCGACGCCGAGCACCTCGGTGGCGCCAGCGTCCATGCCAGCAAGAGCGGCGTGACGAGCTTCACGGCCAAGACCGAGGAAGATCTCATGGGCGACATCCGCACGCTGCTGACCTACCTGCCCTCCAACAACCGTGAGGAGGCGCCGCGCGTGGCTTGCGACGACCCCGTCTGCCGCAAGGAGGAGATCCTCAACGAGATCATCCCCGACGACCCCAACCAGGCTTACGATATGTACAAGGTGATCCACGCCATCACCGACCATGGCGACTTCTTCGAGGTGCAGCCTAAGTTTGCCAAGAACATCATCACGGGCTTCGCCCGCTTCAACGGTCAGAGCGTCGGCATCGTGGCCAACCAGCCCTCAGCCTACGCTGGCGTGCTCGACGTCAACGCCTCGCGCAAGGGCGCCCGTTTCGTCCGCTTCTGCGACGCCTTCAACATCCCCATCGTCAGTCTGGTCGATGTGCCGGGCTTCCTCCCGGGCACGGGTCAGGAGTACAACGCCGTCATCCAGCACGGAGCCAAGTTGCTCTTCGCCTATGGCGAGGCCACCGTGCCCAAGATCACCATCACGCTGCGCAAGAGCTATGGTGGCAGCCACATCGTCATGGGCTGCAAGCAGCTGCGCGCCGACATCAACTTCGCATGGCCTTCGAGCGAGATCGCCGTCATGGGTGCCTCGGGAGCCGTCGCCATCCTCTGTGGCAAGGAGGCCAAGGAGGTGAAGGAGCAGGGTGGCAACGTGGCCGAGTTCCTCGCCGAGAAGGAGGAGGAATACACCGAGAAGTTTGCCAACCCCTACCAGGCGGCGCAGTTTGGCTACATCGACGACGTGATCGAGCCGCGCAACACGCGCTTCCGCATCTGCCGCGCTCTGGCTCAGTTGGCACACAAGAAGCAGACGTTGCCGGCGAAGAAGCACGGTTGCATGCCGATGTAAAGCCTATCCGCAACAATAGAATCAGAAAGAATCATGGACAAGAATATTTATGCCGCCATCGCCATGGCGCTTTACGACTACGCTGGCAACAACGTACACGACACGGAGCCGACGGTGATCACCATCCAGCCGAAACTCACGCAGTGGGACAACCGCCTGGAGGCCATGACGGCAAAGCCATAGACAAGACAGTAAAGACACAAGATGAAAGAGTTCAAATATACGATTGATGGCAAGGAGTATCACGTTGCCATCGGAGGCGTGAGCGACGACTACGTGGCCGACGTCACCGTCAATGGAGAGACCTTCCAGGTGCAGATGGAGAAGCCGGAGGAGCCGGAGAAGAAGGTGGAGCTGGGCAAGCCCGTCGAGGAGGCGTCTGACGACGCTGCCCCCGCTGCCCAGGTCAATGCGGCCAACGCCGTCAAGGCACCGCTGCCGGGCACGATCACCAGTATCGAGGTGGCCGTGGGCCAGGAGGTGAAGGCTGGCGACACGGTCGTCGTCCTCGAGGCCATGAAGATGCAGAACAGCATCGAGGCGGAGAAGGACGGCAAGGTGACGGCCATCGCCGTCAAGGTGGGCCAGGCCGTGCTGGAGGACGATCCCCTCGTGGTGGTGGAGTAAGTCCTGCGTAGAGGAAGCTGTGCTTATGAAATAGCCTTCCTTTGTACAATAGTATTCCGGCAGAGAGATCCTCAGGTCGAAGAGAATATAAAAAAGAGCCGAAGGGCGCGAGAGAAACCATTGGTAGTGGTCCGTCTCGTGTCCTTCGGCTTTTTTTTGTGTGGCTGCGAGGAGTCCTTCGGATCTATTTTCTGTGGGCTCCAGCGATTACAGTTCCACGACGGTGATGCCGGCTCCGCCAAACTGCACGTGCTCGTCGCGGAAGGACCGGACGTTGGGCACGGTGGCAAGATACTGGCGGATCATTTGGCGCAGGATGCCGTTGCCCTTGCCGTGGAGGATGCGCACCTGGGAAGCACCGGCCAGGATGGCGTCGTCGATGAAGTATTGCACCTGCATCAGCGCCTCGTCGCCCCGCATGCCGCGCAGGTCGATTTCCGTGCGGAAATGCTTGACGTGGGCATCGACCGTGCTCCGCGTGATGTTGCTCGTCGGCGCGTAGGTCTGGAGGTTGGCCAGGGAGGTCTTCGTGCTGCCCGTGGAGGCGCTGGCCTTCGGTTCCTGTGCGCGCTCCAGCCGGTCGAGGCGCATCTTCGTCCGCATGCCGCCGCCGAAGACGACCATTGCCATCTTGCCGTCCAGGCTCTCCACCGTGCCCGTGCTCGTCAGTCCCTTGATGCGCACGGTGTCGCCCTTGTCGATCGGCAACTCGCGCTGGGCCGTGGGCCGCATCTCGGCCTGTTTCTTCTGCTGCGAAGCCTTCTCGGCCTGCCGCTTCTCGTGGCGCTCCTTGCGACTGCGGATGCGCTCGACCTTGGCCTGGAAGTCCTCGTCGCTCATCACGCCGTGGCCCTTCGCCCGCTTCTCCTTCGACGGGGCAGGCGTCTCCTTGTCCAGTCCGCGCTCAAACTCGGCGAGCTGCTGGCGGATCTTGCGCGTTTCCTCTTTCTCGGCCTGGTGCTCGCGGATCTCGCGGATGGTGTTCTCGATGCGCTTGTTGCTCTCCTTGATCAGTTCCTCGGCCTGGGCGCGGGCACGGGCGAGGATCTCCTTGCGGCTCTTCTCCACGTCCTCCACCATCGACTCATATTTCTCCAGCCGCTTCTCCAGTTCCTTCTCGCGGGCGTGGACGGTCTGCCGCTTCGCCTCCCAGTAGCGCTTGTCGCGCACGATGTCCTGCAGGTACTTGTCGCTCTGGATATAGTCTGACCCGACGATCTCCGAAGCCTCGCGGATCACCTCCTCGGGGAGTCCGATCTTGCGTGCTATCTCGATGGCGAAACTGCTGCCCGGGCGGCCGATGGCCAACTGGAAGAGGGGGCGCATCTCGTGGCGGTCGTAGAGCATGGCGCCGTTGGCCACACCAGGATGGTCCTCGGCGAAATGCTTCAGGTTCTGGTAGTGGGTAGTGATGACGGCCCAGGCCTGGCGCTTCCAAAACTGCTCCAACACGGCCTGGGCGATGGCGCCGCCGATCTGCGGCTCCGTGCCCGTACCAAACTCGTCGATGAGGATCAGCGTGCGGTCGTTGGCCTGGCGGATCATCCGCTTCATGCTCAGCAGGTGGGAGGAGTAGGTGCTCAGGTCGTTCTCCAGGCTCTGCTCGTCGCCGATGTCCATCATGATGTCGTCGAAGAGGCCCGCCTTGGAACGATCGCTCACGGGGATGGGGAGGCCCATCTGGAGCATGTACTGGAGCAGGCCGACCGTCTTCAGGCACACCGACTTGCCGCCCGCGTTGGGTCCGGAGATGATCAGAATGCGGCCCTCGCTCGTCAGCGTGATCTCCAGGGGGATGATGCGCTGTGGACGGCTGTCGCGCGGCTCGTCGTCCTCCTCTGTGGAGGGCCGCGTCTCGGCCAGCGCGCGCTCCAGCAGCGGGTGGCGCGCCTCGATCCAGTCCATGACGGGGGTGTCGGCTACGTGGGGTGCCGTGGCCCGCATCGACTCGGCCAACTGGTCCTTGGCCTGGATGAGGTCGATCTGGGCGAGGAAGTCGTAGCTGTCGATGATCTCGGCCACATGGGGGCGCACGCGCTTGGTGTAGGTGGTGAGGATGCGGATAATCTCCTGGCGCTCCTGGTTCTCGAGGTCGCGGATCTTGTTGTTGGCCTCGACGACCTCGGTCGGTTCGATGTAGAGCGTGCGTCCTGAGGCCGACTCGTCGTGGACGATGCCGCTGATCTTGCGCTTCACGCCCGGAGCGATGGGAATGACCAAGCGGCCGTCGCGCAGCGAGGGAGCGACGTCCTTGTCGACCAAGCCCTCGGACTGAGCAGACCGCAGGATGGCGTGGAGCGTGCGGGAGACGGATCCCTCCACGCGCGCCAGTTCGCGGCGTATCTGGTTGAGCTCGGGTGAGGCGGTGTCGCGGACGTGGCCAAACTTATCGACGATCTGGTCGGCCTGCTGGATCAGGATGGGGAAGGTAGCCACGCCGTCGGCCAGCCGGTAGAGGGCCTCATAGTGCTTCTCGGCGATGTGGCCGTCCTCGTCCAGTTCCTCGTCGAGGCCACGGATGAAGACCACGAGGCGGTGGATGGTGTCGAGGGAGCGGCGGAAGTCGAAGAGCTCCTCCACCTCGAAGTGGGTGTTCTCCAGGCGGATGCGCTTCAGGGCGGGGCGCACGTCGAAGAAGAAGGTCAGCGGCACGTCGGCGCGCTCCTGGCGCAGGCGCCGAAACTCGCGCACCTGCTCCAACCATTCGTTGATGGTCGCCGCGTCCTTGCAAAACGCCATCTCATCGACAAGCAACTTGCCCAGCGACGACAGACAGCGCTCCTTGAGCAGGAGGCGGATGCTGTCGATGCCGATCTTCCTTTCGTAGTTGTGGGGATATATCATCTTTGATCTTATACCTATTTATATATAACGGGGTGCAAAGGTACGAATTTATACTGAAAATAGGGGCCGAAACCCATTTTGGAGTGAAAAGATTTGTGGGGGCGCGGGGAAACCCTTACTTTTGCAGCAACAAAAAAACTGAAACATGAGAAAAGGAATCTTGCAAAAACAGTATCCATTCCCCGTCCGCCGCTATGTGCAGACGATGTCGCTGCGTGACAACCCCGAGCTCATCGCCCTCTACCGCAAGGCGCATAGCCAACCCGAGTTTTGGCCGGAGATAGGGGAGGGCATCCGCGCCGTGGGCATCCTGGAGATGGAACTCTATATCCTCGGCACGCGACTGGTCATGATTGTCGATATGCCCGACGAGCTCGACTGGGACGAAGTGATGGCACGACTGGCCAAGTTGCCACGACAGGCAGAGTGGGAAGACCATGTGGCGCAGTTTCAAAGTTGCGCGAAAGGGTCCACTTCCGACGAGAAATGGCAGATGATGGAGCGCATTTTCCACCTTTATCAGTGATTTTGTCCAATTTTCGGTGCAAAATTCACATTTATTGAAAAAAAGTTGCCGAAAAGTTTGGTGGTTCACCAAGAAGGTAGTACCTTTGCACCCGTTAAGCCGATATGGCTCAGTTGGTAGAGCAACGCATTCGTAATGCGTAGGTCCCCGGTTCGAGTCCGGGTATCGGCTCTTTCTTTGTTTCTGTAAGATTCAAAGGAAGAAAAAAGCAAAGTGAAACATCCCGCGGAATTAGCACATCGGTAGTGCATCGGCTTCCCAAGCCGAGGAGGCGGGTTCGACTCCCGTATTCCGCTCAGAGGGATACGTTGACATTAGAACTTTGTTTTTAATCAAATATTAGACAAGTTAGAGTTATAGTTATAGCCCTGTTGAGCGTGTGAAACGTTGAAAGCAGGGCATTTTTTTGTCCCTATGCGAAGCGATTCTCGTTTCTTAGCGTTCCCATTCTCGTGGTTTTCTAAACCGATTCTCGTGGCCTTTGCGAGCCAATTTTTTGTGGCATTTTGAGTCATTCTGTGAACCGATCTCAAGGGAAATCCGCACCAATCGTAGAGCCAGCGACGTTTTTTCCATGAAATTAAGATGTTGTTTGGAGAAAAAGCATTATTTTTGCAGATGAGTTTGATCTTGGGCCACTACGAGGCGCATCGTCGTCGGCGCGAGGGCCCTGGCAGATCGTCCACTCGGTATATGAGACGTAATGAATATTAATCAATCAAATTAAAGAAACGATGCGAAAGATGATCCTTTCACTTGCCCTTTTGTTGCCCATGTTGGCCATGGGGGCAGACGATGCGGAGATCCTCAACGCCTTGCGCCTTCACAAGGCTTCGGGCGAGGAGGTGACAATCCTGCTCAAAGAGCGTCCCGTCGTCACCTTTGTCAGTAACGACCTGGTCGTCACTACCCAAAGCAACGAAGTCAGCTATCCCTCGGCCGACATCATGAAGTTCACCTACGAGGCGGTGGAGTATTCGGGCGTCAACGGCCTGGCTCAGACGGGCTCTCTCATCTCCTTCCTGGGCGATGAGCTCCAAGTGGCGCACCTGACCCCGGCTACCGAGGTGGCGGTCTATACCCTGGACGGAAAGTGTGTGGCCACGGCTACGACCGACGCCAAGGGTGCTGCCTCGATCTCGCTCTCGGGTCAGCCAGCAGCGGTCTATGTAGTGAAAACCTCGTCAGTAACCTTAAAAATCCGTAAGCAATGAAAAGACTCTCGCTCTCATTCTTGATCCTCTTCGCCATGGTCTGTGGGGCAATGGCGCAAAACGAGGCCATGTATGTGTATCGCAATAGCAACTTGGGCAAACTGACGTTCCTGAAGTCGGAGATCGACAGTGTGGTCTGCTCGCAGGTGGACCTGCAGGGCCAGCGCCACGAGGAGTATGTCGTCCAGGAGATCTGGACCCGCGACAGCGTCTATCGCACGCTGCTCTCGACCATCGACAGCGTGAGTTTCGCCACCGTCGTCAACACCTGTCCCGACGCCCACCATCCTCACGCCGTGGATCTCGGATTGCCGAGTGGCACGAAGTGGGCTTGCTGCAATGTCGGCGCACCCTTCCCCGAGGCTTTCGGAGGCTTCTATGCCTGGGGTGAAACCTGGCAGAAGGACTCCTACAACCGCTATACCTATGCTTACACTGAGGACTGGATCGATGAGGTGAAAATCGGCGAGGACATCGCGGGCACTTCCTATGATGTGGCCCACGTCCTCATGGGCGACGCATGGCGGATGCCGACGGTGGAAGACCAGAAGGAACTGATGGACAACTGCAGTCTGCAGGAGACGCAGCGCAGCGGCATGAACGGTGTGCTCGTGACGGGCCCCAACGGCAATCAGATCTTCTTCCCGCTCCCGGGCTACCGCAACTACGACGAGGTGGAGACCCAGGGCTACTACGGCTTCTATTGGTCGAGCATGCTCAACACCGACTACGGCTACAGAAGCTATTATCTCTACTTAGGTCGCGACTTCTGGTATTCGAGCGACAACTACTGCTCCAGCGGCTACTCCGTGCGCGGTGTGAGCAAGTAGGCGGACTTGACCGCAAGCCTGTCTTGCACGCAAGCCCGTTATGACCGCAGGCCCGTCTTGCATGGCTTCGGCCAGCAGGCGGGACTTGACCCAATAGCCAACAACAAGAAGAGCCCGGTGACACCATGTAGTGCCACCGGGCTTTCTATTAACAGGCTTATTGTCAACTTATGAAGTTGTCTTGCTTGAAGTGGAAGCGGAAGGCGGCCTTTCGGCCACCCCCGTCTGTTAGTCTTATCCGTTTTTCTCTTATTCGTTGCGGAAGATCAGCGAACCGTTGCTCTGGTCGATAGTGATGGCCTTGTCGCGGATCACCGTGCCTGCCAGCAGCGCCTTGGAGAGGTCGTTGAGGACGTAGCGCTGGATGGCCCGCTTCACGGGGCGTGCGCCAAACTCCGGGTCGTAGCCCTTGTCGCAGAGGTAGCTGACGGCCTCCGGCGTCCATTCCAGGTCGAAACCTTGCGGCTTCAGCATAGCCTTGACGCGGTCGAGCTGGAGGGTGACAACACCCGCGATCTCTTCCTTCGTGAGCGGCTGGAACATGATCGTCTCGTCGATACGGTTGAGAAACTCCGGACGGATGGTCTTCTTGAGCATCTCCATCACCTTCGCCTTCGTCTCCTCGACCACCATGGCGCGGTTGGCGGCACTGATGTGCTCAAACTGCTGCTGGATGTACTGCGATCCGAGGTTGGAGGTCATGATGATGATGGTGTTCTTGAAGTTGACCGTGCGGCCCTTGTTGTCCGTCAGTCGTCCGTCGTCGAGCACCTGGAGCAGGATGTTGAAGACGTCGGGGTGGGCCTTCTCTATCTCATCGAAGAGAACCACGGAGTAGGGCTTGCGCCTGACGGCCTCGGTCAACTGGCCACCCTCGTCGTAACCGACGTACCCCGGAGGCGCGCCGATGAGGCGGGAGACACTAAACTTCTCTTGGTATTCGCTCATATCGATACGCGTCATCATCGTCTCGTCGTCGAAGAGGTATTCGGCCAGCGCCTTCGCCAGCTCGGTCTTACCCGTACCCGTCGTGCCGAGGAAGATGAAGGAGGCTATCGGCTTCTTCGGATCTTGCAGTCCGGCGCGGCTGCGGCGCACGGCGTCGGCCACGGCCGTGATGGCCTCATCCTGGCCAATCACCCGCTTGTGGAGCTCTTCCTCCAGGTGGAGGAGCTTGTCGCGCTCGCTCTGCATCATCCGCGTCACGGGGATTCCCGTCCAGCGGCTCACCACCTCGGCGATATCGTCGGCAGTCACCTCCTCGCGGATGAGTTTCTCGCCACCCTGCGTCTGGTCGAGCTGCTTCTGTATGGCCTTGATGTCGGCGTCTATCTGCTGCAGTTTGCCATAGCGTATCTCCGCCACGAGCTGGTAGTTGCCCTCGCGCTCGGCGCGCTCGGCGTCAAACTTCAGTTGCTCTATCTGCTGTTTGTCCTGCTGGATCTTGTTGACCAGAGCCTTCTGGGCCTCCCATTTAGCTCGGAATCCCTTCACCTTGTCCTGCAGTTCGGCTATCTCGCGCTCGATGTTGTTGAGCTTTTGCAGGTCGGGGTCCTTCTCGGTCGCTCCCGGCTGCACCTCGCGCTTCACCGACTCGCGCTCGATCTCCTTCTGCTTCAACTGTCTCTCCAGTTCGTCCAGTTCCTCCGGCACGGAGTCGCGCTCCATACGGAGTTTGGCAGCAGCCTCATCCATGAGGTCGATGGCCTTGTCGGGGAGGAAACGGTCTGTGATGTAGCGTTCAGAGAGTTGCACGGCAGCGATGCAGGCGTCGTCCTGGATACGCACCTTGTGGTGGTTCTCGTAGCGCTCCTTCAGTCCACGTAGGATGGAGATGGCGTCGGTCTCGTCCGGCTCCTCGACCATGACGGTCTGGAAGCGGCGCTCCAGGGCCTTGTCCTTCTCGAAGTACTTCTGATACTCGTTGAGCGTCGTCGCACCGATGGCACGCAGTTCGCCACGTGCCAGGGCCGGCTTGAGGATATTGGCGGCGTCCATGGCGCCCTCGCCACCACCGGCTCCCACGAGCGTATGGATCTCGTCGATGAAGAGGATGATGTTGCCTTCGGCCTTCGTCACCTCCTTGATCACCGACTTCAGGCGCTCCTCAAACTCGCCCTTGTATTTGGCACCCGCCACGAGTGCGCCCATATCGAGGGAGTAGAGTTGCTTGTCCTTCAGGTTCTCGGGCACGTCGCCACGCACGATACGCTCGGCCAGTCCTTCGACGATAGCCGTCTTGCCCGTACCCGGCTCGCCAATGAGGATCGGGTTGTTCTTCGTACGGCGGGAGAGGATCTGCAAGACGCGGCGTATCTCCTCGTCACGGCCGATCACTGGGTCGAGTTTTCCTGCCCGCGCCCGCTCCACGAGGTTGGTGGCATACTTGGAGAGGGCCTGGAAGTTTTCGTCTCCGCTTTGGCTCTCCACCTTCTGTCCTTGGCGCAGCGACTGGATGGCCTGGAGCATTTCCTTCTCCGTGCAGCCAGCGTCCTTCAGGATACGTGAGGCAGTGCTGCCCACTTGTAGCAGGGCCAGCAGCAGCGGTTCGATGCTCACGTAGTCGTCGCCGAGTTTCTGGGAAATATCGAGGCTCTTCTCCAGCACCTTGTTGCTGTCGGGAGAGAAATAGGGTTCTCCGCCCGAGACCTTCGGCAGATGCTTGATCTCGTTTTGCAGACTCAGCTCGACGGTCTGGGCGTTCACTCCCAACTTTTGGAGCACGTAGTCCGTCACGTCTTTGCCCTTGTCCATCACGCCGGCAAGGATGTGAACCGGCTCGATGGTCTGCTGTCCATTGCGCTTCGCCGTGTCCAGCGCGCTTTGGATAGCCTCTTGGGCTTTGATGGTGAATTTGTCAAATGTCATATTTGTTTCTCCTTTCTGTGCTTCCTCTCCTTCGGCTGTGGCGCCTCGGGAGATTCTTCACGTTTTTTTATTATTGTTTTCTGCCGAATGATAGGCAAAACCTATACCCGATTTGTAAATATGACAATACGGCATAAATTGATGACAATTTGTCACCAGGGAAGACTATAATCAACGACAAACAATACTACGTTTGCCACTATTTACAACCACACCACTATTGCAGGAATGGTAGTGTGTGCTTTGGCTCCCGGCCCTGGGGGAGATACGCAACTGCCATATCAACATCGGAACGTGGAACTGTATCGAACAATACGTACAACCCTGTCGCCTCATTCGGCTGAATCCGATGATGGTTCGGCCTTGCGCTTGGGCCTTCTCGCTCGTCAGAAGCGGAAACCGTAGGTGAAGCGCACGCGCCATTTGCTTCTGCGCACCTGCAGTTGATCTCGGTCGCCCACCACGGAATAGTTGTAGATCAAGGAGGCGACGGCAAACTGGTTGCGCCAGGAATAGACCGCTGCGCCACGTCCTGTCGTGATGAGGCTGGGGAAGCGGTAGTGGAGGTTGATGCGCTCTCCGTTCTCCTTGAGTCGGGAGTGGATATAGAAGTCGAAGGTGGGCAGGAGGGAGAGGTGGAAGAGCCACCGCTTGCCTGCCACGAGGTTGTAGCCGTAGCCTGCGCCAATGCCAATCTCCATCAGTTTGAGGTTGATGGGCTGCTGGTTGGCGGTCTCGTTGGCGTCGATGTCCGTGATCTGTCCGTCGAAACTGGCGCCCACCATGAAGCTGCCCGCACTCCTGCGCTGGAGGTAGCTCTGGCTGAAGGCCGCTGGAAAGGAGAAGCGCTTGCTGTTGAACGCATAGTAGAGGTTGACGTTGAGGGCCTGCTGCCTGATGGCCCCTTTCTCGATCGGCGTGACCTCGTCGTTCATTGAGGCCTTGCCGTGGTAGGTCTTCGACGAGAGAAACACGATGTCGAAGCCGAAGCGGTTGCTGTAGGAGTTGACGTTCAACTCATAGTCCTGGCTCTTTCCCGCCAGTTTCATGGGGTTGAGCGCCACGGCAGCTCCCAGTCCGCGATATGCCACCGCCATACTCAGCGTGCCGCGGAAGTCCGACTCCACCTCGGTGTGGTATTGGTCCTCGCCATTGCGTCCCGTGGTGCGAATCCATGCTCCCGAGAGGTTGCCCCGCAGTTTGATGGTCCAGCGTCCGGGTGGCCGCATGATATAGGCCGTGTCGTAGTTGATGCGCTGGTAGCGTTCTGCAAGGATGGCGTTGCCCGCATGCAGCAGTTGGTCATACTTCACCAGTCGCTTGCGCAGGGCGTTGTATTTCTTCTCGTCCATGCTCCCGCTGTCTCTTCGAGCCCGCAGGATACTGTCGCCCCATTGCAGCAGGCGTCCCTCGTCCGAGGCCCGTCGGATCTCCAGTCGGATACTGTCGGCATATTCTACCTTCTCCTTCCAGCTGCGCTTCTTCTTGCGGCGTTGGGATTGGGCAGAAGCATCGATGGCGATGGTTGCCACGAGAAGCAAGATCATCCAGCGGACGAAAAAGCGGGTGGGGTGGAGCGGTGAGATCGAGTGTGACATGGCGTGAGGATGAGGAAAGGATCTTCCCTTATTACCTATATATATATATGATTATGATGACGGCCTATGTATATGAATATGAGAATGGCCTATATATATGTTTATGATGACGACCTATATATATATGATTAAAATGACGGCGCACTATGAGCTGAAAGCGCAAGTCTGATGATGGTGCCAACAGATTGGACAGACGGCAAGAATCAGATTGGCTGACGTCAGGAAAAGAAAAACTGGGACTTGGCCCCGCGTCGTTGTGCGAAGCACCAAGTCCCAGTCGTATAGAGTCGATATTAATAAGCGAAGAGAGGATAGTCCTTCATCGTAGCATTGACCTTCTCGCGAACGCGGGCGATGACCTGCTCGTTCTCGGGGTCAGCCAATACCTCGTTGATCAACTCAGCCACGAGGTGCATCATGTCCTCCTTGGCGCCACGGGTCGTCATGGCAGCGGTGCCAAGACGGAGACCTGAGGTCTGGAAGGCAGAACGCTCGTCGTAGGGAACGGCATTCTTGTTGGCCGTGATGTCGGCAGCCACGAGGGCAGCCTCAGCCACCTTACCCGTCAGCTCCGGATACTTCGGACGGAGGTCGAGCAGCATGGAGTGGTTGTCAGTACCACCGCTCACGATGTCGAAGCCGTAGCCGATGAGGTCCTCAGCCAGCACGGCGGCGTTCTTCTTCACCTGCGTAGCATACTCCTTCCAAGAAGGCAGCAGGTTCTCGCCGAAACCGACGGCCTTGGCAGCGATGACGTGCTCCAGCGGACCACCCTGGTTGCCCGGGAAGACTGCGGAGTTGAGCAGCATGGACATCTTCTTCAGATCGCCCTTCTTCGTCTTCAGACCCCACGGATTCTCGAAGTCCTTGCCCATCATGATGATACCACCGCGCGGACCACGGAGCGTCTTGTGGGTCGTCGTGGTGACGATGTGAGCGTACTTCACCGGGTTCTTCAGCAAGCCAGCTGCGATCAGACCAGCCGGGTGAGCCATATCGACCAGCAGGATGGCACCTACTGCGTCGGCGATCTTGCGCATGCGCTCGTAGTCCCACTCACGGCTGTAGGCAGAGCCACCACCGAAGATCAGCTTCGGCTTGTTCTCCAGGGCCAGCTTCTCCATCTCGTCGTAGTCCACGCGGCCTGTCTCGCGGCAGAGGTGATAGCCGATGTGGTTGTAGAGGATACCCGACGTGTTGACAGCGCTACCGTGAGAGAGGTGGCCGCCCTGATCGAGGTCCAAGCCCATGAAGGTTTCGCCCGGCTTCAGGATGGCGAGCAGTACAGCCTGGTTGGCCTGTGCGCCAGAGTGGGGCTGCACGTTGACAAACTCAGCGCCGAAGAGCTGCTTCACGCGGTCGATGGCGAGGTTCTCCACCTTGTCCACCACCTGGCAACCGCCGTAGTAGCGCTTGCCGGGATAACCCTCGGCATATTTGTTGGTGAGGTATGAACCCATGGCGTTCATCACCTCATCGCTCACGAAGTTCTCTGAAGCAATCAGCTCCATACCCTTCAGCTGACGCTGATGCTCTTGCTCGATCAAGTCGAAAATCTCTTGGTCTCTTCTCATACTTGTACTTTTACTTTATTAAGATATTACTATTGATGTTTCAGCCTGGATAGTCCATAATGTCCCTCTGCGGGGGTTAGAGCTCGCAGTTGGCAGGGGTTCTATGGATTGCGCAGGTTAGGTTAGATTTCTCTTGCAATGGTTAGCAAAGTTCCACCTTATCCATTTTTTGTTCTTTGTCGCAGTAGTGACATTTCAGTATTCCGTGCTCCTTGTCTATCACGTTGAAGATGGTGTCCATCGGTTCGTTATTGGTGATACACTTCGGATTGTTGCACTTGACGATGCCCCGCAGCTCGTCGGGCGTCTCCACCTTTTTCTTCTCCACCACCTCGTAGTCCTTGATGATGTTGAGCACCACGTTGGGCGCTACTACCGAGAGGCGCGAGATCTCATCGTCTGTGAAGAACTTGTCGCTCACCTTGATGATGCCCTTCGTGCCCACCATCTTTGACGAGAGGTTGTAGCCGATCGTCACCGGGGTGGAGAGGTGCTGGAGCTGGAGAAGGTTGACGACGTCGAAGGTCTTCTCCACGGGGATATGGTCTATTACCGTGCCGTTCTTGATGGCGGCCACGAGTCTTTCTTTCTTGTTCATCGCTTGCTGGTTATTCAATGATCGTTTTGTCATTGCGAATCTCCTCGATGGAGATACCAAGGCAATGGCAGAAGATGGCCTCGCGGGCATAGAGTCCGTTCTTGGCCTGCTGGATGTAGTAGGCGTGGGGATTGGCGTCCACGTCGTAGGCAATCTCGTTCACGCGGGGTAGCGGGTGGAGGATGCGCATGTTGTCCTTGACCTTGCCGAGCATGTTCTCGTGCAGGATATAGACGTTCTTGACGCGCTCATACTCCATCAGGTCGGAGAAGCGCTCCTTTTGCACGCGCGTCATGTAGAGGATGTCGGCGTCGGCGATCACGTCCTCGTCAAACTCCTCGTGCTCCTCATACTTGATGCCGTGCTCCCGGCAATAGAGCTTATACTCTTCGGGCATGGCGAGCTCCTTGGGCGATATGAAATGGAAAGTGGGGTTGAAATGGCGCATCGCCATGAGGAGGGAGTGGACGGTGCGTCCGTAGCGGAGGTCGCCGACCAGATAGATGTTGAGGTTCTCCAGCGTGCCCTGCGTCTGCCGGATCGTGTAGAGGTCGAGCAGGCATTGCGATGGATGCTGGTGGGCTCCGTCTCCCGCATTGACGATGGGGACGGGTGCTACTTCCGAGGCGTATTGTGCCGCGCCCTCGATATGGTGGCGCATGACGATCACGTCTGCATAGTTGGACACCATGAGAATTGTGTCCTTCAACGTTTCGCCCTTGCTGACGCTCGAAACCTTGGCGTCGGTAAAGCCGATGACGCGCGCACCCAGTCGGTTGGCAGCCGTCTCAAAGCTCAATCGGGTGCGGGTGGAAGGCTCATAAAATAGTGTTGCCACCACTTTCCCCTTCAGCAACTCACGGTTGGGGTGTGCCTCAAACTCCTTCGCCATCTCCAGGAGGTGCAAAAGCTCCTCGCGGTTCAGGGTCTGGATGTTCACAAAGTTATGTTTTTCCATTTACCGCTTCTATGTTTTATAATTCGGGTTCAAAGATACAAATTCTTTTTTGATTAGCATCGGGTAGTGAGGGAAAAAATGAGTTGGAGGATAAAAAAACGTGTAATAATCGGTGGAGCTCACTTTTTTGCCTTTACTTCTATGTTGAACCCCATTTTTTCATTAACTTTGCACACTATATATAAAAAGGTACTCGATTCATGAGAAGAGCAATCGTTCACTTCCTTTGGGGAGGACTGGCAATCGTTGTGGCTTTCTGCCTCATGTTTTTCATTGCCGTATGGAATGGCTGGATAGGCTATATGCCCGATATGGACACCCTTTCCAATCCGATCGATAAGTTTGCCACCCAGGTCTATTCGGCCAATGGCAAGCTCATCGGCACGTGGAATGAGGACAACGGCAACCGTGTGGCGGTCGATTACAACAGTATCAGCCCCAACCTCGTCCATGCGCTGGTCGCCACCGAGGACGAGCGTTTCTACGAGCACTCCGGCATCGACTATATCGCCCTGGGCCGTGCCATCATCAAGCGAGGCATCCTCGGCCACCACGAGGCTGGTGGCGGTTCCACCATCACGCAGCAGCTTGCCAAGCAGCTCTATTCTGAGAAGGCCCACGGCACGCTGGAGCGCATGTTGCAGAAGCCGATTGAGTGGATCATCGCCATCAAGCTGGAGCGATACTTCACCAAGGAGGAGATCATCGCCATGTACCTCAACTACTTCGACTTCCTCCACAACGCCGTCGGCATCAAGCGGGCGGCCAATATCTATTTCGACAAGGAGCCCTGGCAGCTCAACCTCGACGAGTCGGCCATCCTGGTGGGTATGTGCAAGAATCCCTCGATGTTCAATCCCGTGCGCTACCAGGATCGTTGCCGCCAGCGTCGCAATGTCGTCCTGGCGCAGATGCTCAAGTGTGGCTATATCACCTCAGAGCAGTACGGCCAGGCGAGTGCGCAGCCTTTGGAGCTCCATTTCTCCCACGAAAAGCCCATTGCTGGTGCGGGTAGCTATTTCCAGGCTTTCCTCAAGCAGTATATGATGGCCGAGTTGCCTCTGCGCGAAAACTATCCTGCCTGGCGTGAGCGCCAGTATGTCCTCGACTCCATCGCCTGGGCCACCGACCCGCTCTATGGCTGGTGCAACAAGAACCACAAGCGCAATGGCGACAACTACAACGTCAATACCGACGGCCTCCGTATCTTCACGACCATCGACACGCGCATGCAGCAGTATGCCGAGCAGGCCGTGCGCGAGCATGTGGGGCGTAGTCTCCAGACGGCTTTCAACCAGGAGAACCACTACAAGCCCAATGCGCCTTTCTCCTCCGGCATCTCGCGCCAGCAGATCAAGAATAGCATCAACCGCAGCATCCGTCAGAGCACGCGCTTCCTCCGTATGAAGGAGGCAGGAGCCTCGCCAGAGGAGATCATCCGTGCCTTCCGCACCCCCGTCGATATGACGGTCTTCACCTATCATGGTCCCGAGGAGCGCACGATGACGCCGATTGACTCCATTATCTATTATAAGAGTTTTCTGCGTTCTGCCTTCATGAGCATGGATCCCCATACGGGCGCCGTCAAGGCTTATGTCGGCGGTATCGACTACGACCACTTCAAGTATGACATGGTGATGGGAGGCCGTCGCCAGGTGGGATCCACTATCAAGCCCTTCCTCTACGCCCTGGCCATGCAGAACGGTATGACTCCTTGCACCACCCTCCGCAACGTCCAGTACTCCTACGGCGGATGGACCCCGCGCAACGGCAGCCATGCGCGCAACGGCCAGCAAGTGCCGCTGAAGTGGGCGCTGCAGCACTCCAACAACTGGATCTCGGCCAGCCTCATCACGACCCTTGGTCCGCAGCAGTTTGTGGGCATCCTCCACGACTTCGGCCTCAACAATCCTGACATCGACCGCAACGCCACCCCCGTGCTCAGTCTCGGTCCCTGCGAGGTCTCTGTCGGCGAGATGGTCTCGGCCTATACGGCCTTCGCCAATGGCGGCGTGCGCTGCGCCCCGTTGTTTGTCACGAAGATCGAGGACAGCCACGGCAATGTCATTGCCAAGTTCCAGCCCCTGATGACGGAGGTGATCAGCGAGGACAACTCCTATCGCATGATCGACATGATGCGTGCCGTCATCGATGGCGGTACGGGTAGCCGACTGAAGGGTGCCTACGGGATGAAGGGCGACATCTGTGGCAAGACGGGTACGACCAACAGCAACTCCGACGGTTGGTTTATCGCCTTCACCCCCGAACTGGTCAGTGGCGCCTGGGTGGGCGGTGAGGACCGCGACATCCACTTCGACTCCACTTCCCTCGGACAGGGAGCCGCCGCCGCCCTGCCTATCTGGGCCTACTTTATGAAGAAGGTCTATGCCGACCACCAGTTGGGCTACAGCGACAAACCGCAGTTTGCCATCCCCAAGGACTTCGACTTCTGTTCCACGTCCGAGGACACCGATGTCAACGACATCCAGGAGGTCTATTTCTGATTCGCACCTGCCCTATGGCTAATGAAGTCAGAATATGAACATTGTGTATATAAAACCCATAGTGTTGCGGAATTATGGTTGTTAATTGTCACATTAATATATAGGTTTATGGGAAATTCATTCATGAAAGCCTTTATTGTCTTGATGTTAAGCATCCTGCAGACAACTGTATGCCATGCCGATACTTTCAAGGGGAAGGTTGTCAATGCTGAGACTGGCGAGGTTATTGTCGGAGCAAGGGTAGAGAGCGAGATCAACCCCCAACCTGGATGGTCTATTCAGAGTACGACAGAGACCGACAGTACGGGATGCTTCTATCTGAATGGTAGTATGGAAGGACGCATCATGTTCAAGTTTAGCATGATAGGCTACAAGAATCTCCGCAAGGTGGACTATTCCTATGGCAGGGAGGTGAAAGATACGACCGACCTTGGCATCATCAAGTTGCAACCCACGGCACTCATGCTGCAGGAGGTAAAGGTGACGGCCAAGATGCCCCGCATCACTATGGTGGGCGACACGATAGTGTTCAACCCCGAAGCGTTCAAACTGAAGGAAGGAGCACGCCTTGCCGAACTGATCAAGAAACTACCGGGAGTGGAGAACCGCGACGGCAAACTCTACTGGAACGACAAACCCATACGCTTGATGATGAACGGTCGGGATGTCTTCGGCGGCAGTCAGATCATCAGCGAGCTGCCGGCAGAAGTGACAGACAAACTGAAGCTCTACGACCGCAAGTCGGAGCTGGCACGCCATACTGGCAATGACGATGGCGAGGAAGACCATGTGCTTGACATACAGGTGAAGCCGGGATTTCTCGACAAGTGGTATGGAGAGGCAGAAGCACAATACCAGACAGACAAGCGGTATATGTTCAGCCTCAGGGCCAGTCGGCTGAGCGACCACGACCCACAGATGATATATGGTCAGGCAAACAACACCAACCGCTATATCGACCGCACGATGGGTCAAAGTATGGATCGCAATATCGACGGCGACGGCAAGAGCCAGTATGGATCGTACAACTACCAACACAACTGGAAGACAGAGGGTGCAGGATCCTATAGCGACAACAGCTTCGACATCAGTGCCAACATGGGCCACAGCGATGGTTGGAACACAAGCACTCAGTCCACCGAGACTTTCTTCCCTGGCAAGGAGCGCACGTTTAGCGTAGCAGACAACTACCACTATGCCCATAAGCTCACTCCGCAGTTGCAGACGAAACTCTTTGCTTACACCGATTCGGCGAATAGCATAAGCGTAGATGTGAAGGCGGCTTACGAGAAAGGACATAGCATCAGCGAAGACCAAGGAGCATCGTATGGCTACGATCCGGAGAAGTTTGAATACCACACTATCGGCGCAGCCTTTGCCGCCAAGCCAGGCGATGCGCTCTATGACCGATTGATCACCCGCAACCGCTATTATCATACAAGTGACAGTCAGACGCGCAGTCTGAACATGGACTACTCATGGGAACACTTCTTTGGCAAGAAAGGTTCGTTCACCTTGCAAGGCTACACCAAAATAAGCGGATCCGATGAAGATACCCACAACAACCGCAGCCTGGAATATCTGAGGGACAACAGAAGCGAAACGCTATGGCAGTATTACGAACGCAACAATCATGGCCTCAGCACGCAGCTCGGCGCCGAACTGGAATACTGGCTGAGTAGCAAGGTCTATCTGGACCTATCCGACAATGTGACCTATTCGCGTACCAGAGCCATTCGCGACATATATACCGACCATAGCGAAGAGAACGTGGTGGGAGGTATGCCGACGACGCCAGACCTTGCCAACACCATGGGCAACCTGATGCACCAATGGACCAATAGCTTCTCTCTGAAGTCAACCATCACTCCCGTGAAGTCTCTCATGATTATGCCAAAGTTCAACTGGAACGTATATCGTGAGAAGGCAGACTACCATTACGGACAGCTCGACACCACTGCCGTGCGCACAAGCTATGGCTACGAACCGTCGCTATTTCTGAAATGGAAGATGAGCCGTGTGCGCAATATGGATTTCTCTTTTTCCTATCATACTACGGTGCCCGACCTGGTGAGCACGCTCGCTTATCGCAACACCATCAATCCGCTGTCTATTTCCGTGGGCAATCCCTTCCTTGGCAAATCACACAGTCATACGACCAAATATAGCTACCATCGCATGTGGCTGCGCAAGCAGATCGTGCTCGGACTGACTGCGTCATATACAAAGGAAATCAATCCGATTGCCACGCTCTATCGTTATAATTCCGCAACAGGCGTCTATGAGTCGAAGCCAATGAACGTGAAAGGAGGCGACTCCTGGAAATTCGGAGTCAACTACGACCAAGGTATTGGCGTGTATTTCCGGTTGATGAACAAACTGTCGGTGCAGGCATCACAGTCGTACGGTTTCTTGACGATGGTGGACAACAACGACCCTAATACTGTTCCTGCCTTGAATCATCAGAAAACGGTTGGTATAGACGAAGACTTTGATTTGTCGTATGAGACAAACACGCTGCAGCTGTCTTTGTACGACCGTCTGCAATGGAACCGCTACCGCTATGATGACGCATCATACAACATGCATCCTTTATATAATAGATTAGGTGTGACAGCTATGCTGAAGCTCGAACCTTTCCAAGTGGTAGCGGAGGTAGCCGATCATTTCCGTTCCGATTATGCCACGTCGGAAATGAACGGCCACAAGATCATTTCATCGTTGAGTGTTGATTACAGTTTCTGCAAGAACAAATGCCGCCTGTCGCTGTATATTGATGATATCTTCAACAAAGACATCTATTATGATAGCAAATATACGGCATTCCAGCGTTACGAATCAGCCGAAAACTATATCCACCACTATGCCAATCTTACCTTCACGTATAGATTCGACGCCAAGGCAGATAAAAAGAAACGCAGATAAAAAGAAAAAGGTAGGGATAGGAAAACCATCCCTACCTTTGGACCAGGAGAATTACTTTCTGACTATCTTCCGCAGTCTTCTTGCTTTGTCTCCTTACTCTATATACTTCGTCTCCTTCGGCATGCAGATCCAAAGGAGAATATACACCAGTACGCCACAGAAGGCCGTGCAGGTCGTCAGGACGACATAGACGATGCGTAGGATCGCCACGTCCCATCCGAAATACTCGGCTATACCGCTACAGACGCCCGCCAGCCATTTGTCGGTCGTCGATCTTGTGAGTCGTTTCTTATATACTCCATAGGGCTTCAATATTTACAGTTTTTGCCAAATTTCGTCGAGACCCTTCCTTTTCTTTCCCGGGTTCGGACAGTCCTCGGCGATGTGTCCCAGCGGAATGATCGCCACGGCCTCGAATCCCTCTACGGGAAATAGACGCTTCACGGCCTCCACATCGTAGTTGCACACCCAGCAGGTGCCCAGTCCACGGTCGGCGGCAGCCAAGGCCAGATGTTCCACGGCTATTCCGAGGTCGATGTCGCCATGCGACTTGCCGTCGTCGGGACGCACCCATGCGTTGGCCGTGTCCTTCATGCAGAGCACATAGATCGGCGCGGAGGCAAGCCAAGGACGGTCGTAGCACTGGCGTATCTTCTCCTTGGCCTCGTCGGAGGCAAGAAGGAGAAACTTCCAAGGCTGCCGGTTGCAGGCCGACGGAGCCAGTTGCACACACGTCATGATCGCGTCGAGGTCGGCCTGCGAGACCGCCTCGTCGGTGAATTTGCGCACAGAGAAGCGCGCGGTTGCCAATTCTTTGAAGTTCATAGGCTTCGTTTTTTTATGTTATTTTGGACTTGGTTAGTAGTTGCCCTCATCCACAATCGGGTAGAGCTCGATAAACTCCCCGTTGTGTCGCTTTCCGTCGTTGATGATCTCCGCCACCTTTTGGCCGATCACGTCGGGCTGGTGCGATCCCGGTCCGTCGTAGTGGCCGTTGAGGTCGGTGGAGGTGGCTCCCGGGTGGATGGTAAACGCCTCCACGGGCACGTGGAAGTGGTCAAATTCCCATCCCATCGTGGCGATCATCGTGTTCTGTCCCGCCTTGCTGGCCACGTAGGCCATCGGGTGCCAGTAGGGGCTAAACGTGCTTGGCACGGTGATGTTGCAGATTCTGCCCTGGTTTTTCTCCAGCAGCGGCAGCAGCAACTTCGTCAGATAGAACGTGCCGATATAGTTGACCTGCACCGTGTCGATCACGTCCTGCAGCGACTGCTCGTAGCTCCTGACCGACATGTCGCCCGGAATGCCCGCGTTGTTGACCAGCAGCGAGAGCTCCGGATACTTCTCCGCTATCTCGCGAGCCGAGACCTCGATCTCCCCGTTGTCCGCAAGGTTCACATACTGCCATCCCGCCACGTCGGCACCCTCGGCGCGGAGGGCCTCCATGGCCTTCAGTGCTCGGTCTTCACAGCGTGCGCCGACCACTACCTGCCATCCCGATTTTCCCAGATGGCGCGCTATCTCATATCCGATGCCCTTGTTGGCACCTGTCACCAAAACTTGTTTCTTCATTTTTTCGCTCTTTTATTATAGGTCAATATAATAGTTGTGTTCCTTCCATGTGTGGGTTCCGCCTTCCACCCATGTGTTGTGCTTTACCCATGTGGCGTCCCCCGTGCCTATTCCTCCCCCAGCCAGTCATCGACGAGCTTTCGCGCGATGCTCAGCTTCTCGGGCAGCGGCGGCAGGTTGTCTCTGCCAAACCAGCTTCCGCGCTCCAGTTCGGACCGTTGCAGATGGATCTCGCCTCCCGCATAGTCGGCGTGGAATCCCACCATCAGTCCGCAGGGGAAGGGCCACGGCTGCGACCCGAAATAGCGGAGGTTGGTAATGTCGAGTTGCGTCTCCTCCATCACCTCGCGCCTCACGGCCTCTTCGAGCGTCTCTCCCGTCTCGACAAATCCCGCCACCAGTCCATAGATGCGGTTGTTGACGAAGTTTTTCGCATGGACGAGCAGCACCTCCTCGCCCCGGTGTACGAGCACGATGACGGCCGTGGCCAGTTGTGGCCAGATCTCTTTGCCACAATGCGTACACTTCTTCGAAATGATGGTGTCCATCCTTGTGGGCGCACCACACACACCGCAGTATTGCGTGTTCTGGTCCCAGTAGAGCAGTTCGCGACATTTTCCCGCCTTCAGATAGAGTTCTGTCGGCAGATGATAGAATGACTTGCGCAGTGGGCACGTCTCGTAGCGTTCGTCCTCGGCGATGGGATAGTCGATGCTGGCCGCCCTCACCTCCGTCCCGTCCTCCATCGGTGCTATCTCCATCACGTGCGTCCAGGGCTTCAGTTCGATGGGAGGATTCTCAGCCAGGGGGATGGTACGACTGCCGTCCGCGTTCTTCTCCAGCATGACGGCATCCTTGACGAATATGAACCAATATTTCATGATGTGTGTGATCTCGTTCTTCTTTCCGAAGACTTCTCTTATTCCTTCTTTCCGAAGAGCAGCTCGTAGTCCCTTGCTGCCGCCGGCTTCACCCATTCCTCCGGCACGAAGCGCCAGTTGTTGTTCGGTTGCGGGTCGAGCGTCCCCATCCGCTTGATTTCCTCCATGAGGTAGTGGCGCTGGTCGCGTTCGCTCTCCCAGAGGATGCGGCTCTGCAGCGAGTCGTGTGGAATGCCCGCCCCCTTCGTGAGCAGTTCTCCGCCTCCGTTGCCTCGGTAGCTGTTGATTGCCACGCGATACCAGGCGTTCGGGTCAAACGGTCTTCCGTCGCTCATCTGGAGGATGCGCACCTTTTGTCCGTTGGGCTTCGTCACGTCCACCTCGTAGTCGATGCCAGCCGCCGAGTCGAAGTTGAAGAGGAAGTTTTTGAATCCCAGTCGCTGCGCGTCGTCGCTCGTGTCGTCGAAGAGCAGCAGATGGTCCTCGGGCTTCTCCATCGTGTTCACCCATTGGTCGTAGCTCATCTCCAAATGGCGGCGTATCTCGTCGCCCGTCATCCGCATCACATAGAGCTGGTTCTCATACTTATAGAGGTTGAACATATCCGCCACCGTTACCTCTCCCGCCTTGATCGAGGCGCTGAGCGACAGGGGCGCGTTGAAGGCGATGTCCGCCTTTGTGATCTGCAGTTCGAGGTTGAGAATGAGGTCGTTGAAGGCCGACGACCCAAAATAGCTGTCGCGCGTGGAGATCTCGTGCTTGAACGTGCCCAGCGGCTGCTCCGCCCAGGCCTTCACGCTGTCAATGGCCGCTGCGAAATGGTCCATATATCCCCTGTCGGGCTCCAGGTCGGCCACATCCACGATGCTTCCCTCCTTCTTGGCCACGCGCCATTGTCCGTCCCTCTCCACGAGTTGGATTGTGGCCAAGGCCACCTTACGCGCGTTGTTGGCCGGGTCCAGGCAGACCACCTCCTGGCCCTCGCTGTTCTCCACCACCGACTGGTGTGGCCTGTGGTCGTGTCCGAAGAGTACGACGTCAAATCCCGCCACCTCCTCGGCAACCCTCCGCGAGGCGTCCTCCGTATAGTCCTCCGTCACGATGCCGCCGTCCCATCCCGAGTGGAAGAGGCCGACGATCACGTCCGGATGCTCCCGATCCTTCACCTCCTGGATGGTTCTCCGTGCCGTGGCCACCATGTCGTCGAAGCGCAGTCCGCTCCACAGATTTTCCTTCAGCCAACTGGGGATGGCTGGCGTGATCATGCCGATGATCGCCACCTTCACCTTGCCGTCCTTGCACAGCACGCAATAGGGCAGGGTGTAGGGCTTTCCCGTCCGCGTGTCGATGACGTTGGCTCCCAGTACCGGCGCGTGGCTCTCCCTGATCCATTTGTCATAGACCCCGTGGCCCGTCTCCACGTCGTGGTTGCCCAGCGTCTGTGCGTCATACTGTAGGTAGTTCGTACATTGTGCCGCGATGTTGGTCTGTCCTGTCGCCACATAGTTGTAATAGTAGCAGATGGGCTGGCCCTGCAGGATGTCGCCATTGTCGAGCAGAAAGACGTTCTCTGCCCCATACTGCGCCCTCATCCGGTCAACGTAGGTTTTTACGCGGGCCAGCGAACCCGGCAGGTCGCGGCGGTTGATAAAGTCGTAGGGAAAGAAACAACCGTGCACGTCGGAAGTCTCTATAATCTGTATGGTCGTCGTGTCGTTGTTTTCCATTCCGTAAACATTGTCTCCGTAGGCGTGGAGTGAAAGTGCTGCAAGAAGCGACAAAAATAGTTTCTTCATTCTTTTAAGTTGATGTTATGATATGAGGAGGGGTGGGGGATAGGCGTCCGTCAGTCTGCTGCCGTCGTCCAAGTCGTGGTCCGCGCCTGCTGCCTTTTCCTTACCTCGTCCTGCGCCACCATCGCCCCATAGAGATAGGCCTCGCCAAACGTCTTCCATATCATTGCGTAGAAGACCAGCGCGAGACAGAAGGTCAGCGTTGCCGTGGTCAGCACCCAGTAGCCCATGCCCAGCACCCTGGGGTCGCCCTCCGCTGCCAGCGTGTAGTCGAAGTAGCCTTCTATGAGCAGGATGATGGCTGGGATCATCAGCAGCGTGAAGACCACCAGGCCGATGATGCCCGATAGGAGGGCGTAGGTGAGGTAGCTTCCCAGATGGCGCAGCACGCGCTTGGCCGCCCTGCCACACTTCGGCATGGGCGCGACCAACTGCAGGATGGTCCGCTTGAAAACGACCAGTGCGGCCAGCGCCAGCAGCAGGGCCAGCGCCGTCCCGATCCATTGTCCGCAGAGCGCCGTCGTGATGCTCAGCGCCCATCCCAGCGATGAGGCTACCAGCGGTTTCCATGTCCGGCGGAGCGTCGTCAGCTGTTGGCCGGTGAAGAGCCGATAGCCCTCGGCGATGCAGCGAGCCACGCTGCGATCTCTTGTCAGTGCTTCTCTATCCATTGCTTTTCTTAGAAATCATCCTGCCTTAAACAATCCTGTCCTGGAACAATCTTGTCTTGGAACATTCCTGTCCTGGAACAATCTTGTCTTGGAACATTCCGTCCTAAAACATTCCTGTCTTAGAACATCCTGCGCCGAAACTCTCCTAAGACCAGGGCCGTGGCAATCGCCACATTGAGCGACTCGGCCGTCGTCCTGCCTTGGGGGAAATTGGGGATGAGCAGCGGTCGTGTGGCCCGTCGCCTCACTTCCTCCGTCACCCCGTTGCCCTCGTTGCCCATCACGATCACGCCGTGGGGCTTGAGCGTCGTCTCGTAGATGTTCTCGCCGTCGAGCTGCGTCGTATAGACGGGGCAGTCCTTGTCGAGCGCATCGATCAGCGGCACGAGCGGCGCATAGTGGATGGCCACGCGCGCGATGCTTCCCATCGTAGCCTGGACGACCTTCGGATTCCAGCAGTCGGCCGTGTCGGGCGAGCACCAGATGGCGCCCACGCCAAACCAGTCGGCCACGCGGATGATGGTGCCCAGGTTGCCCGGGTCCTGCACGCCGTCGAGCACGAGGGTCAGTTCGCTGGGGTCGATCCCGGCCCCATCCCGAGGTCCTGCGGGTATCTCGAAGACGCCCACCACCCCCTGCGGATGCTGCAGTTGCGAGATGCGCCTGACGTCCTCCATCTCGTCGTAGATGGCCACCGGCCGGAAGCCAGCAGCCTGGAGGTCGCCCACCACTTTCGGCCCTTCGGCCATGAACCAGCCCGTCGTCTTGCGCCCCTTGCGCGTCGAGAGCGATCGGATGATTTTTACTTGGTTATTGGTTATCACAGTGCAAATATAGTAAAAAATGCGCCAATGATTCCCGACGGCTCTGTTTTTTTTGCTAACTTTGCGCAAAATAATGAATTTTATGAATTGGAAGAACCGACATACGCCCCTGTTATTGTTGCTGATCACGCTGGTAGCCACGGCCCTGACGGGTTGCTCCACGTCCAAGTTCGTGCCCGAAGACCGCTACCTCCTCGACGCCGTCCAGGTGCGCACCGACAGCAAGGACCTCGACGCCGCCCAGTTTGGCCAGTACGTCCGCCAGAAGGGCAACTCCCATTGGTTCTCCCTCTTCAAGATTCCCCTGGGCACCTACTCCTTGGCGGGCCGCGACTCCACGAAGTGGCTCAACCGCACGCTGCGCCATATCGGCGAGGAGCCCGTCGTCTATGACTCCCTCGAGGCCGCCCGGTCCTGCGCCGACCTGCGTCTGGCCATGCAGAACATGGGCTACATGAACAGTTACGTCGATTTCGAGACGCAGGTCCGTGGCCGCAAGCTCAAGGCCATCTATACCCTCCATCCCGGCGATCCCTACCGTATCAGTTCCTTCCGCTACGACATCCCCGACTCCGCCGTGGCCCAGGTCCTTGCCCCCGTCTTTGGCACGGGCGATCAGCAGGTGGGCGAGGTCTTCACCGTCTCCTCCCTCGACAACCTCCGCAAGCGCATCGCCACCGTCCTCAACGACTCCGGCTTCTACCGTTTCCACAAAGACTTCGTCACCTATACCGCCGACTCCCTCCAGGGCACGCAGGGCGTCAACCTCGTCTGCCGCATCCTGCCCTACCGCGAGAACAGCAGCGCGCCCCCCAAGCCCCATCCCCGCTATCGCGTGCGTTCCATCCACTACCGATCCAGCGACGGCTACGACCTGCCCCTGCGCCGCAGCGTGCTGGCCGAAAACACTGTGGTCAAGGCCGGCGAGTGGTTTAGCGCCTCCGACCTGCAGCGCACCTACAACAACTTCGCGCGGCTCGGCGCCGTCCGCTACACCAACATCACCTTTCGCGAGGACACCCTCCACAACCTCGACACCGACATCCGCCTCTCCATGCGCAAGCCCAACACCATCGCCTTCCAGCCCGAGGGCACCAATACGGCTGGCGACTTCGGAGCGGCCGCCACGCTGACCTATCAGAACCGCAACCTCTTCCGCGGCAGCGAGCTCCTCAGCATCGAGCTCCGTGGCGCCTTCGAGGCCATCAAGGGACTGGAGGGCTACGAGCGCGGCGACTACGAGGAGTATGGCGTCGAGGCCCGCTTTCAGATGCCCCGCCTGATGGCTCCCTTCCTCTCGCGCAAGGGGCGTCGCGGCAGCACGGCCTCGACCGAGCTCTCCGTGGCCTGGAATCTCCAGAACCGCCCCGAGTTCCATCGCCGCGTCTTCTCCGCCGGCCTCAAGTATCGGTGGCCGACGCGCGACGGCAGGGTGCAGTACAAGCTCGACGTCCTCGACCTCAGCTACGTCTATATGCCCTGGATCAGCGCCACCTTCAAGCACGACTACCTCGACAGCGTCTCCAACCGCAACGCCATCCTGCGCTACAACTACGAGGACCTCTTCATCATGAAGGCGGGCTTCGGCCTCACCTACAACGCCGGCGACCGCGTCATCCGTGCGAGCGTCGAGACGGCGGGCAACCTGCTGAGCGGCTTCTCCCAGATCTTCCGCTTCAAGCAGAACAGCCACGGCCAGCGCCAGCTCTTCAATATCGCCTACGCCCAGTATGCCAAGTTCGACTTCGAATACACGCGCCTGCTGCGTTTCAGCTCCCACAACACGCTCGCCCTCCACGGCCTCCTGGGTGTGGCGTGGCCCTATGGCAACAGCACCGTGCTGCCCTTCGAGAAGCGCTACTTCTCCGGTGGTGCCAACTCCGTGCGCGGCTGGAGCGTCCGCGAGCTCGGTCCCGGCAAGTATCGTGGCCGCGACGGCCGCATCGACTTCATCAATCAGACCGGCGACATGCGCCTCGACCTCAACCTCGAGTATCGCACCCACCTGTTCTGGAAGTTCGACGGCGCCGCCTTTGTCGATGCGGGCAACATCTGGACGCTCCGATCCTATCCCGAGCAGCCCGGCGGCCAGTTTCAGCTCGACACCTTCTTCAAGCAGATCGCCGTCTCCTACGGCCTCGGCCTGCGCCTCAACTTCGGCTATTTCATCCTCCGCCTCGACGGTGCCATGAAGGCGATCAATCCTGCCTACGACGACCACAAGGACCATTACCCCATCTTCCATCCCCGTTGGGGCCGCGACTTCGCCTTCCATTTCGCCGTCGGTATGCCGTTCTGACGCCTGCGCCCCTCCTTTCGTGGGGCGCTCCTGGCGATAGAAAGGCCGATTGGTTGAATAAATCGTAAAAAAATCGGTATGTTGCGGGCCTTTTCAAATTTTATTTGTATTTTTGCCCCCAGTTTAGGATAGACCACACACGATCGACTACTGCAATGGCAGACATGAGAGACACCTGGGCGCATGGATGAGGCTCGGGCGTTTTGCTTTTGGTTTCTACCGTGAGGTAGCCGATAATGATTAGGATAACATTATATATTATACTTTAAGGTTCAGGATATGTCGAATTTAAGATTTCAGGTCGTAGAGGAGGCGTTCAAGAAGCGCCCCTTAGAGGTGGAAGTTCCCAAGGAGCGTCCGTCCGAGTATTTTGGCAAGTATGTGTTCACCCGCGCTAAGATGTACAAATACCTGCCCGCCGCCATCTACACCCAGCTCACCGACGTCATCGACAATGGCACGCCCCTCGACCGCTCCATAGCCAATGCCGTGGCCTCCGGCATGAAGCAGTGGGCCATGGAGATGGGCGTCACCCACTACACCCACTGGTTCCAGCCCCTGACCGGCGGCACCGCCGAGAAGCACGACGCCTTTGTGGAGCACGACGGCAAGGGCGGCATGATCGAAGACTTCTCGGGCAAGTTGCTCGTCCAGCAGGAGCCCGACGCCAGTTCTTTCCCCAGCGGCGGCATCCGCAACACCTTCGAGGCCCGTGGCTATTCCGCCTGGGACCCCACCTCCCCCGTCTTCATCATCGACGACACCCTCTGCATCCCCACCATCTTCATCTCCTATACGGGCGAGGCCCTCGACTACAAGGCCCCCTTGCTCCGCACGCTCCACGCCCTCAGCGTGGCCGCCACCGACGTCTGCCACTATTTCGACCCGAAGGTGAGCAAGGTGAAGACCAATCTCGGTTGGGAGCAGGAGTACTTCCTCGTCGATGCCGACCTCTATAGCGCCCGCCCCGACCTGATGCTGACGGGCCGCACCCTCATGGGCCACGAGTCGGCCAAGAACCAGCAGATGGACGACCACTATTTCGGCACCATCCCCGACCGCGTGCAGAGCTTCATGAAGGACCTGGAGGTGCAGGCCCTCGAACTCGCCATCCCCTGCAAGACCCGCCACAACGAGGTGGCCCCCAACCAGTTTGAGTTTGCCCCCATCTTCGAGGACTGCAACCTCGCCGTCGATCACAACATGCTCCTGATGTCGCTGATGAAGAAGGTGGCGCGCAAGCACGGTTTCATCGTCCTGCTCCACGAGAAGCCCTTCGCCGGCATCAACGGCAGCGGCAAACACTGCAACTGGAGCCTCTCCACCGACACCGGCGTGCTGCTCCACGCCCCTGGCAAGACTCCCGAGTCCACGCTCCGCTTCGTCACCTTCATCGTCGAGACCCTGATGGGCGTCTATCGCCACAACGGCCTGCTCAAGGCTTCCATCATGAGCGCCACCAACGCCCACCGCCTCGGCGCCAACGAGGCCCCTCCCGCCATCATCTCCTCCTTCCTCGGCAAGCAGCTCTCCGAACTCCTCGACCACATCGAGCAGAGCGACAGCGAGGACGACTTCATCATGGCCGGCAAGCAGGGCCTGAAGATGGACATCCCCGAGATTCCCGAACTGATGATCGACAACACCGACCGCAACCGCACCTCTCCCTTTGCCTTCACCGGCAACCGCTTCGAGTTTCGTGCCGTGGGATCCGAGGCCAACTGCGCCTCGGCGATGATCGCCCTCAATAGCGCCGTGGCCGAGGCCCTGACCGACTTCAAGGCGCGCGTCGATGCCCTCATCGCCCAGGGTGAGGACCGCATGAAGGCCATCGTCAGCGTCCTGCGCGAGGACATCACGGCCTGCAAGCCCATCCGCTTCGATGGCAACGGCTATAGCGAGGAGTGGGTCGAGGAGGCCCGCCGCCGTGGCCTCGACTGCGAGACGAGCTGCCCCGTCATCTTCGACAACTACCTCAGCGAGTCCTCCGTCCGCATGTTCACCAGCCTCGGCGTCATGACGCGCAAGGAGCTGGAGGCCCGCAACGAGGTGAAGTGGGAGACCTACACGAAGAAGATTCAGATCGAGGCCCGCGTCATGGGCGACCTCACCATGAACCACATCATCCCCGTGGCCACCCACTACCAGAGCATGCTGCTCAAGAACGTGCAGAGCATGCGCGCCGTCTTCCCTGCCGAGAAGGCCGAGAAGCTCAGTTCGCGCAACATGAAGATCATCGAGGACATCGCCGAGCGCACCCAGGCCATCGAGCAGGGCGTGGAGGAGCTGGTCAACGCCCGCAAGGTGGCCAACCGCATCGCCGACGAGCGCGAGAAGGCCGTCGCCTACCACGACACGGTCGTGCCGAAGATGGAGGCCATCCGCTACCACATCGACAAACTGGAGCTCTGCGTCAGCGACGAGCTCTGGACGCAGCCGAAGTATCGCGAGCTCCTCTTCATCCGGTAACGCCCGCGCGCACAACTCTATTTTTTCCGTCTCTTTTCCCAGGCCTGGCAGGACCCCGTGGCGTGCCCCATCACGCTTCGTGAGCCCTCCAGGCCATTTTTCGTTTTGGCACGCTATTTGCAATGACACAGTTAAAACGAATCTTAAAAACTCATATCACAATAATGGAAAAGAAAGGTAATATTGGAGTAACGACGGAGAACATCTTCCCCGTCATCAAGCAGTTTCTGTATTCCGACCACGAGATATTCCTTCGCGAGATGGTCAGCAACGCCGTGGACGCCACGCAGAAGATGAAGACCCTCGCCTCGGCAGGCGACTTCTCCGGCGACCTGGGCGACCTCTCCGTCCGCGTCACCCTCGATGAGCAGGCTGGCACGCTCACCATCTCCGACCGCGGCATCGGCATGACGGCCGAGGAGATCGACAAGTATATCAACCAGATTGCCTTCTCCGGCGTCACCGACTTCCTCGACAAGTACAAGGACAAGGCCGAGGCCATCATCGGCCATTTCGGTCTCGGATTCTACTCTGCCTTCATGGTGAGCAAGAAGGTCGAGATCGTCACCAAGAGCTGGCGCGAGGGCAGCCAGGCCGTGCGCTGGACCTGCGACGGCAGCCCCGAATATACCATCGACGAGGTGGAGAAGGCCGACCGCGGTTCCGACATCATCCTCCACATCGACGACGACAGCAAGGACTATCTCCAGAAATCGACCATCGAGCAGCTGCTCACGAAGTACTGCAAGTTTATGGCCGTGCCCGTGGTCTTCGGCAAGAAGACGGAGTGGAAGGACGGCAAGCAGGTCGATACCGACGAGGACAACGTCATCAACAGCGTCGAGCCCCTCTGGCCGAAGTCGCCGTCGTCGCTCAAGGACGAGGACTACAAGAAGTTCTACCACACCCTCTTCCCCATGAACGACGATCCTCTGTTCTGGATCCACCTCAACGTCGATTACCCCTTCACGCTCACCGGCATCCTCTACTTCCCGCGCATCAAGTCCAACATCGAGCTCCAGCGCAACAAGATCCAGCTCTACTGCAACCAGGTCTTCGTCACCGACCACGTCGAGGGCATCGTCCCCGAGTTCCTCACGCTGCTCCACGGCGTCATCGACTCTCCCGACATCCCGCTCAACGTCAGCCGCAGCTACCTCCAGAGCGACGCCAACGTCAAGAAGATCTCGACCTATATCACCAAGAAGGTCGCCGACCGCCTGAGCAGCATCTTCAAGGAGAACCGCAAGGAGTATGAGGAGAAGTGGGACGACCTCAAGCTCTTCATCAACTACGGCATGCTCTCCGAGCGCGACGCCTTCTACGACCGCGCCAAGGACTTTGCGCTGATGAAGGACACCGAGGGCAAATACTTCACCTTCGACGAGTATCGCACGCTCATCAAGGACAACCAGACCGACAAGGACGGCAACCTCGTCTATCTCTACGCCGTCAACAAGGAGGAGCAATACACCTACATCGAGGCCGCCAAGGCCAAGGGCTACAGCGTCCTGCTCTGCGACGGCGAACTCGACGTGCCGACCGTCTCCCTGCTCGAGCAGAAGCTGGAGAAGAGCCACTTCGTGCGTGTCGATTCCGACACCGTCGATCGCCTCATCGCCAAGGACGAGGTCCACGAACTGACACTCTCCCAGGACGAGCGTGACAATTTGTCAGAGGCCTTCCGCTCCCAGATGCCCCGTCTCGACAAGACCGAGTTTGGCGTCGAGGTCCAGGCCCTTGGCGAGACGGCCCAGCCGACCGTGATCACGCAGAACGAGTGGATGCGCCGCATGAAGGACATGAGCCGCTTCCAGCAGGGCATGGGCTTCTATGGCCAGATGCCGGACAGCTACATGCTCGTGCTCAACGCCGACCACCCGCTCATCAAGCAGATCCTCGCCGACGAGACCGCTGCCACGGCCGAGACCATGAAGCCCGTCCTCAGCGAGATCAAGGGCCAGGAGGCCCGCCTCGCCGCCCTGCGCCAGGCCCAGAAGGACAAGAAGCCCGAGGAGATCTCCCAGGCCGACAAGGACGACCTCTCCCAGACGGAGAAGGCCCTGGAGGACCAGCGCGGCAAGAAGCGCCAGATCGTCGCCGACTATGCCAAGGACAACACCCTGATCCATCAGTTGGTCGATCTCGCCCTTCTCCAGAACGGCATGCTCAAGGGCGCCGCGCTCAACGACTTCGTCAAGCGTTCCGTCGAGGTGCTGAAGTAAAGTAGGATTCCTTCCGCCGCCACACCCCGCGGCCCATCAGGCTGGTGGGGGAAAGGTCATGGTCGCCTTTCCCCCACCAGCCTCTTTTTTTTCAGCCTCGGCGTTTAGTATTCGTCGCCATACCAGCCGTCCAGATTGTGCTCTCCGTAGTCGTCGTGGTCTCCGTAGCCGTCCTGGTCATAGTCGTCGTGATTGCAGTCCTCGCAGTCGTGGTCATAGTCTTCGTGGATGTATTTGTTGTAGATGACATCGTCGAGGTCGTGGTCGCCGTGGTCCAAGGCTTCGTCCTCACGCCAACTGTCCTCATGGTCGTAGTCCTCACGCCAATTGTCCTCATGGTCGTAGTCCTCATGATCCCCATGATGCTCGTGCGCGTGGTCGTGATGGTCGTGTGCGGAATGATGGCCCGATCCGCCCAGTCTCTTTTTCAGAAAGTGCGCTATCACGCCCGTGTATATAAAATCGAGTAGTCCCATATTTTTTTTGGCTATTGATACTACCGAGCAAGAACTTTTGTTGTTTTCCCGTTCTCGTCTCGCATGATATAAATCTGCCCTGGTGTCATAGCTTTTACTTTGCGTCCCTCAATAGTGTAAATAGCTTTTGCACCATTTGGCGTTACAAATATTCCTTCTACACCTGTACCTTGATTCATCTTGGCGGAAGAGATGCCTCCCGATGCTTCATAGCTGAGCCAAATCATATCTCGCTTGACATCTATCTGCACCTGAATTGGCCACGGATTAGCCAGCCCACTGTTGTAGATTGTGTAAGCATCCCATTGGTTTTCCCCATCGAAGCGTACAAGACCTATATCAGATACTGCCATCCATAGGGCATCATGCTTGTCTATTGCAATATCCACGATGCTGTTGCCGCCTATGTTGGAGTTATATTGGTTATAGATTTTCCAATTCGTGCCATCGTAGCAAACCAATCCACCACCATAATCTTTACCCATTACAGGCGTTCCATTCCTACTATATCTACTATTCATCCATACTCTGTTATGCGAATCAACAGCGATACAGTCAACATAATTATATGGCAAAGGGGAATTTATCGTATCATGACACACCCAATTATGCCCATCAAAAGAGCACACTCCAAGGTCCGCGATTCCAACCCATAGCCTGTCGCTCTTATCAAAAGCGAGGGATGTTATCATGTCGCCTGGCATTGGCGAATTTGAAGAGTTGTATTGAGACCATTGTACGCCGTCGTATTTATATAAGCCATTTGATGCTCCAACCCATAAATGGTTTTTGCTATCGAATTCCAGTTGTTTTAACTGCCCTGTTTGAAATGGCGTGTTATCTCGTTTAAAAACAGTTGTATCGGCATTTTCTATAACAGCCAGTATGGTATCGCTATTATTGGGTGCAATCCACAAACGTCCTCGCTTATCGTATGCAGCTGCGTTAATAGCAGGGTAATAGTCCTTTGCATTAGGAAACAGGTGTTTCCATTCCCCTTTCTCTGTGTATTGGGCAAGATAATCATTGGATGCAAAGCACACGTTGCCTTTCTCGTCGACTGTGGAAACCTCGTGCATCAGGTTCTGCGTCAATATATTCTTCTCCAGTTCTGTCTGTTCAAACGTGCCGTCATAGAATCTGAGCAATCCATGAAATCGTGTTGCTACCCATACATCGTTACCATCGGGTGCAATGTCGCATATCCAGTCGTTGCTGTAGTTTGAAGGAAGCGGGTAAGAGGAGAATTGTTTTCCGTCATATTTGACAAGTACGTTCCAATTTCCCATCCATAAATTACGATTCGTGTCGAAAGCTAATCCTTGAACATTGTTACTTGACAGTTGTCCGCCTGAAGTGTTGTACGAAGTGAAAGATGTGCCGTCATACTTGATTAACCCTCTGTTAGTTGCCAACCATTTGTTGTCTTTATCGTCGATTATTATATTGTTAACTTCACTTGCGCCACAGTTTAGAAGCGTGGTATTTCCATTGGAGGAAAGGAAACCAAACGTAAAGCCACCAAACCACAGTGTACCGTTTTTATCAAGAACAAGAGATTTGATAGCAGGATAGGAATGTATGTCTGCTTTGGGGTCGGGAGTGTAAACCGTATAGTAATTATCTTTCAAGATATAGATATCGTGTATTGCTCCAATATACACCTTATCTAATGCATCATCAAAGGCGAAACAGCTTTGAAGTGCAAAAGGGAACTGCCAATTCTGAAATGAGTTTTCATCATAAATGCTCATGCCTGTGTATTGGCCACCTATCCACCACTTGCCATTGTGGTGAGCCAGTCCAACGATATTGTTGTCTGCCAATCCATTTGTTCTATCAAGGAATTGGCATCGACCAGTGTTTTTGTCGTAAATAGCCAGACCGCCATCCGTTCCCAGATAAAGTTTGTCGCCATCTACAACAATGTTTCTGACCCATGCCTTTGAAAGATAATTCTTCCAATCGTTCACCTGTGCGTGACATACAGAAGCAGAAATCTGTATGCAGAGCAACATAAGGAAAATGACCATCTTTCTCATACGGAAATTATTGTCGTCCAACATTGCTTTACGAAGGTCTATTCTGTTCATCGTTTCTCTATGTTTTTATTCCAATATGCAAATATAAGACTATTTTTTGAAAAAGTGGATGGATTTCGTAAAAAACTTACGGTTTACAGTCGCTAAAATGACTCATTTTTCATTTCATCTTTTCCAGCAATCCTGTTGCTTCTCCCCATCCACTGATGAACACCATCTGTCTGGCACGGGTGATGGCTACATAGAGTAGGGAGCGGATGCCCATCAGATACTCTTTGCGTTCCGGAACATCCATCATGGAGAATGGTTTACCGGAAGTCTCCTTTGATGGCATACTCCGTTCTGTTACACCAACCAGGATGACGATACGGAATTCCAAACCTTTCAACGAGTGGAATGTACAGAGTGAGATGCCTTCTTTATTACCCGTAGCGTTTCCACCTTTCAACTCCTGATAAGGAATATCATTGTGATGCAATCTGTCAACTACATCTTTGTATAATGCCCGGGTTCTGGCAGTTATGCAGATGTGGTTGAGACTGATGCCATTATTTTCACATTCAGCCACTACCTTCATCACATATTCTACCTCTTCATTACTTGAAGCGAATATCCTGTAGCAAGGCTTTTCACCATGAACCAAGGAGATATATCCCTTATTGTTCTCTTCGCCGCCATCCATATCGTCGTATTTCTCGCCTTTCACTACAGCAACAGCCATGCGCTTGATTTCTTCCGTGGTGCGGTAGTTTACTTTCAGTTTTTTGCTCTTCTTGCCACGGATATTGATTCCGGCAGCAGTAAAGTTGATCTTTCTTCCACTGTAGATGCGCTGGTATGGATCACCCGTCAGGAACAGATCGTTTTTTCCTTCTGCTACAAGCTGGCGCAGGAATCGGAGTTCCGGGTTAGAGAAATCCTGAAACTCATCAGCTATCACATGACTGTATGGATGTATCTGATGCTCCTTCATATAGTTAGCCGCCATATTGAACAACTCAAGGCGATCTACTTTCTTACGTTCCTGCTTGAGGGCTTCATACTGCTCTTTCAGTTTCCATATCTCCACACGCTGTTTGCGGGTGATAGGCTTCGTTCTGCCCGTTCTAGCCTGCAGCAGGTATGATTTCAAGTCCTTATTGTTATTATAGATGATCACATCTATATATTCCGAATAAAGGAACTGTTCGTCGAATTCCGAGATGTTCTGGTCAAGCACCTCACTCCAGAGCGCCAGGGATTCCTTGTCGCCGGAGTAATCCAATACATGGAAATCTGTCGGAAGAACCTTATACTCCTTGGCTACTTCCAAAAGCACCTTATCAATGTTGTTGAGGGCATACTTCTGCTTGTCAATGCCCATTTTCTCTACAAGTACTCTCAGGTTATCTACCAGGGCAGTGGTATAGGTCGTGAAGAGAACCTTCCCAAACAAATTGCTCTGGCAGAGGTGTTTCAGACGATGAATGGCTGCGATGGTCTTTCCGGTGCCAGCCGAACCGCTCACTTTGGTTGAGCCATTGTAATCGCTATCTACCAGCTTACGCTGTGAAGGATGGAGAAACAGTTGCCATTTCTCCATACCTTCGTCCATGATTCGGGCGAGTTCTTCATCGGTTGTAATCTCGATGAAGCGGCGGCGGTTGTTGCTCGACAGCAATGTGTCTTCACCCTCCTTTGCCTTGCCTTCTTCTATATTGGCAATGATAGAGCTGATTTCGTTACCATCCATCACGTCGAAGATATTCTCGAAAGCATCCTGCGGAAGTTTCTTCTCTGCCTTGTCTAGGTCGTCAAAGTTTCTGATATTTCTGACGACACCGATCAGTTCTTCCGGTACGCCTATTGATAACAACTGGTCGTCAGTAATATCGTAGAACGGACTCTCTGCAGTTGCATCATTAGAATTTCCGCTTTCTTCTACGTATGCCTCTTCTTGCTGTATATCGACAGGAATGATCTGGCAGGTTTGTGTATGCTCATTCCATACGAACTTCTTGTTCTGTGCCCAGCGGTATGCTTTGTCGTGCTTATCTACATAAAGCAGCATATAGTTATCTTGTCCCAACGCACCCACAATGGCACGATATTCCTGGTTCACACGTGCAGTTTTCAAGGAAGAATCCTTAAACTGTGTGATGGATTCCAGGTGGATGGCAGAAGACTGAGAGTTCTGACGGAACTTCTTCTGGAAGTCCCTCACGTTTTGTTGTACGTTGCGTGGCAACTCCGTGAATTTATCGAAAAATGAATCACTCAAGAATAGTCTCATATCTATCATTTCTTTTTAAGTTCTACAATGTTGAAGGTCTCAGGCGTATATACCTGATAGCCATGCGCCACGAAGTAGTCGTAAGCTTCGGGGTGGTCTGAGAAATCATCTATCACGATGTCCTTACCTTCTATCTTGATGGCAGCCTCCATAGCTACCTGTCCGTTTTCATCCATAACAGAGAAACCGCCATCGGTATCGAATGGAATCTTATTGTTCACAAGTTCCGTTACGATATTCTCCAGTCCTGGGAAGTAGAGCAGTACTTCGTCCAAGTCTATCTGTTCCGTTGGCTCTTCCTGTGCCTTGTTGCTGAAGAATTGCAGGATATTGAATCGGTGCCAGAAGTCTGTCCAGTCGGCTTTGTTGATTTCCGAAAGTCCTTCCTTGATGCCCCATTTATATCTCACGCTGTTGAGGTAGTCTTCTTCACAATCGTATGGATACCAGGCTGAACCAGCCAGCAGCGTGTTTCGTGGAATGAATGTGGTCTTCACGAAGAAATGGCACTCGTCAGCTTCTTTATCTGAGAAGTCTGCATATTGTTTTCTTGCGTTTTCTTCCACAGCCTGGTCAATATGGCTATACGATGCTGCATACTGATTCTCATCTGTCCAGCATGATGCCAGATAAGAGAATGCTTCTTTTCTCAGATAGCACAGATCAGGGTGGGACAGCATGAAGACGAAACGCTTTACTGAGTCCTTCATCCTCCAGAGCTCATTTTGAAAAATGGACAACATTTCTCGGTCGGGCGAACTGATGAACAGTTCATCTGTAGCTTCATCCATTTTTTCTTCGGGTGAGATATAAGGCTTGATGTCTTCCCAAGTCAATGTCCACGAGAGTTTTGGAAGTCCTGAAGAGTGACTGATGGCTTCTCGCTTCTGAACATCACTGTAGAAACGCAGGTTCTGCTTGCTGGCATGATAATCGTAGCCGTCCATGAATACAGACCATTGCGGGATGCTCTGTACGTCCTGTTCCTGACCTTTTATCTGGGCGTAGGCACAGATAAACTGGAAATCCGGAACGGTGGTTTTTTCCACGCCCAGTGATGGACCCAGTTTATATTGTGGGAGGACGATATATTTAATCTCCCGTTCATCATCCTTGATGATGAGCTGATAGTTATATGTCTCGTCCACGGCATCCACCTCTTTCTTCCAACTCCAGTGCTTTTTCTTGCAGACATTCTCCATTGTCTTGACGAAGAGAATCTCCAACTCGCTATCCTCGATGACACCGCTGCTCGTGATATTGCCTACAGAACCGTTGATGTCTTCCCAATGATCCAATTGGTCAACAATCTTCTTAAACAGTTCTTCAGCCCTGGCACGGCTCAGGTTCTGGCGTTGCCATTGGTTACCATAGCTCAGGATACAATGATAGCAGCCGTCCTTGCCTTCTCGTTGACATTCGCAGTTGCGGATATGTTCATAGCTGATTTCTATCAGTTTGGAGAATTCCACCTTATTATATAGCTTAGACAGATAGCCCGTACCACCCGGTATCGTATCGTAGATAACCAGATAGTTGTCGAAGTTCTGCGTAGCCTTGTTGTATTCCTGGTAGGTGTCTATGCGCAGGTGCTCCGGATTACTCTTGTAGTAATGGCGCATACCCAGTTCGATGCCAGCCTTGAACAGTTGTGATGAAGCCTCTGTTTCAAAGAGCTGTACAGGGAGCAATACCTTGATAGCCTCCGTATGCATGCTTCGGTAGAGATACAGACTGTCGAATGTATCTGCATGGGCAGCATCGGCAGGATAACCTATTTCCTTATGGTTGCAGTAAGGATGATGCATCTCCTTGGCATCCATCGTGCCATAGAGCACAGGAGTCGATTTGCCGCAATATCGGCAGGTAACGAAGCCCAGTCCCGATATGTGTTGCTGCTTGTTGATGGTTACCTGGTCGGCAAGCTGCTTTCTGCTGCCATAGTTCACCTCTGTCAGGGTTACGTCCTTGCAGAACTCTATACCGAAGCCCACCTTTTTCAGACCATACGAATGGATGGCTCCATTGTGGTCGAAACGGAAATGCTTCATGGTCTTATAGAACTCCTCCTCACGCTCTTCCTTGCTGTCGTTGATGGCAGCCTTGTCGCGGTAACAGCTGGATAGGGCTGCTGTAAACTTCAGAAACTTATGCTTGTTGGCGTGCCAGGAATCGCTGCCACATTTAAGGCAGGTATTCAGGTTGTATTCTGGCATGTCTTCGGTGGCAAGTGCATCGCAGTCGCTGCAGTATCTCAGCATCTTTACGGAATCGGCTCTGTCTTTCAGCGACAAACCATTGATAGGCAACTTCAGTTTCTGTGTATAGAACTTGTTGTCGGGAGCCAGCTCTCTGATTCCTTGCGAGGCTGGTCTTACCAGTTCCAGGGTAGTTGGTTCTGGTGTGTTTTCAGCCTCATCGCCCAATGCCTTCTTGGAGAAGATAGTAGCGGTCAACTTGACGCCTGTTTCCGGGAAGGCGTAGTTTGGCAGCAGACCGGCATTGGTCATAAACTCCACAACAATCTCCTTGTTGATCATATCTTCCTGAGCTCTCAGACTACTGTTCTGATCTAGCAGTTCTGTCCTGCGCATCGTATCGTTCATTGGAATCTCCTTGAGCATCTTTCCAATATGGGTCTTTTCTGTACGTATCTGGTTGATGCGCTCTATCAGGTTTTCAAACTCTACGATTACGTGTTCATAGAACTTGGTGGAGTCGAGCGTAGCAAAGAGTTCATCCAATACGTGTTGCGTATTTTGGGGATACTGCTCTCTGAATCTCTCTTCCAGCTGGATGAGATTTCCCTTGATGTATTCGAATATTCGGTTGATGAAGAAGTTCGGATCAGTCAGCAGAGTATGGTTGAGATGCAGTTCCCTGAGCACGTTCGGAATCTCGTTGTTGCTGTCTGCACTTACCCATGAATCAATGCAATAGGCTAGGAAGTGGCGGCGCAAGATGTCTCTAGCCTCCAGGAAACATCCTGGAGTGCTCACTTCACCCTCCATCATCTCCAGTGGGGAGGCAAAGTAGAACATGTCGTGCTTGCCCGCCTTGGCATAGTTGAGCACCAGAGCCGAACCTTCCTTACGACCCGCACGTCCGATGCGCTGCAGGAAGTTACCTGGCTTGGGCGGAATGCCTGTATTGGCTACTACGTTCAGGTCACCGATGTCAATACCCATCTCCAGGGTAGAGGTGGCGGTCAGTACATTGATGGCATGCTGCAGTGGCTTGCCGTTTTCGTCGGTATGGTCTTTGAACTCATGCTCAATCCTTTCTCTTACCTCTCTGTCCAGAAGTCCCGTATGTTCGTGTGCATAGATACGGGGAGAAGATTCTCTGTCATATACCTGGCGATAGTAGTTATCTGACATCGATTCTCCTTCTTCGTAAATTCCCTTATCGCACTTGAAGTCAAGGCAATGGGTGCCTTCGCTCAAAGTATCACTTTTGCCAACAAACAGGTGTGATTCGCATTCGTCACACTTCAGGTTTCTGACTCCTGCCTCCACATAGATGGCATCCGGGCGGATGGCATAGTTCACCATGCCATGGGCCTCCTTCTTATCCAGAATCATGCAGTCGGTCATGATGTTGAGCAGCATCACATAGAAGTCGTTGATCTGTTCTACGTTGGGCTGGAACATCATATCCTGTGGTATCAGGCACTTGATGAAATAGTTGTAGAACCAGTTGCGGCGATTGTTTCTTACAGTCGTCACATCCAGTACTTCATCTTTGGTTTTCACTGGCTGATAGCCTATCATATGAGGCACACGGGTTGAGCGGAATCCACGATACAGAAAGTGGATGTTGCTCTGGCGAGGCCAGTTGAGCATCACGGGTTTCAACTGCTGCGTGCGGTATAGGCGCAGGAATTCATGGTCTATGCCACCACGCTGGCGTAGACGATGCAATATGCCATTGGCAAAGTGAAGGAAGGCTGGTTCTTCCTTGCATATAAAGTCAAGATGGTTTTCGTTCAGCCATGTTTCCATTTTGTGGAATACCAGGCGCAGGTCGTTCTCCCTGAACAGGGTAGCACTGGAACCCATCTTTTCCAAAGTACGACCTCGGGTTGACATCATACCAAACTCAGAGCAGATTTCCCAATCCACTCTCAGGTCAAACTCTTTCTTGAACTTATCGGTCAGCTCGCCTGTAGCAGGGTTGCGATAGTTCTTTTTCAAGTCTATTTTCTCTATCTGGTCGTCTGGTATGAAGCGATAGTAGTACTCGTCGCCCTCCAGCCTTGCTTTCCAGTATTTCTTAAAACCCTCCTGCAACTCTTCCAGACTGACGGGCTTGTCTATCGTCTTGAGATATTGCTGGATACTTTGGCGGAAGAGGAAGCGGTAGGTTCTGATTTCATAGTAACCAGCCAGATAGGCTGAATCCTGTACCGAGTTGCTGAAACTCAGCATCTTTCGCTTGCTCGCATCCTCGCTGTCCATGTCGCTTGCCATGATTTGGCTCACGCCCACCGACGATAGTGTGGTGGTTCTGCCGCCCACGATGGTGAGTGAATCGCTCATGCAGAGCGGGCACTTCTTGTCCAGGAACAGCGACTTGCCATTCTGGGCAAATATCCTGCGGCTCAGTACTCTTACTCTGAGCACTTCTGGGTCGGTCTTGGCACCGATGGTCAGGTCGTCAGGATGGATATAGAGTGTTTCATTTACTCCGTTTTGGTTGATGTAATCCTCGATAGGCTCATTCTTCCTGTTTTCTGTATTCATGAGTATTACATCCTTGTCCCCATCCATGAATGCTGTATTGATGGCTGATGCATCTGTAGCAAACTTCCGCTCGGTTGCCTTCTTGGTGGTAATCCAACCACTGCTTCCGCAATCTCTGCAGAAGTAGATTGGCAGGGAGATGCGATCGTCCATAGGGATGCTGTCTCTCCATGTGAACTCCGGTTCATTCTGTACAAACCGCTGAATGCCACTCAGCTCTCTCTGCCACAGCTGCACTTGGAGATAGAGCAGCGGAAACTTTCCGCCTGGCATCTTAGCCTCTGATATCAGGGCAAGCATATTCTCCAGTGCTATATTTGCATAGGCTGGGTAGTTGAGGAGCATTCGCTGAAAACCGGCATTCTTTCTTCCCAACTGTTTGCCCAGCTGTTCCATGGTGATAATGCCTTGGGTGGTAACGCTCAGCAGGTCCTTGAATATCTGCAGTTTTCTGAGTCTTGCGCCTATTTCTGCCCGGTCGGCTTTGCAGCCTGGCAACCAGATCTGTCGGATGGTGCGCAGGTAGGCTTCCACGGTCTTGGTTTCTTTCAGGGTGCATCGCTTCAGGTCATATTTCTCCGGCAGTCCATCTTCCGTGATGTCTGCAAAGAAGTCTTCCACGCTGATACGGTGCTCTTCTATGATGCTTTCGGCAGTAAACTCTTCGCCGAATACGCTGCTGGCATATTCGCACAGCAGTTGCTTGGAGTCTTCCTTGTTGCCGATGGTGGCACTTGTTCCTATTGGGGTAAGTCTGTGTTCCGGCAGATTCAGTTTCAGCTTCAGACGTCGGATCAGGTTGGCAACATCCGTGCCCTGTGCGCCATCGTAGGTGTGCAACTCATCCAATACCAGGAACTTGAGCATCGGTTCTCTGGCTCCCAGGTTGCCTCGCCACAAGGGAGTATATTTCTGCTGCATCAGGGCATAGTCGAGCATTTTGAAGTTGGTAAGCAAGATGTCGGGAACTTCGCCATGTACGATGCTGTCTCGGTTTTCTATGATATGGTCTTTCCCCATCTGGGTAGGGTGCTCCTTGGGGTTCGTGCCTTCACCGATGAAGAGTCCGGCTGTTACCTTGCCTCTCAACGGGTGCTCTTCCTCCGTTCCCCAGATGGCTTCGGCAAGACGCTTTGCCTGGTCGCTAGCCAGGGCGTTCATAGGGTAGAGGATGATGACTTTCACGCCCGGGCAAACCTTCTCCCGGTTCATCTGATATACGTAGTCGAGTACCGGGAAGAGGAAACACTCGGTCTTACCCGAACCGGTTCCTGTAGTGAGTAGGGTTGGTTCCGGCTGATGCCCATCGTGGGTGGTCAGACGGCGGAAAGCCTGTATTTGGTGCAGGTGAGGAGTGAACGGCGGACGGATATCCAAGGGAATCTGCTCATCTTCCTTTGCCTTTACAAAGGGAGTTTTCAGGGAGACATAAGGACCCTTGAAGAGTCCGTTTCTGGAATCCTCAACAAACTGGTAGAAAGCCTTTCCCACTTCATTGTCCTTGAAGTGGAAAGTGGCTTTGATATATTCGAGTACGGCGGAGCGTACTTCATAAGCTTGCTGTAGTGGTAACATAGGCTATTGGCTTATCTGATATGTTGTAGTCTAAATATCTCTTTCTGCTTTTCTATCTCTTCCTTAAGCTGCTGCTCTGTAGGGAGATAGGTGAGATATTTTGAAGCAAATAATTGCTTGCTGTCGTGCAGGATGGAAAATCTTGCGATGTCCTGGCTGGTTTCCGAACAGAGCAGTATGCCGATGGTCGGGTTGTCGCCTTCCGTGCGCTTCAGTTCATCATACATTCTCACATACATATCCATTTGTCCTACGTCCTGATGGGTGATTTTGGTCGTCTTCAGGTCGATCAGTACGAAGCATTTCATCAGGTAATTGTAGAATACCAAGTCTATGTAGTAGTCCTGGGTATCGGTGATGATGTGCTGCTGGCGCTCTACGAAGGCATAGCCTTTACCCATCTCCATCAGAAACTTCTGAAGATGGGTGATGATGGCACTCTCCAGTTCGCTTTCCGAGAAGCTCATGTCACGGGATAAGCCCAGGAATTCTGTCACCATTGGCGACTTGATGAACATGGCTGGTGAGTCTGCGTATCCTTTTGTAAGGGTTTTCATCTCGTTCTCTACCTCATCTTTGTGCTCATTGCTGGTTTGCAGAAGACGATAATAGTATTGTGAGGCAACATTGCGGTCGAGGGTTCTTGTGCTCCACATTTGCTCTGAAGCCTCTTTCAGGTACCATAGACGAGCCTCAGAGTCATTTACTCTTAATATGCTACGAATATGAGTCCATTTCAAATTGTGAACGCGCGCGTTCACAATTTGCCAATCAGGAAAAGAAAGATAGAATTGCTTGTAATACCACAAGTTTCGTACATTGTATTCCTTTCCTATATCTGAGACAAGTTGTTGAGAGAGAGCTTTAAGCAGTTGGGCTCCATAATCTGCACGCTCTTTACCGTTTTGCTCTTCCTCAACAATGCGTTTTCCAATTTGCCAATTAGAATAAAGAATATTTTGGTTAATGGAGGCATAAGCATTCTCTCTTGCCTTATTCAAGATAGACTTTATGTCGTTAACCATACTATTCAATGCATTATTTGATATAATTATGTTCTTTTCCATATTTTACTCCTTATTATATTTGTTCTCGAAGAATGCCCAGGCACGGCGATAATCGGCGATGCGGTCGCACTTATTATAGGGTGCATAATAGGTTACTTCCTCGCCGCCATACATCTCGCTCTTCTTTGGGTCGATGGTGTGGACGTAGGTTGGAGCTGTACCCTCATAGGTCATGCCGTCTTCGCTGAGGCTGCCACGGATGGCTTCCCATTCCTTGCGTTCACAGCCTACACCATTCAATCCCTTTGAGCAGGTGAAGACGATATTGCCCTTGGCATCATACCAGGTGTCGTTCTCGTTCTGCTGGAGCACTGGGAACTGGATGGTATAGATAAGCTCCAGGTCTTTTAAAGACAAGCCTAATGCCATCGCTGCCAATACATCGATTTCCACCAAAGCCTGGCGGCGCTCGAAGTAATTGCGCAAAGGTGTATCCCATGTCCATTCCTCGGTTAAGCCAGTGAATGGCTTAAGGCGTGGGTCGGAGAGTGACCATTCTTCCTGAGCGTACTCTGGGCGCCAGCAATTCTGCCAGAGGTCGGCGTAGTGGACCGTGAGGCTGTTGAGAAGGAGAGTGCGTGAGTACATGGCTGACTGGTATTTTTCGGCTACGCCAAGAGGGAATGAGGCCATTCTACTTGGTGATAAATGTTGAGCGGCTATTACCTTTACATAGAAATCTAAAGGTAAAGAGCTACAAAATGCAGCCATATCCACACAGTCATCTCGGCGGCGGAACGCCGCCGAGATGACTGTGTGGATATGCGCTGTCTTGCTGCGCAAGACAGCGCATATCAACGTACGTTCTGAAGTTGGACCGACCATTTCTCTGAATCCTACCTTATAATAATCTAGCCAATCATCATATGTTGGCTTGCCTTCCTCATCTTGTCCATTTTGAAATCCTTTAAACAAATTCTTGTATTGTGCCAAAGGCATGATTGGTTGATAATTAGAGCGAGGCACATAGTTCTCCTTTAATGACACAAAGTCAATATTGTCATAGTCAGAGTTAAGAATACAATTCTTTCTTGGTGTCTTGTAATATGGATTTGCAACATGAAAATGAGGACCACTATATATCATACCATAGTTATCAACATCTGGTATTTGAACTTTACGTTCCATGATGCCATCATCTATACCATGTGTCTCGTTTATAGACATAGTTATGATTGGATTTTTATCCCTTACGTGCGTAGAATATTCAGAAATTCTTTCAATTACATTGATAATCTCTTGTGAATGGATACTAACAAGCTTTGCGCAATCTTTAGTTGTTCCATCCTCAAAAGTATCTGATAGTAAAGCTATTTCTTTTTCTGTTATAGTTACGATTCTATCTTTGTGAGCTGCAGTATTCCAGTTTCCATCTTTATCTTTTATACCGCCACACAATCCATGTCCATCATGAGCAAAACAAGCATCTATAGTATTAGGATGGTATAAATTGCTGAGCGAAGCGAAGCGCGGTGATGAACTTCGGCAAAGAGCCGAAGTTCATTTTGATACTGGAAATGATAGCGCAATCTTTTGTATAGCTCACGGCGCAATTCGTTGCCCTTTGGATCATCATATATTCCGTCAGGACATAATATTCCTATATATCCTTTATCTGATGAAAGATCAAATGAATTTGTTAAAACACATTTATACAAATTTGCTTTTTGACCTATTAATAAAGGATAGTTACAAGCTGCATTCAAGAATACTCCAGAACAAGTATTGTTGTAAAGTTCGCCCATATACAATTCCAACATACTCTTGTTTTCCAAGAATTGTTCTTTGAGGGAACGTACAATTGGTGCGCTGACTTTGCGTATAGCTATCTCTGGATATTTATCACTAATTACCCCTTGCTCATCAAATTCATTTCTTATCCATGGCGGATTACCGCAGATAATATCGAATCCATCTCTCAGCCAGAACACCTCGATAAATTCCAGCATCGGGTGGAAGAAATGGTAGCGGTCGGCATACTTCTTCACGGTCTTGAAGCGCATACTATCGTCAAAGAAGGTGCGGACGGCACCCTGGGTGTCGCCTAAGATCTCTTCCTTCGACTGTGTCTTCAGTTCGCTTACCTCATCGTTGTCTTCCATGTCTGTATCACCATCATGATGAGGGTCTTCGTGTGCCATGTTCTCATACTGGGCTTGTGCAAAGAGGTCGCTCTGATGGTTCTCTCCAAAGAAGCCAAGCTGGCCGTCCTTCTCCACATAAGTCTGCAGGGCACGTTTGGTACGGGCATTCAAATCCTCGTCCTTTACCTGGAGAATCGCCTCGATGTCACTCCAGAACTCACGGCGGGTAGGGAGCTCATGAGCATCATCAAACTCCCAGAACCAAAGGGCACACCAATAGTCCATCACATTCTTCAGAATGAAGTATGCGTTGTTATGGCGGTAGCGGGTATCATTCAGTCGCTCTTTCTCAGCATAGTTTTCGGCAAGAGATCCAAACTCCAGCGTAGTCTGACCATAGATTCCCCAAAGGTCGGTCTTGTTGTTGGTCAGTCGCTCAATGTCCCATTGGAAGGTGAAGTACTCCAGTAATCGCTTGTCAATCTTGGCAGAGATGCGTTGCAGAATCTGGAACTCCTCACTGCTGATAGGGGCTGTCCAGTCGTCCAACATCTCCTTCATGCCCTTGATCTGCGCCTTGCGGGTCTCTTTCAGTTTCAATCGCTCTTCTTCCGTAGCATCAGCAGGGATGAACACATCCTTGATGCTGCGCACGGCAAGCATGTTCTTGTCAGGCAACAGGAAGTGGTAAATCTCATTCACCGAACGCTTCACGGCACTCTTTACCTTTCCATTCTCGAAGTTCACCTTATTGAAGTGAATCTTATGGGGAGCCTTGGTCCACCATTCGTTAGGAAGCAATTTGTATTTGCCCTTTACGGTAACAGAATGGCCTATAATATCCTTCTTGTTATAGACTTTCAGCCAGGCGCCAATCACGGCATTGCCTAAAGCCAGACGGTTGGAGAAGAACGGAGTCTCCATGTCCTTGTGGATTACGTTCAGCCACAGCGATAGCTTACCCAGCTCAATGGCAGTTGGGTTTAAATCGACTCCATAAACATTGTGTGTGGCGATGTACGCCTTCACCTTCTGAAGCTCATCACGATAGTGGTCTGGGGCGATGTGCCACTCCTTGAAACCAGCTTCGTGGCGTTGCTGTTGCTGATAGGTGAGATAAGCCTCAGCCAGCTGGTTGATTACTTCGTTCTGGAAGGCGGCAGCACCCATGGCAGGTTCAAGGATCTTCAAATCGAGAAGATCCTGCGCCTTGCGCTTGCCCTCAGCCACCTCGTCGAGGATGCTCTTCAAGGTATATTTCACGGTGCTTCGGGTCAGAACCTCAGGCGTATAGTAGCTGGCAGACTTCTGGCGGTCACGACCATTCAGACGATAGACAAAGGTGCCCTGTGGCAGAATCTTAGGTTCATCCTGTTCATCGCATAGAATCTCGTCAGCCTCGAAATCATCCATTCGGCTGTAAGGTACCAGGAAAGTTCCTTCCTCAGGTTTGCCCACCTTGTGTACTTCGATATAATCCTGTTCGGCATAGAAACCGCGGTAGGCGAGAAGACTCTCATATACGCTACCCAACTGGTTGACGCCGAGGTTGGCGTAACTGATTCTGCCCACCTGCTTGTCGCGGTTGCTCAGAGAGAGGGCACGGATAATCTTCTGCCATTCAATATTGCGGATCTTTACATCCTTGAGGTGATGCAATCGTCTGTTGTCGAAAAGAGGAGAATCAATCTTTCTTACCGAGAAGCTCTTGTTATCCTGCTGCCCCTGGCGGTAGCCGTTGGCAAGGAGCCAGAAGAGGTCGTTGAGGCTGTCGTTGAAGAAGTAACCGTTGCGACTTTCTTCCGTTCTCATTGGTGCTTTCTCCAGGTCGCGGAGCATCTCCAGCGAGTAACCGTCCTTATAAACCTCGTCCTTGGTAGGCAGGATATCCAGTTCATCACGGCTCTCGGCATAGAAGATGAAGAGCAGACGGTAGATGATGTTAAGGCAGTCGTCCTTTACTTCTGCCTCGAATGTATCATCGGTATAATCAATGCTGCTTAACGGATTGCTCTTCAATGTGGTATCAGGATTGGTTAATTCTTTCTTCCAATACCACAAGGCTTCGTTGGCAAGGGTCTCTACAGAGAGAATCACACCTTCCTTCAGATTCTTGGTAACCTCGTAGGCACTCTTGTAGCTTTCTTCTACGAGCTTGTCCATCAATACCGATTCGCTGTCTGCTGCCAGCGTATCCTTGCAGATAAGCAGATGGAAGAGGGCGTAGTATTTGCGGAATGCAGAGATGCTTGCCTGCGAGAAGAGTTCATCCATGGAAAACTCCAGGTAGCTTCCACGATTCCACTTATCGGAGTCGAGCAGGAACATCGTGTTGCCTGCCATCATCAGGATGAAATGAGGGCGGTGCTCTTCCGGCAAAAGGAAGATGGCGTCTATCGCCTTATTGATGACGGCAGGAGAGATATGAGCCTCTTCGTCTTTAGGCAATGTGAAGAGTTCGCTCCATTGACCTGCATAGTACTGCTGGTGGCGGATGATAACAGAGGAAGTTTGTCCATCTTCTACTACATTATACTGCTGCTCGAATAATCCGGCTGGTTCCTGCTCATCGGTCTTGATGAGATGCTGCATCTCCATTACGAGCATCGTGGTCTTGCCGTTGCGGGTAAGGATGTGGCGCACGGGAACCACGGAATGGTCGTCCTCGTTGATGGTGATGAACTGCTGGTAGGCGCAGGTAGTATCGTAGCCCAGGATATTGAGCAGCTGGGTGTGGAAGTCGTGGGTATGCTTGATGGCATCCTTGACACGCGGATGGGTGTTAAGGATGTAGTTCTTGTACTTCTCGTACTCGCCACGAAGTTTTACGTATGGCTTGCACAGCTCCGTCATCTGGTCGGAGTTCAAGCCTGATGCTTTCTGGACCTTATCGATAAAGTCCTCTGAGAAATATCCTGAAGGGAAATAGTCTCCCACATTCTGGATGAATTTATATTTTACGTTTTCTGCCATAACGTTTTAGTTTATCTGTTAAAGAATACGGCTAGAACCTTGATGTAAGGTTCGTTGTTGTCGAGCGTAAACAAGTCGTTGTTAAACTGGCTTTGCTTGCTGACGATGGTTTCTATTTCTTCTTCTGCCTTGCTGTATGCCTTCTGGCGGAACTGGACGACATCCTCACCAAACTGGATACTGAGCTGCTGCTTGGCCTGGTTTGCCCAGTGGGCAAGTTTCTGTCTGTAGATCTCGAGTTGCTGGCTCATCTTGTGGCTCTCCTCGTTCTGTCGGCTATACATATATTGAGTCTCACCATTTTCGAGGGCATCAGAGAGTAAGTCCTGGAGTAGAGCCAGTTCTTCCTCGCTCACAGACTCCTGATAGATGGTATTCATCATATCGGGATACTTTTTCAGCATATCATCCAAGGAGTAAGGCGCCTCACAGAGGGTACCCTTCTGGATATTCATCGGTACCACGAAGAACTTGCTCACGAGTGTCTGTCCCAATCCGTTGGCTACACTTCCATACATCAGGAAGAGGGCTGTTTCCTGAGGGAACATCTTATGCTTGACCACGAATGCCTGTTCCTTAGGAACGGATGCAGCCAACTTGGTGAGCTGATACTGGATGATAGGATGCAGATCATAGAGCGGCTGGAACTTTGCCCAGTTGTTATTGTTTTCCTTTCGGGAATCTGCGATGGCATCCATGACCACCTTTCGGTTGTTGCAGAGACGGAAGACACGGTCGGTAGGCAATGCCTCACGAGGAATATCATAGAGCACCTCTTTCAGGTCTTTGCTTTCCATCGCCTCTACGTATGGAATTTCAGCATCTACCACCTGTATCTCTCCATGTTCGTTGCGGCCCTTGCTTTCCAGTTCGGCAAAGAGGTCACGGTAGAATTGCATATCATCGTGATAGAGGCTAAGTTGAGGCTCATACAGCACTTTGTGCTCTTTGGCAGGTGTCGTGTTCTTGCCGAGAGAGAAGAAACCGCCCCGGCGACGGCGGGTCTTTTGCTCTTCGCCTTCCTGGTTGGTTTCCAGAAAATGGGTGTCGTGGGTTTTGATGGCCTTGGTTACGGCTACAGCTTCCTTCTCTGCGCTATACAGGTTCATGACGCTGAGGGCATCGCCCAGGGTCTTGTGTACTTCCTCTTCCTTATCTACCAGTTTCTTGAGAATAGCTATGTCGCTGCGAACACTGTCGCTCGTACTCTTGGCTATCAGATAATAGATGTATGGAGTCTCTTTCTGACCATAGCGGTCGATGCGTCCGTTTCGCTGTTCCAGGGTAATCAGACTCCAAGGAATATCGTAGTTGAACATCAAGTGGCAGTAATAATGCAGATTGACACCTTGTGAACCGGAGTCAGAAGACAGGAACACACGTATTTTGCTGTCTTCCTTGCCGAAGTCAGCTACCAGTTCTTCCTGTTCGGTATCCGACAGACTGCCGTTGAAGAGTACAATCTGGTTATCTTTCATCTTGAAGTCTTCTTTCAGGCGGGCAGCCAGATAGTTCATGGTCTCGATGCGTTCGGTGAACACCACGATACGCTCATCTTTCTTGGTACCTTTCCACTTGAGTTCCTTCAACTTGTTTCTGAAGGCTTCATAGCGGGAGTCAATCTGCAGCTGGTTCATCTCTTCCAGGATTCCTTTCAGATTCTCTAGTTCCTCGGTATTGTTGTGGTCCTTTGCCAGTCGGTTGTTGACAGCCTTCAAAGCAGCTGCAGGACTGGAAAGGAAGGTCTTGAACAGGGAGAAGGCAAAGAGAAGATCCCGATGCTCCTCATCGGTCTCATCTTTCAGGGAGCGGAACTTGATCTTCTGTTGTAGGGCAAGCAGCGCCTCTTCCTGAGGAGCCAGTTCCACATCAACAGAAATCACCTTTCGTTCCTGAAAGTTCTGTCGGATGTTCTCGTCTTCTATATCGTTTTTGAAACGGCGCACGTAATACTTCTCTACATCTTCCTTGGTATATTCTCCATCACGAGGGATGGAAGTAGGTTCAAGCATACGCATCAGATTGGCAAATGATTCTGCCGAACCATTATGAGGAGTGGCTGACGTGAGAATCAGACTGTCGCAATGGCTGGCAAGGAACTGAGCCAATTGTCCACGAAGACTTCCTTCATTGGCTACCGTATGGCATTCGTCAATGACGATGATGTCCCAGCGGGTCTTTTCCAGCCAGGCACGGAATTTACCATTATTCTTCAGCGTATCGATAGAGATAATGGTCTTGTCATAGTAGTCGAAAGGATTCTTGTTCATCGGAATGTTCATGCGGATATGATCCACGCCGGTACTGTCGAGACGCATCAGTGGGATAGCAAAACGGTTCCACAGTTCTTCCTGGAATTGGGCAAGAATACTTTTCAAAGCACATACAAGGATACGGCGGCCTCTTCCTCGGCGTATCATTTCGCTGAGGAAGATTCCCACCTCAATGGTTTTTCCCAGACCTACGCCATCTGCAATGAGTAGGCGAGGGCGTGGCAGTTCAAGCGCTTTCAATGTAGGTTCCATCTGATAGTCGGCTACATTGAAGGCACCCTTTTGAGCAACGCAAATCTTCTTGGAATAATAGTCGTTGCCGCGGATGGTTGATTCTATCAACAGTCGGGTAGCACGGCATTGCGGACTGTCATCTGCAACTAACTGAGTGTTGGTGGCAGAGACAATCATGATTTTGTTATTGTTTTCTTCTTCGATTTTGGTGTCGAAGATATAGTGTTTGTTTGCGACAAGTTCGCTGAGGCCATCAGCATATAGAATTTCCTTGCCATCGTAGTTTCTTTCAACACGAGTGATTCGGAACTCTTCGCCTCTGACACAGATTCTTTGTCCTGATGAGAATGCGGTCATATTCTGGTATATTATATACTTTTTCGTGCGAATTTACAAAAAAAGCGTGAAACAAGCAAATTCTTATAGAAGAAATTTGCAAAGAATGATGTGTCTTGTGTTTTTCTGCTTTTGAATGTATGAGGTAGTTGCCCGAGCGTTGATTAATCAAATCAAGAAAAACCCCGAGTAATCCTCGGGGCTTGCGTCCGTAGGCGCGGACGACTTCTGTCTTAAGAGGAGCAACGAAGAATCTGCCTAAATAGTTTCTGCCGCACGGCGGATGCGTTCGCTTAAGTCGAAGAGCGCGCCACGCAGTAGCTCTTTCTCCTTTTCGGTGAAACCGCCGTTGTCGTCGATTCCGTTGAGCTTATTGTAGATCCATGATGCGGGGCGGTCGAAATAGGTGTTGGCAATCTCTCTCCATGATATGCAGAGGAGAATGTCCTGCATGCGCTGTTTTACGGTGTTGTCTTTTTCTGCTTTTTCCATGACGTTGATGATAATGTGGCAACCCTTTTGCAGGTCGCCGTGTTGGCTACTTGATGGAGGTTTTCTCGTAAAAAATTCCCTAAAGTCGTTGGGATTTGGGGCGAAAAGATGACGGCAAATGAGTCATCAGACCAAATGGATTGATCCGATACGAAGGCTGATATCCTGCATTGCGTCGTTGAAAATCTTCTTTTGCTCTTCGTTGAGCGTATAGGACCGCCCGCGTACGAGCGTGCCGTTGAGGCGTTGTGAGAGCCAGGCCGCACTCTTGCCGAAGTAATGCTCAGCAATATACGACAGAGGCAGCAGGCGATACGTTTCTCCGGCAATCTGTGCGCGAAGATTATCAACAGAGATTTCTATCTCCCCGAGTTTTTGCTCAACGAACCTGCGGGCTTCTTCCTTGGTGGCAGCATCGGCATGCGTGCAAAGCCAGTCGAGAATCTCCTCTTTGCGGGCGACGCTTGTCGTATCCTCATTGCCGGCAAGTGTGGCGTATTCGTTCAAAAGTTCTGTTGTTCTATTCATTTTGTTTGGATTTAAGCCTCCTCTTGGAGTGGCATTTTGGTTTCGTCGCATTTGCAACGACAAGTCTGTTCGGACGTGAAGATTATCTTCAGTTATCGTGCGGCAAAGATACATAAAATATTTGTTATACACAAGTCGGGCGCAAAAAAGTATATAGTTGCCCACGATGGTGGACGACAATTCCTCCCCTGTCTGATTGTTGTTTAAAGAACAGGCGTTGCTTATTAGAACCGTTCTCCGGTTAATTTACGAATCCTGGATTTTATAGCGCCACGATTTCTAAGAAACATTTGTGCGAGTTCGCTAATAGATTTGCCTTCGTTGTATAGGGCCACTAATCTCTCGTCATCTGATTCTGTCCATGGCTGATAAGCGTTAGGGTAAACAGATCTTTGCTGCTCCATGTATGTAGAGTCGTCTATGATGGTACTTGGACTCTTGATACCAAATATTTCCATCAGATCCTGTATGACTCTTTCTTGATTTTCCTTCACGGTTTCAGGTGTCCATGCGTTCGGATATGTTTGGTATATTTTTTGTGAGCTTGCAAAGGATCCGATATTCTTCTCGAAATATTTTTTTAGTTTCTCCTGATAATCAAGATTGCCAAGGGAAGAATTCTTTCTGCGTCCAATCAGGCACAGGTTTCCTATCCTATGTGTATAATAGCTTCTCTATTCTTCGCTAAAGTCCTTCACCCACTGGCTGGTAGCTTTAGGATTCTGTGGAAGAATATGCTCAATGGATGTCGTTCCGAAATCTTTCCATTCAGACTTGTCCTTGTATTTGTATTCAAGAAGCATCAGGAGCGCGTAGGTGTATCGTCTGCCGTATATCTCTGATTGGATATTTGCCATAAATACATGTTCATTAAATGAATAATATCCTTGAGCGTCAAGTACATCGGAGGGTTTTCCAGACTCTTCTATCAAGTGGATGATACTATTCAAGTGGTCGATGCGATACGATGGGCTTTTGCCACATACTGCATCTGCAATGTTTTTACAGGCTACCTTCTGTGAAAATTCAAGAAGCCCATTGTCTCCAAATTTTCTTCCATACGCCAAAATGACAGGAATCCAATCGGTCGAAGGCATACACTCGATGAGGGTTCTTATCAACGAACAATACTCGGTATCTTCGTTGCCTGCCAAGTTGATCAACTTGTTATAATCCTCATACGCCCTAAAGACATAGTTGAAAAAATCTTTTCCCTGTTTGATTTTTCTTGCTTTAAAAATCTGTTTCTCATATTCGTCAAGCAGATTCGTCTTTTGGCGCTTTTTGAGCAGCATCGTTCGTACATAGGCAAGGAAACGGTCAAAATCATTACCCAAATCCTCCTGCATGTTTTCCCATTCGCGCGCATACTCGTTCATTTCGCTGCCATCCTCGATTTTTTCAAGATTGGATGATTTTAGAATATCAGCATTGCTCAGTTTTTGGCCACGATCATTCATCACGGAGAATAGGCGAAATGCATCCTCTAACGAGTCTGCCGATATATAGATCATCACAACATTGTTGAGGATGAATATGAGAAAGGAATCTAAATCTATGGGTGCTCGGGGTTATGCCATGTCAGATTTTTCACCTACCTTAGTGCTGCAAACAAGTATAGCAAAATCTCCGAATGACATGGCAAATGTACAAATAAAATCCGAGAAACTCACTCCTTTTGGAGGAATATTTCCGATCATGGAGCAATTTGATGTTCTTTTGGCCGTGTGAACCCCGTTGAGCCTCCTGCGGAATGAAATACAAAAAAAAGTCCAATCACGAATGACTGGACTTTTTGTACACCCTTAGGGGCTCGAACCCTAGACCCACTGATTAAGAGTCAGTTGCTCTACCAACTGAGCTAAGGGTGCATTGTTGGCGTATGATTGCAAAAACAGACTATGTACACCCTTAGGGATTCGAACCCTAGACCCACTGATTAAGAGTCAGTTGCTCTACCAACTGAGCTAAGGGTGCCTGCATTTCTGTTTTGCGGATGCAAAGGTAGCAACTTTCTTAGACCCCACCAAATATTTGGCCAACTTTTTTTGGTTTTTCTGCACTTTTTTTGTTTTCCCCTTGCCGTGCGAAGCAGCAGCATTGCGCTTTGAAAGCGGGCAGGATAGGGGACAGGCGATGCTAACGACCGATGTATCAAGCCGATAGAACGACGGAGGCCAGTCCTCCGCGGGCCCCACGCCCTTCTCGGCAGGAGAGGGGTGGACCAGCGAGGGACCGGCCTCTATAGACAGGTGCGGCCGAGGGCTTAGTAAGCCTTGGCGATGATGACGCGCTGTGTGGCGGGCTTGCCGCTCACCATATCGACGCCCGGGGTCTGCTCGAACATGTAGGGCACGCAGCGGATCGTGGCCTGGGTGTCCTCCTTGATCTTGGCCTCGGTCTCGGGCGTGCCGTCCCAGTGGCAGAGGAAGAAGCCGCCGTCCTTGATGCGTTCCTTGAACTCGTCGTAGTTGTCGCACTCGTAGATGTGGGCGTCGCGGAAGGCCACCGCCTTGCGGTAGATGTTCTCCTGGATCTCCTCCAGAAGGCGCTTGACGCGGTCGGCGATGCCGTCGAAGCTTACCTCCTCCTTCTCCAGCGTGTCGCGGCGCATCAGCTCCACGGTGTTGTTCTCGAGGTCGCGGCCACCCATGACGAGGCGCACAGGCACACCACGCAGCTCGTAGTCGGCAAACTTGAAGCCGGGGCGCTTGTTGTCGGCGTCGTCATACTTCACGGAGATGCCCATCTGGCGGAGCTGGTCGATGACGGGCTGCATCTTGGCCGTGATGGCGTCGAGCTGCTCCTTGCCGCGGTTGATCGGGATGATGACCACCTGGATCGGGGCGATATGAGGCGGCAGCACGAGGCCGTTGTCGTCGGAGTGGGTCATGATGAGGGCGCCGATGAGGCGGGTGCTCACACCCCAGGACGTGGCCCAGACATACTCGGGCTTGTTGTCCTTGTTGAGGAAGGTGACGCCGAAGCTCTTGGCGAAGTTTTGTCCGAGAAAGTGGGACGTGCCGCTCTGCAGCGCCTTGCCGTCCTGCATCATGGCCTCGATGGTGTAGGTGTTGAGGGCGCCGGCGAAGCGCTCCGTCTCGCTCTTCACGCCCTGGACGACGGGGATGGCGAGCCACTTTTCACAAAACTCCGCATAGACGTGGAGCATCTTCTTGGCCTCCTCCTCGGCCTCCTCCTTGGTGGCGTGGGCGGTATGGCCCTCCTGCCACAGAAACTCGCTCGTGCGCAGGAAGGGGCGCGTGCGCATCTCCCAGCGCATCACGTTGCACCACTGGTTGCACATCAGGGGCAGGTCGCGGTAGGAGTGGATCCAGTTCTTATAGGTATTCCAGATGATGGTCTCGGAGGTGGGGCGGATGATCAGCTCCTCCTCGAGTTTGGCGGCGGGGTCCACCTCGATGTCGCTGCCGTCCTCGGTGGTACGGAGGCGGTAGTGGGTGACGACGGCACACTCCTTGGCGAAGCCCTTGACGTGCTCGGCCTCGCGGGCGAAGAAGTTTTTGGGAATGAGCAGGGGGAAGTAGGCGTTCTGCACACCCGTCTCCTTGAACATCGTGTCGAGCTGATGCTGCATCTTCTCCCAGATAGCATAGCCGTAGGGCTTGATCGTCATGCAGCCTCTCACGGCGGACTGCTCGGCCAGGTCGGCCTTCATCACCAAGTCGTTGAACCACTGAGAGTAGTTCTCGCTGCGCTTGGTGAGATTCTTAAGTTCTTTTGCCATATTCTTTAGTCGAATTTTGTTGTTGTCTTCCGAAATCCCCATCGCGATTAGTATTATTCCTATAATGAAATAGGAGAAATCCCTTGCCCGGATGGGTGCAAATTTCTAATTTTGCCGCAAAAGTACAAAAAATAACTCGCAATGGGCCCCTTTTTGGGGAATTTGTTATAACTTTGCGTGAAGAAACGAATGTGAAAACAATATAAAGAACAATACAAATAGAACGATTATGAAGAAGTTACAGATGTTTACGGCAGGCCTTTGCCTGCTCACCGTAGTGAGTTGCCAAACGAAGCAGGGCACGGGTACGTTGGTAGGAACGGGTGCTGGCGCCGTCATCGGCGGCATTGTCGGCAACCTGATCGGCAAGAACACCAAGGGCACGGCCATCGGTGCCGCCGTGGGTGCCGCCGTGGGTGCTGGTGCCGGCACGCTGATCGGTCGCCACATGGACAAGGTGGCCGAGGAGGCTGCTTCGAACGTGAACAACGCCAAGGTGGAGACCGTGACGGACGCCAACGGACTGCCTTGTGTGAAACTGACCTTCGCCTCGGGTCTGCTCTTCGCCACCAACAAGTCAGACCTCTCGTCGGGTGCCATGAGCGACCTCTCGCGCACTGCCACCGTGCTGAAGGGCAACACCGACTGCGACGTGGCGATCATCGGCCACACCGACAAGTCGGGCAACGACAACATCAACATCCCGCTGTCGCAGCGCCGTGCTGAGAGCGTGGCCAACTACCTGAAGGCGCAGGGCGTCTCCTACGGTCAGATCCGTTCCATCCAGGGCGTGGGTAGCTCGCAGCCTGTGGCAGGCCACGAGAACAACGTGAAGGATGCTGCCAACCGCCGTGTGGAGGTCTATCTCTACGCCAGCGAGGCGATGATCAAGAAGGCCGAGGCCGGCACGCTCAACTAATTCCCCAAGCTCCCGTCTGGGGCCGCAAAGGCCCTGGGCCTCGGCAAAGGGGCTGAGGACAGAGAAAAAAATCAAGCCACCCGATCGCTGCTCAAAGGAGCGGAGGTCGGGTGGCTTTGTATGCTCGGCATGAGCATTATCTAACGGGTGCAAGTCCCGAGTAAGCCCTAATAGCGGGAATTACATAGCCAAGAGCAAGGGTGTTCATCGCAAGGTGAAATCTGAAGGAAGCTGGCGGCAAACATCTGACCTAACGAACAGGAACTTCATATAAGGCATTTAACCATGGATAAGATTGCAAAGCAAATCAAAGTCCCATAGCTATTCGGAATGGTTGGTGTAAATGAAGTGGGTATAA
>OLFZ01000231.1_pt1 | contig 65006 bp, 60 predicted proteins | sample 1604861 | NCBI WGS metagenome assembly OLFZ01 (sample SAMEA3888895, study PRJEB22519) | human gut metagenome | biome: human gut; feature: human-associated habitat; material: faeces | place: Denmark | collected 2011 | reverse complement strand
AAATAGCCGGAAGGGCGCGCCGACAGGCGATATGGGTTCGGCTCTCGTCAGCTTACAATATCAACAGGAGGAATAATCACAAATGATCAAGTTTTCAAGCAGAATGAATCTTCTCAAGGGTTCGGCAATCCGTGAGCTCCTCGCACTGGCTAATAAACCCGAGGTCCTCTCTTTCGCAGGCGGCATGCCCGCACCGGAGCTTTTCCCGGTAGACAAGATCAAGGCCGCTACCGATGCTGTTCTTGAAGAGCAGGGCAGAGTTGCTCTTCAGTATTCCAGCACCAACGGCTTTGAGCACTTCCGTCAGCAGATCGCTGACCGCATGGAAGCAAAGCTCAACATCAAGACCAGCGCAGACAACATCCTTGTAACCTCCGGCTCTCAGCAGGGTCTGGATTACTCGGCTCGCGTTTTCTGCGACAAGGGTGACGTCATCATCATCGAGAGCCCGTCATACCTCGGCGCACTCAACGCATTCAAGGCATGTGAGCCCAACTTCGTCGCTATCCCCACCGACGGCGACGGCATGATCATGGAAGAGCTTGAAAAGGTTCTTGCCACCACCGAGAACGTCAAGATGATCTACGTCATCCCCGACTTCCAGAACCCCTCCGGCCGCACCTGGCCCCTCGAGCGCCGCAAGCAGTTCATGGAGATCGTAAATAAGTACGAAGTTCCCGTTGTTGAGGATAATCCCTACGGCGAGCTCCGCTTTGAAGGCGAGTACCTGCCCGCACTCAAGAGCATGGACACCAAGGGCCTCGTAGTATTCCTCGGCACCTTCTCCAAGATCCTCGCTCCCGGCTACCGTCTCGGTTGGGTCTGCGCCGACGGCGAGATCCTTCAGAAGTACAACTTCCTCGCTCAGGCTGCATCCCTGCAGTCCTCCACCGAGGCTCAGCTCGTTGTCTCCAAGTTCATCGACATGTATGACCTTGACGAGCACGTTGCAACCATCAAGGAGTGCTACCGCAAGCGCCGCGACGTTATGATCGAGACCATGGAAAAGGAGTTCCCGCCCGAGGCAAAGTTCACTCACCCCAACGGCGGCCTGTTCACTTGGGTCGAGCTGCCTGAGTACATCAACACCAACGAGATGGCAAAGCAGTGCCTGGCACGCAACGTCGCTTACGTTCCCGGCGACGGCTTCTTCCCCGATGCAGGCCACAATAACTGCATCCGCCTGAACTACTCCTGTATGCCCGAAGAGAAGATCGTTCAGGGCATGACCATCCTCGGTGAAGTCATCAAAGAGAACATCAAGAAGTAATTTCTTTTTATATTTTTGATAAGTTGAAAAAGCTCCTGCTCAGTCGAGCAGGAGCTTTTTCTTTGTCCTGGAAATATGTGTTGTATTTTGTGTGGACAAATTAAATTTACTGCAATTTGCGGTAAAAGTCAATACTGCAAAACTCGACATAATATTCTTGCCCGATGGAGGTGGTGTTATGTACACTCGAATTCGGGATCTGCGCGAGGACAGAGACCTAAAACAACGCGAGGTTGCAGAGTATCTCAACTGTTCTCAGCAGGTGTACAGCAACTATGAGCTCGGGCAGAGAGACGTGCCGAGCGAAACACTTATTCGTTTATCCCGGTTTTACAATGTGTCTGTGGACTACATACTCAGCCTGACGGATGATCCGAAGACCAACAGGTGAAAGCCTCTGCCCGGCCGGGCAACTGCGCTTTTGTCTTAAATGCGAATAGAGTTTATACAAACTAAAAAAAGTGTTGCAATATATGAGGTAATATGATATATTGTTAACGATATTAAGGATCGCGTCCCCCCGTGATCCGGCTCCCGAGGCTATGATGCTTCGGGAGTCATTATTTTTTTGCTTGTAAACTCAGGCTTTGTGTGCTAAATTATTTCCATCAATAATTAAACTGAGGAGAAAATTTTATGGAAATCGGAATAAAAGGTAAGGTCGAAACGGTTGTTGACGGCAGCAACACCGCAAAATTCGTGGGAAGCGGCTCGCTGGACGTTTTTGCAACTCCGTGCATGGTAGGCCTCATGGAGCAGGCTGCGCAGATGTCCGTTGCGCCGTATCTTGGCGAGGGCGAAGGCACCGTCGGCACAAAGCTTGAGATAAGCCATGACGCTGCAACGCCTCTGGGCATGAAGGTCTGGGCCGAGAGCGAGCTTATCGAGATCGACCGCCGCAGACTGGTTTTCGAGGTCAAGGCATTTGACGAATGCGGCCAGATCGGCGCAGGCCGCCACGAGCGCTTTATAATCAACAACGAAAAGTTCATCGCAAAGGCAAACGCCAAGGGAGCCAAGTGATGAAGCATTTCATCGTCCTCATCGGCAATTACGGCTCGGGCAAAACGGAGATCGCGATAAACCTCGCCGTGAACTCCGCGGCAAAGGGACTCAATACGCTGGTTATAGACCTTGACAAGGTAAATGACTATTTCCGCATGAGCGACCGAGTTGATGTGCTCAAGGAGAATAACGTTAATCTCGTTTCCCCGACCTTCGCAGGTCAGGGCGTAACGCCGAGCAATATGTCGGCCGCCGTCGCGTCGGCTTTTGCAGGCGACTGGGATCTGTGCGTGTTCGATGTCGGCGGAGATGCGGCCGGAGCAATGTCGCTCGGCAGGTATCACACCGATTTTGCCGCACTCGAGGACGGGCAGCTTGAGGTTTACGATATTGTAAACGTGTTCCGCCCGATGTCCGAAAGCCCGGAGAAGATAATCAAGCTCAAGAAAGAGATGGAGGGCTTTGCGCGGCTGAAGGTAACGGGCTTTGTCAATAACTCAAACCTTCTCAACTTCGCAAGCGCCGACGATATCCGTCAGGGCTACGATGTCCTGCGCGAGACGAGCGATATAACCGGCATACCGGTCGCGCACACGACCGGACGCAAGTGCTTTCTGGAGGAGTTCCTGCGCGACGGGCGCGATCCCAAGTACATCGGCGAGCCGATCGGGCTTGAGACCTACATGCACCGCTCGTGGGAAGCGTTCACAAACCTTGGATTATAATGAAAAAAGCTCGAAGTCATTTGACTTCGAGCTTTTTTCAGCCCTCCATGACGTGCAGAGCGCGTATGGAGGCGTTTCCAATATGGCTTTGCACGTCAAAGGCGTGCTTTTCGAGATAGTCCCAATTGCCGCAGCTCAGGCCCTGAGTGTGCAGTTCAGAAACTATCTGTGCGCAGATATCCTCGATCACCTGCGATTTAAGTACCTTTCCGTCCTCGTCGTTATCGCCCGTGAGCAAAAATTCAAGCGCGTCGGCAAGCTCTCCGAGCTTTTCAAGCCCACGCATGCCGCGCAGCAGCCATTTGTAATACGGCGCGTGGCGGCGGTTTAGAAGAAAAACGGCCTCGGCGGTGTTTTTGATAAACTCGCTTACAGCGAGCATCGCGGCGCCGTCCTCGCCGTGGGCAAGGCAGCGCGCATAGTTATATTGCCCCGACTGCGCCATAAGCGCAAGCCGCGCGGCAAGCTTTTTGCGCCGAACATCCTCGGGCATGCCGCAGACTATATCATGACGTATGCGCGAAAACTCGCCGAGATCGTCGCGGAACACCTCGCCGCTGACCGCCTGAGCGAGTGCGTAGGAAGGCAGATACAGCCAGTCCTGCCACGTTTCCGGCGCACCGGGAAGCCCGGTGAAGCGCCGGTAAAAATCGCTTATGCGCATAACGCCTACGCCGGGCGTTCCGAGGGCGGAAGCCTGCGAAACACGGCTGCCGAACAAGATCCTCGTTTTGCGCGCAAGCTCAATGCCGATGCGAGCATCGTCCTCATCTGTAAGCCACAGGCAGAAGCCCGGCTCAAAATCGTGATCGCGCGATATTTCATCATCAAAGCCGAGGCACTGCGAGCCGGAGCCGGCAAGCCCCACGGCAATGCGCCCCTCGTATTCGGGGAAGCTCTCGCGGATGATATCTGCGCCCTTTTCATCGTATAGCCTTCGCGCCGCTTCAAGACCTTTCATTTTATCGCCTCCATACGCTCTCTGAGCGCTTTAACGTATATAAAATATCCGAAACGGTCAAAGGTCGGAATGCATTTTGACAGCGTAAATGCATTGTAGCCGTCGAGAGGAAGCTCCGGATCGGTGAGACAGGCGTAGGCATTGTCGAGCGCAGGCTCAATATCCTCGTCGCGCCCCATGCGCTCGTAAAGCTCGGCGAGATTGCACCATGTTACCGCCGTGTCGTTGCCGGGATCATTGCAGCTCTTAATAATGTCAAGCGCCATGAAAAAGTGCCGCTGCGCGCTGTCATAGTCGCCCGTATCCTCAAAGGCGAGCGCCATATTGTTGTAAAGTCCTGCAAAGCGATAGTCGCCGGGGTCGAGCGTTTCGGAATAAACGCGCGAAACATGGCGGAATATCGGAAGCGCCTCGGCCGATAAGCCGAGAAACTTCATCGTTGTCGCGGCGTTTAGCATGATCGTTGCGCCGGAAACGGTCGCACCCAAACGGTGACGGCGTATAAGCTCAAGACCGTGCGCGACGGCGCTTCTCGCCGCGTCCTTGTCGCCTGTGCGGCGGTGCAGCCCCATAAGCTCACTTTGCAGCGAAAGCTCGCTTCGCCAGTCGCCGGACTGCCGCGCGGCGCAGACCTCGTGCTCAAGAAGCCGCTGCGCCTGTTCGAGCTGTCCGCTGTTTTGCAGCCTGTCAAGCTCTTTGACTATCTCGGGAACGTTCACGGCGCTTGCGCACGGCTCCGTATCGGGATGCCCCATGTACTGCGATGCGTCAAAGCAGCAAACGGGGTCTGAGTATTCGGCTTTGTCCATGTTATCACCTCAAGTCTATTCTATCACTCGGCGCAAGATGAGGCAGTGGCATGTGCAACTGTTGAAAATATGGGGCGCACAGGGTATAATCATTGCATGAAGAATTTTCTTGTAAAAGCTTTCATATGCGCCGAAGCGGCGCTGTATCTGGCATTCACGGTGATGGACGTTTTCGACACAGGTGACAGCCGCTGGCTTAAATTTGCCGGCATAGCGCTGTGCTTTGTGGTTTCGGCTTTGCTGAGCGCCAGGGGCGGAGAGGTGCTCGTCACCGCGGCCGTCGGTCTCTCCGCTGCGGCGGATATTCTGCTGCTTATTTTGGATGTGCACTATGCGGTCGGCGTTATGCTGTTTTTTGCCGCGCAGATACTGTACTTCGTGCGTATTTATAGGGCTAACGGACATAAAAGCGCATGGCCGCTACGGCTGTTCCTGCTCATGGCCGCCGTTGCCGCAATGGCTCAATTTGGCCTGCTTTCGCCGCTTGACCTGCTTGCCGGAGCGTACTTTTCATTTTTCGCCTGCAATGTGATGCAGGCCTCCGGCTCGGAAAATAAGCTGTTTTTTGCCGGACTGTGCCTGTTTTTATGCTGCGATGTATGCGTGGGACTTCACAACATGCCGTCGGCTCTGCCGGATTGGCTGCAAAGTGCCGCGCGTATCGGAATGTGGACATTCTATCTGCCGTCGCAGGTGATGATAGTTTTGTCGGGAAAGGAGCGGGATGTGTATGAAAAAATGCAGTAGGCTGCTTTCGGTTCTCATGAGCATTGCCGTTGCGCTTGCTATTCTGACAGGCTCGATCGCGGCGCCGATCATAATACGGCCGTTTTACTATGCGCAGATAGAGCCGCTGGAGCTTGAACAGTCAAGCGGCCTGAGCAGGGAGGAGATAATCGAGGCATACGATGAGGTGCTCGACTACTGCATCGGCGCAAGCGATGAGTTTTCTGTCGGTGTGCTGCCGTTTTCGGAGTCCGGCAGTGCGCATTTTGCCGACTGCCGCACGCTGTTTATCCTCGATCTGTGGCTGTTTTTCGGCAGCATGGCAGTCATAGTGCTTCTGAAGCTATATGAGCGGCGGTATGTGCTTCCGCGCCTGCGCGGACACGGTGCGCCGTTCTGGGGCGCTGTCGGGATCGGTTCGGTACTCATAGTTATCGGAGCCGCTGCCGCAACGAATTTTGACCGAGCTTTCACGGTGTTCCATTCGCTGTTCTTCCCCGGCAAGGATAACTGGATATTCGACCCTGCGCAGGACCCGATAATCACACTCATGCCGGAGGAATTTTTCCGCAACTGTGCAATACTAATTCTTGCGGTGCTGCTCATTGCCGGAGCGGCGATAATCATTTCGGATAAAAGAAAAGGCTATGCGAAATAACGCATAGCCTTTAAGCTTAAATATCAAGCTAAAATATCAGTAATCGACCGGCTCGCTGAAAGGATGCTCGAGGCACTCGGGATGCTCGAGAATGTACTTGAGAAGCCTTACGCTCTTGGAGTAATAGTAGCCGTCTGCAAGGCGCTCATCGATTGTGAGGCCGAGGTCAACGCTGTTGCGGTATTCATCCTCGCCTTTTTCGTTGCGGAAGATGCGCTCCTTCATTTCGCCGACAACGACGAAAAGGGAGGTCGTGCCCCAGTTGGTGAGGTGGTGGTAGCCGCTTCTGAGCTTTATCGAGCCGAGGTTAGAGAGGATGACCGAGGCGTAGTAGGGGTCTGCCTCGATGATGGATTTCGGAACGATGCCGTGGCGGTCGAGCTGACGCATGAGCCAGATGAAGAACTTGACGAACCAGCGCGGCAGCTTGTTGAGAATGTCCATGGTGTTGGAGGTCGCGTTGCCGGCTCCGCCCTTTTTCTCGCGGCTTATCTGCTTGTACAGCTCATCGTGCAGCGAATCAAGGGTGGAGTCCTCGGACGCGTAGATGAAGGCAAGGCCCTCCTCTGAGGTGTCGCTGAACTGCTTTTTGACGACAAATGATGCGCTGTAGCTGTTGCGCTGATAGTTGTTTTTGTTTGCGATGAAGCGGTTGAGCTTCGGACGCAGGATGATAGTTTTAAGTATTGCGGCAACGATAAGGTGGAAAAGCGTGAACTTGAACTCGGGGTTTTCCGCGTTGCGCTTTTCAAGGTATTTGTCGATGTTCGTAAGGTCGATGCGCTCGGATATGAATGCCTCGTTGTCGCAGCGGTTGGGGTAGATCATCGGCATGATAAGATGCATGCCGTCCTGCTGGCGTATAAGCGTTGCATCTCGTCTGTCGCCGAAACGGCGTTTTTCTTTACTCATAGTTATCCCTCAAATACTTAAAAATTTTTAACAAGTTTGTCTGTAATAAAGCAATTTTATCATATTGTTTTCATAAGTCAAGGAATATATTTGTTGACAAGGGCAGTGAGTGTGTGCTCTAATATCTTTTATATCAAAGAGTAAGGTGAAGATAATTGCGTTTTATAGACATATTCCTGATCGGCATTGCGCTGAGCATGGACGCTTTTGCGGTTTCCATATGCAAGGGGCTTTCGGTAAAAAAGGTCAGCGCAAAGCATGTGCTCACGGTGGGCGTGTATTTCGGCGGCTTTCAGGCGCTTATGCCGACGGTCGGCTTCCTGCTCGGCTATAAGTTTGAAAGCTTCATAACAAGCATAGATCACTGGATAGCGTTTATCCTGCTTGCGCTTATAGGCGGAAATATGATAAGAGAAGCCCTCGGCAAGGACGATGAGCACGAAAACGACGATTTTTCGGTCAAAGCCATGCTTCCGCTTGCGGTGGCAACGAGCATCGATGCGCTGGCCGTCGGCATAAGCTTTGCGTTTTTGGGCGTTGATATAGTGCAGGCTGCACTGCTTATAGGCATAACAACGTTCGTTCTGTCCGGTGTCGGGATTTATGTAGGCAATGTATTTGGCTCGAAATACAAGTCCAAGGCCGAGCTTCTGGGCGGCGTTGTGCTTATACTTATTGGCCTGAAAATACTTCTTGAGCATTTGGGAGTCATTAATTTCTGAAAGCTATGAAAGAAAAACTCAAAATGTACCTGCCGATAATCATCATGCTCGTCGTAGCGCTCACGGCAGGAATACTCATATGGCTCGATATTCTGCATGTTGATCAAATCATCGCCGCTGTAAACGACAACAGACCTCTGGCGGCGCTCGTTATCCTTGCGCTTTTCGCGTTCAAGGGCTGCTCGTGCATACCGTATGCTGTTATTCTCATCGGCTGCGCGCTCATCTTTGAGCTGCCGGTCGCCATTGCGATAAACACCGTCGGAACGGCAATATGCATTTCCGTTTCGTACCTCATCGGGCGCTTTTCAAAGGGCCTGACGTTTGAAGGAATGATGGAAAAGTACCCGAAATTTCGACGGTATTTTTCCAATGCTGAGGGATATAGCTTTACCTTTGTGTTTTTTGTGCACACGCTGCATCTTTCCACCGAGGTGCAGGGCGTCCTTTTCGGGCTTCTGCGCACGCCTTACTGGGCGTATATCGGCGGCTCGATGGCAGCTCTCATACCGAGCATGCTTATCTACACGGTCATAGGCGATAAGTTTGATTTCACAAATCCTCTGTTCTGGGCATTTGTTGCGCTCGATGCGCTGACTGTTGTTTTCGGATTTGTTTATGCAAAGAAAAACCTCATAGACGGCGGCAAAAAAGCTTCGGAAGAATGATTCCGAAGCTTTTTGAGTTTCTGCGTTAAAACAGCATGTCTTTTGAAAACACAATGTCCACACCGCCCATGGTTATCACGTCGCCGGAGAAGATGCGCTCCTTGTGGTCTATGCGCTTTCCGTTGAGGTAGGTCCCGTTTGTCGAGCCTAGATCCTGTATGTAATAGTGCCCGTCGCACAGCTCTATCTGAAAGTGGCGGCGTGAGGCCTTTGGAGCCGGGTAGACAAAGTCGCAGTCCTCGCTGCGGCCGAAGATCCACGAGGTCTTGCCGCTTGCAGGCTCATGCACCGATGCGTTCACCGTTGCATCGCCGAAATTGTTTATAAAATCGAATAATCCCTTGAACTTGTCTCCTGCCATTGTCACACCTCCAGTGTATGTTTTAAGTATATCAATAACATTGGGATTAAGCAAGAGTAAAAGTGTGCCGCTCAAGCTTGAAAATTTGGGCGGTTTGATATATTATTTACACATTATGCCCTGCTGTCAAAAGAGGTGAAAGCTTGAGGAAGATCGCTCTGTGGGAGGCTAAGCATCCCAAAACGGTTATAATTGCGGCGCTGCTGCTTCTTATTCCGGCGTTTTTGGGCTTTATCGGAACGAAGGTGAACTACGATATCCTTTCGTATCTGCCCGATGAGCTTGAGTCGGTGCAGGGCGAGCAAGTGCTCGATAAGACCTTCAACACGGCCGGAATATCCATAGTTATAACCGAAAACATGCAGCCAAAGCAGACCTTGGCGCTGAAAAACGAAATACTCGCTGTCGATGGTGTGTCGTCGGTCATCTGGGTCGATACGATCGCCGATATCGGCATCCCGGCCGATATCCTGCCGGATGTGCTCAAAAATATATTCTACAGTGCCGACGGCAGCCAGACGATGATGCTCGTGCGATATGACAACACAGGCTCTGATGACAGCCAGCTCAGGGCGATAGCGCAGATAAAAACGCTTCTGGGCAAAAATCAGTTTTTGAGCGGGCTTACGGTCGTTGTTGACGATACGCGCGAGATCGCCGAAACTCAGGCACCGCTCTATATAGCGGTCGCAGTTGTTCTGGCGCTTATAGTCATGAGCGTGCTCATGGAGTCGTGGTTCCAGCCGCTTATCATACTGTTTTCGCTCGGACTTGCGGTCATATACAATATGGGAACGAATATTTTCCTTGGGCAGATATCGTTTATAACCCAGTGTGTCGCCGCGGTTTTGCAGCTTGGCGTTACGATGGATTATTCAATCTTCCTCATTGACCGCTATGCCGAAGAAAAGCAGCGCTTTTCTTCGCGCGAGGACGCCATGGCGGAGGCTGTTACGGTGTCGCTAACGGCGCTTATGGGAAGCTCTTTGACAACGGTGTTCGGCTTCCTTGCCCTGTGCTTTATGAAGCTCGGGCTTGGCTTTGATATCGGCTTTGTCATGGCAAAGGGTGTTGTGCTGGGTATACTCACGGTCATATTTGTTCTGCCGGCGGTTGTGCTGCTGTTTGAAAAGCAGATAATAAAATACCGCCACCGCAGCTTTGTGCCGGATTTCACGCGCCTTAACAAGTTTACGATAAAGCATAAGAAAGCCTTCGCACTGCTGTTTTTGCTGCTGCTTGCTCCGGCGTATTTTATTCAGAAAAACATAGACATGTACTACAGCATGGATAAGGCGCTGCCGTCGTATCTCACCTCAATGGAGGGACTTACAAAGCTTAAAGACGATTTCGGCATGGCGTGCACGCAGTTTGTTATAATCGATGACAGCCTGCCGGCCGATAAGCTCATTGAGATGGAGCATAAGCTTGAAGCGCTTGACGGCGTGACCTCGCTTCTGGCATATAACTCAATAGTCGGCGCTGCGATACCGGACACGATAATTCCCGACGATATCATGTCGCTGTGCAAGCAGGACGGAAAGCAGCTTATGATGATAAATTCCGAGTACGGCGCGGCTACCGATGAGCTGACGGCGCAGTTAGTCAAGATGGATGCGATCGTCAAGTCCTATGACCCAACTGCCTATATAACCGGCGAGGGCGCGATCACGCAGGGACTTATAGACACGACGGATGTTGACTTTGCCGTGACTGCGGCGCTGTCGATAGCGGCGATATTTGTGCTCATAGCAATATGCTTCAAGTCGCCGTCGCTGCCGGTGATATTGGTGCTGTCGATAGAGCTTGCGATATGGATAAACCTTTCGATAACAGTCATTATGGGAACGGAGGCCTCGTTTGTCGATCCAACGGTAGTAAACTGTGTGCAGCTTGGTGCGACGGTCGATTATGCGATACTGCTCACCACGCGCTTTCGTGAGGAACTGCGGCACCTGCCGCGCGACGAGGCGATGCTCAAGGCGGTCAGCGCCGCTCAGCAGTCGATATTCCAAAGTGCCGGCGTGTTCTTTGCCGCGACCTTCGGCGTGTACCTCGTCTGCGATATCTACATTGTTCGCGGAATGTGCGCCCTGCTTGCGCGCGGCGCGATAATAAGCGAGATCGTTATAATAGTCCTGCTGTCGCCCGTGCTGTGCGTGTGCGAGAGCCTGATTGCAAAAACAACCCCGAGCTGGAGGCTGAAAACATGAAAACAAAACGACTTATCGCCATGCTGCTGGCAATGAGCATGCTGCTTGCTCTGCTTGTCGGCTGCGGAAAAAAGAACGATGAAAAGCCCGAGAACACTCCCGAGCCGACACCAAGACCGCAGTATGAGCTCACCGACGCCGCCGTTAACAAAGAGGAAACGGTGTATATAAACGTGTCGCCCGACGGCGAGGTGAAAAAGATCAGCGTCACCGATAGGCTGCATACCGATATGCCCCAGGTGCGCATAGAGGATAAGAGCAACCTTTCGGGCATTCAGGACGTAAAGACCTTCTCCGAGCCTGTTAAGGATAACGATAAGCTCTACTGGGACATGGACTCTACCGATCTTTACTATTCCGGCAGCACGGATAACGCGCCGCCGATGAAAATATCCGTCAGCTACACGCTTGACGGAAAAGAGATAAAGGGCGCAGCCCTTGCCGGAAAAAGCGGCGATGTTACGATAAAGATAAGCGCGCAGAACACGCTGAAGAAGTCCGTCAGCGCCGGCGGCGGAAGCTATGATATATCATGCCCGATGCTGTTCGTGTGCGGCATGATCCTGCCGGACGAGAATTTCAGCGAGGTTTCGACCCCAAACGGTGTGCTTTTGAGCGACGGATCTCGCCAGCTCGTGTTTTTCGCCGGCGTTCCCGGAATGAACGACAGCCTGGGCATAGATAAGCTCGGCATCAATATCGGAACCACGCTCGGCGGCAGCGAATACACGATAAGCGCCAAGGCAAAGGACTTCAAGCTCGGCAACATGATGTTCGTTGCGGTGCCGTTTTCCTCGATATCCTCGCTCGGCCCGGACGATATCAAGCTCGGAACGGAAAGCGTTAAGGGCATGCTCAGCGATATCGAGGGTCTGATGGGCGCGTTCAACTCGCTGAATTTAAATGACATGGTGCAGATGCTCTACGGCGACGCGCAGCAGATAGAGCAGCTTGTCAACTCCGTTGGGCAGGCGGCCAAGCTTTATAAGGAAAATAAAGCACTTATTGACGTGCTAAATAAATACGTCACCGAGGGCAACCTCGCAAAGCTCGAGCAGCTTCTTTACGATATGCAGCGCATCGACACAAGCAGGCTTCAGTCGCTTGCGCAGTTCACGCACCTGTCCGAGCTTTTGGAGCTGCTGGGCAAATTCGATACCAATATCGGCGCGCTCGCACAGTTTACGCGCGATTATCTCGACATGGCGCCGACCTTTGAGAGCTTAAACCGTGATCTGTCCTCGCCCGAGGTGCAGCAGTCGCTGGACAATCTGCCGAATATAATAAGCCAGCTGCAAAATCTCGTGAACGTCATGCACGCAAGCGAACAGATGCTTGACCGCATGACGAGCATGCTCGGCGGCGAGAGCATCAATAAGATCATAGCCTTCACTCAGAAGCTTGAAAACAGCGTGAGCATGGAAACGCTCACCAAGGCGCAGCAGCAGGCATTGACCGAGCGCATGCAGGCATGGCTCGATTTCGGCAGCAGCTATGATATCTTCACCCAGCGCACCGAAAAAATGACCTCAACCGTTGTGTTCGTGTATAAATCCGAATCCATCGGCTGAGCATGAAAAAACAAAAAAGACCGCCACGGCGGTCTTTTTTTGTTATTCGATCCAGAAAGCGGAGTCGTCGTTTTTTACCCACTCGTCAACATCGACAATGTTGAACGTATCGTCGCCGGTGCGGATGATGACGCGCTCAATGCCAGCGTTTATGACCTGGCGGCGGCACATCGAACAGCTTGTTGCGTTTGTCAAAAGCTCATGCGTCTGCGCGTCGCGCCCGACAAGGTAAAGCGTTGAGCCGATCATATCGCGCCGAGAGGCGGATATTATGGCGTTTGCCTCGGCGTGAACGCTGCGGCACAGCTCGTATCGCTCACCTGAGGGGATCTTCATCTCGACTCTCGCGCAGCGGCCGGCGTCGGTGCAGTTTATTCTGCCGCGCGGCGCGCCGTTATAGCCGGTCGATATGATCTCGTCGTTGCGCACGATTATCGCGCCGTACATTCGCCTCAGGCAGGTAGAGCGCTGCAAAACAGCGTCGGCTATGTCGAGATAATAGTTTTCCTTGCTTGTGCGCTTATCCATGAGATCATCCTCCAAAAGAGATATGCTCTATTTTACTGGTTCAGCGCCTTTTCGTCAATAGCGGCGCTGCTGCTTTTGACATGGTTTCCGATTATTTCGGATACCTCGGATATCGTCACAAAAGCGCTCACGTCCGCTTCGCTTATAATGCGTTTGAGCTGGTTTACCTCAACGCGGGTGATAACGCAGTACAAAACCGTTTTTGTGCTGCCGGAAACAAGACCCTCGGCCGAAATAAACGTGCAGGTGCGCCCGAGCTGCTGATAGATCGTGTCGGCGATGTCGGCTGCATGATCGGTGATTATCATTGCTGCCTTGGCCTGCTCCATGCCCTCCTGAACGATGTCGATCAGCTTAAAGGTAATGAAATATGTCAGCAGCGACAGCATAGCCCTGTCCCAACCGAAGAGAATGCCGGCGGTTATGTAGATGAAAATGTTTATCATGAATATGATCTGACCGGTCGATGCGCTAACGTTTTTGGAAAGCAGCATCGCGGCGATCTCGGTGCCGTCTAGGCATCCGCCGTGGCGCAGAACGGTGCCGACGCCGACACCGAGCAGAACTCCGCCGAACACGACGGCAAGAAGCTCAGAGCTTGTCACGGTCGGGATGAGCTTGCAGACCTCAAGAAAGCCGGAGAACGCAGCCATTGCAATAACCGCGCGCAGCAGAAAACGCTTGCCCAGTGCCTTGCAGCCGACGAAGAAAAACGGAATGTTTATGACTATAACGAGTATACTCAGCCTTATTCCGGTAAGATAATTTATCATCATGCTCACGCCCGTGACGCCGCCGTCGAGTATCGTGTTCGGGATCAGAAAGCATTCGATCGAGAACGCGGCGCACGCAGCGCCGACGATTATCATGATAACGGGGAAGAGGTGCTCTTTGAAAAAGTGCGTCATTCTTTCACCATCCTTTTCGATTAAAAAAACTGCGGTATATAGATATTATACCGCAGTCAGGATGAATTTTGGTAAACTCAGGGTAAATTATCAGTCGCCCTCGACCATTCTGTAGCCCACACCAATCTCGGTGAATATATACTGAGGTTCTGCCGGACTTTTTTCGATCTTGCGGCGGATGTTTGCCATGTGAACGCGCAGGGACTGATTGTTGCCGCGCGTGCCGGGCCCCCACAGCTCTTTGATTATGTAGTCATAGGTCAGCACCTTGCCTGCGCATTTGCCCAGCAGCGCAACGATCTTGTATTCGTTCTGCGTAAGGCCGACGTTTTTGCCTTCAACGAGCACCTGGTGCTTGTCGTAATCTATCTCAAGGTCGCCGGACTTGAACTTTCCGGTGGTCGCGATAGTTTCGTTGGCAAGGCCTGTGCGCGTGTGGCGTATGGCGGTGCGTATGCGCGCCAAAAGCTCGCCTGCGCCGAAAGGCTTTGTTATATAGTCGTCCGCGCCGAGGTCAAGAGCCTCGACCTTGTCGCGCTCGTGCGCGCGCGCCGAGACAACGACGATGGGCAGAAGGGTCCATTCGCGCACGGATTTTATTATCTGAAGCCCATCAATATCGGGAAGACCGAGGTCGAGAACGATCAGATCCGGACAGTGCGAGGTTATCATGGAGTACGCCTCCGCGCCGGAGCGGGCGATGATAACGTCGTAGTCGTTGGACGTAAGTATTGTGCGCAGAAAGTTTGTTATACTGCGCTCGTCTTCAACAATGAGAATTTTGTCTCGAATGTTCATTCTTCTTTCTCCTCAGCAGGTAATGAAAAATCAAATACAGCGCCGCCCTCGGGACGGTTTGACGCGCTTATTCTGCCGCCGTGAGCGGATACGATGGCCTGACACGCGGCAAGGCCTATGCCGCGGAAACGGTTGCTGTCGTAGGGTTTGCCCTTTTCCGGATCGATCTGCCCGCGGAAAAGAACGGGTAGTATTTTGGGGTCAATGCCCGAGCCGTTGTCCGAAACGGTGAAGTGCACCCACTTTCCGTCGAGCGTTACATCGAGTCGAAGCTCCGTCATACCCGATGCATGCTTTGCGGCGTTATCCAAAAGGTTCATGATGACCTGCGCAATCAGCATTGCGTCAACATTGACGAGCACCGGCCCATCGGGAATGGTAACCTTGAGGTTTATCTCCGGGTTACGCTTTTTAAAATTAGCAAGGCATTCGCCGAGAATTTCCTCGACAAGCTCGGGACTTTTTTCGATGTGAGTCTGCTCCGTTCCGCTTATTCGAGTTATCGACAGCAGGTTTTCAACCATTCGCACAAGCCATTCGGCATCCTGCTTGGCGTCGCTGAGCAGAACGTTGCGCTCGTCCGACGAAAGGTGATCGCCCTCGTTGAGCACAGTGTCGATCGAGCCGATTATTGAGGTCAGCGGTGTCCGCAGATCGTGTGATATCGCGCGAAGCAGGTCGGCGCGCAGCTTCGCCTGCGCAGCCTCGTGCCTGAGCTTTTCCTGCTCGCGCGCACGGGTCGTAAGCGTTGATATAACAAGCGAGACCGCGAGCATCGTGACAAATGTCACAGGGTAGCCGTATATGGAGAAATTGAGCTTCATATACGGGAAAGTGAATGCGTAGTTAACGCCGATGACGCTTGCAAGCGAGGTAACGATTCCGTAAAAGTATCCGTCGGTGGTGAGTGAAACGATAAGAACGGCAAGGATGAATATCATCGGAACAAAGGTGTCCGACGTTCCGACTGTGCTCAGCGATGAGCACAGCACCCATGCCGCTGTCAGTGCGGCGGCAAGGATCAGCCAGTTTCGTATCGTCCGGAATACTTTATTTTGAGTTAGCTTTTTTTCCATTATGCATCACCCTTTTGATTAATTATAGCATATGCAGCATAAAGACTGTGTTAAGAAATTTATACGAAGCCGTTTTCGCTTGACAGAGTTTTTGCAAAGACTGTTGACAAACCGGGTAATATGGCGTATGATACATACAGCAAAAACCCCATTTGGGCAATAGGAATTGAAAGGAGCGGCGATCATGCATAGAGCAAACGTTATAGTTATGAACACCTGTTGTTGTGGCATCTGCGCTTGTCGATGTCAGCGTCGTCGCATGCCTTGATACGGTGTTAAAACCATATTTGCAGCGGCGATGCTTTTAGGCATCGTCGATTTTTTTATGTCATGAGAGGGATAAAAATGAGGATCTACAAATCAGTATCGGAACTTACCGGGCGCACTCCGCTTATGGAGCTGAAAAATATCGAGGATGAGCACAGGCTTTGCGCGAGGGTGCTTGCAAAGCTTGAGCTGTTCAATCCGGCAGGCTCGACCAAGGACAGGGTCGCAAAGGCAATGCTCGACGATGCCGAGGCAAATGGCCTCCTTTCCGCAGGCGGCACGATAATCGAGCCTACCAGCGGCAACACAGGCATAGGCCTTGCGGCGATAGGCGCATCGCGCGGCTACCGCGTTATCATAGTAATGCCCGACAGCATGAGCGTTGAGCGCCGGCTGCTTATGACGGCGTATGGCGCCGAGCTTGTTCTCACCGAGGGCAAAAAGGGTATGGCCGGCGCGGTCGAAAAGGCCGAAGAGCTAAAAGCCGAGATCCCCGGCTCGCTTATCCTTGGCCAGTTTGAAAACCCGGCAAACCCTGCCGCGCACAGAGTAACGACCGGCCCGGAAATTTGGGAGGACACCGACGGAAAGGTCGATATCTTCGTTGCCGGCGTTGGAACTGGCGGCACGATAAGCGGTGTGGGGCAGTACCTCAAAAGCCGCAATAAGGGCGTCAAAATAGTCGCCGTTGAGCCTAAGACCTCCCCGTTGCTGTCGGAAGGCCATGCAGGCCCTCACGGACTTCAGGGCATAGGTGCAAACTTTATCCCCAAGGCGCTTGACCAAAGCGTTTATGACGAGATCATCACCGTTTCCGACGAGGAGGCCTATGCCGCCGGCAGAGAGCTTGCCTCGCGCGAGGGCATCCTCGCCGGAATATCCTCTGGAGCTGCGCTGCACGCGGCGCTTGAGCTTGCAAAACGCCCCGAGAATGCAGGAAAGTGCATCGTTGCGCTCCTGCCCGATACGGGCGAGAGATATCTGTCCAGTCCCATGTTTAAGGAGAATGCCTGATTATGTTCGATGAATTGCTTGAAACCGTAAATGCATATCTTTCGCGCGACCCTGCGGCAAAAGGTCCGTTTGAGGTCCTGCTGCTGTATCCCGGCGTGAAGGCCGTGTTCTATCATCGCCGCGCGCACTGGTGCTATGAGCATAATCTCATGTTCCTTGCACGTATGATCTCGCAGATCAGCCGCCACAGAACCGGCATCGAGATCCACCCCGGCGCGAAGATCGGCCGCCGCCTCGTCATCGACCACGGCATGGGCATAGTCATCGGCGAAACTGCCGAGATCGGCGACGATTGCCTTATTTATCATGGCGTTACCCTCGGCGGCACGGGCAAGGACAGCGGCAAGCGTCACCCGACCATCGGAAATAACGTCCTTATAGGAACCGGCGCAAAGGTGCTCGGACCCTTTAAGGTCGGAGATAACAGCCGAATTGCGGCAAACTCCGTTGTGTTGAGCGAAATTCCGCCCGACAGCACAGCAGTCGGCATACCGGCGCGCGTTGTTCGCCGCCAGGGTGTGAAGGTCGATTACGCAACCGAGGTCGATCAGGTCAACATCTCCGACCCCGTAGCCGAGGAGCTGGCCGCGATACGCAAGGCCCTGTGCGAGATGAACACAAGACTTCAGAATATGGAGAAATGAAAATTATCCGCATCGAAAACTTCGGTGCGGATTTTTTCGTCTCGATTTTCTTTACCAATGAACAACCGTAAAATATATGTGTTATAATAGCTTCGGTTTAAACGAATGAACCGAATGCAGGCTTCCGGGCTTCACGGTGGATAACGCTCTTGCGGAAAAGTCGCTTGCCTGGCTGATAAAGTGCAGGAATGATCCTGCCTGCAAGGGCGTTTTCGTAAATCACGACGTAAGCGTACCAGAACAAAAACTGGAGGTAATAATATGACAGAACTCGAGATCATGCAGCAGCGGCATAGCGTCAGGCAATATGCCGATACGCCTATTGAGCAGGATAAGCGCACTGTGCTTAACGAGCTTGCGGAAAAGCTCAATACGGATGCAGGAGTGCATATCCAGATAATTTACGATGAGCCGAAGTGCTTTGACTCGTTCATGGCGCATTACGGTAAGTTCAGCGGAGTTAAAAACTACATTGCACTGGTCGGCAAGAAGTCACCGAGCCTTGACGAAGCTCTCGGCTATTGCGGCGAGCAGCTCGTTCTCAAGGCGCAGGAGTTGGGGCTTAACACCTGCTGGGTCGCAATGACCCACGGCAAGAGTGCGGCAAAGGTCGAAAGCGGCGAAAAGCTTGTGTGCCTTATCGCGCTCGGCTACGGCGCGGTGCAGGGCGTTGAGCACAAAAGCAAGCCGATGACCGAGCTGTGCGTTTGCCCCGAACCGATGCCTGAGTGGTTCAAGGCCGGCATGGACGCTGCGCTTCTTGCGCCGACGGCGATGAACCAGCAGAAATTCAAATTTGAGCTTCTGCCGGACGGAAGCGTTAAGGCCAGCTGCGGCACCGGATTTTACACAAAGCTCGATCTGGGCATAGTCAGATACCATTTTGAGGCCGCATCGAAAAAGAAAACCGTTTGAGAAAAGAAAAAACCTCTGCAATATCCGCTGATATTGCAGAGGTTTATTTATATCAGTTGTTTTTAAGAATAACGTCGTGGCTGCCGCCCTCGACTATGCTGACAGAGGAGACGAGCGTGAGCTTTGCGTCGCGCTTGAGGTCTGCAAGATTTGTCACGCCGCAGTTGCACATGGTGGACTTTATCTTGTAAACGCTCTTTTCAAGGTTATCGTGCAGGGGGCCTGCATAGGTGACGTAGGAGTCAACGCCTTCCTCGAAGCTGAGCTTGCTCTGACCGCCGAGGTCATAGCGCTGCCAGTTTCTCGCGCGGTTCGAGCCTTCGCCCCAGTACTCTTTGACGTAGCTGCCGTTAACAATGAGCTTTGCCGTGGGGCTTTCGTCGAAACGAGCAAAGTATCGGCCCATCATCAGGAAGTCTGCACCCATTGCAAGGGCGAGAGTCATGTGGTAGTCGTGAACGAGGCCGCCGTCCGAGCAGATGGGGATGTAAACGCCGGTTCTCTTATAATAATCGTCGCGCGCTGCCGCAACCTCGATGAGTGCGGTTGCCTGACCGCGGCCGATGCCCTTGGTCTCGCGCGTTATGCAGATCGAGCCGCCGCCGATACCGACCTTAACAAAGTCTGCGCCGGCCTCTGCAAGGAAGAGAAAACCGTCTGCGTCAACAACATTGCCTGCGCCGACCTTTACGCTGTCGCCGTATTTTTCGCGGATGAAGTCGATGGTCTTTTTCTGCCAGCAGGAGAAGCCCTCGGAGGAGTCAATGCACAGAACGTCAGCGCCTGCCTCGATCAGTGCCGGAACACGCTCGGCGTAGTCGCGGCTGTTTATGCCTGCGCCGACAACATAACGCTTGTGATCATCGAGGATCTCGTTGGGATTATTCTTGTGCTCGGCGTAGTCCTTGCGGAAAACAAAGTAAAGCAGTCTGCCTGCGGCGTCAACTATGGGCAGGGAATTGAGCTTGTGATCCCAGATTATATCGTTTGCCTCCTTGAGCGAGGTGCCCTCGGGAGCGGTGACGAGCTTTTCAAGCGGAGTCATGAACTCGGAAACGCATGTGGAAAGCTCCATGCGGGAAACGCGGTAGTCGCGGCTGGAAACTATGCCGAGAAGCTTGCCGGTGGCAGAGCCGTCCTCGGTGACGGCCATGGTTGAGTAGCCGTTGCGCTCTTTAAGCTCGAGCACGTCCTTGAGCGTCGCGTCAGGAGTGATGTTCGATGCGCTGGGAACAAAGCCTGCTTTGTAGCTCTTTACGCGAGCTACCATTGCCGCCTCGTCCTCTATCGACTGAGAGCCGTATATGAACGATATGCCGCCCTCCTTTGCCAGAGCTATGGCCATAGTGTCGTTTGAAACCGACTGCATGATGGCCGACGCAAACGGCACATTGAGACTCAGCGTGGGTTCTTCACCCTTCCTAAATTTCACGAGGGGCGTTCTGAGACTTACGTTGTCGGGAATGCATTCCTCGCTCGTGTAGCCGGGGATAAGAAGATATTCGCTGAAGGTTCTCGAGGGTTCGTTAAAATAAATCGCCATATTGCTTCTCCTTTATATATTCATTCTGTCTAAAAATTATGCTGCTGAGTAAAGAAAACAAAGCAGCAGGGGAGCACGAGGGGGCAAAGACCCCACTCGTAATTAGATTAATAGCCGTCAAAAACGCCTGATTTATCAGGCTTTTTGACGAGCGTAGCGAGATTTTTCGTGAAAACAAGTTTTCACAAAAAATGTGCGTTTTTGAAGCGTGAAAAAGTCACAGATTTTTTTCACGCTGATATATTGTCCGCTATTTTCTCACAAAAGAGCAAAAACGTCAATTGCCAAATTGACGTTTTTGAAGATAAAATCGTGATTTTTGTTGTTAAACGATGAATCCGCCGCCGAGCACGCGGTCGCCGTCGTAAAGCACGGCAGACTGACCCCTTGCCGGGGCGCGCACAGGCTCATCGCAGATTATGCGCACTCTGTCACCCTCTATATAAGCGGTACAGGTCGGGTTTTCCCACTTCGTGTGGCGCACGCGCACAGTTGCGCGCACAGGCTCTGCCGGAACGTCGCACAGCCAGTTAAAGTCGTGCGCTATTACCTCGGTCTTGAAAAGCTCCTCCCACAGGGCAAGCTCTATCTCGTTGGTTTCGGCGTTTATCGCCGAGATATACAGCTTTCGCTCGTTATAAAGCCCGGGGCGGCGCTGACCGACCGTGTAGCGATGTATGCCCTCGTGCCGGCCGATGACCTCGCCATGGAACACAAAATTTCCGGCAGGAGGCAGCTCGGTACGCGCGGCCAGCCACGAGATGTAATCCTTATCTGGAATAAAGCAGATCTCCATGCTGTCGGGCTTGTGCGCAACGGGAAGTTCAAAGCCCTCGGCCATTTTGCGCACCTGAGTTTTCTCGAACCTGCCGAGCGGAAGCGTGAGCCTGTCAAGCTGCTCGCGGCGTATGCGGCAGAGCATGTAGCTTTGGTCGTTTGACGGCATTCCTTTGTACAAAACTCCGTTTTCGGCGCGTGCGTAGTGGCCGGTTGCAATGTTGTCCGCGCCAATCTCGTCGGCAAAATCGAGAAGGGTTTTAAATTTTAGCGTCGGATTGCATATGATGCAGGGATTTGGCGTTTCGCCCCTGAGATAGCTTTCGGCAAAGCGCGAGCACACGCGCTCTTCAAGCTGCGCGTGAACGTCGCGCACCTCGAGTGGAATGCCTATGAACCGAGCCGTGTTCACGGCGTCGGCAAGCGAGCGCTCGTCGGTGTTGTCCATATACAGCCCGTGAACGTCAAAGCCCGAGTCCTTGAGAAGCTTTGCGCACACCGCCGAGTCCACGCCGCCGGAAAATCCAAGCACGACCTTTTTCATCTTCGACCCTCCATCCACACCATCAGCACCGAAATATCGGCAGGGGATACGCCGGAGATGCGGCTTGCCTGACCGAAGGAGTGCGGACGGATCTTTTTAAGCTTCTCGCGCGCTTCAAGGCGCAGACCGGTGACCTCGTCGTAATTAATATCATCCGGCAGCAGTCTGTTTTCCATGCCGGAAAAATCCTCGACCTGCTTGAGCTGCCGCTTTATATATCCCTCGTATTTCAGGCTTATCTCCGCCTGATACCACACGGGGCGAGCAAGCTCGGGGCGCTGAACGTCAAACGGGGCAAGCCCCTCATAGCTCAGCTGCGGACGGCGGATGAGGTCTGCGAGGGACACACCGCTTGATACCGGTGCCGTGCCGTTTGCTTCAAGATATGCGTTAAGCTCGTCAGACGGCGCAATGTGCGTCTTTTCAAGCCTTTTTATCTCGCGTTCGACCTCGGCATATTTTTCCTGTACGGCGTCATAGCGCTCCTGCGATATAAGGCCGATCCTCAGACCGATGCCGCAAAGACGCTTGTCGGCATTGTCCTGCCTGTGCAGCAGTCTGTATTCACTGCGCGAGGTCATCATGCGGTACGGCTCGTTCGTGCCCTTGGTGACAAGGTCGTCGATGAGCGTTCCGATATATCCGTCCGAGCGGCGCAATATCATCGGATCTTCGCCCTTGAGCTTTAGTGCTGCGTTAACTCCGGCAACAAAGCCCTGCACGGCGGCCTCCTCATACCCGGAAGAGCCGTTGAATTGCCCGGCGCCGTAAAGCCCGGAGACCTTTTTTGTCTCAAGCGTCGGATACAGCTCCGTGGGATCGACGCAGTCATACTCGATGGCGTAGGCGCAGCGCGTCATTTCCGCGTTTTCAAGCCCGGCTATCGTGTGCAGCATTTCTATCTGCACATCCTCGGGCAAAGATGAGGACAGCCCCTGAATGTACAACTCCTGTGTCCCCAGTCCCATCGGCTCGATGAAAAGCTGATGTCTTGGCTTATCACGGAAGGTCATGATCTTTGTCTCGATGCTCGGACAGTATCTGGGACCGATGCCCTCGATAACGCCGGAATATATCGGACTGCGGTCAATGTTATCAAGAATGATTTTATGCGTTTTTTCATTCGTATAGGTGAGGTAGCATACTGCGCGGTTTTCTGGCGGCGTTGTCGTTTCAAAGGAGAAGCCTTCCGAATCAGCGTCGCCCGGCTGAAGCTCCATTTTTGAAAAATCAACGCTGTGCGCATTGACTCTCGGCGGAGTGCCGGTTTTGAATCTGCGCATGGAAAGCCCCAATGCCTCGAGGCAGGGAGTAAGCCCCTTCGCGGCGGCCAGACCGTCCGGCCCCGAGGAGCGGATAACGTCGCCGACTATCGTTCTGCCGTCAAGATACGTTCCGCAGGCGACGATCGCCGCCCGGCAGGAATACACCGCGCCCGTGTGAGTTTTAACGGCGCTCACAGCGCCGTTTTCCGTGCGAATCTCGACTACCTCGGCCTGCTTTACGCGCAGATTTTCCTGATCCTCAAGCGTGAGCTTCATGACCTCCTGGTATCTGCGCCTGTCGGCCTGCGCGCGCAGCGAGTGCACGGCCGGGCCTTTGCCGCGGTTTAGCATACGGTATTGTATGCAGGCCTTGTCGGCCGCCTTTGCCATTTCGCCGCCGAGTGCGTCAAGCTCACGCACAAGGTGCCCCTTGCCGGTGCCGCCGATGGCCGGGTTGCACGGCATGTTGCCGATGCTGTCAAGATTTATTGCAAAGCATATCGTGTCAAGCCCCATGCGAGCGGCGGCAAGCGCGGCTTCAATGCCGGCATGCCCTGCGCCGATGACGGCTACGTCGCATTTTCCTGCGTAAAATTCAGTCAATTTCATTCACCTTTATATCGTACATAATTAAAAGCGCGCCGTTTTTGACGCTTATTTCGGCTTCGCGGGAGGCAAAGCTGTTGCTCACGCCAAGAGGGAAGTCGGAGCTTATCTCGGCATCGTCAAGCTCGTATTTAAGCCCCTTTATCGAAACGCCCTCTGCTTTGCCGTCAAAGCAGAATACCGCAACGTCACCCTTGCCTTCGATGCGCAGTGAGGAATTCTTTATGGCTGTCCAGACGTAATTTTCGCCGAAGAGCCAGCCGCGCGCGCCGTGGCTTAAAAGAAACAGAAGCGCCTGCATATTCGCAATGGTGTGATCCGGGCGCTTGCCGCCGAGGCCGCCGTAAATGTAAAAGCGCCTGTAGCCCTTTTCAAGTCCGAGCTTGAGGGCGAACATCGTGTCCGTATCGTCTTTTTCTACGGGAAGCTGCAAAACGTTCGGGTGCTTCGGCGCTTTGCCGAGCGAGTCAAAATCGCCGAGAACAAGGTCGGGAATTATGCAGTTTTTGGTGCAGTATTCAAAGCCTGCGTCGGCTGCAATGACATAGTCGCTGTCGTCCGGCGCTTCGCGCAGTCCGAAAAAATCGCCTGCGCCGATTATATAGCATTCATGTCCGTTCATGGTAAATCTCCGATAATGAATTTTGCATTTATAATTGATTATAATATCATATATTGAGTCAAATTTAAAGCCCGGTTATAAGCGAATGTAAACAAACTGTGAAAACGCTTGCGATATCGAACAACGTGTTGTATCTTTATTGCATGCCGAGGGAAAGCCCGGCAATCAAAATAAATAAAATTAAGGTGAGTGAGAAAATGAAAAGACTACTATCCGCTATTATCGCGGCAGCGCTTATGCTGACTATGCTTGTAGCCTGCTCTTCAAACTCGAACGCGAATCTCACAAGTGATAATCTTGCCAAAATTATAAACGAAAACGGCAACGAAATGACCGGGTCCAATCCTGCGATCGCACTCGACAGCGAGGATGCAAACCTCAGCAATCTGTTTGAGTGGAACGAGTGGGACAAGGCCAACTTTGAGGCCGGTGCGTTCTCCTTTTCGCTTATGAACGTTCAGGCCTATACGATAGCGATCGTTAAGCCTGCCGACGGCAAGAAGGATGCGGTGCTTAAATATTTCAGCGATTATCAGGCGCTGCAGGAGAGCAATTTCAATATGTATCTTGAGGATCAGTACGAGATCGCAAAATCTGCCGTGACGGAAGAAGTCAACGGATATATCGTCTTCGTCATGGCTGAAAATGCCGACAGCATAGCGGCAAATATTAAGGCAAAGCTTTAATGAACGACCCCGGTGACACATCATGTGTTATCGGGGCCTTTTCATGGGCAAAATGGTTTGACTTGCATTTGCAGCCGTGATATTATGTAAATCAGCAAAAAACTAAATTGGAGGTGCAGCATGGCAGATAAAGTCGTGTTTGACCCACAGAAGCTGCAAAGCGGCAGCCTTGTTGATTGCCAGGAGCAGCAGCTTCTGGAGCTTGCAAAAAAGCTGTGCCGTATTGCCGCGGAGGAATGCGGCGAAAACGGCTTCAGGGGCGGTATTCGCCCTGGGAATATATATGTTGCCGAGGATGGGCGAGTCAAGGTCGGCAAAACCGGTAAGGCCGGCGAGAACGGCTGGACGAAGCTTGAGCTTGAATATATGGCTCCAGAGGTGTTCTGGAACGGCGAGGAGAGCGCGGCAGCGGATGTTTATGCCATAGCGCTTATCGTGTATGTCGGTCTCAACGGCGGCAAGCTTCCGTTTGCCGATGAAACAGAGCCGAACGCCGAGAAACGCGCGCATGCGCTCAGACGAAGAATGAGCGGCGACAGCTTCCCGATGCCGGAGGGCGTGCCGGATAAGCTGCTTGCTATACTCAAACGCGCTTTGGCGTTCGAGCCGGATAACAGATACGAAAATTCGTATGAAATGCTCAAGGCGCTGTGGGAATACTGCGGCGATGAGCCGGAGGAGATAAAACCTGCATCAAAAGCTCCCGAGCTTTGCGAGGAACCGAAGCCTCAGTCTGAGCCGGAGAAGCAGCCGGAGTCTGAACCTAAACCCGAGCCGGAGAAGCAGCCGAAACCGGAGCCGAAAAAAGCCCCGGTGAAAAATGAAAAGCCCAAGGCAGCACCAACGCCGAAAACTCAGGAAGCACCCAAAAAAGCCGAGGCAGAGCCTGCTTTGCCGAAGCAGATGCGAAACATTCACGAAAAGCGTGCGGCAAAACGGTCGGCAGTTACGCTTGCTGTGATAACTCTGCTGCTTGTCGGCGTAGGACTTGGGCGCAGCAGCATACGCTTTGACGCAACTCCGCCTGCCGTGCAGACGCAGGCGCCGGAGCCGACGGCTCAGCCCACAACGCCGCCGAGCGCAGCACCCACCGAGACTCCCGAGCCGAGCAAAGCTCCTGCCGAGGTGCAGTATATGCTCTATTCCGAGGATGTCAGCTGGGATGAGGCCGAGCGCCGCTGCACCGAGCTTGGCGGCCATCTTGCAACGATAAAGGATGCCGCCGACTACGAAAAGCTCTGCCAGCTGCTTGCCGACAGCAATGCGCAATACGTCTGGATCGGCGCATATCGCGGCGATGACGGTCAGATCAAATGGCTCGACGGAAAAGAGCATGACTTCTATGCCTGGGCGCAGGGCGAGCCGTCCATGACCGACTCTTATGACGGCGCTGCGGAAAATTACATCATGCTCGTAAAGCAGGCAGACGGTACCTGGCTTTATAACGACAGCCGCCCGGATCCCATGGCGCAGTATTCGCGCTTCTACAGTGGAAAAATCGCATACATATGTCAGATAGGATAACAGAAAGCTCTCCGATCGGAGAGCTTTCTCAATGCGGAAAAGTGAATGAAAAAGGAGCAGCAAAAGCTGCTCCTTAAATTTTGTTATGTTGCGTTTTTCAACTTAGCCGAAGTAGTCTGTGACCTGAGCGTACAGAACGAAGGCCATGCCGATCGGGGTGATGAACTTGTAGCAGATGTTGAAGAATACACGACCCCAGAACTTGTGTCCGGAAGCTTCGCACTCTTCAACGACCATGTCGATCTTCCAGATCCAGCCAATGGCAAACGCCATTACCATTGCGCCCAGAGGCATCAGAATACCCTCGGACAGCATGTCGTAGAAGTCAAGCCAGTCGCCGTTCCATGTCCTTGCGGTGTTCAGGTAGTAGGTCTCGCCCTCGACAAAGGCCTCGTCTGCGGCGAGCTTTGTGTAAATTCCGTCGTCACCCTTTACATAGTAATCGGTGCCCTCCGCAAATTCGCTGATGTCGCCGGCCTCGGCCCAGTGCATTCCGAGAACGTCAGCTGGGTTGCCTATGGTAGCGCCGCCGTTGGTGCCGGCACCCAGACCGTCAAGGCAGGTGGGCAGGCAGAATACGAAGATGATGCAGGCTGCGAGGATAGCATACTTTTTGCGTCCGGGAGCCTTGCCCTCTGCAACGTTCTGGTCGACCTTGAAGGAGGTGATGACCTCGAGCAGAGAGAAGGAAGAGGAGATTGCAGCGATGAAGACGAGCGAGTAGAACAGGAAGCCCATGATGTTGCCGACGTAACCCATCTGATGGAATACCATCTGCATGGACTTGAAGAGGAGTCCCGGGCCGGAGCTGGTCTCGCCGCCGAGGAATGCGTAGCAAGCGGGCATAACGATCATGCCAGCCATGATGGCAACGAGGGTATCGCAGATAACAACGATGACTGCGTTCTTCTGAATGCTCTCCTGCTTTTTCAGGTAAGAGCCATAGGTGATCATAGCGCCCATGCCGAGGGACAGGGAGAAGAACATCTGGCCTGCCGCAGTCTTGAGAACCTTGAGGAAGTCTTCCTTGAGCGGTTCAACGTTCCAGCCGAACATGAACTTGTAGCCGTCCATTGCGCCGGGCTGGCATGCGACATAGATGATGACGATGAGAAGCATGACGAACAGAGCAGGCATACCGACCTTGCAGAACTTCTCGATGCCCTCCGCGACGCCTGCCGCGACTATCAGAGCGTTCAGTGCGATGAAGATTGCAGTCCAGAGTATCATCTGACCACCATTCATGATGAAGGAGCCGAAGTAATCGGCGATGTTGGCAACGCTCCAGGTGTTCCAGCCGAAGATAGCGGTCAGGTAGCCGAGAGCGTAGCGCATGACCATGCCGCCGAGGACGAAGTAGAAGCAGAGGACCAGGAACGGTACCAGAACTGCCATGTAACCCATCCAGGTGAACTTCTTGCTGAGCTTGCGATAAGCCGCAACAGGGCTCAGGCCGGTCTTACGGCCGATTGCCAGCTCGCCGATCATAACGGCGAGGCCGACCAATACCGCAAGAACGAGGTAAACGAGCAGGAAGGCGAAGCCGCCGCTCATACCCATCTTGTACGGGAAGCCCCAAATGTTGCCCAGACCGACTGCCGAACCGATAGCGGCCATCAGGAAGCCAAAGTTGGAGCCAAACGAAGCGCGATTGTTTTCCATAACTTTCTCTCCTTTAAATAAATGCTTTCGCTGGAAACTATTCTAATTGTTAAAAAATTGATTACAATAGTTTTGCTCGGATATTAACTTGCTCTTAACACGGGCCGACGATGTCTTTACGGAAACTTATGCGATTGGACGTAAAATTGGTAATAGTTTGTTCATAAGCAAGCCAAAAATAGCTCGAAAATGGCACATGGCACCTGCCAGACGTTAACAAACAGGCCAAAAAAGCGTTAATTTGCTTAACGCTTTGTTAAAACGCTGACGTTTCACTGGCTATTAGCTAAATTAATATGCATATTATAAATATGTATAGGAAATAAGAAAAATGCAGCCGTTTTACAGGCTGCATTAAACTATAATTATTATATATTTTAAGTGTCGTCAGACGCAGTCAACATTCACCGAGTAGGCAAGCTTATCGGCAACGGCGCTGTCGCTTTTGCCGGTGATGAGCGCGTCGCATTCTCTTAGATTTACTATGTGCGCTATCGAGCGCTTGCCGAGCTTTGAGGAATCGCACAGAACGTATTTGTGCTTTGCGTTTTTCAGCACCGCGCTCTCCACGGCCGCAACGGCTATGTTGTCGCTGTAAACCTCGCCGTCGTCATCGATGGCGTCGCAGCTTATGAAAGCGTAGTCAACGCAGATGCCGTTAAAGAAATTGTAGGCCTCGTTTCCGATAATGGTTCCGGTCGAGCTGCGGATTATGCCGCCGCAGATGTGAACATCGAGCGAAGCGCAGTGCGCGAGAAAGTCCGCTGCCTGCATGGAGTTTGTATATATGGTTGCCGAGTCCATGTCGTCAAGAAGGTTGCTGAGCGCATAAACTGTCGTTCCGCTGCCGAGCGAAATGGAGTCGCCGTCGTGAACAAGCTGGCGTGCCCTCGTTGCGATGCGCCGCTTTTCCGAAACGCTCTTGTGCAGCTTGCTGTCAAACGTCTCATCCGGAAAACGGTTTGCGGACATAACGCCGCCGTAGGTGCGGATGATGAGCTTTCTGCTCTGCATGTCCGCAAGCTGCTTGCGCAGCGTCGATACGGAAACGCCGAGGTATTCGCTCAGCGCGCTGACTGACATTTCTCCGCGGCTTTCAAGGATGCTTATTATCTTCTGCTCACGAATGCCGGTCTTCATATTTACCACTCCCAGATATGAAAAATCGTGTTTTGTCAAAAGCGTGTTAACCGCTTAATACGATTATATGACGTATGCGTAGAAAAATAAAGAACTTTTTTGTTAGAAATCCATAAAGTTTTCGGATAATTCCGCGCAAAACCGAAAACGTTTTGCGCGTTTTGCGCAAAAATGCAATGATCTTCCTTTTCGGATGGTTTAGGCCGAGTTCCGCGAGTTGACGAAAAGCGAAAATCAGGTTATTTTAATGTCGCATAAAATGCAAGATGCTATACGATCCTGCGGATTTAGTATAGCATGCAAATTCAGTTCAAATCAATATTTTTATAAGGAGACGAAGAAAATGAAACCTGAGATCATAATAATGCTGACCCATCACGATGTGACCGTAAAGGACGCAGGCGAGATATTTGAGCAGTGCAAGGATCTGCCGGTAAAGTTCTGGGGCTTCAAGAATGTCGGCCTGCCGAAGGACGAGATGAAGAAGGTAGCCGGAGCAATGAAGGCAGCAGGCAAGACCACATTCCTCGAGGTAGTGACCTATGACGAGGCAAGCTGCCTTGACGGCGCACAGACTGCAATTGACTGCGGCTTTGACTACCTGATGGGCACAGTATACTATGACTCCGTAGCAAAGCTTCTGAAAGAAAACGGCATGGCATATCTGCCGTTCGTCGGCAAGGTCTCCGGCAGCCCGAGCATCCTCGAGGGCACGAACGAAGAGATCATCCAGAACGCAAAGGACCTTATGGCAAAGGGCATCAAGGGCTTTGACATTCTTGCATACCGTCATGTGGTTGACGGCGAGAAGCTCGCACGCGAGTTCTGCGCGGCAATCGACGCCGAGATCTGCATAGCAGGCTCGATCAACAGCTATGCACGCATCGATACCATGTTCGACATCGGACCCTGGACCTTCACCATGGGCTCTGCACTGTTCGAGAAGAAGTTCGTTGCCGACGGCAGCTTCCGCGATAACCTCAAGGCTGTTGCCGACTACATGGCGGCAAAATAAGCTTGCCAAACGCGCACAAGACATGATAAAGTAAGCCGACAAGGAGGGATGATCATGACAGATCTCACAATAGGTCAGGCTCAGCGGATGACCGCGCCTGCACCGTTTGCACTGCTTACCTCGGCAGATAAAGAGGGAAAGACCAACATCATGGCCGTCTCGTGGTGGACTTATCTCAGCAACCATCCCGTGAAGATCGGCGCATGCCTGAGCAATAAGGGCTACAGCGGCGGAAATATCCGCGAGGGCGGAGAGTTTGCGATATGCGTCGTTGACGAGCAGCTCAAGGACTCGGCGCTGCAATGCGGCCGCTGCTCGGGCAGAAGCACGGATAAGGCTGCCGAGCTTGGCATCGAGCTTGCCGAAGCAAAGATGATATCGCCTAAGGTCGTTGCAGCGAGCAAGGTCGTTTTCGAGTGTAAGCTCAGCGATATGCTCGAGGTCGGCGATCACACATTTTTTGTGGCCGACGTTGTTTCCGCCTACGGCGATGACAGCAAAAAGCAGCTGTTTGCATACGACGGCTACGGACGTCTAGGCACCGCTGTCGAAGGCTGATAAATCAAATTGCGCGTTTTGCACGGAGCACTCAGGTGCTCCGTGCATTTTTTTACAAAAGACCTGTTGGACTCCATATAAGCGCTTTTAACAATTACGACATGCGTTATTTGTGCAAAAGAGCAAAGAACGTGTAGGAAACGGCAAATTTTAATCGAGAAATTGTTAAAAATGCATCATACTTTAGCTAAATAAAGTGTAAAAATTTTTACGTCTTTTTTGTGAAAAATGTAAAAAACGAAAAAAGCGAAACGCGCATTTTTGCCTGTAAATGAGCGAAATGCGAAAAACAAAAAAATGATCGCCAAGTTAAGCATAATCCACAATTTTTGCGCGCACGATTTTTATTTACATTCAAAAAATTCTGAAATATTATTATTTGCGTAAAAAGCTTCGCAGCAGCGAAACAAGCAAAAGTAAACGGTTTGACTAAATGAAAAGGAGACGAAGAAAATGAAACCTGAGATCATAATAATGCTGACCCATCACGATGTGACCGTAAAGGACGCAGGCGAGATATTTGAGCAGTGCAAGGATCTGCCGGTAAAGTTCTGGGGCTTCAAGAATGTCGGCCTGCCGAAGGACGAGATGAAGAAGGTAGCCGGAGCAATGAAGGCAGCAGGCAAGACCACATTCCTCGAGGTAGTGACCTATGACGAGGCAAGCTGCCTTGACGGCGCACAGACTGCAATTGACTGCGGCTTTGACTACCTGATGGGCACAGTATACTATGACTCCGTAGCAAAGCTTCTGAAAGAAAACGGCATGGCATATCTGCCGTTCGTCGGCAAGGTCTCCGGCAGCCCGAGCATCCTCGAGGGCACGAACGAAGAGATCATCCAGAACGCAAAGGACCTTATGGCAAAGGGCATCAAGGGCTTTGACATTCTTGCATACCGTCATGTGGTTGACGGCGAGAAGCTCGCACGCGAGTTCTGCGCGGCAATCGACGCCGAGATCTGCATAGCAGGCTCGATCAACAGCTATGCACGCATCGATACCATGTTCGACATCGGACCCTGGACCTTCACCATGGGCTCTGCACTGTTCGAGAAGAAGTTCGTTGCCGACGGCAGCTTCCGCGATAACCTCAAGGCTGTTGCCGACTACATGGCATCCAAGTAAACCGTATTTAACTGCATGTGATGCAGCTTGAATAATTTATAGGGAGGTATAATACTCGTGGAAGAAAACAACAAACTTAAAAAAGCCTTGACCGCCGCAGGTATATGGTCGGTCGCGGTCGGCGCTGTTATTTCCGGCAGCTACTATGGCTGGAACTACATCGCATCCGAGACAAACTTCACAGGCTGTCTCATCGCAATGGCAATTGCAACACTGTTCTACATCCCCTTCGCATTCATGTTCGCAGAGCTGGCAACCGCTATCCCCAGCTCCGCAGGCCCCGCAGCCTACACCGAAAAGGCCTTTGGCCGCGGCGCAGGCTTCTTCGCAGGCTTCAGCTATCTTGTTGAATCCCTGTTCTGCACGCCCGGTATCTGCATTGCGGTCGGTGCATATGTTCACACTCTGTTCCCGGTAGTTCCGGCAGTCGTCGCATCCGTTGTTGCATACCTGATATTCCTGTTCATCAACATGCGCGGCATTGAGGCCGGTCAGCTCATCGGCCTTATCGTCACCATTATCGGTGTTGCAGGCGTTGTTTTCTACGCATGCATCGGCCTGCCCCACGCAGACTTCAGCCTGCTCGGCAAGATGGGTGACCTCGGCGGCGTAAAGGGCATCTTCGTCGCTATCCCCTATGCAGTATGGTTCTACCTCGCATTTGAGGCAGGCGGCATGGGCGCAGAGGAATGCAAGAATCCTTCCAAGGACATCCCTAAGGGATTTATCGTCGGCATCTTCACGCTGCTCATCGGCGGCATGCTCATGCTCGTGACCACCTTCTCGCTCCTGCCCAAGGAAGAGCTTCTTAAGAACGACGCTCCTATCGCAAACGTAATCAACCACCTCTTCGGCGAAGGCAGCACGATGAGCATCGTATTCATTGTCATCGCAATGATCGGCCTGATCGCATCCCTCAACGGCATCATCATCGGCCAGTCCCGTCAGACCTACGCACTTGCGCGCTGCAAGTGCCTGCCCGGCTTCCTCGGCAAGCTCGATAAGAACGGCACCCCGATCAACGCACTTCTCGTTACCTCCGTCATCGGCATCGTCCTTACCCTCATCGGCTCGGTTGACGTTATCGTTGTTATCGCAAACATGGGTTCCGCATTCATGGCTCTTTGCTGCTTCATCTCCTGGATCAAGCTCGCAAAGGATCAGCCGGATATGCCCCGTCCCTACAAGTGCCCCCGTTGGCTCGGCTACATCGGCATTCCTTTCTGCCTTATCGTTGCGTTCTGCTCGCTGTACAGCGCAGTAACCGCAGGTACTCTGTTCTACATCGCAGTTGCATTCTTCGTGATCGCAATGATCTACTACGCAGCCGTCTGCAAGAAGAAGAACGGTACCTTCCTGGTTGAGCCCGAAGATCAGTGATAGGCTCTTTTGAAACATCATAATTAACCAAAACGCCATAGCGGCATCGTCAAATGGCGGTGCCGCTGTTGTCATTTTACAAAAAAGGAGCAAAAATTATGAGTTATGTAATCGGCGTTGACCTCGGTACGCAGTCGCTCAAGGGCCTGCTTGTCGATCCCGAGGGCAAGATCGTCGCAGAAGCAACCTGTGCACACGATCCCATATACCCCAATCCCGGCTGGGCAGAGCAGCCCGTTGAGGATTATCTCCACTCTTTCACAACCGTTATAAAGCAGCTCGTTGCCGATTCCGGCATTGATCCTGCCGAGATCGGAACGATCGGCATGGACGCAATAAACGACTCAGTCATAGCGACCGACGAAAACGGTAATGCGCTTATGAACTGCATCATCTGGCTCGACCGCCGCGCCGAGGCAGAGACTGCCGAGATCGCAAAGATAGTCGATCCTGCGCGCGTGTTTGAGGTCTCCGGCCTTAACCTCGACTCGACCCACACCGCGGCAAAGATGCTGTGGATAAAGAAAAACAGACCCGACGTCTTTGAAAAGGCAAAATATCTTCTGAACGTTGACAGCTATCTGGTATACTGGATGACGGGCGCTGCCGCCGTTGACTATGCTCAGGCATCGGCCTCGATGATCTACAACGTTGCGGAGAAAACATGGTCGCCCGAGATGGCAAACGTCTTCGGTCTTGACCCCGAGCTTCTCGGCAAGATCGTAAAGGCAGAAACCGTCGTCGGCACGCTGTCGGCGCCCGTTGCACATCGCCTCGGCCTTACCACAAAGACCAAGGTCATCTGCGGCACCGGCGATGAGCACAGCGCATGCCTCGGCTCCGGCCTCGTAAAGCCCGGTATGGTCTGCGATATCACCGGCACTGCCGAGCCTGTTGCCGGAACCTCCGCAAAGCCTGTTTTCGATAAGAAGGGCCTTGTTGAGACCCATCACTCCGCCGACTCCCGTCTGTGGCTTATAGAGAATCCCGGCTTTGTTTCCGGCGGATCGACCAGATGGTATAAGGACACCATCCTGCGCCTGCCGAATTATGACCTGATGAACACTCAGGCAAAGCGCAGCCCGATCGGCTCGAACGGGATCACCTTCCTGCCCTGCATGGGCGGCGCAATGACCCCCAACTGGAACGGCAGCGCACGCGGCACGTTCACGGGCCTTACGCTCAGCCACACGCTCGACGATATGTCGCGTGCGGTATTCGAGGGCATTTCCTTCGGCCTTAAGGACAACGTTGACAGATTTGAAGAGATCGGCATGGACTGCTCAAGCGTCCGCATAGTCGGCGGCTCTACGAAGTCTCCGTTCTGGTGCCAGATGAAGGCCGACGTTCTCGGCAAGCCGCTGGTTGCGACCAAGAACCCCGAGGGCGCGGCTATCGGCGCTGCAATGCTTGCATCCGTTGCCGAGGGCAACTTTGCAAACCTTGACGAGGCCGCAGAGGCAATGGTCGAGCTTGGCGCAACCTATGAGCCTGACCTGAGCAAAAAGGCTGCTTACGACGAGGCATACGCTCGCTACTACGAGTGCTACTACACCATGGAGCCGTTCTTTAACAAGTATTACAAAGCATAATTAAAAAGGAAGTAATCAAAATGCTTGACAATCGTTTAATTGAAGCCGACGCCACCAAGCTTGACGAGCTGCGAGAAATACTCAAGGCGCAGGAGAATTCCGACAAGCTGTGCGGCATCGGCATGAAGGAGATCCACATTGAGCACGGCGCAGCCAAAAAGGTCTGCCAGGCCGTCAAGAGCCTTACCGACGGCAAAAAGGTGCTGATGGTAACAGGTCCTACCGAGATCGTCGATGTGGACGGGAAAAACGTTAAGGAAGCGGTTAAGGCATATCTTGACGCGGAGTATGATGTCGAGTGGCTGGTCATCAGCGAGCCGAACAGCATAGTTCACGCAACGCCCGAAAACGCAGCCAAGATCCAGGCTCACTTCGAGGGCAAGGATATCGTCGTCGGCATAGGCGGCGGCACAATCTGTGATCTGTGCAAGTACTCCACCTATTACTACGACCATGAGAATCCGCTGCCGCTGGTCATCGTGCAGACCGCGCTGTCTGTAAACGCGTTCTCCGACGATTCCTCTGTCATGCTCATAAACGGCGTAAAGCGCACCGTTCACTCGCGCTATCCGCTTATACTTATAATTGACCTCGACATCGTCGCCGCAGCTCCTGCGGAGATGAACGTCAGCGGTTACGGCGACCTTATTGCAACATGGACCGCTCCTGTTGACTGGTATTTGGGCAATGTCCTCGGTATGGGCCAGAACTTCCATACCGCACCCTCGGATATGATCCGCACCCAGTGCGACAGGCTGCTTGAGAACTCCGAGAAGCTCGCGGCCGGCGATGCAAAAACTCTCGGCGAGCTTGCAAATGTCCTGACCCTCAGCGGCCTTTCCATGGGGCTTGCAAACGAAAGCTCCCCGGCCTCCGGCTCAGAGCACGTCATGAGCCATCTTATCGACATGGCCTCCGGCGTCCGCAAGACCGGCATTTGCTATCACGGCACCCAGGTAGCTGTTTCCGGCATCATGAGCGAGATCATCTGGGATTGGCTTCTCAACGATTTTGACCCGAAGAAGGTCGATCTTGACAAGTGCTACCCCAGCTTTGAGGAAATGGAGCCGCTCGTGAAGGCTGCGTTTGACTGGCTGGACGATACCCACAATGCCGCAAACGAGTGCTGGGCGGATTATCAGAAGAAGCTCCAGCGCTGGCACGACCACAAGGCAGAGTTCAAAGCCTTCCTTGAGAACTTTGATGAGTTCAAGAAGGCCGTGGCACCATGGGTCAAGAAGCCTGAGTACATTGCCGACTGCATGCACAAGGCAAATGCGCCCACCAGATATTCAAAGCTCAACTTCCCCGTGGACGAAAAGACCGTCCGCTGGGCGATCACCAACTGCCACCTGATGCGCAACCGCTTCTCGGTCATCGACCTGCTGCACTTCACCGGCTTCTGGACCGATGAATTCGTGCAGAAGCTCATCGAGCGCGCCGAGGCGATGGACGCAGGCTTATGAGCTACGCGCCCGAATGCTTTCTTGCAGGGGCGATGAACACCCGTGACCTCGGCGGCATAAGAGCTGCCGGAGGCAGAACGGTTGCAAAGCAAAAACTCATCAGATCCGGCGAACTCTCAAGGGTGACTGACGACGATATCGCCAAGCTGACCCACATAAGGCTTAAAACGATAGTTGACCTCAGAAGCCCGGCGGAGACCTCGCTTAAAATGGACATTATACCGGACGGTGTGCGGTATGTGCACTGCCCGGTCGTGTCCGATCTGGTTCCCGGCATAACGCGCGAGTCGATCGAGGATCCCTACGACGGACTCAAGCGCACCGACTATGCCAGGGATCTGCGCGAGGGCGGCATGGCTAAGATGCGTTCGCTGTATCCGATCCTTGTCGAAAACAGCAACGCTGTAAAGCAATACAGGCGGTTTTTCGACTGCGTCCTTGAAAACGACGGCGACGGGGCTATACTCTTCCACTGTGCGATGGGAAAAGACAGGGCAGGGGTAGCCGCGGCGCTGCTGCTGTACGCATTGGGCGCGTCGATGAAAGATATCATGACCGACTACATGTACACCGGTATCTGCTGCGCCGAAAAAATTCGGCGCGATACCGATGCATGCCGCTCTCTTACAGACGATGAGTCGCTGCTGGAGTCCGTTTACTGGCTCAACACCACGCACGAAAGCTATCTTGAGGCAATGTTTGAAAGCTGCATTCGCCAATGCGGAAGCGTTGACCGATACCTTGCCGAAAAGCTTGGTATCACTCAGAACAAGATATCTCGTTTGAGATCAATGTATCTCGAATGAAAACAGCCCACGGGAAATTCTCCCGTGGGCTGAAGCTATTTTGTGAAATTAATGAGTGTTGAAGTAATCGACGGCGGCCTCGCTTGTGAGAATAAGGTCGCAGTCGCCGTTATCGAGGGCGCTGAAGTATTCCGACGCGCCGCCGTTGATGCGAGTTATCTGGCCGATCTTGCGGCTGACGGAGCTGCTTGCGTTTATGGTGTCGAGCGCAGACTGCGTCGTGCCGATGTACAGCAGCTTATCGCGCACCGAGCTTGAGCCGCTGCCCTTGCCGGCAAGAACGACGTCCGTTGACATGTAGGTTTCAAGTATCGTGTAGTCGGGGCATTCGGTGTCGAGCACAACGCCGCCCCAGGCGCAGTCAATGTTGCCGGAGTTAAGCTCAACGTAGGCGTCCTCCGAGTGTATCGGCTGAATTTTCAGCACCCAGCCGAGCTTTTCGCACACCTTGCCGGCAAGATCAATGTCGAAGCCGACGTACTCCTCGCCCTTGGTGAATGCCATAGGAGCCGAGTCGAGGTCAACGCCGATTATAAACGTTCGCTCCGTGATATAGCCAAGCTCACTGAGAGCATCCTTCTGCGACGGGAAGCTGACCGCGCGGCTGCTGCCGAACCATTGCGTGCTAAGCTCGTCTATAACGCCCTCGTAGGCAAGCTCCTTGAGTGCTTTGTCTATGTAATGATACGTCGAGTCGCCGTTTCTGAAGCCGATGGAATATTCCTGACTGCCGAGACTTTTGACGACTTTATATTTTCCGTCGCTGCCGCAGCCGCAAAGACTCAGAACCATAGCAAGCGCCAGCGCAGAGCAGATAATTCTTTTTTTCATAGGGTACTTACCGCCTTTCGGATTTGATGATACGCGAAAAATGTTAAAAAATCAAGGCAGTAAATTCACCCTGTATGACTGCTCGATTGCTCATTGTCAGTGAGCGCACCTGCGAGGCGGAATATGTGGCCGAGGCGCTTACCGTTCCTCGCGGTTCTGTAAGGCGCACAGATGCGTATTCGCCGTCAAGCTCTGCCAGATAAGCTGCTACAGCTGCCGTTCCGCTCGCGCATGAGCCTTCCCAAACTGCCGTATCGGTCGAAGCGACGTAAACAAGCGGCGTGAGAGTGTGTTTATTCCTGTCGAAGAACATAAGCCCCAAAGCGTCGGCTCCGAGCTGACGGCACCACGAGGCTATAACGGCTTCGGCTCTTTCGGGATTGATCGCTCCTGCCGGCACTATCGCGTGGCATATTCCGGGAAAGCGTACAAGAGGGAAGGTGTAGCCCTCAAAGCCGTCAAGGAAGCTGCATTCGGATATGGATTCGGGCAAAGGCATTGCGACCTCGCCCTCAAAGCAGGTTCTGTTAACCATGCTTCCCGAAATTTTCACAGGCTCCGGGGCACCGGATACCTCGAAAAGCTCCTCGCAGTATAAACCCTCGGCCAAACCTGCACGGCTGAAGATAACGGCTGCGGCCGAAAGCGAGGCGTTGCCGCAGAACTCGCCGCCCATCATCTGAAGGCGAACGGCGCAGCAGGGATCATCTGGCTTTTCGAGAAAGCCGACCTGCTCTACCGTGACATCGCGCTTCATGAGCTCGGCCGCAACGCGGCTCTGCTGCTCGCGCGGCACAAAGCTGTCAACGATGACGGTGATGTTCCCGGCAGGATCGATTTTAGTGTAGCTTATATTCATGACTGTCCGTAATTTTTAAGAAACTGCTTTGTGCGCTCCATCTTCGGTGCGCCGAACACATCCTCGGGATCACCCTGCTCGACGATAACGCCGCCGTCCATGAAAATAACGCGGTCGGAAACAGCGCGCGCAAAGGCCATCTCGTGGGTAACTATGACCATGGTCATGTGCTCCTCGGCGAGCTTTTTTATGACCTTGAGCACCTCGCCGGTAAGCTCCGGGTCGAGTGCGCTCGTCGGCTCGTCGAAAAACAGGATCTGCGGATCCATTGCGAGCGCACGAGCAATGGCAACTCGCTGCTGCTGACCGCCGGACAGCTGGCAGGGGTATGCCTCGGCCTTGTCGGAAAGGTTCATTTTGCCGAGCAGCTCAATGGCTTTTGCCTGCGCATCTTCTTTGCTGCGGCCGAGCACGCATATCTGGGGATCCATAAGGTTTTTCAGAACGCTGTAATGGGGGAAAAGATTAAAGCTCTGGAAAACCAGACCGAAAATGCTGCGGATCTTTTTCAGCTCGGCCTTGCCCGAATAAACCGAGCGGCCGTCGGCATCATTCTTGGCCGCGTACTCGCCGTCGTAGAGAAGCTCGCCGCCGTCCATTTCGGTCAGCAGCGTTGCGCAGCGCAGCAGCGTCGATTTGCCGGAGCCGGACGGCCCGATTATGGACACGACCTCGCCCTCGGATACGCTCATGCTTATGTCCTTGAGAACATGCAGCGTGTTGTCATTGAAGCTTTTCTGAACGTGGTTCATTTCCAATATCTTTTTCATGTTGCATATCCTCCTTCTTATTGATAATAGTTCATCGCTTTTTCTGCCTTGCCCATTACATAATCAACGATGGCGTTAAACACAAAGTAGAACACGCCGGCGACGACAAACGGAACAAAGCTCGACTGCGAGTTTGCTATCTGCTTGCCGATGGTGAACATTTCAACATACGAAACGGTGAAGGCAAGCGAAGTGTCCTTAACGAGGGTAACGACCTCGTTTGTGACGCTCGGCATGATGCGCTTGAGCACCTGCGGAAGAATTATGCGGAAGAAGGTCTGAATTTTGGAATAGCCCAGAATGTCCGCAGCCTCGTATTGGCCAACAGGGATAGATTCAATGCCGCTTCGGTAGATCTCGGCAAAATACGCCGCGTAATTTATCGCAAATGCGATAACTACGGGGACGAGCTTATTTTTCGCAACGGGAAGCTCAAACAGATAGTACGGGCCGTAAGTGACCGCGATAAGCTGGAGCATGAGCGGAGTGCCGCGCAGGACGGATATGATGGCGCGGGTTATGGAAGAGATGACTTTGACTTTGCTCATTCTGAGCAGAGCAACGACCATGCCGAGGGGAAGCGCAAACAGCAGCGTCAGGAAAAATATCGCGCAGGTGCCGCCCATGCCGTCGAGCATTGTCTTGAGCATTGTAATAAGATCCATAGATATCCTCACTTTAAACGCACGCATTCCCGAAGGTGCATCGCGCCTCCGGGAAGCTTGCGGCTTTTTTATTTATGCCTTAATTACTTGTTAAGAAAGATTAGGTTGTTTACGATGTCGGGGTACTTATCGGCGATCTTCTGATAGGTGCCGTTTTCAACGAGCTGATCAATTGCTGCCTGGATCTGGTCGCACAGCTCCTGGTCACCGGAGCGGAATGCAATGCCGTACTGCTCTGCGCCGAGACCCTCGTCGATGATGGAGTAGCCGTCGTTTTCGGCAACGTATGCCGCTGCTACGGGGTAGTCAACAAAGACTGCGTCAACGCTGCCGCCGCCAAGCTCGGTGAAGCAGCTCAGGAAGCTGTTGCAGGTAACTACGTTGGAGAAGCTGTCCTTGAGAGAGGAGAGGTCGCCGTTGAGAAGAGCCTCGCCGGAGGTGCCGAGCTGAACGGCAACTGCCTTGCCTGCAAGGTCTGCGGAGGTCTTGTAGCCGCTGTCGGTCTTAACGAGAAGAACCTGGGTGTTGTCGTAGTAAGGCTCGGAGATGACGTAGCCGGCTTCCTTCATGCTGTCGAGGATGGTCATGCCGGCCCAGATGCAGTCGCATTCTTTTGCGTCAAGCTGAGTGAGCTTCTGATCCCAGTTGAGTGCGAAGATCTCCATCTTCCAGCCGAGCAGATCGCATACTGCCTGAGCTACTTCAACGTCGAAGCCGGTGTACTTGCCGTCATCACCCATGTAAGCGTAGGGGGGATATTCGGGGTCAACACCGACGGTGAGAGTCTTAACGCTGTCGTCGGCCTTCTGCTTGTCGTCGTTGCTGGTGTTGTTTCCGCAGGCGCACAGTGCAAAGACCATCATCAGCGCCAGCATCATAGCGATAATTCGTTTCATTTTCTTTTCCTCCAAAACGTCTGTTTGAGTTTTTAGCTTGTTATCACGCTGCTATAATAACACATTAGCGAAATAAAGCAAGACCTTTTTGCAAATTTAGCTGTGCAGTTTCTGCACAGCGCCTTTTCTACTTATATAAATAAAAACAGCGCACCCGATGGGATGCGCTGCAAATTTGATATTATGCGTTTGCCGGAGCGGCAGGCTCTGTGTTGTCCGGAGTCGGGCGCTTCATTCCGACCTTGAGCAGCAGAGGCGTTACAAGCGTTGTGACGATGACCATGAGGACGACGGCAGGAAACATGGTGCCGGATATAAGCCCGGCCATGCTGCCTTTCTGAGCAACGATCAGTGCGACCTCACCGCGCGATACCATGCCCAGTCCGATCGAGACAGAGTCGTAGGTCTTAAAGCCCGTGAGCCTTGCGCCTATTCCGCAGCCGATGATCTTCGTGAGAATAGCCACTATCGTGAGAGCGACAGCGAAGAGAATCAGATTGCCGTCAAGCCCTGCAAGCTCGGTTTTTATGCCGATCGATGCAAAGAAAATAGGAGAGAAGAGCATGTAGCTCATGGTGTTTATACGCTTTACAATATAGGTTCGCGTCTCGCCGTGGTCGCTGAGCATAAGTCCGGCAAAGTAAGCGCCGGTGATGTCGGCAATGCCGAAAAAGTGCTCGGAAACAAAGCTGAGGATGAAGCAGAATGCAAGCGCGTATATGGCAATACGTCTGTGGTTGCCCCAGATCCTTGTGCGCAGATGCGCAAAGGCTTTGCGGATGACTATGGCGACGATGGCAAGGCAGATGAAATATGCAATAATGCGGATAAATATAGTAACAGGCTGAACCGTCGAATCGGTAAAGCCGGTGAGCACGGTAAGTACGATGATGCCGAGCACGTCGTCAATTACGGCCGCAGCCATTATTGCAGTGCCGACGCGGCTTTTGAGTTTTCCCATCTCGCGCAGAGTCTCAACGGTTATCGAAACGGAGGTCGCGGTAAGGATAACGCCTATGAATGCGGCCTTGAGCATACGCAGGCTGTCCGGCTCGCCGTTAAACAGCAGGTAGCAGCCGGCACCGCCCAGGAAAGGAACTATAACGCCGATCGTTGCAATGATAAAGGCCGAAAGGCCGGTGTGCTTAAGCTCCTGAACGTCGGTATCAAGTCCGGCGGTAAACATTAGTATGATAACGCCGATCTCGGCGGTCTTGACCAGAAAGTCGGATTCGCCTATAAGACCGAAGCAGCTCGGGCCGAGCAGCAGGCCGGCTATCAGTGCGCCGACGACCTGCGGCATATTGACCTTTTCGCTTGCAAGGCCGAGAACCTTGGTTGAAAGCATAATAATTGCGATGACTAAAATGAAGCTGTAATCCATAGAAAAAATCCCCCCGCAAAACACTGCTGAAATAATCAAAAAATCCACAATCTCAAGGCTTTCAGCCTCAAGGCGCAAGGCGGATTTTACGCGCTTTGCGGCAGAAATTCAAGTTAATTTTTCGCGCCTGAGATGAGCATAATTAATATGGCTATGAGTTTGCGGCATACAGGCGCTGCTGTGCAAAAAATGCACCGCGAAATTAGACAAACTGTGGCATATGTACTTCAATTCCTATCACGAAAGTGGTATATTAATATCACACAACAGACATAGGAATTACGGAGGTGATATGATGAACGTGACCAGCAAGGGGCGCTATGCTCTGCGCATTATGATCGATCTTGCCCAGCACAGGGAGGATGGCTTCATATCACTCAAGACCGTGTCCGAGCGCACAGAGCTTTCAATGAAGTATCTTGAAATGATAGTCGGAAACCTCAAAAAAGCCGAGCTTGTGCAGAGCACGCGCGGCAAAGAGGGCGGATATAAGCTCGTCAAGGATCCGAAGGACTACACAATCGGCGAGATACTGCGCTGCATGGAGGATAATCTTGCACCCGTTGCCTGCATAAAGGAGGGCGAGATACAGTGCGACCACTCCGGCGGCTGCCTGACGGTTCCGATGTGGAAGGAGCTTGATGATATAACAAACGCCTATTTGGACACTGTCAGCCTTGAGGATCTGCTCACGGGCGAAAAATGGCGAAATAAGACTTGACTTGGCAATAACATAGTGCTACAATCCCTACGGAATTAATAGGATATACACAATGCGAAAGGAAGATAAAAATGTTTGTTTACGCTGATAACGCTGCAACTACCTGCGTCAGCAAGACCGCGCTTGACGCGATGATGCCCTACCTCACCGAGCAGTACGGCAACCCCTCGAGCCTGTATGCCTTTGCTCAGAATTCAAAGGAAGCGCTTGAAAACGCAAGAAAGACCGTTGCCGACATAATCGGCGCCCAGCCCAAGGAGATATACTTCACCTCCGGCGGCTCCGAGGCTGATAATCAGGCCATAGTTTCCATGGCAAAGGTCGGCGCTCTCAAGGGCAAGAAGCACCTTATATCCACAAAGTTTGAGCATCACGCGGTTCTGCACACTCTCAAAAAGCTCGAAAAAGAGGGCTTTGAGGTAACTCTGCTGGATGTCCACGAGGACGGCGTTGTCCGCCTTGAGGATCTTGAGGCGGCCGTTCGCGAGGATACCGCTCTTGTGACCATCATGTTTGCAAATAACGAGATCGGCACGGTTCAGCCCATCAAGGAGATCGGCGAGTTCTGCCGTGCAAGAAAGATCCCCTTCCATACCGACGCTGTTCAGGCAGCCGGCCATATGCCGATAAACGTTCAGAAGATGAATATCGACCTGCTGAGCATGTCCGGCCATAAGTTCCACGCTCCCAAGGGCGTAGGCGTTCTGTATGCAAAGACCGGTATGCCGCTGTTCAACATCATCGAGGGCGGCGCTCAGGAGCGCGGCAAGCGCGCCGGCACCGAGAATATCCCCGGCATAGTTGCTCTGGCGGCGGCTCTCAAGGAGAGCGTTGACAATATGGAAGCCAACACCGCTAAGATCATCCCCATGCGTGATAAGCTCTTTGCCGAGCTCAGCAAGATCCCCCATTCCAAGATAAACGGCTCGCTCGAGCATCATGTCCCCGGCACCGTCAACATGTGCTTTGAGGGCATAGAGGGCGAAAGCCTGCTGCTTCTGCTCGACGCAAAGGGCGTCTGTGCATCGTCCGGCTCGGCATGCACCTCCGGCTCGCTCGACCCCAGCCACGTTCTGCTCTCGCTCGGCCTGCCTCATGAGGTCGCTCACGGCTCGCTGCGCCTGTCGATCGGCGAATACAACACCATGGAAGAGATCGACCATATCATCAAGGTCGTTCCCGAGGTAGTTTCTTATCTGCGCGATATCTCCCCCGTGTGGGAGGAGCTTGAAAACGGCACCAAGAAGCATCTTATTTAATAAACAACACATCGTGATATAATAGGAGGAACTTAAGTTATGGCACTTTATAGCGATAAGGTAATGGATCATTTTCAGAATCCCCGTAATGTCGGCAAAATGGACGATGCAGACGGCGTAGGCGAAGTCGGCAACGCAAAATGCGGCGACATCATGAAGATGTATATCAAGGTCAAGGACGGCATCATCACCGATGTTAAGTTCAACACCTTCGGCTGCGGCAGCGCAATTGCCACCAGCTCCATGGCAACCGAGCTCATCAAGGGCAAGAAGGTCGAGGATGCACTTGAGCTTTCCAACAAGGCCGTTGTCGAGGCTCTCGACGGTCTGCCCGCACATAAGATCCACTGCTCCGTCCTTGCAGAGGAAGCTGTTGCAGCGGCAGTCAAGGATTACTATGACCGCAACGGCATTGCGTACGATCCCGAGCTGTTCAGCAAGAAGCTGCACGATTGTGAAAGCTGCGCAGAATAATCAAGAACGTAGAAAAAGCTCCCCACACGGGGAGCTTTTTTGCATGTAAAGTATTACTTTCCGGCCTCGGGCAGGCAATGCATGCGCAGCGTGTCGAGCACTCTGAAGCCCTCGGCGTGCAGGCACAGCCGGCGCGCGCCGAAGTCGAGCGAGCGCAGCTTAAGATAAAGCGCAATCGCTTTGCCCTCGCTGCTGCCTTCGGGAAACTGGCTCTTATGGCAATCGAATATCGCGGAAAGCTGCCGGTCAAGAAGCTTTTTCGAGGTTTTGACGTATCGGTTGGGCGAGGCAGTCATGTAATATGCTATCGCCTTTACCGGCGCTGATGCCGCACCGTGCCTTCGCATTATGCCCTCGTATGGAGCAAAGTAAGCAACCTCGGATGCGGCTTTGCCGACGTTCAGATGATCGGGGTGGCACTCGCTTTTTACCTGCGGATCGGGGCAGAATATGACGTCGGGCTTAAAATCGCCCACGACCTTTGCAATGGCAGCCGTAAGCTCGCGAGCGTCGTAAAATCCGCCGTCGCAAAACGGAAGAAAGCGAACGTCGCTCACGCCGAGGGCTGCGGCCGACGCCTTTGCCTCGGCCTGCCGAATGGGGATAAGCTCCTCGGGCGGAACGGCGGCAGAGCCGTATCTGCCGTCTATGCAGCACAAAAACGCAACTGCCTTTCCGATTTCGGCAAGCTTTGCCGCCGTGGCGCCGGCGCCGATCTCTATATCATCCGGATGCGGCCCGATGAAGACGCAGCGACTAAAGCTTTCAAGCTGCGGCAGGGGAGAGGCGAGCTTTATCGCAAGCTTTGTTATGCTCATGCCTTTGCTTCCTTGCGCGCGGCTATCTCGCTGCAAATGCGGTCGTACTTATCCTCGTCAAGCTTGTAGTGCTTTTTGTACAGGAAGTAGCTGAGCAGCATCAGTACGCAGGGAACGATGACCATGCATAGCAAAAGCGCAAGCGTCTTTCCCGGCTCGATGCCGGCAATGACGTTGTCGATCGCCATTGTCTTTTCGTGCTCGGTGATGAGGTTTCGCGCACATTCGTTTTCAAAATCGGATATCTGATTTGTGTATTTGGTCACGCCGAAAATGATGTAGCTAAGATTTGTGACGAGAACGATAAGAGCCGATGACATTTTAGTCAGGAACGGGCGCAGGGAGGTAATGATCGCCTCGTCACGCGAGCCGGTGCGGTATTCGTTGTACTCGACCGTGTTTATGATGGAGATCATCATGATTAGATAGTAGCCGTACTGACCGAAATTTGAAAGCGCGTAGCCGATGGTTACGACCCAGAACTTGAGCATCGTTGAGGGCAGGGTGAGTCCGGCAACGAGCATGAGTGCATAGCCGACCATCGAGATGCATGCGAGGACAGTCATGAGTTTTTTGCGCTTTATATGGCGCGAAATGGCAGGGTAAAAGATCATGAGAAATGCCGTGACGGACATTCCGACGATCGAAAACAGCGAAAACAGGCCACCCTCATATCCGAAATCAAAATAAATATATGTCGAGCCTATGCCGCCGACTATAAGTCCGTTGCCTATCTGCTGAAGCAGGAAAATAAGGCTTATCCAAAGCAACTGATCATTGCCGGTGATGGTCGTCCAGATCTTTTTGAAGCTGATCTGAGGTGCGTCGGTGTATTCGCGGTTTTCACGCACGCCGAAAATTGTGAAGCACAAAAACAGCGGAGCAATTATGCAGATTATAAGCGCAATTTTGCCGTAGGCGACGGTGGTGCTGCCGCCGATGGCCATGTCGCCGACGGTGAACATGGGTATGAGAACGCTGGCGAGTGTGCCGCCTATGCCGGCAAACAGAGTTGCTCGTGAGGCAAACTGGTTTCGTGCGTTTGCGTCGGTCGAAAGCGCAGGAACCATTCCCCAATAGGAGATATCGTGCATCGTGTAGGTTATCGAATACATGAAATAGATCACGCCGAAGAACCACACAAAGCTCCAGCCCTGAAGATCGGTGTTGAACGCAAGATACACGACGACCGAGGTCGAGAGTATGCCGATGACGAGCCAGGGTTTGAATTTGCCCCAGCGTGTGCGCGTGCGCTCGATAATGTTGCCCATGATTGGGTCGTTTAGCGCGTCGAATATTCGCGCGGCGACAACTATTGCGGTTATCGCACCAAACTGCGCGTTTGTGAGGTTTCGCGTAAACAGTACAAAAGTGATGATGCAGCTTGTGAACAGATAATAGATCATGTCCCTGCCGACGGTTCCGAGCGGGAACATGATAAGGTTTTTCTTCCTCTGCTTGAGATCTTCCATGATAATCTCCTATCCGAATAATGAATGTATCTTCCATTTTATCAGCCGTGCCGAATAATATCAAGGAAAACGCGCCGCGCCGCATGATGAAGTTTCGGGCGAAAAATTGTTGCACATGCACAAAGACGGCGGCGGAAAATCGTGATAATCTGCAAAATTCCGTCTTGCGAAATGCGTCGATATCGGATAAAATGAGTGTCATTCAATAACATACGAGGTGGTCAAATTGCAGCAGCTTATCGAGCGCATTAAGCGTGACGGCGTGGTAAAGCCCGGCGGAGTCCTGAAGGTGGACAGTTTCCTTAACCATCAGATCGACCCCAAGCTGAGCTACGATATGGCAAAGGAAATACACAGGCTTTTTGAAAACGAGGACGTCAACAAGATCCTCACGATCGAGGCCTCGGGCATCGGCATGGCGGTTTTGACCGGCCTTGTGTTTGACTGCCCCGTGGTTTTTGCGAAAAAGAGCAAGACGATAAATCTCTCGGACGACGTGTATGCAACAACGGTGTATTCCTTTACGCATCAGGTGTCAAAGCAGGTGCTCGTTTCAAAGCGCTATCTCAATCCCGGCGACAGAGTGCTCATAGTCGATGACTTCCTCGCAAACGGCGCGGCGCTCGAGGGACTGTGCGATATAGTCGAGCAGGCAGGAGCGACGGTCGTAGGCGCTGCTATAGCGATAGAAAAGGCCTTCCAGCCCGGCGGCAAGAAGCTCCGCGCAAGAGGACTGCGCATAGAGTCGCTTGCACGTATAGAGTCGATGAGCGACGACAGCATAGTTTTCTGCCAGGAATAAACATGCACAAAAATCGCGGTGAAAAAGTGTGAAACTTGGCTAAAAACCAGACTTGACTTTTTTCGACGCAGTTGATATGCTAAACGTGTTCCCGTTAAGGGGCGCGCAAAACAGAATATTTTCGATATATAGCAAATGATATGGATTTGAAGTCTCTACCCGGACGCCGTAAATGACCGGACTATCGAAGTTTTTATACAGAGGAAAATCAATAGTTTTTCCTTTGACTTTGGTATTTTATTCGCCGGTCACAGATCCATGTGCCCGGCGTTTTATATTTTTGTATCAAAACTCAAAATTGAGTTTGATAATAGATTATTTTGGAGGGTAACCGAAAGATGATGAAGAAGATTACAGCGCTTCTGCTCGCAATGGTCATGGTCTTTGCACTGTGCGCATGCGGCAACAATTCCGATGACAAGAAAACCGACGACAATGCCGACGCATCCAAGATCAAGGTTGGATTCATATTCCTGCATGATGAGAACTCCACCTATGACCTTAACTTCATGAACGCAGCAGAGGCTGCATGCAAGAACCTCGGCCTCGACGAGAGCCAGTACGTTTTCAAGAAGAACATCCCCGAAGATCAGAAATGCTACGACGCAGCTGCTGAGCTTGCTGAAGAAGGCTGCAACATCATCTTCGCCGACAGCTTCGGCCACGAGTCCTACATCATAGAGGCAGCTAAGGAATTCCCCGATGTCCAGTTCTGCCACTCCACCGGCACTCTCGCTCACACCGAGAAACTTGCTAACTACCACAACGCATTCGCTTCCATCTACGAAGGCCGCTACCTCGCAGGTATCGCAGCAGGCCTCAAGCTCAACGAAATGATCGCAAACGGCGACTTCACCGCAGACGAGGCAAAGATGGGCTATGTCGGCGCATTCACCTACGCAGAAGTCATGTCCGGTTACACCTCTTTCTTCCTCGGCGCACGTTCCGTCTGCCCCACCGTTACCATGGACGTAACCTTCACCGGTTCCTGGTACGATGAGACCGCAGAGAAGGAAGCAGCAAACACCCTTATCAAGAACGGCTGCAAGCTGATCAGCCAGCACGCCGACTCCATGGGCGCTCCCACCGCATGCGAGACCGCAGGCGTTCCCAACGTTTCCTACAACGGCAGCACCGAGTCCGCTTGCCCGAACACCTTTATCGTTTCCTCCCGCATCGACTGGACTCCTTACTACGAGTACGCAATCAAGGCCGTTATGAACGGTGAGACCATCGACACCGACTGGACCGGCAACCTCAAGACCGGCTCCGTCGTTCTGACCGACGTAAACGAGAAGGCAGCAGCCGCCGGCACCGCTGAGGCAATTGCCGAGGCAAAGGCAAAGCTCGAAGACGGCTCCCTGAACGTATTCGATACCGCAACCTTCACCGTCGACGGCAAGAAGCTCGACAGCTACATGGCCGACGTTGACACCGATAAGGACTACACCAAGGATACCGAAGTTGTTGAGAACGGTGTGTTCTACGAATCCAAGTTCCGCTCTGCTCCTTACTTCGACGTCATGATCGACGGCATCAATCTGCTCGACACCAACTTCGGCAGCTGATATACGAAATAAGAAGTACGAAGTATGTATTAATAAAGGAAGCTCCGCAATTTACGGAGCTTCCTTTAGCCACTTATGAGGAAGCGGAGGAAAGAGCATGAAGAAGCTCACACTTTTTCCTGCGCTGCCACTTATTACACATGGGGAGTGAAGAGATGGATAACAAAAACGCCGCCGTGAAGATGAGAAACATATCAAAATCATTCGGCACGGTAAAAGCTAACGACAAGATTTGGCTCGATATATACAGAGGCGAGATACTTGCGCTTCTGGGCGAAAACGGCTCGGGAAAGACCACCCTGATGAACATGCTCTCGGGTATTTATTTCCCAGACGAGGGCGAAATTTTCATTGACGATAAGGAAGTTGTCATCCGCTCGCCGAAGGACGCTTTGAATCTCGGCATCGGCATGATCCATCAGCACTTCAAGCTCGTTGACGTGCTCACGGCCACGGAGAACATAATCCTCGGCCTTGAAGGCAAGGGAAAGCTCGACCTCAAGTCGGCCGCAAAGAAGATCCGCGAGATATGCGACGCTTACGGCTTTGACGTGGATCCCGATCAGCATATATACGAGATGAGTGTTTCGCAGAAGCAGACTGTTGAGATCGTAAAGGTTCTCTATCGCGGCGCGGATATACTGATCCTCGATGAACCGACTGCGGTTCTCACTCCGCAGGAGACGGATAAGCTCTTTGCAGTTTTGCGCAATATGCGCGATGCCGGCAAGGCGATAGTAATAATCACGCACAAGATGCACGAGGTTGAGGATCTTTCCGACCGAGTTGCAGTCCTGCGCCATGGCCAGTTTATCGGCGATATGCCGACGAAGGACACCAACGCTCAGGAAATGACGAACATGATGGTCGGACACGCTGTCGAGCTTAACATCGACCGTCCCGACCCTGTCGATCCCAAGCCGAGGGTAGAGGTCAAAAACCTCACCGTTCGCAGCATTGACGGCATCGTTAAGCTTGACGATGTTTCCTTCACCGCCAACAGCGGTGAGATACTCGGCATTGCCGGCATATCCGGCTGCGGCCAGAAGGAGCTGCTTGAAGCGATAGCCGGCCTTCAGCCGACCGAAAGCGGCAGCATAAGCTACATAAAAGATGACGGCAGCAGAGAAGAACTTCTCGGCAAGGATCCGCTTTCAATCGCCGATCTCGGCGTCGTTTTGTCCTTTGTTCCTGAGGACAGACTCGGCATGGGCCTTGTTGCGAACATGGACCTCGGCGATAACATGATGCTCCGTTCGTTCAGAAAGGGCAAAAGCGTATTCACCGACAGGAAAAGTCCGAGAAAGCTTGCCGAAAACGTCGTTGACGAGCTTGACGTCGTAACTCCCGGCATAAGCACCCCCGTGCGCAGACTTTCCGGCGGCAATGTTCAGAAGGTGCTTGTCGGACGCGAAATCGCATCCGCACCGACCGTTCTGCTCACGGCATACGCCGTTCGCGGACTGGACATCAATTCGTCCTACACTATATATGACCTTATAAACCGCCAGAAGCAGAAGGGCGTTGCCGTAATATATGTCGGCGAGGATCTTGACGTGCTGCTTGAGCTGTGCGACAGAATACTTGTTCTGTGCGGCGGCAAGGTCAGCGGCATAGTTCCCGGCCGCGGCGCGAAAAAGCGCGAGGTCGGAATGATGATGACAAAGCTGGGAGGGGAAAAGGCAGATGAATAATAACAGCAAAGAGCCTCTGTTCCACATCGTTAAGCGCGGCACTCTGCCGTGGTACAAGGCGTGGGGCATACGCCTTGCGGCAGTTGTGATCGCACTTATTGTCTGCGCGATCGTCACGATGACCGTAACGGGCGAAAATCCCATTCAGGTCTACGCAACAATGATCGACAGCTCCTTCGGAAGCGAGCGTAAGGTCTGGATACTTGCCCAGAACACAGCAATGCTCCTGGGCGTATCGCTTGCCGTAACTCCGGCATTCCGCATGAAGTTCTGGAACATCGGCGGAGAGGGTCAGATCCTTGCAGGCTGCCTTGCGGCGGCCGCGTGCATGATCTGCCTTGCAGATACCGTTCCCAACGGTCTGCTTATCGTCATAAGCGCAGTGGCCAGCATCATTGCAGGCGCGATCTGGGGCGGTATTCCCGCGTTTTTCAAAGCTAAGTGGAACACTAACGAAACCCTGTTCACCCTTATGATGAACTATGTTGCAACTCAGCTTGTCGCGTTCTTCGTTATCATCTGGGAAGTGCCGAAGGGCGCAGGTCAGATCGGTATTATAAACCAGAGCACCCAGATCGGCTGGCTTCCGCAGATCGGCGGCAATAAATACATGCTCAACGTCATAATAATCCTCGTGCTGACCGTTGCCGTATACATTTACCTCAATTACTCAAAGCACGGCTATGAGCTTTCCGTCGTTGGCGAAAGCGAGCGCACGGCGCGCTATGTCGGCATAAAGGTCGAAAAGGTTATCATCCGCACGATGCTCCTCTCGGGCGCTATCTGCGGCATAGTCGGCTTCCTGCTCGTTTCCGGCACCGACCACACGCTGTCAACAAGCCTTTCCGGCGGCCGCGGTTTCACGGCGGTCATGATATCATGGCTTGCAAAGTTTAACCCCATTATCATGATCTTTGCCAGCATGCTGCTTGCTTTCCTCGATAAGGGTGCAAGCGCAATATCCACAAACTTTGGCTTGAACCACTCGTTTTCCGATATCCTCACGGGTATAATCCTGTTCTTCATAATCGGCTGCGAGTTCTTCATAAGCTATAAGCTCAGCTTCCGCAAGTCGGCAGGAAAGGAGGCAGCGGAAAATGTTTGATATAGTATCCTTTTTCCCTCGCGCGGTAATGCAGGGCGTGCCTCTGCTTTTCGGCGGCACTGGTGAGATAATAACCGAGAAATCCGGCAACCTCAACCTCGGTATCCCCGGCATCATGTATGTCGGCGGTATCTGCGGCGTTATCGGCGCTTTCCTGTATGAGCAGTCGGCAGCGGAGCTTAACAGCTTCCTCGCCGTTGCGATCCCCACGCTGTCCTGCTTGCTTGGCTCGCTGCTTATGGGACTTCTGTATTGCTTCCTGACGGTTACACTCAGGGCAAATCAGAACGTCACCGGCCTTGCAATGACCACTTTCGGCATCGGCATCGGCAACTTCTTCGGCGGCTCGCTCATTAAGCTCACCGACGCGGAGGTCCCCTCGATCGCCCTTTCGGCAACAAGCAAGCTTTTCAGCAAGTCACTGCCCTTTGCCGATAATCTCGGCTGGTTCGGCAAGATGTTTTTAAGCTACGGCTTTTTGGCCTATTCTGCCGTTATAATTGCGCTCATAACCGCTTATGTGATAAAGAAAACACGCGTCGGCCTTAACCTGCGCGCCGTCGGCGAAAGCCCGGCGACTGCCGATGCTGCCGGCATAAACGTCAATAAATATAAGTACATCGCAACCTGCGTCGGCAGCATGATCGCCGGCCTCGGCGGCCTGTACTATGTCATGGACTATGCCTGCGGCGTATGGTCGAACGATGCCTTCGGCGACCGCGGCTGGCTTGCCATCGCGCTGGTCATCTTCTCGATATGGAGACCGAACCTCGCGATCATAGCCTCGATACTTTTCGGCGGACTGTACATTGTTTATCTCTACATTCCGGCGGGAACACAGCTTTACATGATGGAGCTGTACAAGATGCTCCCGTACCTTGTCACCATCATCGTGCTCGTTGTCGTTTCTATGCGCAAAAAGCGCGAGAACGAGCCGCCTGCCGCGCTCGGCCTTGCATATTTCCGAGAAGAACGATAGCTTTAACGCTCCGGTCTCTGTACCGGAGCGTTTGTTAATCTGCATTGCTTGCGCAACGGGCGGCTTTAGCCTATATTGGAGCCGTAAGGAGGTAGATGATATGTTCTCTGAAAATTTGAAAACTCTGCGCAGGCAGAAAGGCTTTACGCAGGAGGAGCTTGCCGCGCGGCTGAATATTGTGAGACAGACCGTTTCAAAGTGGGAAAAGGGAGTTTCCCATAGTTAAAGATACCACACCACAAACCCACGCTTACATTACTTCCAGAACATTAAATTTTGGAGGTACATCCCATGAAACAACTGATTTCCTGTGAGTTTAATATCGACACCGCCTGTGTGGAACTGAAATATTCTAACGGAAGCATGATCTCAATTAACTGTACCGCTGTTGAGGATGAGGTGGCAAATAGTCGTTTCCAGCGGTCTGAACTGGACTGGCTCATCTACAACGATCCGCTGTCCTATGCAGAATTGATTTTGAATGGTGATCCGGAAGAATACCTGCGAACCGTAACGGAGGCTCCACAGTTAGATTTCGATTCATAAGCAAAGCCGCCAGAGGCACATCCAAGGAATGATGCTTCTGGCGGCTTTTTCACATAAAGAATTCGTAGATTTTTATGGTTGCTGCTGGCTATTTGTCTGGTATGTGGAATTAAATGCGCTATCAAACAACCACTTTCTGAAAGAAGGATTGTTCTGAACTTCTCTGAAAAGTTCAAGCCCGCTTTGCATACTGTTCAATACAGCTTCATGGGCCGCACGGTCACTTTCGTCACGGGCATTCTGCTTGTCGGAGTATTGCATAGCATTGTTATATCGTTCATCTTTGCGGACGCTTTCAATAATGTCGTTGATCTGCTTCTTAACTTTATCTTCGTCTGTCCATTCGATGTTGCCGAAAATATCATGGAATTCCTTTAGGATATTTGTCAGCGAATCGAGCTCTGGGACATCAATGCCGGTACTGGTACTAACTGGAACAGGAGCAATTTCACCATTTTCGTTTTCTAACTGTATACGCATGGTTTCTTGGGCTTCTGCACGATAGCTTTCCAGGTCAACATCTTCCAACAAACCCTCGGTATAATCTTCACCTTCAGGCTTTGGAAGTTTAGGAAGCAAAAGAGTTAGGAAGATAGACAATTTTTCCCACTGAATGCTGCCATACGGGAGGATTGCAGAAAGAAAATTGTAGGTGCGTACAAAAGTTTTGGCACTGCTTTTAAAATCAATCTGATCTTCCATAATTAAATCTTTATAGACCTCAACGCATCGATCAAGTATCGGATCGAGAACTTCACGAGGTTCATTGGCCAGATATCGTTCAACCAATGTATCCACATCTTGATCATTGAACACTTGAATTGACTCCATAGTGTCAATTAAATCATTAAGCTTATTTACGTCCGTTTCTCCAGAAAGTATAGTGGTTTTATAATAACGATCGAAAGCCTGTTTGATAATTCCTGGATCGTTGACAAAGTCCAGAATGAACGTGTCCTTTTTATCTGGATGACTTCTATTTAGTCGAGAAAGTGTCTGCACTGCTTTAATATCTGACAGGCCCTTATCTACATACATGGTATGCAGCAAAGGCTCATCAAAACCCGTCTGAAATTTGTTGGCAACGATCAGAATTCGGTACGGGTCTGCCTTGAATGTTTTCTCAATTTTCGCACTCGGAAAACCATTCAAATCTGCTTCTGTAACTTGCTTTCCTTCGTACTCCGCAGTCCCAGAAAATGCAACAATCGCCTTAAACGGGCTCTTTCTTTCCTCCAGAAGTTTAGAGATTTCCTTGTAATATTCAATGGCCCTTTTGATAGAACTACTGATTACCATAGCCCTGGCCTTGCCACCGACTTTTCCCTTCGCAATCACTTCTGTATGGAAATGCTCCACGATGATCTTAGACTTTTCGTGAATTGCATATTGGTTCGATTCCACATAGTAGCGCAGTAACCGTTGCGCACGTTTTTTATCAAACTGCGGGTCATCTTCAACGGTTTTTGCCAATTTATAATAGCTTTGCACCGGCGTGAAATACTTTAGCACATCCATGATAAAGCCTTCTTCGATAGCCTGCTTCATGGTATAAACATAATGAGGCTCAGGCTTTGTGGTTCCGTCTGGAAGAGGTACTTTTTTGCCAAACATCTCTAATGTCTTATTCTTTGGTGTAGCAGTAAAGGCAAAATAGCTGGCATTTTTAACCATTTTCCTGCCTTCAATAATGGTATTGATTTTATCTTCCAGCTCATCCTCATCTTCATAGACACTTCCGGAAAGGACCATGTTCATCTTTGCAGACAAGGAACCATTTTGACTGGAATGAGCTTCATCAATCAAAATGGCAAAGTTTTTATCTTTATGTACTTCGCCAATGTCATCCAGAATAAACTGGAATTTATGGACGATAGTAATGATGATTTTCTTGCCCTCTTTTAGAAGCTGTTTTAGGTCACTGGAACTTTTGGCCCAACCAACTGTTGCGGACACCTGCATAAATTGCTTGATAGTATCTTTAATCTGTTTATCCAGATTGATACGATCTGTTACGACGATAACGGTGTCGAAGATTTCTTTTCCACTGTCATTCTTTAATGTTACAAGTTGGTGTGCCAACCATGCGATAGAATTGGACTTTCCGGAACCAGCACTATGCTGGATCAAATATCGCCCGCCGACACCATCTCGTTTTGCATCTGCCAACAGAGACTTTACCACAGAAAGCTGATGGTAACGTGGGAACACTTGCTTATATGTTATAGCACCAGTATCCTCATCTTTTTCAGCAATGACTTGAGCATAGTTTTCAATAATATTGGACAGCTCATCCTTGGTCAAAATCTCTTTCCAAAGATAATCGGTTTTGATACCGTTTGGATTTGGCGGGTTGCCTGCACCGTCATTAAATCCTTTGTTAAATGGCAGGAACCAAGACTTTTTTCCTTTCAGCTCCGTGCACATTCTTATCTCGTTATCATCGACAGCAAAGTGAACAATACAACGCTTGAAACTAAACAGCACCTCATCTGGAGTACGGTCATTTTTGTACTGTTCTACCGCATCAAACACATTCTGTTTGGTAAGCTGATTTTTCAGCTCCATAGTGATTACTGGAAGACCATTGATAAAAATACATACATCCAGAGCTAGACGAGGATTGAAGCTGGAATATTGCAGCTGCCGAGTAACGCTGAAAATATTCTTTTCGTACAACTCGGCTGCTTCTGGATTATGGATAGAAGGGCGAACATAGAATAAGTCCAAACGCAGATGTTTATAACGTATACCTTTACGAAGCAACTCAATAACGCCATCATTTTTCAGTTTCTTATCCAGCTGCTTTAAAAAACGTTCTTTTTCCAGATCACTATCCAGAATGTGAAGTTCATCCATTGCCTTTTTCTGCGTGGACAACAGGAATCGGAACAATCTACCTTCGTCGATGGCATATTCTTTATGATACTCGCTTGTATCGCCTTGCTCATAGCCATTGTTATTGACCAGAGAGTCTACAATTAAAGTTTCAAAGCCATTTTCCTTTGTATTACTCGGCATCCTCTGTAACCTCCTCTGTATTATCCGGTGTATCGGCTACATCGATTTCGGTATCATCCTCTGGTATGTATTCTGGAATTACCACATCACGCACATCAATCTGACCAGTTACAACATCAGAAATCAAACGGGTACGATATTCTCTCAAGAGGTCAATTTCCTTCTGGAAGGATGGGAGTACATTATCGATTTTGGCTACCTCTACATTGATATAATCGGCAATAGCTTTTTGCTCTTCCAAAGGGATTAATGGCAAATCTACTTTCACGAAATTAGAATATCTTAAATCCTGCCCATCCCGGATGAATTCTGATGTGCCCTGCAATGCTTTGATGTATGATTTTGATTTTAACAACCACTTGAAGTATTGTGTGCAAACCATTTCCTGGGGAAGTAATACGACATAATGCCATGTTACACATCCAGTAATTTCGCAAAGCTCAATACCACCTTGAAAACTGCGTAAGCTAATTACAAAATTACCCGGATCTACATGTTTCCAATTATCCAGCCCCTGATTGGCAACGACAATCCGCCTGCCCTCCCTACGCATATATTCTTCTTGTGAAATAATCCCATATTTTTGGCTGGCGGTTGCAGACACATCCTCATCTCTACGACGTTCCTTGCCTTCGACAAATACTCTTTTGGAAGGAATCATTTTCCAGTGAGCCGGAATGTTTCCCATCCAGCAGCTCGGAATGTTTTGAACTGGGACAGTTGGATCAATTCCTTTTGTAACGGCATTATTTATAAGGGTGACTTTACGTTCCTCGAGCAGCTTGATTTGCTTTTGAAATCCATGAATCATGTGGTTGATTTTAGATATCTGCCAATCCAGATAACGAACAATTTGATCCTGTTCATTACGGGGCGGAACCGGGAATTGGATTCTTGAGAATTCCGGATAACCAAGCGTTAATCTAACACCGCTACCCATTCCGTGAAATATCTTCTGCGAATCCAATGCTTTAAGCATATAATTTGCATAGAATGGATTGTACAAGTTTCTGCATCTTAACGCTAAATATGCCGAGGTAATAGCTCCTTTTTCTTTGACAATCCCTACTCGTTGCGACACAAAGTCATAATTCAGATTTAATCCATTAAGTATTATGTCATTAGGTTCCACAACAGTATACTTTGCAAATGTAAGCTCATCATCCTTTTTTATTTCCTGATTTGCTTTACGGACAATGGTGCCATATTTAAACTGTAGAAGAAGTTTTTCAACCAGCTCAGTATTTTTCTTTTTGTTTTCTTCAAAACAAGATAACCCTAACTTCAAATCCCAATTTACTGGAATTAAAGGAAGAAATTTATATCCTGTTTTTATATGTTTATTATACCTTTTCATAATCAGCCCCCTAAAATTTCTTCCAGAAGACCATCGGTTTCACGCTCGATTGCACGAATATCTTGAGTGATATCCTCCAGCGTGCGTAGCTGTACTGGCTGATAGAAATACTTTGTAAAGGACAGCTCGTATCCTATTTTTTCTGCACCCGGTTTGATAAACACATCCGGTGCATACGGTCTGACCTCATTCTCAATAAAAGCTTCAATACCACCCTCGTAAGTGAATGGAATAATCTCCTTGTCGCTGTTTGGTTTCACAGGCTTACCTTTTTTATCCAGAATTGGCTTTCCGGTTTCATCATATTGGGGAGTGTACACAGGTACTTCCCAATAACCGAACTCGTAGGTAGCAAATACCTTGCTGTAACGTTCATCGGCCTGATCAAACGCCATATATAATTCCAGAATGCGATCACGGATAGCTTTGTCAACCTCACAGTTCTTTTCACCCAGATTCTTACGCAGAGGTTTTTTGAAGGAGGTAGCATCAATCAGCTGTACTTTACCCTTGCGCCGTTTCTCCTTTTTGTTGGCAAGAACCCAGATGTATGTACTAATTCCGGTATTGTAGAACATCTTTTCCGGAACAGCAACAATTGCTTCCAACAAATCCTGTTCCAGAATGTACTGGCGCAAGTTGGACGGCCCCTGACCAGCTTTTCCGGTAAAGAGAGAGGAGCCGTTGTGAACCTCAACAATACGGCTGCCTAACACGGTGTCCCTTTTCATTTTGCTGATATTATTGGCAAGGAACAACATCTGTGGATCGCTGATATCCGGAATCAAAGAGAAGTCTTCACCCTTGTAATTCACACGGAAACGAGTATCTGTGATATCGTCTTTTTTGATGTCACCCCATGCTTTCAGATCCGTTTTCCAAGGAGTTCCAAAGGGAGGATTGGAGAGCATAAAGTCAAAGGACTCTCCGGCAAAACCATCGTTAGAGATAGTAGAACCAAAGAAAATATTATTTGCCTGCGTACCCTCGCCTTTAACCAGCATATCACTGCGGGCAATTGCATAGGTCTCGTCGGAGTTCTCCTGACCATAAAGATGGATGGATATTTTCTTATCCGTTTCCTTTGCTATTTCCTGAATACGCTCTTCAGCAACGGTCAACATGCCACCTGTTCCACAGGCCCCATCATAGATGCGGTAGGTTGTACTTTGAATTTTATCCTTTACCGGCACAAACGCCAAATCGGTAATCAATTCTACAATATCACGGGGGGTAAAATGGCGTCCGGCATCAGTAATATTGGTTTCTTCGTTGAATTTACGGATTACCTCTTCAAACACCGTTCCCATGGTATGGTTATCCAGTGCAGGCTGTACAATATTGCCCTGTGCATCGTACACAGGACGGTTTGAGAGGTTAACGGTAGAATCGGTAAACTTACTTATGAGCAAGCCCAAAATATCATGCTCTGAGAGTTTATCAATCTGATTTCTAAACTCAAAGCGTTTGATAATATCCTGCACGTTCTGAGAAAAACCATTCAAATACAAGATAAAGTCAGCTTTTAATTGTTGCTGATTTGTGCGGGATTTCAAGTCGGACAATGTATAAGGGGAGCTATTGCAAAAAGCTTCTCCTGCCACACTGCACAGAGCTTCGTCCTGCTCAGTAATACCAGCAGCATCCAACTGTGCTTTCATTTTCAGAACTTTTTCTTTTGTAGGTTCCAAAACTGCATCAAAACGGCGGATCACCATCATTGGCAGAATAATCTTTCTGTAATCACCCACATCATAAGTATCTACCAGGCAGTCGTTGGCAATGCCGAACAAAAACGATACGATCTGCCCAAAATTCGATTTATCCATTATTCCTTAGTCCTTTCATCTGTAAGTTCCATAATGTCAGAGATGTCACACTTCAAAGCACTGCATATTTTCACAAGCACCTCGGTATTAACATTTTCATTCTTCCCGAGCTTTGCAAGGGCTGCTGTGGTAATTCCAGCTTCTTTACGCAACATTGTTTTCGTCATATCTCTGTCAATCAACAGCTTCCAAAGCTTTTTGTAGGATACAGCCATGCCTAACTCCTTTCTCTAAGAAACCAAATATCTAAAATTTAGATTTCATATCTAAGTATATAACATTTGGTCAAAAAAACATAGTACCAAATGGACATTAAAAAATTCAGAAAACGCACTTGACTTTCTTTGTGTTGCCGTATATAATGGTGTTAGAAATCAGCGAACACGCTTATTTCTATCAAGGAGGAAGTGCTATGAATGGCAAGTTCGGAGAATTTATCGCTGAAAAGCGAAAATCCCGTGGATTGACACTGCGTGGGCTGGCGGCCGAATTAGGAATTGTACCAGCGTACATGAGTGATATCGAAAAGGGGCATCGTTATCCCCCTGATAAAGATAAACTATACGAATTATCCCGTATTTTGTGCCTGTCCGAAGATGAAACCAACACCATGTTCGATTTGGCCGCAGGTGAAAAGGAAAACACTGTGTCTCCTGATCTGCCGGAATATATCATGGGAAATGAGCAAGTACGTGTTGCACTTCGTATGGCACGTGACAACAACGCCTCCAGTGAAGTATGGCAAAAAGTCATTGAAATGATGGAGGAACAGGAGCGAGGTAAGAAATAAGTGTGATCCATTACAATTATTCTGCACGTCAACTGGAATCCGAAGCTGAGAAACTTCTATTCCGGTTTGATCCTGAGCGCCTAAAAAAGCCGAAGTCTATCGATGTATATGCAGTCATTGAAAAGTGTCTGGGCGTTGAATACGACTGGAAATACATCACCCCGGATCAGTCCATTCTGGGTGCAACAGCATTCAATGCCGGATATATATGGGTGTGGCCGGAACCTTGTTATCGTGAAGGTATGTTACCCTCAAAAGTGTATCTTCCCAAGGGGTGCATTCTCATTGACGCCACCCTTACAGAATCGGAGAATAGAGGACGCGAAAACTTCACTGTGATGCACGAGGTATTTCATCAAGTCCTTCATAAAAATTGCTTTCGACGAGAAAAGCCTGATTACATCCATAGCACAAGCCAAAAAGCATTAAATGGCAAGAAGCAGTTGAAAACCTCGTTGGACTTTATAGAATATCAGGCAAACACATGTGCAGCCGCTTTTCTGATGCCTCAGGATGTAGTTCGGGAGGAGTTTAAAAAGCGAAGTAACAATTTGGGCTCTAAGTACCCACTCCCATGCGATTATATGGTAGAAAGCATCATTTGCGACATGGCTGATGTATTCAGCGTATCAAAGCAGGCTATGCGTTATCGATTAAATGCGCTGAACATGATCACCTTTGATGCAACGCCATTCCAATTTAAAATTTCAATTTAAGGGAATCTTGGATTCCCTTAAAAACAGCCCAAATGTTAGGAATCTGCGAACAAGCGAATATGCGAATTTTAAGGAGGTGGTGCTATATGCGCAATTAAAAAGAGCGGCAGTCTGCTGGCACAGACTAACCGCTCATTTACGATGTGTACATCATTAAAATATCATGTATAGCTTGTTTGGTCAAGCGGAAAGGAATATATCATGTATAAGCATTACTATATTAACGACAACCAGACCTCAAATCCCGGTCTTCATCACGAGGTTCACACGAAAGAGCACGCTGCACAGCTTGGCATTCGTAGCAAACAGTATGTAGGCTACTATGCAAACGAGGTTGAGGCGGTTGCTCAAGCGAAGAAAATCTATTCCGATGCGGACGGCTGTGCAATCTGCTGTCCCGATGCACATAGGGGGTGATTCTATGGCTCGTTCTTCTCATCATGTCGTTCACAATCCCAATGGCGGCTGGGATGTAAAACGTGGCGGGGCTCAGCGCTCCAGCGGCCACTATTCGACTAAACAAGAAGCCGTAAATGCTGGCAGACAAATCAGCCGAAATCAGGGTACAGAGTTCGTAATTCATGGCATGAATGGACGGATTCAGTCCTCAGACAGTCATGGCGGAGATCCTTATCCGCCAAAAGGATAAGTCGGGGAGGTGAAAAATATGGCTGTACATCATGGTGGCAAGGTAGGTAAAGCCGGGAAAACTCTGGCATCCAAAAGTTCTTCCAAGGCTGCAAAAAGCAAAGCAGGAAAGACTTTGGCAAACCACAAAGCAAAATCCCACTGATGGAAAGGAGCCTGTGCAATTGCACAGGCTCCTATTCACATATCAAAGAGGTTTCTTTATATAATTTATCAGAATCACTGTTCAAAAAGTATTGAATCACTTTTCTTGCAAATTTCTTGCTTACCGTCGTATCCCATTCCGCCAGCCGGATGATCTCCGCTGTTTCGACCTCAAAATCAAACGAAATCTCGCCCCATTCGCCGTCGTTGTCCACCTGATACAGGTAGACAGCGGCGGCGATTTTCTTTTTGCGTTTGGTGTGGGATTTGCGCTTCAGCCGGATCATGTGAAGTACCCTGGCTTCTGTCAGTAAACAGGCCAAATGCTCCACAGCTTTGCGGTAGGCCCGTTCTGCGCCGCTGGCTGTGCTGCCCTCAAAGAGGATTGCCAGTTCTTCAAAGGTCAACCGGGTGCTGAGTGGGCTGACCCGTCCACAGGTCATACAGATGGCATTTCGCTTTTCCAAAAGGGTCTGCTCCCGGTAATTCAGCTTTTCAAACGCTCCTCGGATGGCTTCAGCCTGAATGCCGTTCCAGAGAATCCCCGCATAATCCCAGTGGTCATCCCGGCTGACATCCTCGCCGGTTTCTTCGCTATCCTCATCCTGTACGGTCTGATAAAATGGAACACGGCTTCGGTTTAGCTTGGCCAATGCCAAAAATTTTGCTGCGGTTTCCTCGGTGTAACTATTTTTCTGGGCATATTTCTGGATTGCCTCCTGCTTAGACTGACCGGATTGATTATAGAGCCAAGCAATCCCACGAACAGCCTTGTACTCATCCACATTTTCAAAGGAACCGGCCTCCTCCTGCATCCGACAGGTCAAAAGAGCGTTCCCGATAAAATGATGGGCATAGGTCAGAAAATCCGCCCCTTGTGCGGGATCGTATCCCCGGAGACAATCCAGCATGGCAAGCACACAGCCCATTTTGTAGTACAAAAAGCGTTCCGGGTCATAGCGATCCAGCCCCTCCCGCAGCAGGAAACGGCGAACACGGCCATTAAGCCGATTTTCATAGCAGTGCAGGAAAAAGGAAAACCAGCACAGTTCTCGGCTCTGCACGGCCTTAATAATATAATCATTCAGATTTTCACGGACAGGTGGCTCCGGGTCAAGCTGGAAAATGCGCTCCGCCAAGTATTCGGAAAGACCGCTTCCGGATGACTCGATACGGTGTTTGGGAATGTATCCAGTCGTATTCCACGAGAAATCTTTTAGCACAGCGCACCTCCTTTCGCAGATTCTACCCGTTACTATTGAATAGAAATTCAATTTACACTGGTGTTATCAATTTCAGGACTAACTTCGAGGAGTTGATGCAAATTTATGTTTAATTGCTCAAAATATTCAATCATAGAATCAAGGCTATCTAATGCATCACGTACAGTCTGCTCTGAACCGATTATAATTTCTTCATATTTATTCGCAGCTTCAGTCATGGCTTTTTCTGCATAATAGTCAAAATTTTCATCGAAGGCTTCCATGCCATAATCATTAGCAATTATTCCACAAGCCTCATCAGAAGTATCGTACCGTGCCACTTTGCTGATGTGCGATAAAGAAGTAATAGAAGTGTAAAAAATTTTGCCGTTCCTATCCGGCACTTGGCCATTGTGTCGGATAGGTCGGGCGTTAGGCTTCGGGCAAGTCAATCTTGCCGACAAAGCTGTAATAAATCTCAATATCCTGCCTGCGGGTGCCGTTCTCGTCATAACTGCACTCATGCACGACGATTTTCTCAATCATTTCCCGCAAGAGGGTGGGGGTAAGTTCCTCAAAGGCAAGGTGCTTTCGGACGATACCCATAAACTTTTCCGCGTTGACGGTGGCGGCCTGCGACTTGTCCAGTTCCTCCTGCAAAGCGGCGGCGCGGTCTTTCAGTTCCCGCTGTTCCTGCTCATAGTCTGCCGACAGTTCCATGAAACGCTCGTCGCTGATTTTGCCGTTCACATTGTCCTCATACAGCCGCTTGATAATGCGGCTCACTTCGGAAATGCGCTCCTGTGCCTGTTCAAGCTGCTTCGTGGCTGCGGCGGTCTTTCTCTTGCCGCCGATCTCGTTCTGCTGGATAAGCAGCTTCACAAAGCGGCTCTCATGCTTGGCGGCGTATTCGGTCACTTGCCGGAGATTGGAGAGGACACCGGCGGTCAACAGGTCGGTGCGGATAAAGTGCGCCGTACAGTCGCGGGTGCGCTTCTTGTAGCTGCCGCAGATGTAACAGTCCTGCTTGCGGTTCTTGTTCTGATACCGCTGCTGGTACATCACATGGCCGCAGTCGGCGCAGAACAGCATACCGGAGAACAGCCCCACTTCATCATAGCGGTTCGGGCGTTTGCGCTGCTTGCGTAATTCCTGCACGCGCTCCCATGTTTCCCGGTCTATGATAGGTTCATGGTGGTTCTCAAAAATGGCCTGCTTCTCCACGGGGTTTTCTACACTGTGCTTGACCTTGTAAGAGGGCTTCTCCGTCTTGAAGTTTACCAGACAGCCGGTGTACTCCCGGTTTTCGAGGATATGAACAACGGTGTTCGTCGCCCATTTGCACTCATAGCCGGGGTGGTAGCGGCGGGTGCTGCCCGTCCTGCGGTATTCCA
>OLFZ01000229.1_pt1 | contig 65313 bp, 56 predicted proteins | sample 1604861 | NCBI WGS metagenome assembly OLFZ01 (sample SAMEA3888895, study PRJEB22519) | human gut metagenome | biome: human gut; feature: human-associated habitat; material: faeces | place: Denmark | collected 2011 | reverse complement strand
AATACACATAAAAGCCCTAAAAGCCCCACCCCCCTTCCCCCCCCCCCCCCCGAACGCGCCTTGCTGGAAGAGCTGCTGCACCTGCTGCTGGAAGATTTTGGCGACGTCGCCACGCTGGCCGGTCTGGCCGGGGCCCTGCTGCGCCTGAGCGACTTCCTGACCCGGCACGGCCAGGCCGTCTGGGAACGCTTTCCCCTGGATGCCGAGGCCCTGTACCGGCTGGTGCGCCACTGCGTGCCGGAATTACAGCACAATGCCCTGTCCGGCGAGGAGATGGTCCCCCGCCTCCTGCACGGTCTGGCCCGCCAGCTGCTGCAACAGCAGCGCATCCCCTTCGAGGCCGACCCGCTGGGCGGCGTGCAGGTACTGGGCATGCTGGAGAGCCGTCTGCTCCAGTTCGATCGAATCTTCATCGTCGATGCCACCGATGACGTCCTGCCCGGTGCCCCCGGCCAGGATCCCCTGCTGCCGGACAGCCTGCGCCGCATCCTCGGCCTGCCCGATGCCCGCCGCCGGGAACGGGCGGCCTCCCACACGCTCTACCGCCTGTGCGCCTGCGCCCGCGAAGTGCGCTTTTACTGGCAGGAGAGCCAGGGACGCTCGGGGCTCATGGACAGCAAGAAGGCCCGCAGCCGTTTTGTGGAACAGCTCATCTGGGCGCACGAACAGCGTACCGGGGCCATCCTCAAGCCGGGCACGCCGCCGCTGTCTGTGGCCACCTGTGCCGTGGCCCCCATGCCGCCCCGCGAGCTGTCCCTGAAACGCAACCAGGCCCTGCAGGATGCCATGCGGGACTTTTTGGCCGCGCCCATCTCTCCCACGGCCCTGGATACCTATTTGCGGTGCCCGTTGTCCTTCGTCTGGAAACATCTGTGCCGTTTCCGGCCTGTCCAGGAGGTCAACGAAAAGGACGACCCGGCAGAAGTGGGCTCAGTGCTGCACGATGTGCTGCAACAGCTCTACCGCCCGTATCGCGGCAAACCGGTGGGGGCCGGGACCTTCGACATGGCCGTCATGCGCGCCGAGCTGCAGCATCAGATAGAAAAGCACGACCTGCGGACCCAGCTGCCTCCCGACAGCCTGATGATGTTCTCCATGGCGGCCCCGCGCCGTCTGGAGGAATACCTCTGCAACCAGCCGGACGCCACCATCCTGGAGCTGGAATATCCCCTGACCCAGGTCATCGGCTGCAACGGCCGGGAGTATACGTTCAAGGGACGTCTGGACAGGCTGGACAGACGGGAAGACGGTCTTTGCATCGTGGACTACAAGACCGGCATCATCAACAGCCCTGCCGGGGCCCTTTGGGATGATGAAGCCCTGTTCCTCCAGATGGCACAGGTCCGGGACGCACGGATCCCTCTGGAGGATCGCCGCCGGCTGGCCGCCGGGGTCTTCGACCAGCTGGCCGAGAAGCTGCGCATAATCCAGCTACCCGCCTATCTGTGCATGCTGCACGCCGCCGGTTTCACGGAACTGCACGACGCCGCCCTGGTGGAATTGCGCGACAAGGGGCGGGAATACTGGCTGTTCGGCCCCAGGCTGGATCTGGACAATGACGAACGCATCCGTCAATGCTTCGACGTCCTCTCCCTGCTACTCTGGCATATGGAGCACGGCCCGGATTTCACCGGCCGCCCGGGCGAAGGCTGCCGCTGGTGCGATTATCAGGCACTTTGCCATGCCTGATAAAGACAGCAGCCTTGTGAAAACAAGTTTTTTCTGGTACTAATTTCCGAAAACTGATTTCAATACCGCCCCTCGAGGGCTTTACCTTATAGCGCCATGTTGGAGGTTGCATCATGGCTTTTCCTTCTTTGTCCATTGGAGACCTGACCGCTAAAATGCCCATCGTCCAAGGCGGCATGGGTGTTGGCATTTCCCTTTCCGGCCTCGCCTCTGCTGTTGCCAATCAGGGCGGCATCGGCGTCATCGCCGGAGCCATGATCGGGATGAAAGAACCCGATGTGGCCAAGAACCCCATCGAAGCCAACCTGCGCGCCCTGCGCCAGGAGCTGACCAAGGCCCGTGAAAAGACCCAGGGCATCATCGGCGTCAACATCATGGTGGCGCTGACTACCTTCAGCCAGATGGTGCGCACGGCCATCGAAAATCGTGCCGACATCATCTTTTCCGGCGCCGGTCTGCCCCTGGAGATGCCCAAGCATCTCCTGCAAGCCTGCGAAGAGAAAAAGGAAGAGTTCAAGACCAAGCTGGTCCCCATCGTCTCTTCCGCCCGCGCGGCGACCCTGATCGCCCGCAAGTGGCTCTCCCGTTTCGACTACCTGCCTGACGCCTTCGTGGTGGAAGGCCCCAAGGCCGGCGGTCATCTCGGCTTCAAGCGTGAAGAGATCAACGACCCGAACTTCGCCCTGGAAGTCCTGGTCCCCCAGGTGGTCGAGGCCGCCAAGCGCCTTGAGGACCAGAAAGGCCGCGCCGTGCCCGTCATCGCCGCCGGCGGCATCTACACCGGCGAAGACATCAAAAAATTCCTCGACCTCGGCGCTTCCGGCGTCCAGATGGGGACCCGCTTCGTGGCCACCAAGGAATGTGATGCCGATGAGCGCTTCAAACAGAGCTATATCTCTGCCCGGGAAGAAGACATCACCATCATCAAGAGCCCGGTGGGCATGCCCGGCCGCGCCCTGCAGAACGACTTTATCGAGGCTGCCCGCCAGGGCAACAAAAAACCCTTCAAATGCGTCTTCCACTGCGTACATACCTGCGACCAGGAAAAGACGCCCTACTGCATCGCCCAGGCCCTCATCAGCGCCATGAAGGGCAACCTGGAGCGCGGCTTCGCCTTTTGCGGTGCCAACGTGGCCAGGGTCAACAGCATCGTCTCCGTCAAGGAACTGATGGAATCCCTGCAGCAGGAATTTGACCAGACCATCAGCAAGGGCAAGCAGACCCTGCAAGGTCTGCTGAAGTAAACCCCGTCACATCTGTCATCCCGGGGCCGGCCCTGCCGGCCCCTTTTTTTGCCCCTGGAGGACCATGGACGACACCCTTCCCCTGGTGGACAGCGCCACGCTGTCCGATGCTGAAAAAAAACGCCTGCGGAACAGCCATCCCCTGTACGGACGCATGAACGGCGAAGTGATCTGGGTGGCCTATGAAGAACTGGGCTATGATGCCGAGACCTGCGCCACGGCCATGGATGCCGAGCTGGATCTGCGCCACCGTACCGTCAGCCTCATGGCCACGCTGGAACAGTGCCCTGATGCCTGCTGCGTGCTGGAACTGCCGGAGGCCCCTTGCGCTTCCTGCACCGCCTGCCCGGATCTGGCGCACCTTTCCATCGACGCCATGACACCGCAGTGGCGGCAGTGGCTGCCCCCCTATGCCATCGGCTGCCGGGTCCATGCCCGCCTGCTGTCACACAAGGACGCCCGACAGGCGGGGTGCTCCCCCGTCAAAGGAGACGATCTGCCCCGGCGCGGGATGCTCTGCCCGTGCCTGACGCCCCAAAAGTAGCCCGCAGCAAAGAAATTTGGGCTTTTCCCGGAAAAAGGCTTGCCTTTTTGGCAAAGCTTGGGTAAAGGAACTGCTTGCGCGGCCATGCTGGATGCATGGCTCATTGCCTGCGCAATGCGCGGCCGCTGTTACCCGGCTTTGCCGCATAAACGATACACACAGTTTTCTGCATATACGGAGGACATCATGAGCAAAGAATGCGATTTCTGCGGCAAAAAGCCCCAGGTCGGCAATCTTGTCAGCCATTCCAACATCAAGACCAAGCGTCGCTTCAACCCCAACCTGCAGCGCGTGCGTCATCAGTTCGCTGACGGCACCGTGCGCACTCTGACCGTGTGCACCCGCTGCCTGCGTTCCGGCGTGGTGACCAAGCCCGCCGCCCGCGCCAAGCAGGACTAACTTGTTTTTTGCCCGCAAAGCCCCGGTTGCATCTGCAATCGGGGCTTTTTTGCTATGAAGCCCCGCCTTCTGCGTCTGCCCGCCCCTTTTGCGGGATACTGGCACGTCCAGCGTCGCCCGCGTCCCCTGCCGTTCCACTGGCGTTCCCTCACCGGCACCGAGGGCATCAGCTCCTACGGCCAGCGCCAGGAAATGATCCTTGTGCTCAGCGCCTGCGGTCTTCCCCACCAGCTCTGGCGCTTCCGCCAAAAAGAATACATCTATGTGCCTGCCCTGCTGGAAGATCTGGCCCGGCAGGAATTGCAGCACTTCCATGCGGAAAAGCAGCGCCCCCCGGCCCCCCGGGGCCTGCCGCCCGCGCTCCATGCCTGCTGCTGGCTGGCTGCCCTGCCCCTGCTGCTGCTCGTTTTTTGGCACGGCTTGCGTTGCGGCTGGTGGCCGCTGCCCGACGGGCTGCCCCTTCCGGTGAACTGGGAACAGGCCGGAGCGCTGGACAACGTCCGTCTGCGCATCTACGGCGAATGGCATCGCCTGTTCACGGCCCTTACCCTCCATGCCGACGCGGCCCATCTGACGGGAAATGTCCTGCTGGGCGGCATCATGCTGCCTCTGCTGGCCCGGCTGACGGGGCCGGGGCGGGCCCTGCTGCTGACAGTGCTGGGCGGCGGGCTCGGCAATCTGCTCACTGTGGTGCTGCGTCGGGAATTCGTCCTCAGCCTGGGCTTTTCCACGGCGGTCTTCGCAGCCATCGGCGCCCTGGCCGGCTATATGGTCCTGCATCATGAAAGCAAGCGCTATCTGCCGCTGGCGGCCGGTGTGGGCATCCTGGCCATGTGGGGCATGGGAGAAGGAAACGTGGACTACCTGGCCCACATCTGCGGTCTGGCGGCCGGAACGGCTCTCGGTTTTGGAGAGGCCCTGCGTACCAGACGAGGCTGGCCGGCCCTGCCACAATGGCTGTCCGCCCTGCTGGCTCTGGCAGTGCCCGCGCTGGCCTGGATACGGGCTTTCCGTGGATGACGGACTCGGGATATTCCGGCGCTGGCCCAACGGCGATGACCGAAAAAAAGCTGCGTCCGCATGGTGATGCCATGCTCGACGCAGCTTTTTTATGCAAAATGAGGAAAGAACTGTGCCCAAGGGATCCCGGCAGCACCTAAAAAATGTCCAGCCTGGTCACGGCCAGAAAGCTCCAGACCGCCACGAACATCCCCACGAGGCAGGCGTATGCCCGGCGTGTGCGCAGGGAAAGGATGCCGCCCACCATACTGGCCGCAAACAGCATGGGCCAGCTCATCTGCCCTTCAAAAAGGAAGATCGCGTCCCCCAGCAGCTCACAGGCCAGCCACAAGACCACATAGCACAGCATGTAGAGCGAGAACTGCCAACCGGCACGCACCACGGCCCCCAGTGCCACGGCCTGCCCCGGCGTACAGCCGCGACCGGAAGAAAACGATGCCGTGACCAGATCCACCAGCGGATTGAGCGCCACCCGCTGGTAACGTTCCGCGTAGCTGGCGCCATAGGCCGCGAATACCGCGAACATCAGGGGCGCAAGGAATTGATGGGCCTCAGACCAGCCCGGGATGATGGACAGGGGGAAAAGCAGCAGGAAGGCCAGCGTCCCGAAGGGCGGGACCACACTGCCCAAGGCGATGACGTCGAGCCAGAGCAGCTCCACCACGATCCCCAGCGAGAGCGCGGGTTGCCACTGGCCGGAGATGGCGCCCAGCAGCAGGGCCCAGAACAGGGGCCTGTCAGCCAGCCTGAAGACAAAGGAAGAACGGGCTATCCCCGCGAGGACAAAAAAAAAGCGTAGTGCACGCCCAGCCAGAGGGCATCAGAGAAGCTGCTCATAAGCATCCCGGATTTTGTCGGAAGGCACACAACGGAAATCCAGCTCCACCTGCTGCTGCAGCATGGCCCGCAGGTCTTCCCTGTCCTGTTCGGAGAGGGCCACATGCGGGAAGATCTGGATCTTGCCCGGTGCGTAATGCAGATTGCCGATATTGAGGGCCCGGATGGCGACGCCGCTTTCCAGGGCCCTGCGGGCATCCTGACAGTCGGCAAAAAGGACAAGGCTGCTCTCGCCGCAACAGGCCAGCGTCTCGAGCAGAGCATCCACCGGCACAAAGTGGATGGCCACCTGTTCCGGTACCGCCAGAGAGACGATCTGCTGCTGCAGAAGGTCCGCGGACATGGCGTCATTGGCAACTATCAGGTGCCGGGCGGCCACATAGGGCAACCAGCCTTCGATGACCTGCCCGTGCACCAGACGGTTGTCCACTCTGAACCAGAGCATACGGATCAATCGCCTGTTTTTTCTTTGTTCCGGGAACGCAGCATGCTGCCGGCCACGACGATGCCCTTGGTACCGGCCTCTCCGGCCAGCTTGGCCAGCTCGGCCAGGGGCTTTTCGCGACAGGTGAAGACCTTGAGCAGCATGGGCAGGTTGACGCCGGTGACGACTTCCACATTATGGCTCCCCAGCAGGGAGAGGGCCAGGTTGGTGGGGGTGCCGCCGAACATGTCGGTAAGGATGATGACCCCGGCGCCCTTGTCCAGCCGCTGGGCGGCATCATCCAGACGGCGCACGGTCTCGGGCACTTCCTGGGCGATGTCCACGCTGATGGAGGTGCAGTCGCTCAGGGTACCAAGGATGAACTCCGCCGTGCGCAACATGGCAGAGCCATAGTCGGCATGGGCGACAACAATGATGCCGACCTGGGTGGAAGATTGCTGTTCCGACATGACATACCTCGCGCTGGAACTGAAATTTCTGCAAAATGCAGCACGTAAGGCCAAGAGTGCCAGCTTTCCTAGCCAAGTTCAAGGTGCCTGTGCTCGATACTGGCCGGATAATCCGCCTGGCGCAGCATCTGGAACAGGGCCTCGGCCGTGGCGACGGAACGGTGGCGGCCACCGGTACAGCCCACGGCTATGGCCACCCGGTAGCGGCCTTCCGCTTCCATCTGCGGCAGCATGAAGCGCACCAGGTCGAAAAGCTTCTTCTCGAATTCCTGCGCGGCCTCGGAGGCAAAGACATAGTCACGGACGGCCTTGTCCTTGCCGCTGAGGGGACGCAATTTTTCTACGAAATAGGGATTGGGCAAAAAGCGCAGGTCAAAGACGAAATCCGCCTCGCGCGGGACACCATATTTGAAGCCGAACGAGATGACGTTGACCCGGATGGCCCGCAACTTGCCCGACGTCCTGCTCCAGCGCTTCTGGATGGCGCGGCGCAGGTCATGGATGGAAAAGCGGCTGGTATCGATGACCAAATCCGCCATCTCGCGCACAGGAGCCAGACGCGTGCGTTCCTCGCGCAGGGCATCCTCAAGGCCCATGCCTTCACGCTCCAGCGGATGGGGCCGGCGGGTGGTGGCATAGCGGCGCATGAGCTCCTGCGCCCCGGCTTCCAGAAAAAGCAGCACGGGCCGGACGCCGTGCTCGGAAAGCTGGGCAAGGGCCACGTTGAGCTCTTCCAGAAAATCCTGCTGGCGCATGTCCATGCCCAGGGCCATGCCCCGAAACCGTTCCATGGATCCGCGCCGCATCATCTCCACCATCTCGACGGCCAGCCCGGCGGGCAATCCGTCCACAGTGAAATAGCGCAGGTCTTCAAAGACCCGCAGCGCCGTACTTTTACCGGCCCCCGAAAGGCCGGTGACTATACAGACCTGGACAGGCGCCGCCGCGCCCTCGGATGGTGTCTGGCTCATGGCAATCTCGAAGGGGCCCCCTTGCGGGGGCCCCGAAGTCTTTACAGGACAGGGTCGATGACGGCATAGCCGCCGATGCGGCGGCGGTACACCACATTGACGCGGTCGGTCTCGGCATTGATGAAGACCAGAAACTCGCTGCCGATGGATTCCAGCTGCATCAGGGCTTCATCCAGATGCAGGGGCTTGGGCGCGAAGCGCTCGGTGCCCACCACGGTGGGTTCTTCATCGGGATCGGCTTCCAGGTTGTAGGTGAAGACGTCCACGTTGGCGTTGCGGGCCTGACGGCGCTGTTCCTTGACGCGCGAGACGTGCTTCTTGATCTGGGCCTCGACCTTGTCCACCACAAGATCGATGGCGGCGTACATATCGGACGACTGCTCGGAAGCACTCAGGTGCAGCCCCTCGCCGGCGATGGTCACTTCACAGCGATGCCGGAACTTGTCCACAGTAAGCACAACACCGACTTCCAGTCCGGAAGCCTTGCCAAAAAAGCGTCCCATCTTTTCCATACGGCGACGGGCATACTTCTTCAGATGATCGGAGGCCTCGAAGTTCTTGAAAGTGAAAGCAATGTTCATAGAACCTCCCGTGGTGCAGGAATCAGAAATGTTCCTTGCGCTTTGAGGATGAGGGGATGTTCAGCGCCGTGCGGTACTTGGCCACCGTGCGCCGTGCGATATTGACCTTCAACTGTTCCTTGAGCAGCTCGCCGAGCCGCTCGTCGCTCAGGGGCGATTTGGGATCTTCGCCAGCGATGAACTTTTTGATCAGTGCCTTGACGCTCTCTGAGCCTACCTGACTTCCATCGTCCAGTTCAAGCCCGCTGTTGAAGAAAAATTTGAGTTCGAAGATGCCGTGCGGCGTCGCCACATACTTGTTGGTGGTGATGCGGCTGACCGTGGACTCATGCATCCCGATATCGTCGGCGATATCCTTGAGGATGAGCGGTGCGAGCTTGGTGACGCCGTCACGGAAAAAGGGCTGCTGATGTTTGACGATGCTCTCCACCACTTTATACAGCGTCCGCTGCCGCTGGTACAGACTGCGGATGAGCCAGGAGGCGGAACGTACTTTTTCCGAAACGTAGTCCTTCTCTTTTTCATTACAGGAGGGAACGCCATCACGCAACATGCTGGAGAGCTGCAGATGCGGCAACCCATCTTCATTGAGCAGGATGACGAATTCGTCGCCGACGCTGTACACGAAGACGTCAGGACTCACATAGGTGGGCTCGCTGCCGTCGAAGCTGGCACCGGGCAGGGGCTCCAGGGACTGGATGATGTCCAGGTACTCGCGCAGGCCTTCCATATCCAGCTTGAACTTGCGCAGCAGGGGCTTGTAGCGATGGGCCTCCAGATCTTCCAGATGCGACTGCACCAGCTCCAGCAGGATGGGATCACGGTCGTAACGCAGGTTCTTCAGCTGCACCAGCAGGCATTCGCGGGCATCCCGGGCCGCCACGCCCACGGGGTCGAAAAGCTGCACGCGTTCCAGCACGGTCTGGACGGCCTCCGGCGTGGTGGACGCCATCTCGGCGATCTCTTCCACACTGGCGCGCAGATAGCCCGACGAGCCCAGATTGCCGATGATGATCTCGCCGATCTCCTTCTGCTCGTCCGTCAGGGTCGAAAGATGCAGCTGCCAGAGCAGATGCCCTTCCAGCGTGGGCTTGGCCGAATAGCGGGCCTCCAGGGGAGAGATCTCTTCCGCGATCTCCAGTTCCCGTCCCTGCGAAGTGCGCGGCGTGCTGGCGAATTCGCCGAGGTATTCCTCCCAGTCGGCATTGCGGGAAAGATCCTCGTCATAGACTTCGTCCTGGGGCTTCTCGTGCCGCGACTCTTCCTGATCCTGCGGAGCCACGGGCTCATTGGCCGGGGCCTCTTCCAGGAAGGGGTTTTCCAGCAGCTCCTGCTGGACGGTCTCCAGAAGTTCGACACGAGAAAGCTGCAACAGCTTGATGGCCTGCTGCAGCTGGGGGGTCATGACCAGCTGCTGCGACAATTTGAGTTGTTGACGAAGTTCCAATGCCATGGGGTGCTATCCTGTCAGTAAAAATTTTCTACGTTTCAAATACCATGCCACATGCTGCACCAATAGGCAAGGGAGGCTGGCCTGAGAGCACAAAAAAGGGAATATTTCAAGTCATTGCATAAAAAAAGGACGCCCCGCGCCGGCGGAGCGTCCTGAACGGCTTTTCTTGCACAAAAGCCCTATTTCTTGTGGTTATTCTTGGCGGCCTTGATGAATTCGCGGAACAGGGGATGCGCCGCCATGGGACGGGACTTGAATTCGGGGTGGAACTGGCAGCCCAGGAACCAGGGATGGTCGGGCAGTTCCACGATCTCCATCAGGGAGCCGTCGGGAGCGGTACCGCTGAAGACCATGCCCTTTTCTTCCAGCAGATCCTTGAAGGCATTGTTGAACTCGTAGCGGTGACGGTGACGTTCTTCCACCAGTTCCTTGCCGTAGGCTTCAAAGGCACGGGTATCGGGGATGATCTTGCAGGGGTAGGCGCCCAGGCGCATGGTGCCGCCCTTGTCGCTCTCGGCATCGCGCTTTTCCAGGTTCTTGGTGCGGAAGTCGAACCATTCGGTCATCAGGTAGATGACCTTGTGGGCGCTCAGGGGATCGAATTCCTCGGAGTTGGCGTCTTCCAGACCGGCCACGTGGCGGGCGAACTCGATGACCGCGCACTGCATGCCCAGGCAGATGCCGAAGAAGGGGATGCGGTTCTCACGGGCATAGCGGATGGCGGCGATCTTGCCTTCCACGCCGCGGTAACCGAAGCCGCCGGGCACCAGGATGCCGTCGCAGCCGGCAAAGGTGGCGGCCACGTTGCTGTCGTCCACGTTCTCGGAATTGACGTAGCGCAGGTTCACGGAAACGCGGTTGGCCACGCCGCCGTGGATCAGGGCTTCATGCAGGCTCTTGTAGGCTTCCTTCAGGTCCACATACTTGCCCACGATGGCGATGGTCACGCTGCCCTGGGGATTGGCACAGTCGTAGACCAGCTTTTTCCAGTCTTCCAGATGGGCGTTGCGCGCGGGCAGGCGCAGCATGATGGCCACTTTCTGGTCGAAGCCTTCTTCGTAAAAGCGCAGGGGCACTTCATAGATGTTGCCCACGTCCACGGAGGAGAACACGGCGTCCTGATCCACGTTGCAGAACAGGGCGATCTTGCGGCGCATCTCTTCGGGGATGCTGTGCTCGCAGCGGCAGAGGATGATGTCGGGCTGGATGCCGATGGAAAGCAGTTCCTTGACGCTGTGCTGGGTGGGCTTGGTCTTGTGCTCACCGGCGGCCTTGAGGTAGGGCACCAGCGTCAGGTGGATGTTCAGGCAGTTGTCGCGGCCCAGCTCGGACTTGAGCTGACGGATGGCTTCCAGGAAGGGCAGGCCTTCGATGTCGCCCACGGTGCCGCCGATCTCGATGATGGCCACGTCAGGGGCGTTGTCGCCCTCGGCCAGGGAAAGCACGGTGCGCTTGATCTCGTCGGTGATGTGGGGGATCACCTGCACGGTGCCGCCCAGGTAGTCGCCCCGGCGTTCCTTGGCGATCACATGGTTGTAGATGGCACCGGAAGTGGTGTTGTTCTTGCGCGACATGGGCACGTTGAGGTAACGCTCGTAGTGGCCCAGGTCCAGGTCGGTCTCGGCCCCGTCATCGGTCACGAACACTTCGCCGTGCTGGAAGGGATTCATGGTGCCGGGGTCAACATTGATATACGGATCCAGCTTTTGGATGGTGACGGAAAGTCCCCGGGTCTGCAACAGGGCGCCCAGCGAAGCCGCGGCAAGGCCCTTGCCCAGGGAAGACAACACACCGCCCGTAACAAAAATGAACTTGGTTTTCATGAACTCCTACCTTTTGATGACATACAGCGGACCGTGGTCCGGACCGCATGTGCTGCGCCCGGGCGAACCGCCCTCGCGCAATCGGGAGGTTTTACACCAATCCGAATCATTTTACCAGCATTGACTATTATAAACTTTGCAGGTAGTCTCTTTTTCCATTTCTATAGTGGCCCTTTGTGGCTACCGCTTGCAAGGAGGCTTCTGCCGCATGGGCACAGTCAATACTCTCGTCATCACCGGCTATGGCACCAATTCCCATCTCGAAACCGCCCACGCCGCCCGTCTCGCGGGTGCCGACCGCGCTGACGTCGTGCATTTTTCCGACATCGTGGCCGCCAAAGTCCGCCTGAGCGATTACCACTTCCTCGTGTTCCCCGGCGGGTTCCTGGATGGTGACGACCTGGGCGCCGCCCAGGCTGCCAGCATGCGCTGGCGCTATCTGAAGGACAGCACGGGCACTCCCCTGCTCCAGTCCCTGACCGAATTCATCAATGACGGCAAGCTGATCCTGGGCATCTGCAACGGCTTCCAGCTGCTGGTCAAGCTGGGCGTGCTGCCCGCTCTGGACAACAACCGTTTCGAACGCCAGGTCTCCCTGAGCCACAACGACTCCGCCCGTTACGAAGACCGCTGGGTGCATCTGCTGCCCAACCCCAAGAGCCCCTGCGTCTTCACCAAGGACCTGCCCATGATGGCCATGCCCGTGCGCCACGGCGAAGGCAAGCTCATCGCCCGCGACGACGCCACCCTGCAGCGCCTGGCCGATGAGAACCTCATCGCCCTGCAGTACGCCGATCCCGAGACCGGCAAGGCGACCATGGAATATCCGCTCAACCCCAACGGTTCCAGCCTGGCCATCGCCGGCCTGACGGATCCCAGCGGGCGCGTGCTGGGCCTCATGCCCCACCCCGAAGCGTTCCACCATGTGACCAACTATCCCACCTGGACCCGCGGCTCCATCGACGTGCCCCCGGCCACCCAGCTGTTCTCCAACGCCGTGCGCTACCTGCGCGCCCTTTAATATAAGGAAGAGAGGGGGACTTCCCGCTTGACAGCGGGCTCAGGGCCAGCTAGATTCTTTGAACCATTTTGCTGGTTACGGCCCCAGTGGTCGCAGACACAGGTGTCGATCATTTGCAGCGAGCCTGCCGCCCTTTGCTTTTGAAAGCACTTTTCTGGTTTCAGGGAAGTGCTTTTTTACTGTGAGGGATCGATATGCATATAGCAGAGATCATTACCATCATAGAACAGATGGCCCCCCTGCAGGGCGCCGCGTCCTGGGACGCCTCGGGCCTGCAGGTGGCCGCGCACAGGACCGACGCCACGCGTCTGGCTGTCTGCCTCGATCCGAGCCCGGCTTCCATCACGGCCGCGCTCGAACTCGGCGCGCAGTGCATCCTCAGCCATCATCCGCTGGCGCTCAAACCTTCGCTGCCCAACCGCATCGACCATTACCATGAAGTCCTGCGCCTGCTGCTGACCAGCGATGTGCCGCTCTACGCCGCGCATACCTCGCTGGATGTCAACAGCGACGGCCCGGTGTCCTGGCTGGCCCGCGAGCTGCATCTGGACAATCTGGCCGTGCTGGAGCCCACCGGCCCCGGCACGGGGGATCTGCCGCACGGCTTCGGCCTGGCCGGCGATCTGGCCGAACCTGTGGACCTGCAGCAGCTGGCCGGCATGCTGGCCGCGCACATCGACCTGAGCACCGCCACCGTCAGCGGCCCCTGCCCGGAAAGCATCCGGCGTGTGGCCTACTGCACCGGCTCGGGATCCTCCCTGCTGGAGGAGGCCCGCGCCGCGGGTGCCGACATTTTCATCACCGGCGACGTCAAATACCATACGGCGCTGGATACGCAACTTTGTCTTTTCGACGTGGGCCATCACAGCCTGGAAGAAGAAATGATGCGGCGTGCCGCCATCCACCTGCAGCACGCCTGCCCGATGCTCGAAGTCGTCTTCGTGCCTTCGGCCTCTCCTTTCCAGCCTGTCCATCCCCGCGTTCTTTAGGAGGAACCTCATGAGCACCGCTGTCTATCTTGACCAGATCCGCCAGCTTGTCGAGCTGCAGAAAGTGGACGACGCCATCTTTGCCGTGCGTCAGGAACTGGAATCCGCTCCCCGCCAGCTGGACGAGCTGCAGGCCAAATTCGATGCCAGCAACGCCCAGCGCGAACGCATCGTGGAAAAGCTGACCCACCTGCAGGAACAGCAGAAGCGCCTCGCCATGGAGATCGACGACGACTCCGCCCGCATCAAGAAGAGCAAGAACAAGCTCATGCAGGTGGAGAACACGCGCGAATACCATGCCATGATGCGCGAAATGGACAGCATGGAAAAGATCAACCGCTCCCGTGAGGAAGAAAAGATGACCCTCATGGAAGAGGTGCAGCGCCAGAACGAAGCCCTGGCCGAACTGGACCTGACCCACGGTGCCCTCCAGGCCGAACTGGAAGTGCGCCGCGACGGCCTGGAAGAAAAGATCCAGCTGGCCCAGGCCAAGCTGGCCGAACTGGAAGAAAAGCGCCAGCATGCCGCCAGCGTCATCCCCCAGCCCGTCTTCGTGCGTTACGAATTCATCCGCAAGCGTCTTGAGCATCCCGTCATCGTCGGTGTGCGCGAAGGCATCTGCTCCGGCTGCCACATCGCCATCCCGCCGCAGTCCTTCATCGAGCTGCAGCGCGGCCAGCAGATCCTGAGCTGCCCCAACTGCCAGCGCCTGATCTTCTGGAACGAGCACTTCCCGGATATGGAACTGCAGGCCGCTCCGGCCAAACCCAAGACTCTGGTGGACTAAAAATCAACAGGCAGGAGCCGGACAGATCGCCGCTGCGGGCATTGGCCCGGAGAGGAAAGTCCGGGCTCCACAGGGCAGGACGCTGGATAACGTCCAGGAAGGGCGACCTTCGGACAGCGCCACAGAAAGCAAACCGCCCGGCCGGTCCCGTACCGGCCGGGTAAGGGTGAAACGGTGGAGTAAGAGACCACCAGATGCCGTGGTGACACGGCATGCTCGGCATACCCCGTCTGGAGCAAGGCCAAATAGGGAAGGAGGCTGGCCCGGCCATACCTTCCGGGTAGGCTGCTTGAGAGGGCAGGCAACTGCTCTTCTAGAGGAATGGCGATCGCGCGCCCCGGCGCGAACAGAACCCGGCTTATCGTTCGACTCCTGCCTGTTTTTTTGCGAGTACAGCATGACACGAATTCCCGTCCGTCCCTGGGCCCTCGTTCTGGCCGCAGGACAGGGCAAGCGCCTGTCCGCCGCTACAGGCGGCCACTCCAAACAGTTCCTGCTCTGGAAAGGGGTTCCCCTTTACTGGCATTCAGCCCGCACTCTGGCCCGTTCCGGGGCCGTGGCGGGCCTTGTTTTTGTCTTCCCCCAGGATTGTCTGGAAGAAGAAAGGCAGCGCCTGGCCCAGCTGGTCCGCGACGAGGATCCCGGCATCCCCTGGCTGGCCGTGGCCGGCGGGGCGGAACGGCAGGACTCCGTGCGCCACGGACTGGCCGCCTTGCCCAAGGAAGCCACGCACGTGCTGGTGCACGACAGCGCGCGCCCCTTCATGAGCGCGGCCCTGGTCCACCGCATTTGTGATGCGCTCGCCGCAGGGGCTGTGGCCGTCATCCCGGGCCTTGCCGTCACGGACACCATAAAGGTCGTCTGCGACGATCTTGTGACGGATACGCCGCCCCGTGCCCGGCTGCGTGCTGTGCAGACCCCCCAGGGCTTTGCCCTGCCTCCCCTGCTGGCCGCCCACCATGCCGCCCGGCAGGAAAGTGCCGCCGGACGCGCGGCCACGGACGATGCGGCCCTGATGGAAGCCAACGGGCACCCCGTGCTGGTGGTGCCGGGCGAAGCCGCCAATATCAAGATCACCCATCCCGAGGACCTTGCCTTGCTGGAAGAACGCTCCCCCGTCATGCCGGTGCCGCGCGTGGGCATGGGCTATGACGTCCATCGTTACGGCAGCGGCCGCCCCATGAAGCTGGGCGGCATCATCATCCCCAATGCTCCCGAGGTCATCGCCCATTCCGACGGCGACGTCCTGCTCCATGCCCTGATGGATGCCCTGCTGGGCTGTGCGGCCCTGGGCGACATCGGCCGCCTTTTCCCTGACGCGGACGCCCGTTTCGACAATATTTCCTCTGCCGTCCTCCTGGACGACGTGCTGGAACGCTTCCGGGATGCCGGTCTGACCCTCTGCCACGTGGATCTGACCGTCGTGGCCCAGACCCCCAAGCTGGCTCCCCATCGTGAAGAGATCCGCAAGAACGTGGCCCGCCTGCTGGGCCTGGGCGCGGATTCGGTCAACATCAAGGCCACCACGGAAGAAAAGCTGGGCTTTACCGGCGCCTGTGAAGGCATCAAGGCCTATGCCGTGGCCACGGCGTTCCAGCTTCCCCCTCACACGCGCAACACCAAGGAAATGGCATGACCCCCGAGCTGCACCGTCCCTGGTTCTCCCATTACGAACCGTCCGTTCCCCGTACCGTCACCGTCTTCGACCAGCCCCTGTACAGCCTGCTGGATGAGGCCGCCGCGCGCTACCCCAAGCGTCCGGCCCTGATCTTCCAGAACACCCGCATGAGTTACAAGGCCCTGCATGAGGCCGCGGAACGCTTTGCCGGTGCCCTGCGCCGTGCGGGCATCCAGCCGGGCCAGCGCGTGGCCGTCATGCTGCCCAACCTGCCCCAGACCATGATCGCCTTCTGGGGCGTGGTCAAATGCGGGGCCGTGGCCGTGATGGTCAACCCCCTCTACATGGAACGGGAGCTGCTCCAGAACCTCAATGACGCCGGTGCCGAATGCCTTGTCCTGCTGGACATGCTCTGGCCCCGTGTGGCGCCGTTGCGTGACCGTCTGCCCATCAAGACCTATGTGGTCACCGGTATCGCCGACGCCCTCTCCTTCCCGCTGAACCTCATCTACCGTTTCACCAAGGGCCGCCAGAAGGCCGTCCCCATCCCCTATGATGACACGGTCATCGCCTGGAAGGACTTCAGCAAGGGCGCCCAGCCCCTGAGCGAACCCATCGCCGACCCGCAGAACACGCCCGCGCTGCTGCAATATACCGGCGGCACCACCGGCATCCCCAAGGGCGTGGCCCTGACCCACAGCAATCTGGGCACCAACTGCCGCCAGATCCTGAGCATCATCCAGGAGACCGCCGAGACGGAGCACCGCTTCGTGGGCCTGCTGCCCTTCTTCCACGTCTACGGCCTGACCACGGGCCTGACCATCCCGGCCGCCCTGGCCGCCACGGTGCTGCCCCTGCCCCGCTATGTGCCCCAGGACGTGCTGCACCTTATCGGCAAGCACCGTCCCACGGTCTTCCCCGGTGCGCCCGCGGTCTACAGCTCGTTGCTGCAGCAGAAGACCCTGGGCCAGTACGACCTGACCTGTATCAAGCTCTGCATCTCGGGCTCCGCTCCCCTGCCCCGCGATACCTTCCGCCGCTTCCAGGAGCTGACCGGCGCCATCATCCTTGAAGGCTACGGCCTGACGGAAGCCTCGCCCATCACCCACATCAATCCCCGCGAGGACAGCAAGCAGAAGGAAGGCTCCATCGGCATGCCCCTGCCCGGCACCGATGCCCGCATCGTGGACAGCGAGAGCGGCACCGCCCCCCTGCCTGTGGGCAAGCTGGGAGAACTGGTCATCCGCGGGCCCCAGGTCATGCAGGGCTACTGGCACCTGCCCGACGAGACCGCCAGCGCCCTGCGCAACGGCTGGCTCTATACCGGCGACCTGGCCGTCATGGACGAGGAAGGTTACTTCTTCATCATGGACCGCAAGAAGGACATGGTCATCGTGGGCGGCTACAACGTCTATCCGCGTGAAGTGGACGAAGTCCTGCTGGAGCATCCCGACGTGCTGGAAGGCGTGAGCGTCGGCATCCCCGACGGCGTGCGCGGCGAGGCCCTCAAGGCCTATATCGTGCCCCGTCCCGGCGTGGAACTGACCAAGGCCGACATCGTGGGCTGGTGTCGCCAGCGTCTGGCCTCCTACAAGGTGCCCCGCCTGGTGGAGTTCCGCGAGGAGCTGCCCAAGACCATCGTGGGCAAGGTCCTGCGCCGTGCCCTGCGTGAAGAAGAGATGGCCAAGCAGGCCAAGAAAGCCGCCCGCCATGCCGCCCGGCAGGACGGTGCCGCGACCACCAAGGAGGACTGATGCGACTCCTGGTCCAACGTGTCCTTGAAGCGGCCGTCACTGTGGACGGACAGACCACCGGGGCCATCGGCAAGGGCCTGCTGGTCATGACCGGTTTTGGTGATGAGGACGGCCCGGACTTCCACCACAGCCCCGTTTTCGAAGGCATGGCGCGCAAGCTGCTGGATCTGCGCATCTTCCCCGGCGAAGGAGACCGCTGCGACAAGTTCGACCGCTCCGCCCGGGATCACGGGGCCGATGTCCTGCTGGTGCCGCAGTTCACGCTGTATGCCGACTGCCGCAAGGGCCGCCGTCCTTCCTTCTCCCATGCCGGCGATCCTGCCTGGTCCCGCGAGATGTTCGACCGTTTCGCCCAAAAAGTCAGCGAGGAAAGCGGCCGTCCCGTACCTACGGGCGTGTTCGGCGCGGACATGCGCGTCCACCTCGTCAACTGGGGCCCCGTGACCATCTGGCTGGACTCCCGCGAGGTGCTGCCGCATCTGTATCTTTAAGACGGCAAGGGGATCCCTCTTCCTCGCGTGAAGGGGCCTCCCCCAGGGCCATACGCTCTTGCCGCCTGTGAGGTCTGCGACGAACGGGTACAGCCCTGCCGCCCTCTTCCCAATACGCTTTCCCCAAAGCCATAAAAAAGGACAGCCGTACGGCTGTCCTTTTTTATGGCCTTCCATCCACCGGCTACTGCCAGCAAAAAAGAAGGAAAGAGAAAAAACAAAAAACCTGACCAGCACAGGCCAGGCTCAACATTTTTTCGGGGGACCATCAGAACAGGCTGCCTTGCCGCAAGCAGCCATCCGTCATCCTCCATAGCAAAGCGCGTTTGGGAGGGATGAGGGGAGCTTGAGGGGGGAAGGGGACCTTTTGTGCACCAGCCAAAAGGTCCCCTTCCCCCCTCAAAATATATCCATCCCGCAGCCTAGTCCCGTGCATCCAGCGCGCACAGGGCCAGGCGGGCGGCCTCCTGTTCGGCCTTCTTGCAACTGCTGCCGCTGGCCGTGAACTGCTGCCCCGAAGGCAGGGAGACCTGCACGGTGAAGTGCCGGGCGTGTTCCGGGCCTTCACAGGCCAGGGTCGTATAGACGGGGCGGTCGTGAAAAAGGGCCACCGAGCGTTCCTGCAAACTGGTCTTGAAATCCTTGGTCTTGGGCTTGCCCACGCTGACCTCGTCCAGCAATGTCCCGAAGATGCGGGCCACGACCTTCTGGGCCGCGGCGTAGCCGCCGTCTTCGTATACGGAGGCCAGCACGGCTTCGAACACGTCGCTGAGCACGGCGTCACGGCTGCGGCCGCCCTGCTGTTCCTCGCCGCGCCCCAGACGCAACAGCTGGTCGATGCCCGTTTCCCGGGCCCGCTGCGCCAGACTGGTGGTACCCACCAGCTGGGAGCGCACACGGGTCATGTCGCCTTCGCGGGCCTGCGGAAAGCGCGTGAACAGCTCCCACGAGATGCACAATTCAAGGACGGCATCGCCCAGGAACTCCAGACGCTCGTTGTGCGCCTGCCCCAGTCCGTGTTCATTGGCCCACGAGCTGTGGGTCAGAGCCAGGGCCACCCGTTCCGGGCGTGAAAAATGATAGTCCAGGATCTGTTCGATGCGTTCCAGATCCGCCGCCGAGATGCTGAGGTCGAGTTTCTTGCTGTGTTCCATGCGCAGCAGTCTAGTCACTTCAGGACGCAAGGCAACAGAAATTTTCTTGACACCCGGCCTTTCAGCGCCTACCTATTTGGAGCAAAATTCAGAGACTTCCGCATGTCCGGCCGTCATACGGCCCCATGCTGCGAGGAGACATTATGGCTTACGATATCCGCCTCATGAAGCTGGTGACCGGTGAGATGGTCATCGGCAAGTACGACGCCGAAAAGGACTGCCTCAACGAAGTGGCCAGCCTGCAGAGCATCCCCACCCAGCAGGGCATGCAGATGATGCTCCTGCCCTACGGCTATCCTTTCGAACCCAACTTCACCGGCACCCTGGAAGGCCGTCACTTCCTGTACCGCTACGCCGACACCCCCAAGGAACTGCAGGACAAGTACATCGAAGCCTGCACCAACCTTACCGTGGCCGGCGGCCTGGGCAAGCTGAGCTTCGGCCCCTCCGTGCAGACCGGCAGCGGCCTCATCAAGTAGCCCGTTTTCCATCAGGTTTCCGGGGCGGCATCTGCCGCCCTTTTTTGTATCCAGACAACAGGGATGTTTATGCGCGCACTGCTCCCCATTCTGCCCCGCCCCAGCCGCTACGCCGGTATCGAAGAGGGCGCCTGCCACAAAGACCCTGCCCAGATTCGCCTGCGTGTGGGCCTGGCCTTTCCCGATACCTATGAAGTCGGCATGTCCTATCTGGGACAGAAGATCCTTTACGGTATCGTCAACAGCCACGAACACTGGTGGGCCGAACGGGTCATGGCCCCGGAACGAGAAGCAGGCGACATCCTGCGGCAACACGGCTGTCCGCTGGGCACGCTGGAATCCGGCACGCCGCTGCGCGACCTGCACTGCCTTTCCTTCTCCATCACCCATGAGCTGTGCTACACCAACGTGCTCTACATGCTGGAGCTGGGCAACATCCCCCTGCGCACGGCCGACAGGCCGCAGGACCTGCGCCAGTGCCCGCTGGTCATCGCCGGTGGCGGCGCCCTGCTGAGCGCCGAGCCGCTGGCCCCCTTCATCGACCTGATGGTGCTGGGCGACGGCGAAGAGTCCCTGCCCGACGTGCTGCGCCTGCTGGAACAGGCCCTGGATGAAGGCTGGACGCGTGACCGCTGCCTGGAGGAGGCCCGCCACATCCCCGGCGTCTACATCCCGTCGTTCTTCACGCCTGATACGGAAGGCCGGCTGCAGCCCCGTTTTGCCGACCATGCCCGACCCTCGCGCCGCATCGTGGCCGATTTCGACAAGGTGGCCTACCCCACCAGCCAGGTGGTGCCCATCGGCGCGGTGCACAACCGCCTGTCGCTGGAGATCGCCCGCGGCTGTACGCGCGGTTGCCGTTTCTGCCATGCGGGCATGGTCTACCGTCCCGTGCGCGAACGGTCCCTGGATACCATCACCGGCCTGCTGGACGACTGTCTGAAAAAAACGGGCTTCGACGAGATCTCCTTCCTTTCGCTGAGCACGGGCGACTTTTCCGCGCTCAAGACCCTGAGCCACGGCGTGCTGGGCCGCTGCGCCCAGGAACAGATCAGCCTTTCGCTGCCGTCGTTGCGCGTGGGCTCCATCGACGACGAGATCATGCAGCGCATGTCCGACCTGCGCCGCACGGGCTGCACCCTGGCCCCCGAAGCGGGCAGCCAGCGCCTGCGCGACGTCATCAACAAGGGCGTCACCGAAGAACAGGTGCTGCTGCATGTGCAGAAGCTGCTGGAGTACGGCTGGCGTCAGGTCAAACTCTATTTCATGATCGGCCTGCCCACCGAGACCGGCGAGGACCTCAAGGCCATCGCCGACCTCTGCCGCAAGGTGCGCGACGCTGCGGGCAAGGGCAATCCCCGCCTGCAGGTCACGGCCGCGCTCTCGCCCTTCGTGCCCAAGCCCTTCACGCCCTTCCAGTGGGTGGAACAGATCAGCCAGGAAGAGATCCAGCGCCGTGTGCAGGTGGTGCGCAACGAATTCAAGGGCCAGAAATTCCTCAAGCTGCGCTGGCACGAACCGGCCATGAGCCATCTGGAGGGCATCCTTTCCCGCGCTGACCGCCGTCTGGCCGATGTGGTGGAAAAGGTCTACCGCAAGGGTGGTATCTTCACCAGCTGGATCGAAGGTTTCGATCTGGCCCCCTGGCTGGAAGCCCTGGAAGAGTGCGGTCTGACCGCCGACGAGTTCACCCGGGCCCGTAGCATGGACGAATACCTGCCCTGGGAGCATCTGGAGGCCGGCATCTCGTCCGAATTCCTGCGCCGCGAATACGAGCGCGCCCTGGCGGGCAAGGTCACGGAAGACTGCCGTTACCATGCCTGCCGCCAGTGCGGTGCCTGCGATACCAAGGCCGGGCCTTCGCGCATGCCCCATGCCAGCCTGGGCGAGGACGGCCAGCCGCTGGAACACCACAACCGTCTGGTTTTCCCCCAGCGTGACCAGCAGGCCCACCAGCCTGCCCGTGACGAGGAAGGACGCATCATCTGCCGCACCCACGAGAACAAACCGCCGCAGATCGCGCCGGAGCTGGCCGTCAAGGCCGTCCAGTACCGCATCTGGCATACCAAGACCGGCGGCAGCTCCTACCTCAGCCAGCTGGAGCTCCAGGCCATCCTCGACCGCGCGCTGCGCCGTGCCGACCTGCCCATGGCCTTCTCGCAGGGCTTCCATCCCATGCCGCTGATGTCCTTTGGCCGGGCCCTGCCGGTGGGCATGGAAAGCCGGGCCGAATGGTTCGCCATCACCCTGCGCACGCCCATGTCCGCCGCCGAGGTCCATACCCGTCTGGCCGCGGCCCTGCCCACGGGCATGGCCGTCATCCGCGTGGAAGAGGTGGACAAGAGCCGCCGCACGGAACAGTCCGTGGCCGAGACCTTCCGCCTGCGTACCGGCAGCATCGACGGTGAGGGCCTTTCGCTGGCGGCCGTACGCGATTGCTTCGCGGCCTTTGCCGCCCAGGAGAGCGTCATGCTGACCCGCGAGACCAAGAAGGGCCCGCGTACCAGCGACATCCGCCGCCACCTGCTGCGCTGGAAGGAACTGGAGGACGGCAGTCTGGAATTCAGCCTGGACTGGAGCGACGGTTACCTCTCTCCCCTGCTGCTCTGCACCAGCATCTGTGCTTCGCTGGGCGATGAGTCCCGCCTGCGGGCGCTGCTGCGCCTGAGCAAGACGGCCCAGCATTTCGCGGACGGCCAGGTCTGCCCGTAACGGATCATTCCAGGGCCTTCCGCGGATGGATGCACATCCGGCTGCGGAAGGCCTTTTTTTGCGGCTCTGCGCCGGCCGTGCCGTCGTGCCGGAAAGCATGCCGCCCAACGTGTTCTGCTCATACCAGGAGGCATCATGGCTCCCCGTTCCACCACGGAAACGTTCTTCTTTTTCGGTGATTCCCTGACCCTGGGCGTCAATGACAATGCCATGCCCGGCGGCTGGGTCAGCCGCCTTGTGCTGCTGGGCTCCCAGTCCGGCTGGTACGACATGCCGCCCGCCACGTTCTACAATATGGGCGTGCGCCGCCATACCTCCACGGACATCGCCGCCCGCTGGCAGGCCGAAGTGGCGTCCCGGCAGATCCCCGGCACCATCAATCATCTGGCCTTCTGCCCGGGCGTGGTGGACATGTCCCCTGCCCAGATGCGGCCGGTGGACGAAGTCTGCGCCACGGTCATGCAGATGCTGGATCAGGCCTCGGCCCTGGGTCCGGTCTTGCTTATCTGCCCGCCTCCTGTTAAAGAGCCCGCCATGCGCCAGCGCATCGCCTCGCTTTGCGAAGCCTATGTGACGGCATGTGCCCGCAAGGGACATCCCTGTGCTGATGTACACGCCGCTCTGGCGGCCTCGCCCGAGTACATGGATGATCTTGAGGATGGCCTGCATCCCGGCCCGCGGGGCGCTGCCCTGATGGCCCGTCTGCTGGCTGAAGACCCGGCCGTACGCCGCTTTTTTCTGACCGCCAAACAGGATGATTGATATGGGCTCCTGCCAGCCTTTCGTCGATGATGAACCTTTTGACAAGCGCGTGAAGACGCTTGCCGACAATGAATTGCTGGAGATCTGGGAAGAGACCCAGCAGCTGGAAGACCTGCTGCGCACCCAGATGCAGACCGACCTTGCCATGGCCCCCGAGTACGAGCGTCTCATCGTCAGTGAGCTGCAGCTGCGCAGCAACAGGGCTTTGCTGCACGTCCGCTAGCGTGCATTTTTGGAGGACGCTGCGCCTATGCCCGAAAAGCCCTTGCGTTACTGACGGGTACGGGCTGCGGCCGTCATGCGGTCGTACTGGTGCAGGAAGGAGAGTCCTCCAGTCCCCACATTCTCTCAAACAGGCGTTCTCAGGCCGGTCCCCTTGCGGGGCCGGCCTTCGTCTTTCCGCAAGCCTGCGTCCCACGAAGCCCCGCTCCCGTTTCCTGTTCGCAAATGGGAGAACGTACAGCCTGCTTCCGCAGCCTTGCACCTCAAGTCGCCCACCTTTCTTTCCAGAAGCCTCCTGCGTTCGCAGCCCCCTGGATCCCTCATGGCAGCCCTCGGGATATCGGGCCGCACCCGGGTCCTCGCAGCCGAAAGTCCATAAAAAAAGGCCTGTGGCATCACCACAGGCCTTTCATCGTTTTCAGGTCACTACTTCAGGCTATTGCCCAAACGCCTTCTCCATGGCGTCTTCCAGGGTCTCGGCTGTGTAAACGTCGCGCAGCACCAGCGGAGAAGAGGCCTGCTCTCCCGCCGGGAACAGGGCCGTCAGCGGTATGCTCTTGCTGCCCAGGGCCTCCAGCAGGCGGATGCCGTAGGCATTGACGCCCGTCAGGTCCACCCGGATCAGTTCCATGCCGTAGCGCGCACGCAGCTTGCGCATCCGTTCATCGGTCAGCACCGTAGCCTCCAGCACCTTGCAGTTGGGGCAGGAATCAGCCGTGAATTCCAGCAGCATGGCCTTCTGGCCAAGATCGGCCTGGAACTGTTCGGGGCTGAATTCCCGCCACTGCACCAGCGGGGCGGCAGGACGCAGGACCCAGATGAAGGAGCCTACCAGGATCAGGACCGTCAAGGCCCCGATGATGCGACAACGCAGACGGGGGGAGGAAGGGCCGCAGAACTGGCCCCAAAGCCAGGCCACCAGCGAAAGCACCAGCAGCACGCACAGGACCTGCATGTGCTTTTCCACCGGCAGGATGGAGAGCAGATACAGGGCCGTGCCCAGCAGGCAGAAGCCCAGGATGCGTTCAAAGACTTTCATCCAGTTGCCCGGACGCGGCAGGATGCGGGCCAGCTGGGGCCAGATGCTGAACAGGATGTACGGCAGGGCCATGCCCAGGCCCACGGCCCAGAAGACCACCATCAGGACCAGCAGCGGCTGCGTGAAGGCCCATCCCAGCACCCCGCCCAACAGCGGACCGCTGCACGGCGTGGCCAGAAAGGTGGAGACCAGACCGGTCAGATAGGGCTGCAGACGCGGATTCTTGCTGTTGGCACCGGCCTTGAGATCGATGACCGGCAGGGTGAAGACCCCCAGCATGGAAAGGCCCATGAGAAAGACCAGCATCACCAGCCCCAGCAACAGGCTCTGCTGCTGGTAGAGCTGCCCCCAGATCATGTCGGCGGCACCCAGCACCAGGGCCAGCAGGGTGAACAGGGTCATGATGCCTGCGGAGAAAAAGAGGTTGTGCTCGCGAAAACGCCGCAGGCTCTCCTTGTCTCCCCTGCCGCCCATGAGCAGCAGGCCACTGATCTTGAAGGTCAGCACCGGCAGGACGCAGGGCATGGCATTGAGCAGCAGGCCCGCCAGGATGCCCACGGCAAGCGCCATGCCGAACCCCGATATCTCCACGGAGCCGTCAGCATATTGCGGCGTCAGCTCCAGCGCAAATCCGTCCGGGGGCGGCAGGGGCTTTTCGCTGCCCTCATCCTGCAGGGCGGCCAGCGGATCCTGCGCGGGGTCCGTGACGGCGCTCAGGCCGCCCGCGCCTCCCTCATCCATGGTAAAAGGCAGGCCGGAAACAGGGACCGTGCCTTTGGAGAGCACGGGCGGCAATTGCCGCATCTCTTCCCAGCGGGCCTTCCAGGGCATCTCGTCCAGCCCGGGCAAGGTATCCGGAACCTGGCCGCTGATGCTCTGCGAGACCGGGAGGCAATTGCGCGAAGAACAGAGCAGCATGCTCAGGACGGCCTCAAAGCTGCGATGCCGGGCTTCGTGCGGCAAAAGGACGAACAGGGTCGTGGGGCTTTCGTAGACATAGACGGTCGCATCAGGATCGAACAGATCCCGCTGCATGAAGCCCTGCGGATACCAGACAGGCAGACCGCTGCCGTCATCCAGACGGATGGAAAGCGTGGTCGGACGCCCGGCATCCCCTGATTCATGGGCATAGGCATGATAGCCCTGCGGGAATCCCATCTCCAAAGCCATGACGATGCCGTCAGGACCTTCAGCAAAATGCGGTTGCACGGATACGATGTCCGCCGCAGCGGATTCTTTCGTATCCACATGAAATATAAACAAAAATAAAACAAGCACCCCTATCAGGGCAGCAAAGTTCCGTGTTTTTTTCATCAAATACCTCTGGGAAGGCACTATAAAATCTTTTTTTTTCTTTTAAAAGTGTTGACAGAGAGGGCACAAAAGGGTAGGTCTCTTTTTCGCGGATGGGTCATTAGCTCAATTGGTAGAGCAGCTGACTCTTAATCAGTTGGTTCGGGGTTCGAGTCCCTGATGGCCCACCATATTTCGCCCTTGCAGGAAACTGCAAGGGCTTTTTTTGTGCCCATGGCCCTGCGGCATGCCTGCTGCCGCCCCTCCCGAATGCTCGCGGCCCGGTCGTTCCTTGCGCCCTTTCGGCCCCTCCTCATGCTTTGACCTTCTTCAGAAGGTCCGTTCCCGCTCCCCGGCGCCCAAGATCCGCACCTGGCCGGCTCTCCTGCCCCCCAGGTCCTGACGTTCGGAGCTTGTTTCCCCCTCCCCTTTTCCCGATGCGGACGGCATAGTTTTTTGCCTTGCCGCAGGCGTTCTGCCCCCTTGTTCCACTGCGCCCCTGTCCCGGTTCCATGAGGATGCCGTTGCCGCGCCATACGGCCATCCTGCGGCCCAACAAACAGGCATCCTGTATTGCCGGTGCCCCTCGTGTCCCGCCCGGAACGGGTCCCAGTCCTCCCCTGCCCTGCCCCTGAAAAAACGAAGAGGAAGGAAAGCCGGAGCTTCCCTTCCTCTTGTCCAGCGCGGCTAGCACCGCGCATCACAGACGTTGTCTGATGGCTGTCGTCTAGTCCGCCACGTCGATCCACTGCAGGGCGCGGGACACGGCCTTCTTCCAGCCTTTGTAGCGCTGCACCTGCTTTTCCTTGTCCGGAGAAGGCTCAAAAACACGTTCGATGTGCAGGCGGTTGCGCACGTCGTCCAGGCCGCTCCAGTAGCCCACGGCCAGACCGGCCAGGAAGGCAGCCCCCAGGGCCGTCACTTCCAGCGTGGCGGGCCGTTCCACATTGACACCCAGGATATCGGACTGGAACTGCATCAGGAAGTTGTTGGCGCTGGCACCGCCGTCCACACGCAGGGCCTGCAGCGGGATACCGGAATCGGCCTGCATGGCTTCGATGACGTCCTTGCTCTGGTAGGCGATGGATTCCAGCGTGGCGCGGATGATGTGGCTGGCGTTGGTGCCGCGGGTCAGGCCCACGATGGCGCCGCGGGCATAGGGATCCCAGTAGGGAGCGCCCAGACCGGTGAAGGCCGGGATCACATAGACGTCGTTGGAGGTCTCCGCCTTGTTGGCGAAGTATTCCGTATCCCGGGCATCGTTGACGATCTTCAGCTCGTCGCGCAGCCACTGGATGGCGGAACCGCCCACGAAGATGGAGCCTTCCAGGGCGTAGCAGGCCTCGCCACGGGGACCGCAGGCCAGGGTGGTGATAAGGCCGTTCTTGGAGCTGACGGCGGTCTTGCCGGTGTTCATGAGCATGAAGCAGCCGGTGCCGTAGGTATTCTTGGCCATGCCGTTTTCCACGCACAGATGCCCGAACAGGGCCGCCTGCTGGTCACCGGCGATGCCCGCGATGGGGATGCGCGTACCGCCCTTGCCGCCGATGTTGGTCTGGCCATAGACCGTGGACGAAGGCTTGACTTCGGGCAGCATGGAACGCGGGATGCCCAGCATGGACAGGATGTGTTCGTCCCACTCCAGCTTGTGGATATTGAACAGCATGGTACGCGAAGCATTGGTGTAGTCGGTCACATGCACGCGGCCCTGGGTCATGTTCCAGATCAACCAGGTGTCGATGGTACCGAACAGCAGCTGTCCCTTCTCGGCCTTTTCACGGGCGCCGGGCACGTTGTCCAGGATCCACTTGATCTTGGTGCCGGAGAAATAGGGGTCCAGCAGCAGGCCGGTATTTTCCCGCACGTATTCCTCAAAGCCTTCGTTCTTGCGCAGTTCGTCGCAGATCTGCGCGGTACGGCGGCACTGCCAGACGATGGCATTGTACACGGGCTTGCCCGTATCCTTTTCCCAGACCACCGTGGTCTCGCGCTGGTTGGTGATGCCGATGGCCGCCACCTCGTCCGATGAGATGCCCACGCTGGCCAGAGCTTCGGTCAGCGTGGAGCTCTGGGTGGCCCAGATCTGGCGGGGGTCATGCTCCACCCAGCCCGGACGGGGGTAGATCTGGGGGAACTCGCGCTGCACCACAGCCACGATGTTGACATCCTGATCCAGCACGACGGTGCGGGAACTGGTGGTACCCTGGTCCAGGGCGACGATATATTTGCCTTGCATAGCTTTTCTCCAGTGATGTTCAAAGGGAACCGGCAGGCACCGGCCTGCCCAGGATAACCGCAGAATGCGGCACCTGTCCATCAACCCTGCCGTCCAGGGCTTTTAGGCCTTGTCCTCGGCGGCCGCGTTGCGATCCAGGGCCACCACGATGATGCGCTTGTAGATCCAGCCGCCGATACAGGCCCCGATGATGGGCGCGATGAGCGGCACCAGGAAGTACGGCAGGCTCAGATTGTCATTGAGCGGATAGCCGGTCATCACATCCGTGCCCCAGCCCGCCAGAGCGGCGAACAGGCGCGGGCCGAAGTCACGCGCGGCATTCATGGCAAAACCCGTCAGCGGGCCGAAGCTGGCGCCGATGAGCGCCACCAGCAGACCGATGAGCAGACCGCCCAGGTTGCCCTTGGGAGCCGTATTGCGACTATCCACCAAGGCATAGATCAGGCACATGAGCACGGCCGTGATGACGAGCTCCACGAAAAAGGCCTGGAAAAAGGTGATCTTGGGATGGGGGAACGTACAGAAGACCCCGGCCAGCGCCGTCATCTTGGCAGGATCGCCCGCCGTGGCGGCCACGGCATCGACAAACAGGTTGTAATACATGGCATAGGCCAGAGCCGCAGCGCAAAAACCGGCCAGCATCTGCACCAGGATGTAGGGCACGACCTTGCGCTTGTCGAAATCCCCGAACAGCGCCAGGGCGATGGTCACGGACGGATTGAGGTGCGCGCCGCACACGCCGCCGCAAACATAGACGCCCATGGCCACGGCAAGGCCCCAGACGATGCTGATCTCCCACTGGCCAAAGCTGGCCCCCGCCAGCTTGAGCGCCCCCACGCAGCCGATGCCGCACAGCAGGAAGATGAAGGTGCCCAGAAATTCTGAAAGATAAATGTGCGTATTACCTGTTTTTTTCATAAACTCTCCACCATTGTTTCCCAATTCCTGCAAGAGGGCGAACGCTTTCTCCATAATGCTCTTGCCGCTCTTTCAGGATCACCAGTTGTTCTGTGGCAGCACATCTACCACGCTATTGTGACGATTCTGTAACAAAGAGGAATGATTGTCTTTTATTTGTCACATCATTCCGCATCGCATGTACAGGTCACAAAAAACAGCCAGAACCTACAAAAAAACACCTGTCTGTGCAATATTGGCCTTGCTTCACGGCATGTCAGCATCTAGCATAGGCCGGACAGGAGGTTCGCCATGCCCAGCAAACTGGATCCCGATGCCCGTACCGGTGACAAGCTGCTGCGTCTTTTCCGCAAGCTGCTCTTCGATAACAGGCGCCACTTCCAGCAGGATCTGGCCCGGGAACTCAACTGCTCGCCCCAGACGGTCATCCGCCTGATGGAACAGGTCGAAAGTGCCGTGGGCATCGCCCTGGAGATGGGCACGGAACAGCGCCGCCGCTGGTATCGCCTGAATCCCGGGGAAAAGGGGCATCTGGGCCTCGACTTCGAGGAGCTGCGCTTCCTGACCCTGTGCCGTCGCATGGCGGGGGGCATCCTGCCGGAACAGACCCTGCAGCGTGTGGACAGGACCATCCAGCGCCTGGCCATGCACATGGCGGATCCGCATTTCCAGGATCAGGACGATTTTGCCTTCTACATCAAGGGACGCATCAACTACACGCCCTTTGCGGACACCATCGAGCGCCTCGTCCAGGCCGCCCGCTGCCAGACCGTCTGCCGGATCCGCTACAAGGCCGTAGGCAAGACGGAACCACGGGTCCACCGCTTCATCCCCGTGCGCATGGCCGCCATGAACAATGCCCTGTATGTGCTGGGCGGCCAGCTGGGCGAAGAGGGACTCGAAGTCGAACATCCCTGCACCCTGGCCGTGCACCGCATCCAGGACATGGAGCTGACCGGGGACCATGTCCGTTACAGCCGTGACGATGACGAACACGGCGGTTTTGGCCTGCCCTGGCACGAACCGCGAACGTTCCGCATCCGTGTGGCCCCCACTGCCGCCGATTATGTACGGGAGCGCATCTGGACCGCCAACCAGCAGATCGAAGACTGCGAAGACGGCGGCCTCATCCTGACCCTGACCACCCGCAGCGAACCGGAACTGCGTGCCTGGGTCCGCAGCTTCGGAGATGCGGCCGCCCTGCTGGAAGACGGCACGCCCCGGGAGCAACGCTAAAACGCGGCCTTCTTCGGCCAACCTATCCGGTCTCCTGCGGAAACGGCAGGCGCCCCCTGCCGCCTCCATGCCCAGGATACGGAGAGATAAAAGGCGGTCCCTCTCCTGCGGATAGGCCGGCAGGCATGCGTCCCCACTCTTGCCGCCCCCCTTTACATCCTGCATGCCTGTGCCTGCGGGAACAAAAAACAGGCATAAAAAAAGGACGTCCGAAGACGTCCTTCTTTCATGCTTGTCATCGATGGCCGCGCAGTCCGTACAGCGGCCGCCTATTCGTAAAGATCCGCGTCAGCAGGCATCCGCTCCCAGTAGACGCGACCCTTTTTCTTGTATTTGCGCAACAGCACATAGACACTGCCGGGGCCGCCGTCATGCGGTTGGGCCGTGCAGAAGGCCAGCACCACACGTTTGAAGGGATCCTGGGTGAGCCAGGACTGCAGCTTGCCGCGCAGTACGCCCACACCATCCGGGGAATTCTTGCCGCGGCCGGGCACCACCAAAATGGTCCGCAGGCCCTTGTACCAGCTGCCGCGCATGAAGCCGCGCAAGGTCTCGAAAGCCTGCTGGGCATTGAGGCCGTGCAGGTCGAGATGCGCCTCGGGGCTCAGGCCGCCGGCACGCAGCTTGTTCATGATCATCTGGTCCAGCCCCACCACATGGCCTTCCATGTATTCGTCGGTCATGGACAGGGCAAACTCCAGCTTGCCGTCCAGAAAGTCCTGCAGGCTGGTATCCGCGGACGGCGGCGGGGTGCTCTGGGCCACGGCAGGCGGCACGTCCCGCCCCTTGCCCTGCAGAGGCGTCACCTGCTTCATGGCCAGCAAAAAGTCGTCTTCCTCCGAAGCCTCCACCACAGCTTCCAGCCCGGCTGCCGCATCCCCCGCCTTGCCGGTGGACGGAGCGGCAGTGACGGGCGCTGCCGGAGCCGCGGTCCCGTTCTCCTTGTGGGGGGCATTGCCTTTTTTCTTCTTTTCCTTGAGCTTCTTCACCTGTGGCATGGCGCACTGCTCTTCCATGGCAAAACCGCTCTGCCCCGCTCCCTGGCCGCGGACGGCACTGCCATGAGCCGACTGGCGCTCCACATTGCTCATGGCGGACAGGAACAGGGAGGCGTCCTCATCGTCCGCAGGCGCGGCAGCCTGGCGTGTGATGCGCTTGCCGCGTTTTTCCGGCGCCGCCGGGGCACCCGTTTTTTTCTGCTGCGGGAAACGTCCTTTTTCCAGCGCCTTGAAAGGATTGTTCTTGAAGCTGTTGTCGTCGGTCATGGGAGCCCCCTGTTGCTGAAAAAAAAGCCGCGGCAGGACCGCGGCTTTTCTCATTGGATCAAAAAAACGTCTACTGCTGGGCAGGCTGGGCCGCAGGAGCGTCCGCAGCAGGAGCCTCAGCGGCGGGAGCTTCGGAAGCCGCAGGGGCTTCAGGAGCATCGGCAGGGGCGGCAGCATCAGCCGGAGCAGCCGCAGGAGCTTCGCTGCTGGCGGCAGGCTGGGCCGGAGCGGCAGCTTCGGGAGCGGCCGCGGGCTTGGCAGGCACATCTTCGATGGTCAGGGGTTCCACCTTGAGCACGGCGGATTCATCGCTGGGACGCGAGCTGGTCACATAGGTGTAGCTCAGCGAGGTCACCACGAAGACCACGGCCATGAAGGCGGTCATCTTGGCCAGCATGCCGCCGGCACCGCTGCTGCCGAACACAGAGGTATTGCCGCCACCGAAAATGACGCCCATACCTTCCTTGCCGGCCTGCAAGAGAATGAGAATGACGAGCACCACACAAACAATGATATGAAGCGTCAGAATAAGGGTCTGCACAAGAGCCTCCCAAGGGCACGACGTAAATGAAGAACTTCAGGCCTAGGCCCGGATAATCTGCACAAAACTTTGCGCGTCCAAAGAAGCGCCACCTATCAGAAGACCATCCACATTGTCAAGTCCGATAAGGTTACCGGCATTGGCCGGTTTGACGCTCCCACCATACAGGATCGGGATCCTGTTGCCGGTCTCGCCCAGGCGCTCGCACAGCAGGCGGCGCACCACGGCATGGGTGGCCAGCACTTCGTCGGGACCGGCCACCTTGCCGGTACCGATGGCCCACACGGGCTCATAAGCCACGGCAAAGCGGCCTTCCAGCGCGTTTTCCCCGGCGGGCAGGCCGCTGTCCAGCTGACGGCGCAGCACGTCTTCCAGCTGGCCGGATTCGCGCTCTTCCAGCTTTTCTCCGATGCAGAGCATGACCTTGAGGCCCTGCTCCAGGGCAAAGGCCGTCTTGCGGCCCACCAGCTCATCGGATTCGCCCAGCACATGACGACGCTCGGAATGCCCGGTCAGCACCCAGACCGCACCGGCGTCCTGCAGCATGCGCGGCGAGATCTCGCCGGTGAACGCCCCTTCCACAGCAGGCCACACGTCCTGCGCACCGACCTGCGCCTGCGAAGCGGCAAAGGCATCCGCCACGTCGGCGATGGCCGTGAAGGGCGCGAACACCACGACCTCGTGCGGGGCCGGCTGTTCGTTCAGGGCAGCAGCCACGGCAGCGGCCGTTTCGCGGGCTTCCTGCCGGGTCTTGTACATTTTCCAGTTGGCAGCGATGATCTTCTGCATGGAAATATCCTCTCTGTCAGTCCTGCGGTGCCAGATCACACTGGTAGATCAGGGCATCCTCGCCGGTGTCCGCATAATAGCGGGGCCGTTTGCCCACCCGGACGAAGCCGCATTTCTCATATAAGGCGATGGCCGGGGCATTCCCGGTACGGACTTCAAGCAAAGCCCTGTTGATACCTGTTTTTTCGGCTTCTTGCAAGGCTGTGCGCAAAAGCCGTTCGCCCAGTCCCTGCCGCCGTGCACCGGGCAGGACGGCCAGATTGAGCACTTCCAGCTCGTCCGCTGCCTGATAAAGCGAGATATAGCCCTGCAGCACGCCCGCTTCTTCCAGCCCGTAAGCCACAAAGGCCTGCTGGCCAAAGGCGGCACGGCACTGCTCCTCGCTCCACGGCAGGGAAAAACAGGCCGCCTCCAGCGCCTGCATGGCGGCGGCATCCCCGGCCGTCAGGCGGCGGGGGGCCGTGTCCCCGGCAGGCAGGCTCATGCGGGGCGCCTTTCCGCCTGCACGGGCGTCACGCCAGCCAGCAGATGGCGGAGTTCCTTGTGCACCAGGCCGTTGCTGGCCATGATCTCGTCCCCGAAGGAATACGGGCGGCCATCCAGCGTCGTGACACGTCCGCCGGCTTCTTCCACCAGCAGCCAGCCGGCAGCCACGTCCCAAGGCTTGAGCAGCATCTCGTAAAAGGCGTCCTGCCGTCCGGCGGCCACATAGGCCAGATCCACCGAGGCGGCCCCGAGACGGCGCACGCCCTGGGCCTTGGGCAGCACCAGGGCCAGACGGGCCAGCACATCGTCCAGACGTTCGGCGATGGCATAGGGAAAGCCGGTGGCCACCACGGCATCGGACAGGGTCCCGGCCGTGCTCACATGGATGGGCTCGCCATTGCGGAAGGCGCCCATGCCCAGGCCGGCCCAGAAACATTCATCCATCATGGGCACGTTCACCACGCCCAGCACCACATGACCGTCCGCCCAAAGGGCCACGGACGTCCCCACCTGGGGGATGCGGTGCACGAAATTGGTGGTGCCGTCCACGGGGTCGATGATCCAGCACAGGGGCGACGGCTCCTGCCCGGCCACACAGCTTTCCTCGGCCAGGAATTCGGCCTGCGGCAGCAGTTCTCCCAGACGTTCCTTGAGGAAGGCCTCCACGGCCACGTCCGTTTCCGTCACCAGGTCGATACTGCCCTTGTGCCTGACGGCATGCGTTTTTTCCCACTGGCGGCGGATGATGTCGCCGCTCTCGCGCACGACGTCCACCACATCCTGCAAAAATCGGGCTGTCAGCATGAAACGATATCCCAAGACCGGCCCCCTGCCCGGCAGGGGCGCACGGCAGTTGCGAGGACAGGACGCACGGCGGCCATCCCGGCCGAAAACACGCCCGCCCTTCCGGCATGGCACGCGCCACGGCCGCAAGGATCAGGGCAGACGCCCGTCCCTGTCCTAATTGATGAAAATCCCTTCGTAATCCTCGCGGTACAGCATGGCCTGGGCCGTCCCGCGCAACACCGTGGTCAAGGGATCCTTGTCCACCGTGACCTTCAGATGCGTCGCCCGGGCGATACACTGATCCAGACCGCGCAGCAGGGCCCCGCCTCCGGCCATGAGCAGCCCGTTGTCGTAAACATCGGCGGCCAGTGCCGGCGGCGCCTTCTCCAGCGCGCGCAGCACGGTATCCACCACGGCCTGGACAGGATCGTGCAGGGCCTCGCAGATGTCGCTCTCGGTCACGGTCACCACCCGGGGGCCGCCGTAGACCAGATCCTTGCCGGACACTTCCAGCCGCAGGCTGTTGTTCTGGGGCAGGGCCGCACCAAGGATCTTTTTGACGTTCTCCGCCGTGTTCTCGCCCACTTCGAGGCGAAAGACCTCACGCAGGTAATGCTGCACGGCCAGGTTCATGGCATCACCGGCCACGCGCACCGACTGCGAGACCGCTATGCCCGTCATGCTGATGAGCGCCACTTCGCTGGTGCCGCCGCCGATATCCAGCACCAGGTTGCCCATGGGCTCCTGCACGGGCATGCCCGCCCCGATGGCCGCGGCCATGGGCTCTTCCACCAAGGACACGGAACGTGCCCCCGACAGCATGGCCGCATCGATGACGGCTTTTTTCTCCACCTGGGTGATACCCGTAGGGATGCAGATAACCATGGACGGTTTGACCAGACGCAGGCCGGAGATGCACTTGCCCACGAAATGGGCGATCATCTCGCGGGTGATGTCGAAGTCGGCGATGACGCCGTCCTTCATGGGACGTATGGCGCAGATGTTCTGGGGCGTGCGGCCCAGGTACTCCTTGGCGGCGGCCCCCACGGCCAGCACTTTGCGGCTGGACGCGTCGACAGCCACCACCGAGGGCTCATTGATGAAAATGCCATGCTTCCTGGTGTACAGCAGCGTGTTGGCTGTACCAAGATCCATGGCAATGTCCTGGGTCAGGAACCTGCTGAAAAATCGGGACAGCATGGCTTAAGGATTCTTGACGGGCGGCACCGGAGCGGTATCAGGATCGTAACGGCGGGGGCCCTGGCTGTGGACCGTGCCCTGCGGCAGCAGGGAACGCAGACGCACCCGCAGGTACAGATTTTCGAGGAACAGGGCCAGATGGTCCACGGCCTGACGCACGAAGGAGCGCAGGGACTCGTCGATGCTGCGCGTGGACGTATGGGCCAGGCACAGCACGCCGCGCGTGCTCTTGTTGATCTGTACGGGCAGGCAGATGATGGCCTGGAAATCGGGCATGCCCGGCAGCTTGCCGAACAGCATGGTGGACGGAGCGCCTTCCAGCCCTTCGTTGATGACGGGCTGGTCGTTGCTGAAGACCCAGCCGGCGATGCCGCTGCCCACGGGCAGGACCATGGGTTCGCCGTTCTCCAGCACCAGACGGGCGGATTCGCATTCCACGCAATAGCTCTCGCCGGGGACGTCCACCGAAGCGAAGGCACAGTAGTCGAAGCCCGTGGCATCGACCATGGTGCGCACATAGTTCTGGATGAACTGCGACCAGCGGCGATAACGGAAGCGCAGCTCCTGGATCACGGCCAGCTCGGCGAAATAGCGGGGGATGTCACCGGCCATCTCCTGCCGGCCCTTGCTGGCCTGCTGGCGGGAGACCAGCTCGGCAAAAAGTTGCAGCAGCTTGTAGTCCCTGTCAGTAAAGGAATACTGCCGCTTGCTGTCCACGCACAGGGCGCCGCCCGTGGGCACGGGACAACCCATGAATGCCTTGATGCCGGCTTCCTCGCCTTCCCGGTAATAGCCGAGCTTGTGTTTGTGCTGGTCGAAATTGGGGACCAGCATCTGCTGGCGGTTGCGGATGATCCAGTCTACCAGGCTCCCCGAAGAGAGCATGGCCCCCTGCTCCACTCCTTCGCCAAGGCTGAAAGAAGCCGCGAGATAATGCTCCTCGCCATTTTCGGAGGGCAGGAAAAGGACGGCGGAGTAGGCATCGAAAACACTGCAGACGATGCTGAGGATGTGTTGTTCAAGAGTATTGGCAGTCATGTCGGTACGCGTTTGATGGTGGGCCCGGGCAACAGCTCCGGGACTGACGCACGAAAGTGTACCAAAGCCGCATAGCGCCCGCAACAGCTTTTCGTCCGCACCGGCGGCCCGGCGGGCAAAAACGACAAATACCGGGGGCGCCTCTGGAAATTCCCCACAAAAGCAGTTACTCTTTACAGAGAATCGGGTAAGGTTACACATGATCAAGTGGCAGGAGATCTTCAGCAAGGACGGCTTTCACTGGCAGGATGCCTATACGACATCCGAGCCGGTCGTCATCGCGCGCCTTGACGAGCTCAAGCGCTTCCTCGATGCCGTGCATATCCGCTTCTGCCTGGTCAAGCCCTACCAGGAACACAAGAACTATCCGCTGGTGGAAGGCCGCGAGCTGTTGCCCTCGTTCGACAACGACATGTTCGAATACAAGGACCTGCCGGGCTTCTCCATGGTGGCCTTTGCCCGCCAGCTGGACTATTTTTCCGAGACCTTCCAGTTCGACAAACTGCACCCCATCGTCATGGAAGCCGACGGCGCCTGCTGCCCGCTGGAAAACCAGGTCCTTGCCCGCAACGTGCAGACCCTGGCATCCCGCCTGCCGCGCATGCACCAGGACATCTTCCGCCAGCAGTTCGCCAATGCCGATACCGTGATCCTGGATAATTACCCCTCGCTCATGCCCTATCTGCTGGCCATGGACAGGGCCCAGGTACTCGCCCTCGATGCGGACCGACAGTTCCATCTGGCCGGGGTCTTCGCCTCCTTCCCGTCGGACATCGACAGCGAGCTCAAGCGCTTCGGCATGCGCATCGGCAAATTCGTCTACGGCGACAGCGAGATCTACGAACGCAACCGCATGTTCGTTTATCAGTACCTGATGGAGCTCTACGGCTTTCCCATCGTCTCGGAACGCCGCACCTCCAGCGCGCTCTTTGCCCGCAAGCTGCACAAGCTGGGCGAGCATTTCATGCTGCGCGTCCTGGGCCAGACGGACCGTACCATCACCACCTATACGTCCACGGGCCAGAGCACCCGCTATCCCCTGCTGGAAAAGATCGCCCTCATCTCCGTGGACGAAGACCAGGAAGAGGCCCTCGAGACCCTGGAAAAGGGCGGCTACTTCCTGGACCGTGACCGCCGGGTCGTCATCATCCGCGTCACCTACCGGCAGCACCGCTTCGATGCCAGCAACGTGCAGCAGGACCGCGCCCTGTCCGTGGCCTGGCAGGAGATCCTGCATCCGCTCACCGGCGCGCCCCTGCCCGGCCTGAACATCATCAAGGATACCTCCAACATGTTCCTGCGCCTCAACGATATCGTGCGCGGCGAGTATACCGGCCGCATCGTCTTCAAGCGCACGGAGATCGTGGAGAACACCGATACCGACGAGAAGCGCCTCAAGTTCCTCTACGCCTGGCTCACCAAGCACCAGCGGCGCATGATAGGCTACAGCGACGACTTTTTCGCCAAGGTCAGCCGCGTGCTCAACGGCTACCTCTATTCGCCGGACAATGACGATGCCTTCAGCAACATGCGCGAGCTGCACCGCGAGGTCTGCACCCGCTTCAGCTACATCCAGCAGGCACGGCGCGTCCGCATCCTCGAGGATCTGGCCCAGCGCAAGGCCAAGGTGGGCCGCATGGGCTACCGCCAGATGATGCGCGAGGCCCTCGACCTGCTGACGGACCTGAAATTCGAGATCGTCAACTTTTTCCCGGCACTGGTGGACGGCATCGTGGACAGCGTGGAACGCATCCTTTCCGATGCCTACCTGCGCCGCACCTACATGGAACCTCCCGAGTCCCGGCTGACCAAGGCCGGTCTGGAGATACGCAAGAATTACGGCCGTCTCGTCTCGCTGCAGGACGGCTTCAAGGCCGTGCGCCGCGCGCGGACGGCAAAAGGATCCAACGCATCATGAGTCTGCACCGCTTTTATCTTCCTCCCGAACAATGGGCCCACGATCTCTGGCTGGAAGGCCAGGAAGCCAAGCATCTGGTCCAGGTGCTGCGACTGGCCCCGGGCGAGGAAGTCCTGCTGCTCGATGGCCAGGGCCGCAGCGGCCGTTTCGCCATCGCCGAGACCGCCAAGAAAAAGGCCCGTCTTGTCCTGCAGGAAGAACAGATGGCCCCCGCGCCGGAATCCCGTGCCGTCATGGCGCTGGCCTTCAGCAAGGCCGTGCGCCGCGGCTTCTTCATGGAAAAGGCCGTGGAGCTGGGCGCCCATGCCATCTGGCTCTGGCAGGGCGATCACAGCCAGGGCAAACTGCCTGCCGACGCCGCCGAGTCCTGCCGGGGGCAGCTCATCGCCGGGGCCAAACAGTGCGGCAATCCCTGGCTGCCGCAGGTGGAGGCCCTGACCGGCGGTGTGGACGAGCTGATCCGCCGCTCCGGTACGGCCGACCGTCGCATCCTGCCCTGGGAGATGCAGGACACCGTGAGCATGCTCACGCCCCGGCTGGCTGGACGCCCCGGTACCACCGTGTACGTCATCGGTCCCGAAGGCGGCTTTTCCCAGCGGGAGCTGGACAGCCTGCGGGCGGCGCAGTTCACCTTCGTCAGCCTGGGGGCCCGTGTGCTCCGTTGCGAGACCGCCGCTACCCTGTGCCTGGGCCTGCACTGGTGGGCCTCCCATCTGGCGGATCCGGCGGAATAAAGGACAGCCATGACCGCACAGAAGCCCCTGCCGGAGCGCATGCGCCCCGACGATCCCGATCTTTTTCTCGGGCAGAGCCATCTGGCAAGCCGTCTCAAGTCGCTCATGGCGGCGGAGCGCCTGCCCAGCCTGCTGCTTTTCGGCCCGCCGGGCTGCGGCAAGTCCACGCTGGCCCTGCTGCTGGCGCGTTCCCGCAAGCGCCCCTATCTGCGCCTCAGCGCGCCGGAAGCGGGCTTGCAGCACCTGCGCCGTTCCCTCAACGGCATCGAGATCCTGGTGCTCGACGAACTGCACCGCTTTTCCAAAGCGCAGCAGGATTTTTTCCTGCCGCTGGTGGAATCGGGCGAGCTGACCCTGCTGGCCACTACGACGGAGAACCCGTCGTTCAGCGTCACCCGGCAGCTGCTCTCGCGCCTGCACGTGCTGCGCCTGCGCCCCCTGGGACGCTCGGAACTGATGGAACTGGCCCGGCGCGGTGCCGAACAGACGGGCGTGACGCTTGGCGACGAGGTGCTGGACATCATCACCGCCGCGGCTCACGGGGATGCCCGTACCCTGCTCAACCTGGTGGAATACGCCGCTTCCCTGCCCGAGGAGATGCGCGAGCCCGAGCAGCTCAAGTCGGCCCTGCCCGAAGTCATGATGCGTCATGACAAGGACGGCGACAGCCATTACGAGCTGGCCTCGGCCCTCATCAAATCCATCCGCGGCAGCGATCCCGACGCGGCCCTGTATTATCTGGCCTGCCTGCTGGAAGGCGGCGAGGACCCGCGCTTCATCTGCCGCCGCCTCATCCTTTCCGCCTCGGAGGATGTGGGCCTGGCCGACCCCAATGCCCTGCCCCTGGCCGTTTCCTGCCAGCAGGCCGTGGAATTCGTGGGCATGCCCGAAGGTTTCATCCCTCTGGCCGAAACGGTGGTCTATCTGGCCCTGGCCCGCAAGAGCAACAGCAGCTATGCCGCCTATCTGACCGCCGCCCGCGAGGTCAAATACAACGGAGCGCGGCCCGTGCCCCTGCACCTGCGCAATGCCAGCACACAGTTGCAAAAGGAATGGGGCTACGGCAAGGAATACAAATATCCCCACAATTACCCCGACGGCTGGGTGGAGCAGGACTACCTGCCCGCCGAGCTCGTGGGACGACGCTTTTACCAGCCCCGCGACATGGGCGACGAAGCCCGCCTGAGCCAGTGGTGGCGCAAGATCCATAAAATCAGAAAAACGGAAGAATCCTGATGCAGCAGTATCAAGAAGGGGTCGTAGAGGCCCCGTTCGGCGATCTTTCCACCTATGTCAGCACGGCCCCGCAGCTGGGCGCTCCCGCCCGTTTCCCGGCCCTGAAATTCTACAGCAGTCTGCTCGCGGGCCCCGTGCTCTGGCTGTGCCGCAAAGCCGCCAAAGGTCTGTGTGACGACAGCGCCTGGGTCCACGCCAGCCTGCGTGTGACGGAGCTCATCGAGCGCGTGGGCTGCCCGGTGAGCATCGAAGGCATGGAGAACATCTCCGCCACGCGCGGCCCCTGCGTCTTCGTGGCCAACCACATGAGCACGCTGGAGACCTTCATGCTGCCCGGCATCATCCGGCCCCATCGTGCCGTGACCTTCGTGGTGAAGAAGAGCCTGGTCAGCCTGCCCGTCTTCGGGGCCGTCATGCGTTCCCGCGATCCCATCGTGGTGGGCCGCACCAATCCCCGCGAAGACCTGACCGCCGTGCTGGAAGGCGGCGTGGAACGCCTGAGGAAAGGCATCTCCATCATCGTCTTCCCCCAGAGCACCCGCACCCCGGATTTCGATCCCCAGCACTTCAACACCATCGGGGTCAAGCTGGCCCGCAAGGCCGGTGTGCCCGTGGTGCCGCTGGCCCTCAAGACCGATGCCTGGGGCACGGGGAAAAAGCTCAAGGAACTGGGCCCCATCAAGAGCGGCCTGCCGGTACGGTACAAATTTGCCGCGCCCATGGACATCCACGGCAATGGCCGCGAGGAGCAGGCCTTCATCTGCGATTTCATCAGCTCCCATCTGGCCCGCTGGCGCAAGGAAGACGGCGTCAACGCCTAGCCGTGTACCTCTGCGCGGCAGGCGGTCGATACACAAAGGGCGGACCCTTTCGGGCCCGCCCTTTTTCATACGCGACGTTGCGAGGGATTATTCCGCCGGAGCGTAGTAGCAACGCTTGGGCGACATGACCTTGCCTTCCTTCTTCAGTTCGGCAATGGCCTTGCTGACTTCCTTGGAATCCACCCCCAGTTCCTTGGCGATATCACCAGGACGCAGGGGCTTGCCGGCATTGACCAGGACTTCCAGTACCTTATTTTCCATGGGCTGTTTTCCTCCTTGAGATGTGCGTACGCACGTTGCGGGGGACTGGGCCAACGGCCTGGGTTGTCCGGGAAGACGGGCCCGGGCCGACGTCTGCCTTGTAGCACAGAGCCCGCGGCCTGAAAAGAGAGCAAAAGACATAGGGGCCAGGCACGCACGACACATGAGCCACCGGAGAAGCAGGCTTTTTGTGTGCCGGCACCTCCGGTGGCCCTCCCACAGGCACAGGTCTGCCGGCATGGCAGCCCGCCAGCGTACGCGGACAACATCCCGGGGGCGGAAGAGCTTGTCTTACCCGGCAAAACGCCGACGGATCCGGGCATAAGCCTCCAGCCCGCGTGCCGTCAGCCGTCCGTTACTGTCCCGCTCCACATAGACAGAAACAAGATGGCTGCCATCCTGTGCGAAAAAACGCACCGAATGGCTTTCCTGCCCGCGCACTGGCAGGGAACAGAAGGCCACACCACAGACGAAGTCCAAATCGATGTGTCCGGCAAGTCCCTTGCCATAAAAATGCCACATGCCGCCACGCTCCGTCAGCGGAGCCAGCTGTCCCTTGCTTTCCAGAGAAAAACCGGGACGGCACATGATAATCCCCACGTTCTCCCATGTAGCCAATTCATTCCATAGTTCCGGCAGGCAGCCAGGACGGGCAAAGGCCACATTTTCTGGAGGCAGCACCTGCGCCACTTCCCATTCCGTGCAGCCCAGCTCCTGGGCGGCACGGGCGACCAGATTGACCGTGCCGCGCTGCACCATATCCGCCACATGGCGGGAACGCTCCATTTTGTCAGACATAGTGGCTCCTTATGCAAAGATATCCCAGGGTACAACGGGCCTTTTCCTCCCTGATCCATAGGCGTGCGCCGGGAGGTTTGCCAGATTGTATGCTGATTTTGCCTGCAGACGTAAAGAGGGTACATTTTTGTCACCTCGTATTCATTTCGAAACGTAGTTTCCTTTTAGAAACCTGGCATAAAAATTTTATCATTTGGGCTTAATTAGTAATTTTTTCAAAGTGCTGCCAGCTTGCCTTCCCCGGCCGGAGCATCTAGTCTAAAAAAAACTTTTATGTCGAGGTCACCATGCCGGAAGACAGAACCAACAAAGTCAGCTGCAGTCATTATACCTGTGAGGTGGAGGTCGGCGTAGAGATCCTCTCGGGCAAGTGGGTGGCCCTCATCCTCTGGCACATGCGCGACGGCGAGCCGCGCCGTTTCGGCGAACTGCGCCGCCTGCTGTCCGGTGTGACGCAAAAAATGCTGACGCAACAGTTGCGGATGCTGGAGCAAAACGGCATCGTCAGCCGTACTGTCCTGCCGCATACCCCTCCTTCCGTGGAATACCGGCTGACAGCCATCGGCCAGGCACTCATGCCTGTCCTTCAGGCGCTGCACCAGTGGAGCAGGGATTTTTTGGACCAGCGCCAGCAGCCGGACGGAGGCGCGTCTCCCTTCCCATAAAGCAGCAGGGCTGGCCCGCAGTCCCATTTCCTTTGCGGTGGGGTCATCTGTCATGTATTTTCGCCGCCCGTGACAATCCGCAAGGTATCGGTTTTCGGAGGGCCCTGAACGTTAGGGACGCTTTTTTCCAGAAGGCATCAATCGCACAGAAAAAGGCCTCTTCCCGAGTTTTCAGGAAGAGGCCTTTTATCAGCTAGATAATCATATTAGCGGCGATGTCCACGACGCCACCGAATGAACCAGACCAGCACGGGCAAAGCCAGGATGGCGGCTGCAATGGCTATGGCTTTGACCCAGGAGACGAGGAGATTGTTCTCGCGCAACAGGTCGGCATGGGCCTGCGGAGCGGCAAAATCCAGATCGAGGACTTCCGCCATCTTGCCCAGCATAGCGATAGGAACGGCTCCCTGCGGGATGTCCTGATGGCAGGCAAGGCATGTCCCACCGCGTTCCAGGGCCTTGCGCTGTGCAGACGTCAACGGCATGGAACCGGGCCAGTGAGAGTCCACTGTCTGCACCTGGGTCCCGTCCGTACGCAACGCCTGCATGAAATCGCCGTGCAGGCCCTTGATGGCCTGCAGCTGGGGCTGGGTGAAGCGGCTCACGTTGCGACCGTCAGGGGTGCGCACATCAGCATAACGGACCTTTTCGGGCTGCTGGCCGTAGCGGCCACCGTCGATACCGTAGCCCATGGCCGCCGCATTGCCGTGGCAGTCGGCGCAGTCCCGGCTCTCGCGCGAAGACGTGTGCGGGTTGAGCGGCGCCAGCTCCATGGCGTTATGGCCGGCTTTGGCTTTTGCGACCTTGTTCCAGGCCAGAGTCGTGCCATCAGGACCGATGACCGTGCCCACAGTCTGGATGACGCCCACCAGCGGCGTCACACGGCCTTCGCCATTGACGCCCAGAGGCGGGTTTTCCCAGCGTACGTGGCTGTAATCCCAGGACGTAGGCGCGCCGGGCTGGTCGCTCATCTGCCCCTTGCGATCTGCCGGGCCGCCATCGGGCAGGCGCTGCTCCGCCGTTTTCAGCCAGTCCACAGAACGCTGCCGGTAATCCAGGGCATACTGATAGCCGTAGTACTGGGCAGCCCAGGTGGAATGGCAGGCGTAGCATTCCAGCTTTTCCATATGGCGCGCCACACCTGCCATCGCCGTCACAGCGCGGGCGGGGCTGGCCCAGGCATTGGCCTGGCGCAATCCCTTGAGGGGCGTCAGTTCAAAGTCATGACCATTGGCAGAGTGCACGATGACTTTGTCGCCACGGCGCACCACATTACCGAAGGGATTGCCACGCGCCGAGAGCAGATAGCCATCCTCGGCATCGGATGTATGGGCAAAATCCTTGGTGACCTTCATAGCTTCCCGGCTCACTCCACGCGGCTTGCTCCAGTCCAGAGCCTTGCCGAACTCGTCACCATAGCCCAAAGGCAGTTCCCAGGGGTATTTGTCCGGCGTGCCGTGGCAGTCCGCGCACTCTACCTCGATGGTGGCCAGCGTCGTGGCGCCGATATTGCCGTTGCCGTGCATGGACGTGCTCAAGTGACAATCCTGGCATAACAGGCCGGCCGGAACGCCGTTGACATCCTTGAGTGCGAAGTGGGCATCCTCGCGGATGTATTTGAACACATAGCCGCCATTGGGCTTTTGGGCCTCCCCTTTCTCGTCAAAGGGGCCACGATGGTCACCGTGGCCAAAAGCCATAAGGCCCTGATAGGCATGGCCGATGCGCCTTCCTGCCGCATGACAGGCCGCACAGGTGTTGACCTGGATGCCGGAAAGAGCATGACCGTTCACCGTTGCCACCGAATGACGCGTGCCCTGCATGGCATGGGTCATCACATGGCCGGGCTTGTCCTTGGGCAGAGCCTTGTCTCCGCCTTCGTAATATCCTTCATTACTGTACAGCGAGTGACAGGCAGCGCAGCCCACACCCCGGAAATGCCCCCTGTCCTGATATCCCTTGCCGCTCAGGTGGCAGGCGTTGCAGTTGCGCAAATAGGTGTAGGCAGCCTGCTCCGGCTGCTCTGCCAGTTTTGCCACATCCACTTCCGGGATCTGCTGCAATTTTTGGGGGAATTGTCCAGGAAAGCGCCGGGCCAGATCCGCCATATAGGCCTTGTAGGCATCTGTCCCAAAACGAGGGGCCATACCGTCAGGATCATCAAGATCGTGATCGCCGAAGACATGGTCATGCGTATCTGTCCCAAGGCCCCAGCTCCAGGTGATGGCCTTCATTTTGCCCGCATCCGTATTCATGTGGGAACGCGTGACCGCATACACATGGTCGGCATGACACTGGCCGCAGGTGGCATCATTGAGCTGCAAGGCACCGGGCGTAGCCGTAAACGACTTCAGCGGGCTTCCGGCAGGAGCCCCGCTGTGGGCGATATCCTTGTTTTTTGTTTCTGCAGGCGTCCCGGCGTGACAGACCACACAGCCATTGGGATCGCCCAGCTCCCTGCCTCTGGCAAAGATGGCCTGCATCATGCCGGACTGCAGCGGGCGGGTCGGCTCGATTCCCTGGTGGCAGGCAAGGCAATACTGGTTTTCAGCTGGGAAAATTTTTATATCTCCGCCAGATACTGCTGTTGTGCCCCCAGTGCTGCCAGCAGCGTCCGCATAAGTTGCAAACAGTAGTGGGGTGCATAACAGCAACAAAGACATTAGCAAGCGCATATGACCTCCTTGTACCGCTCCATCCTTGTATTTTTTCAGCATGCCAGCAAAACAACAAGGCGGCAAGACTCAGCCAGTAAGAAGAGATTCATACATCCATAACAGGAAAATATCATTGATAAAATGATTCAAGATCCCTGTCTGGGCAACTTGTATCCTCGCAAAGGTCGCAGGAACGGCAGCTGTCCGGGGATAGACAGCAAAGGCAATGCGCAGAAAATGCGCTATTGAGGGGAGAGATGTCGTGGAAAAGACAATAAAAAAGCGGCCAGCCTGTTATGGCTGACCGCTTGTCTTTATTGTGGTGCGCCCGAAGAGATTCGAACTCCTGGCCTACAGGTTCGTAGCCTGTTGCTCTATCCAGCTGAGCTACGAGCGCGTCGTGAGAAGCTATGTATAGAAAACAGCTCACGGAGTCAAGCGTTTAGCAAAAGAATTTTTCAAAAAAATAAAAGAATGCCGGAAAAGACGCATCGGCCGCCATGGAGAAGGCGTAGCCTCCCTCGGACAGCCCCGCCCTGCGGGCAAAAATGAAAAATTCCCGGATCAGTCCGGTTCCGGCCAGTAGTGCCTGCGGTCATGCTCCTTGCAGGCGTAGAAATCCCGCTTGGCCAGATACATCTTTTTGTCAGCTTCGTTGATCTGCTCGTCGATACTGCCATGTTCAGCGCGCCAGGACGTGCCGCAGGAAATGGAGATACGGCTTTCCTCCATGGCCCGGAGCGCATCACGGACACAGGCCTCGAAAGCCTCCCGGCCGGATTCGCGGTCGATGACGATGAACTCGTCACCGCCTATGCGGTAGGCCTTTTTGCCAAAGGCCCGGAGGAGACACTCCGCTGTGCGGCGGATAAGGGCATCACCGGCCTGATGACCCTGGAGGTCATTGATCTTCTTCAGCCCGTTCAGGTCGAAGTAGGCGATGCCCAGGCTGCCGCAATCCTTTCCGGACAGAGCGTCACAGACCTGGTTGTACCTGTTTCTGTTATACAGCCCGGTGGAAAGATCCTCCACGTACATATGGGCGATGACCTCGTGCTGCTCGGCGATCTTCCTTTTCTGGAGCTCGATCTGTTCCTGAAGATACCGGCGGGACTCCTCAGCCATTTTTTCAGGAAATCCGCTGTCGCTCGCGTCCATCTCGCTGTAAGGATTGGAAAGATGGAGATGACAGCAGCGGGGCCCCTGCGCCGTCCAGCGGAACACCATAGTGACGCGCTGGTGGACGCGCAGACAGATGCCGGAATCCGGAGCCGTGGCGACCCAGAGCATGCCCGTGCAGATGAACACGCCCGGCATGGGCCGGATGACATCATACCGCTCCTCGCCTATCTCGCAGCGGGGCACCTTGCCCGCGAAGGTCCTGAACGTTTTGATGACGGTCTCCGGCTCGACGGCGTACTCATGCTCTCCGGCACCGAACCAGCTGAACGCATCATCAAGATGGGAGAGCAGGAGCTCCGTATCGTTCTCGCAGTAGTGCTTATGCAAAAAAAGACGCGTCAGTTCCGCGACTTTCCTTTTTTTCGCATCGTCCGTCAGAGAGGCAGGCTGCATCCGGGCACCCCCTTGTCTGCATTGCCGGTAGCGATCCCCCATGCGCCCGTGGGCCCTTTTCCTGGTCCGCCCTGCCGAAGCCCCTCTCCGAAAGGGATGACCAGCAGGCAGCCATCACAAGCGGCTGCCCCCATGCGCGCGAAACAGGCCGGGCCGGACGTCCACATACATCATGAGCCGAAGACAGGGAACTTCGAGCTTTGTGGATGGTACTCCCTTTCGCCCTGCATGGCTATAGTCCCCCCCAGCCTTCCCCAAGGACTTCGGGCCCGGTCCCCTGCTAGGAACTGCGGACATCCTGCTTTTCCCGCGCCGCGTCCTTTCCCTTTTTGCGGCTGCCCGGCTTCAGCTCGCTGACCAGCACCCCGGCCAAAATCATGGCACCGCCCAGCAGTGCCAGCCCCGGCAGGCGCTCCCCGGCCATACGGCCGAAGATGCCCGCCCAGACCGGCTCGCAAGAATAGATGAGCGTGGCACGGGTGGGCGAGACTTTTTTCTGCGCCCAGTTGATGGCGTACTGGATGCCCGCCGTGGAGACGCCCAGGGCAAAGGCGCTGCCCAGCACCAGCCAGGAAGGCGGCGGAACGCTTTCGCCCACCAGGGGCATGGTGGCGAAACTGAGCAAGGACGCCATGAGCACCTGTACGATGGTGACGCGCCGGGCATTGACGCTGCGGGCCACCAGGCCGATGAGGATGATCTCCATGGCGATGGCCAGCGCGCTGATGGCCGTCAGCATCTCGCCCCAGCCAAAGCCCGCGCTGCTGTCATCGGGCCCCGAGAGCAACAGGACGCCGGGGAAGGCCAGCGCGATGCCCACCCAGGCCATCAAATGCGGCGGCCGCTTCATGACCAGCCATTGCAGCAGGGGCACCAGCGGCACATAGAAGGCCGTGATGAAGGCCGATTTGCTGGCCGTGATGGTCTGCAGGCCACAGGTCTGCAGGGCATAGCCGCCAAAGATGCACAGGCCGATGCTCATGCCCGCCCAGACTTCCCGCCAGGTGAAATCCTTGAGCAGCGGCAGAGAGAACAGGATCAGGGCCAGGGCGGCGAAAGCGAAACGCACGCCCACGAAAAAAAAGGGCCCCGTGGCCTCCAGGGCGCTGCGGATGATGATGAAGGTGGCGCCCCAGATCATGGTGATCAGGACCAGCGAACCTTCCTCCAGGGGGATGCGCGCCCGCAGGCGCGCCAGCAAGCCCGACATACTAGCTTCCTCTCATGCTCAGGATCAGCGCAGTTGGCTGTCCTTGCTGCCTTTGCGGTTGTACAGATGCACGGCGTGCTGTTCCTTGTCGGCTTCCTGCTGGCATTCCAGACACAGCCGCACACCGGGCAGGGCCCGACGACGGGCTTCGGGGATGGGTTCGCCGCATTCTTCGCAAAAAGCACGGCTCTCGCCCCGGGGCAGACAGGCCCTGGCCCGCCGTACCTCGTCAGCTATGGAATCCTGGATCTGGTCCTGCACGGCATTGTCGCCCGCCCAGCCTACCGCCATGGTGCACCTCCCGAACATGTTCCGCAGTGATCCCGCCGCGCTGCCGTCTTGCGGCAACGGGGACAGACTATAGTCATGCTCCCCGCTCCAAGGCAAGAAGGTGTTGCCGTATGCAGGGCATCGTATTGACCCCGCCTTCCTTTCTTCTTACACTAGGGCATTCGTGTGAACACCGCCGTCTTTGGGCGGCAATGGCTGGAGGTCACCATGCATATCCGTTTCTGCTGACGCATGCGCCGGACTCCCGTGGGGAGATCTGTGCGTTCAGGCATGTGTGCCGGAAACGGATGGTCCTGGCGGCTCCCAGACAGCGCAAGACCTTTCCGGGCGATGCCTTCGAGGTAAGATGCTGCCCAGCATCGCCCGCCTGTCGCTTTCCTGCACCTTTCCTGGATAATGTGTCCCGATATGCTCCCGGGGCGTGCTGTCGTGGTCCCGTACCGCACACGCGCACCCCGTCCTCTGCCGGTGTTCCCGGCTCGAGGCGACGCGCCCGGCGCGTTTCCCGCTGTTCCTGCAACAGCCCACATTTTCCGTACGAGAGGTCATCATGAAAACCTGCCGTTTCCTGCTGCCCGCCCTGATGGCGGGCCTGATCTTTGCCATGACGTCCCATGCCGCTCCCCTGGACAGCTTCAAGGGCCTTTCCGGCACGCTTGATATCGCCGGCGGCACGGCCCACATCCCGGTCATGAAAGGCGCTGCCAAAAACATCATGACCGCCAACCCCGACATCCGCATCACCGTGGCCGGCGGCGGCTCCGGTGTGGGCGTGCAGCAGGTGGGCGAAGGCCTGGTGCAGATCGGCAATACCGGCCGCGCCCTCAAGGAAAAAGAAATCGCCAAGTACGGCCTGCAGAGCTTCCCCTTCGCCATCGACGGTGTGGCCCTGGTGGTCAACCCCGCCAACAAGGTGCGGGCCATCACGGCCCAGCAGGCCCAGGACATCTTTGCCGGCAAGATCACCAACTGGAAGGCCCTGGGCGGCGCTGACGCCCCCATCACGGTCTACACCCGCGAAGACGGCAGCGGCACCCGTGAAGTCTTTGTGGAAAAGGCCCTGAAGAAAGGCCCCATCGTGGCTTCCGCCAACGTGGTGAACTCCAACGGCGCCATGAAGACGGCCATCGGCCAGGACAAGCTGGGCATCGGCTATGTGGGCATCGGCCATGTGGACAAGAGCGTGGCTGCCCTGACCTTCGACAAGATGGTCCCCTCGCAAGAAAACGCCGCCTCCGGTGCCTACACCCTGACCCGCCTGCTCTACATGAACACCAAGGGAGCGCCTTCCGGCCTGACCAAGGCCTTCATCGACTACATCTACTCGCCTGAAGGCAGCGCCATCATCGAAAAGAGCGGCTACATCCCCACCGGCCGCAAGTAATCCGTCATCGTACTATGCGGGGCGGCCATGCCGCCCCGCCGGGATACTCACATGGCACTTCCTTTCCTGCGGCACAGCGGTACCCTGCCCCGCCTGTGCGGCCTGCTCGTCATCCTTGCCACGGGCGCGCTGTTCGCTCTGGTGGGCTGCTTTGCCCTGCCCGTGCTCTGGAGCGCCCAAGGCAGCCTGATCTTTTCCTGGACGTGGCGCCCCCCTGCGGACTTCGGCATCCTGCCCATGCTGGCGGGCTCCCTTATCCTGTCCTTTTCCGCCCTGCTGCTGGCCTGGCCCCTGTCCCTGGGGCTGGCCTGCGCCCTGCAGGATCCCACCCCGGCGTTCTGGCAAAAATGGCTCACGGGCCTCATCCGCTTCATGACCGCCATCCCCACGGTGGTCTACGGCTTTGCCGCCGTGTTCCTGCTCACTCCTCTGGTCAGGGAGGCCGCCGGACAGGGCTCCGGCCTGTGCTGGCTCTCCGCCGCCTGTGTCCTGGCCCTGCTCATCAGCCCCACCATGGTGCTGGTCATGGACGTGGCCCTGCGCGAACAGATGCACCGCCTGCTCCTGCCCGCTCTTTCCCTGGGCATGAGCAGGGATACCGTCCTTGCCTGCCTTGCCCTGCCCGCCGTCCGCCGCTGGCTGCTGACCGCCGGACTGCTGGGCTTTGGCCGGGCCATCGGGGATACCCTCATCCCGCTCATGCTCAGCGGCAATGCGCCCAACGTCCCGCACAACCTGTTCGCCGGGCTGCGGACCCTGACCGCCCACATGGGCCTGGTCACGGCCACGGACGTGGGCGGCCCGGCCTACAACTCCCTGTTCGTGGCCGGAGGGCTTTTGCTCTGCATCAGTACCGGCGTCAGTCTGGTGCTGCGGCGTCTGGAAAAAAAGCAGGACGTGCTCCTGCCGCCCGTGCCCGCCTTCTGGCGCCGCCATGCCCCCGCGGGCCTGCACCTGCTGGCGCGCGGCGCCGGTCTCCTGTGCAGCGCCTGTGTCCTCGCACTGCTGGGCTTTTTGCTCTGGCGGGGGCTGCCGGTGCTGGATGCCGCCCTGCTGGTGGGCGACGCGCCGTTCTGGCCCGCCCTGCTGGGCCGCTTCCCCATCTGGGACGGCATCTGGCCCGCCTGTCTGGGCACCCTGTGCCTGCTGGGCATCACCATGGCCCTGGCCCTTGTGCCCGGTATCGGCTGCGGCATCTATCTGGCGGAATACGCCCCGCCGCGCATGCAACGCCTGCTCAACAGCCTGATGGACATCCTGTCCGGCGTCCCGTCCATCGTGATGGGCATCTTCGGCTTCACCCTCATCCTGTTCCTGCACCGCCTGGGCTTTGCCGGCGCCAGTTCCGGCCTGCTGCTGGCCGGGGGCTGCCTGGCCCTGCTGGTCCTGCCGGCGCTGGTGGTGACCACGCGCACCGCCCTGGAGAGCCTGCCCGCCTCCCTGCGCCTGAGCGGGGCCGCCCTGGGCCTGCGCCACGGACAGATCGTGCGGCATCTGCTGCTGCCCCAAGCCAGCCGCGGCATCCTGAGCGGCGTCATGCTGGCCCTGGGCCGCTCCGCCGAAGATACGGCCGTCATCCTGCTCACCGGCGTGGTGGCCAACGCCGGGCTCCCCGCCGGTCTGGGCCTGCGTTTCGAAGCCCTGCCCTTTTTCATCTATTACACGGCTGCCCAATACCAGACACCGGAAGAGCTGCAGCGGGGCTTCGGCGCCGCCCTGACCCTACTGGCCCTTTCCGGCGGCCTGCTCCTGCTGGCCTGGTGGCTGCATGAACGTTTCCGCCGGGAACGGCAGCCGGGCATGACGCCCCTGACGTTTTCGGGAGGACCGCAATGACCCCTCTTGTCCGCATCCATGACCTGTGCCTGCACCTCAACGGCCGCGCCATCCTGCACCATGTGGATCTTGAACTGCCGCGTCACGGCATCAGCGTCCTGCTGGGGCGCTCCGGTTCCGGCAAGACCAGTTTCCTGCGCTGTCTAAACCGGTTGCACGACTGTACCAAGGACAGCCGCATGCAGGGAGAGGTGGAACTTTTGCTGGACGGGAAGATGCAGGACATCAGCCGTCTGCAAGGCGAAGAGGCCCTCTCCCGCCTGCGGCGTCAGGTGGGCATGGTCTTCCAGACCCCCAACGTGCTGCCGGCCAGCATCGGACAGAACCTGCTGCTGCCCCTGCAACTGGCTGCCGGACTGGATATGGACGAGGCCCGCTCCCGGGCCCGGCGCAGTCTGGAGGACGTGGGCCTGTGGCCGGAAGTCCGCGACAGGCTGGGCGATCCTGCCGGCTCCCTTTCCGGCGGCCAGCAGCAACGCCTCTGCCTGGCCCGCACCCTGGCCCTGGAACCGCAGATCCTCTTGCTGGACGAGCCCACGGCGTCCCTCGACCCGGCCAGTACCCGCCGCATCGAGGATCTTCTCCTGCAGCTTTCGGAGCGTTACGCCATCATCCTCGTCTCGCACGGGATCGCCCAGGCTCGCCGTCTGGCGTCCCGTCTGCTGCTGTTTGAGGATGGCCATGCCCGCGGCCCCTTCCCGCCGGAAAAACTGGCCCGCATCTTCCCCCATGAGGACGCGGCGGAACAGGCCTGAGACGAAAAGCTCGCAGCCGGCACCACGTCCGGCGGGCCGTTTTTCCTCTGGCAGGGCGTCAGGCATCATGCTATCCAGAAATGAGGAACCCCTGCCCGTGACGGGCAGATCGTCTAACCCCTTGCAAGGATCCGTCATGTCTGCTGCCATCCGCAATCCCATGCCGCTGTGGGGATTGTACTTTTTGCTGCTCGTGGCCATGTTCGCCACGCCCCTGTCCAACCTGAGTTTCCTGCTCTGGATCATCGCCCCCCTGCTGGCCCTGACGATCCGCAACAGCGCCCGTAAAGAAGGCCTTGAGGACGAGGCCCAGCACGCCTCCTGGATCATGGGCTCGGCCGGTCTCTTTCTTCTGCTGGTCTTCCTGCTCATCGGCGGCATGGCCACCGCCAGCTCGACCCTGATCGGAGCGGAGTCCCAGCAGCGCATCAACGAGATCAGCGCCGCCATGAGCCAGCAGCAGATGCCCTGGAAGGACGCCTTCGTCCAGCTGCTGGAAGTCCAGGGCGTCAAAGGCATGATCCTCATCTGCGCCGGCGGGCTCCTGCTGAGCGTGCTCTGGCCCCTGCAGCGTATCCTCCAGGGCATGGTGGCCCTGAAGATGCAGGTGGCCCCGCGCCGCATCTCCACGGGCGGCAAGCTGCTGACCCTGTTGCTGGCCGTGCTGCTGGCCGGGGTCTCCTGTCTCGCCGCCCTCGGCGCGACCCTGTAAACAGGCCCCAACAGACAAAGCGTCCGGGAACAGAAGGGGCTGCCTGCCGGTCTTGCGTAGTGCAGGCGGGCAGTTCCTGAGCCTCGGCATCCCAAGGGGGTATCGCATGATCCGTCCCCGCTTCCGTCATATCGGCAGTCCCCGCTGCCTGATCCTGTGCTGCCTGCTGCTCCTGCCCTGGCTGGGCGCCTGCGCCCCCCAGTACGGCGTGAGCGTAGATTCCCTGCGCGGCCCCCAGGCCGACAGCGCGGGCACCGTCTATGTGCCCCGCCCAGGCGTGGAAGGCATGGCCGAGGACGATCTGCTGTTCCGGGATGTGACCGCACAACTGGAACCTTGCTTCACGGCCCGGGGCTACACCCTGAAACTGGACGAACAGACGCAGGACAAGGGCGATAACCTGGTCTTCATCAGCTTCGGCATCAGCGAGCCCGACGTGCGCATCTATACCACGGTCAGCTATGTGCCCTACACCTGGGGCCGGGGGCATTTTCGCCATACCCGCTGGGTACGCGAGGAAGACACCCGGACCAAGGTCTTTTTCCATGCCGGGCTGCTGCTGGAAGGCTGCACACGGGCGCCGGACGGCGGCCGCGGCAAGAACCTCTGGCGGACAGAGATCCGCTGTACGGCACAGGATGATGATTTTCGCACCCTGCTGCAGGCCATGCTGCCCGTTTTACAGCAACATCTGGGCAAGGATACCAGCGGACGGCGCTATTTCGTCGTGACGCTGGACGAGGATGAACCACCTGTGGTGGAAGAAAAGGAAGTCACGGCCAACTGACATGGAGCCGATCCATCGCCATAAAAGAGCCCTGCCGGTCTCCGGCAGGGCTCTTCTTCCATCAGGGCCGCGTCATGTCTTCACCCGTCCAGCCGCCGCCAAGGGCCCTGACAAGAGCAACAGCATCCTTGGCCATGGCCGCCCGGTGCGAGGCGTATTCCGTTTCGGCGCTCAGGCTGGATGCCTGGGCCGTCAGCACGTCCAGATAGTCCCCCTTGCCCCCCGCGTACAGATCGCGGGAAAGCAGCAGGGCCTGCCTCTGGTGGTCCCTGGCCGCGCGCAAACCGTCCTCCCGGCGTGATTCCTTTTCATGGGCCGACCAGGAGGTCTCCACGTCATGCAGGGCCTCCAGGACCGTTTGACGGTATACGAGGGCGGCCTCTGCCGCGGCGGCCCGTGCCTGGTCCACGGCGGCCTTGGTGCGGCCGAACGAAAAGATGTTCCAGTTCACCATGGGCCCCGCGCCCAGGCTCTTCATGGCCTCGCTCCAGGAGACGAAGTCCGAGGAAGTGACGGCCCCGCTGCCCACAAGGGAAAAGCTGGGGAAGAACGAAGCCTCGGCTACCCCGATACGCGCCGTGGCCGCATGATGCTCGGCTTCGGACTTGCGGACGTCCGGCCTGCGGCGCAGCAGATCGGAAGGCACGGCCGAAGGCAGGCTGCGCAATTCCGGTATGGGCCCATAAGAAGACAGACGGGCATCGAACATGCCGGGATTGCGGCCGGCCAGGGCCTCCAGTCCGCGGATGGCCGACACGACCTCCGCTTCCGCCGACGGCACGGAGGCCTGTGTGGTCTCCATCTGGGCCCGGGCGGCGTGCAGGTCGAGCATGGCCACCGTACCGGCATCGGCACGGGCCTGTATGATGCGTACCGTATCCCGCTGCACCGCCACATTCTCCAGCGCGATGCGGAGTTTTTCCTGTGCCAGCCGCAGGTCCACGTAGCCTGTGGCCACTTCCACGGCCAGAGAGGCGCGTGCATCGGCAAGGCTTATGCCCGCGGCCTCCAGATCGGCACCGGCGGCTTCCAGACTGCGCCGCAGCCCGCCGAACACGTCCACGGCCAGCGCCAGCTGCACGGAAGCGTCCAACTTGGTGGCTGTCCCGTCGGGCGCGTAGTTCCGGGAACGGGTCAGCTCGCCCGCCCCCGTGGCATCCGGCAGGAATTCCGCACGGGCCTCCATGCGTGCCGCCCGCGACTGGGCCACCCGCTGCACGGCCTGCCGGACGGAAAGGCTGCCTTCCTGCGCTTCGAGCACCAGAGCCGTCAGCAACGGATCATGGAAGTCCTCCCACCAGGAAGGACGCAGGGGCGCTCCCGTACCGGCAAGCGTGCCGGGCAGAAAGTTTTCCGGCACGTCCACGTCAGCCCGCTTGAAATCAGGCCCCAGGGTACAGCCACCCAGGCCGGACAGACCCACGGCCAGCAGCAGACACAGGGCCGCGCGACCACCGCGGAACTTTCGTGTGGCCTTTTCGCGCAGGCGCTGGAAAACGGCGTACAGGGCCGGCGTGAACACGATGCCCACGCATGTGGCCGCCAGCATGCCCGAAAAGGTGGTGATGCCGATGGCCTGACGGCTGGCGGCACCCGCACCGTCCGCGAACACCAGAGGCAAAACGCCGAAGAGGAAGCTCCAGGCCGTCATCATCACGGCGCGGAAACGCAGGTTGGCTCCCGAAAGGGCCGCTTCCTCGATGCCTTTGCCGCCCTCGCGCTCCTGTTTGGAAAACTCCACCATCAGGATGGCGTTCTTGGCCGCAAGGCCGATGAGCATGACCAGGCCCAGCTGGGCATAGATGCTCATGGATTCTCCGCAGACGGTCAGCCCCAGCAGGGCCCCCAGTACGGCAAAGCTGACGGTCAGCATCACCGGTACGGGGATCGTCCAGCTCTCGTACTGCGCCACCAGGAAAAGATAGGCGAACAGCAAGGCCAATCCCATAAGGAAGACTATCTGCCCGGTGTTCTGCTTTTCCTGATAGCTGAGGCCCGTCCATTCGATATGGTATCCTTCAGGCAGCTCGATGCCCTCGATGGCCGCGTACAGATCGCCGGAGCTGACACCGGGCGCGCTCTGGGCGTTGATCTCCGCCGCGATCATCTTGTTGAAGCGCGTGATCTGGCGCGGCCCCACTTCATACTGGAGCGTGCCCAGGGCGCTCAGGGGCACCATGTCGCCGCTGCTGTTGGGGATGAGCAATTCTTCCACATGATGCAGCGACGAGCGGGCGTCGGCCCCGGCCTGGAGCTTGACCTCGAAATTGTTGCCGCTCAGGGTGAAATCATTGATATAATAGGACGCCAGCACATCCTGGAGCGTGGAGAACACGGTCCCGGCCTGCACGCCCAGCAGTTCGGCCTTCTCACGGTCCAGACGCAGACGGAGCTGCGGCGTGGCCGCATCATAGGCCGTCATGGCGAACATGGTCTCGGGCCGCGCCGACAGATCACGGACAAAGGCATCCGTGACGGTGGCCAGCGCGGAGGCTTCGATGTCTCCGATGCCGCAGATGTCGAACGAGGCCCCGCCCGTGGCGCCCAGGCCCATGATGGCCGGCGGGGTGAAGGCCACGATGCTGGCGGCGGCGATATCGTGCGTCCGGCCCTGGATCTGTCCCATGATGGCCGAAAGACGGGTCGGCGGCGCGGTGCGCTCCTCCCAGGGATCCAGCTCCACGATGCACATGGCCGCATTCTCCCCGCTGCCGCTGAGCATGCTCATACCCGAGACCTGCATGATGGAATGGATGCCGGGGATGGCCGACAGACGCTCGCGCACCGTGGCCAGCACCGCATCGGTACGCGCCTGGACGGCATCGCCGGGCAATTCCACATTGCAGAAGATGACGCCCTTGTCTTCCATGGGCAGAAACGACGGCGGGATATGCCCGTACAGGAGCCATACGCCGAGGAAGGTCCCGCCCAGTATGCCCAGCGTCAGCCCGCCGCGCCGGACAAGACGCCCCGTCATGCCCAGATAACGGCCGCGCAGGGCGTCCAAGAACCTGTTGACGGGCAGGAAGATGGGCGCGCACTGCCCGCCCGACCGACGCAAGACCAGGGCACACAGGGCCGGGCTGAGCGTCAGCGCCACCACGGTGGAAAGACAGAGAGCCACACACATGCTCACCGCGAACTGGCGGTAGATGGCCCCCACCATGCCGCCGTAAAAAGCCAGGGGCGCATAGCAGGCCACCGTGACCAGGGTCGTAGCGATGACGGCCCCAGTGATCTGCCGCATGCTTTTTATGGCCGCCTCCCGGGCGGACAGGCCTTCGCGCTCCATGATGCCCTGCGTGTTCTCCACCACCACGATGGCATCGTCCACCAGGGAACCGATGACGAGGATCAGGCCGAACATGGTCAGGGTATTGATGCTGTATCCCAGAGCGTACATGACGCTGAAGGTCCCCACCAGTGATACGGGGATGGCCACCGCCGGGATGAGCGTGGCCCGCCAGTCCTGGATGAAGAGCCACGTCACCAGGACGACCAGGATCAGGGCCACCACCAGGGTGGACACCATCTCCCGCATGGACGCGACGATGAACTTGGTCGGGTCATAGGCGATGGAATAGCTCACACCGGGCGGGAAGCGCTGCTCCCAGGTGGCCAGCTCGGCCTTGATGCGGTTCATGGTCGCCAGAGCATTGGCATCGGGGCTCCTGTACAGGGACAGGCCCACGCTTTCCTTGCCGTTGAAGGTGGAACTGCCGGCATAGCTGCTGGAGCCCAGCTCCACGGTGGCCACGTCCCGCAAACGCACGATCCGGCCGCTGTCGGCATCAGAACGAACGACGATCTCGCCGAATTCCTCCGCCGTCTTGAGGCGCCCCTGCACATTGAGCTTGTAGGAAACGTAGCGGTTGCTGCCTTCGGCCCCCAGCGTGCCCGCGGCCGCCTGCACGTTCTGCGCCTCCACGGCGCTCCTGATCTCGCTGGACGAGATGCCGAGCCCGGACATGCGCAAGGGATCCATCCAGATGCGCATGGCGTATTCCTGCTGCGACATCATGTCCGAGGAGGAGACCCCCTCCAGACGGGCCAGGGCATCCTTGACGTTGTTGTTCACGTAATTGACCAGCTCGTTCAGGCTCAGGGAGGTACCGTCGGTCTGGAAGGCCAGCATGGCCAGGATGTCGTTGCCGCGCTTCTCCACCGTGATGCCGACCTTGGTCACTTCACTGGGCAGCTGGGCTTCCGCCCGTTTGACGGCATTCTGCAGATTGACGAGGGCGATGTCCGAATCCGTGCCGGACCGGAAGGTCACGGAACAGGAATAGGAGCCGGAGTTGCTGCTGGTGGAAGAAAAATACAGCAGATCCTCCACGCCGTTGATCTCGTTCTCCAGCGGCATGGCCACGGTCTGGGCCACCACGTCGGCACTGGCCCCGGAATAGGTCGCCGAAACGAAGAGCGTGGGGGGCGCGATCTCGGGATATTCCGCCACCGGCAGGTTGGCCAGGGAAATGCCGCCGGCCAGCAGCAGGATCAGGCTCACCACAGCGGCAAGGCGGGGACGTTCGATGAAAATGCGCGAGAACATGCTAGTCCTGCACTCCGGCATCCGCCCCCTTGCGGGCGTAGTCCACCTTCATCCCGTCAACGACCTTATGCGTGCCGTCCGTGACGACCCGCTCATGGACGTTCAACCCCGAGCGGACCGCCTGAGATTCGCCCACCAGATTCCCCAGCGTCACACGGCGCAGGCTTACCCGGTCGTCCTCCTGCACCACATAGACAAACGCTCCCTGCACGTCATGCTGCACGGCCGACGGGGGCACCGCAGGCACGACACTGTCCGTCTGCCGGTACAGGGTCACCACGACGGTGCTCTCGGGCACAAGACGGCTCTGGGGGTTGGCCAGTTCGGCATAGACCAGGACCGTGTCCGTCCTGCCCTCCGCCGTGTTGTCCACGATGGTCACCCGGCCTTCGGTCCCGTATTCCGTGCCGTCGGCAAGGCGTACCCGCACTCGCCCCAGCGAGCGCAGCTCTTCCTCAAAGCCGAAAACAGCCTGCATGTCGCGCACGCTCAGACCAAAGCGTACCCGCACAGGATCCGTCCTGACCAGCGTCACCAGCGTGCCGGACGACGTGGTCACATAATTCCCGGCCGTGAATGCCGTGACCCCGATGCGCCCGGCCATGGGCGCCACTATCCGGGTATTGCGCAAGTCGTCCTGGGCCGTCACAAGATCGGCTTCCGCAGCCAGCAGCTCACCATAGGCCACCTGCTCCGTCCGCTCGGCGCTTTCCAGCACATCACGACTGACGGCCTGTTTTTTGAACAGGCTGCGATTGCGGGCCAGATCCGCCCGGGCATAGGCGTGTTCCGCCTTGTACTGCACGACCTTGCCCCGGGCATTCTTTACCGCGGCCTCATAGCGTACCGGATCGATGCGGTAGAGCATCTGGCCAGCCTGGACCGTGTCGCCGTCGCGAAAGCCCACCTCCAGGATCTCGCCCGCCACCCGGGGCACCAGCGATACCGTGGCAGGCGAGACCACCCGGCCGGTATAGCGGCGGCTCTGGGTGTCCTGCACGGCAAAGACTTCCCCCACCTCCACCACAGGCGCCGGCGGCGGCATGCCCGGTCCCGGCATGGCCGCCCGGACAAGCGGAACAGCACACAGGAGCAACAGCAGGGACAACAGGACGGATCTTTTCATTTGCCCGCTCCCTGCGCCTGTTCTGCCCGCAATTTTTTGCCTTCCTCCAGGGCGATGGCAAGGACCCGCTCGAAGGTGGCCCTGTCTTCCGCCGACACCTCCCGCAGCAGATGATCCAGGATGCCGTTGATCTTGTCGTGATGGTAGCGATAGCGCTCCATGCCTTTATCCGTTATGCGGATGGAGACAGCCCGCCGGTCTTTTTCCGAAGGCTCCCGTACCACCAGCCCTTCCAGGACCAGGCCTTGCACCGTCTGGGAGATGCAGCCCGGCGAAAGGTACAGCAACTGGGCCAGTTCCTTGACCATGAGCCCCTTGGGGGCACAGGCCACCAGAGCTTCGATGATCCGCCCCGGGGCCGTAGGCAGCGTCCCTTCAGGCATGTCCGGCCCCTGGGTAGGGTGCTTGCCCAACGATAACAGGATCTCCGAAAGATCCGGGATCTGCGTCCATTCCATTTTAACCTCGCAATTATTTATTTAAAAAATAGTTTAGCTACTAAACTATTTCTCTATGCTCCCCTCTTTCTCCTGTCAACCGCTTCATCCCATCCTCTTCCGGCCCAAACGCCAGCAGGGAGGCCTGCCGCCACTGCGGCAACGCCTCCCTGCTGCATGGAAATCCCCTGCGGACCGGCCGAAGACCGTACGGATCAATCCTGCGGGCTCCCTGCCAGATCCTTGATCCAGCGGATGGTCTGACGGCTCATTTTTCGATGCATGTCCTCATCATTGCTCACATGCAGGGCCCGGGCCAGGCAACCGGCCACACAAACAGGCTCCAGTCCGGCCTTGCGCCGGTCATGGCACAGATCGCACTTGAGGGCCTTGCCGGTAACGGCATCCAGATGGGGCACATGATAGGGGCAGGCCGTCACGCAGGCACCGCACCCCGTGCAACGGTCGGCATCGATATGGACGATGTTCTCCTCGTCCAGCCACATGGCGTCATGCTCACAGGCACGAAGACAGGCGGGCCGTGCACAATGTACGCAGGTCACGAAGCCCAGGGGCAGGCTGACCTTGCCCTCGGACAGAGCGGGCGTGCCCCCCAGCTGACGGCATAGGGGCACGGAAAGCCCATGCCATTGACGGCAGTGGATCTCGCAGGCCTTGCAATTGACACAGCGATTTTCGTCAAAAACGATGCAGGTGGAACGGCTCATCACTTTTCCTCCCGGGCATGCTCATTGTGGACAGGGCGCAAGGTCACAAAATGTTCCTGCAGGGCAAGGCCATGGACCATGGTATCTTCCTTGTCCAGCCCGCCACGCATGAATTCCTGGTCCGCCAGTCCCTTGCCGCGGGCCCGGCTTTCCACCGGCAAACGATGCCCGAAACCATGCAGCATGAACACGGCATCGGGATGCATGCCCGGGACGACACGCACCCGGATCTCGCCTCCTTTGCCGTCAACACCTTCCATACGGACGGTATCCCCATCCTCCACGCCCAGTTCCCGGGCCCGTTCAGGGGCGATCCAGGCGCGGTTCTCCGGCAAACTGTCGTGCAGCAAAGGATTGTTCTGGGTGTGCGAATGGGTGTGGCGCGCATTGCGGCCCACGATCAGACGAAACTGTCCCTTCCCCGGCCGGGGCACGTCCTGCCAGGGGGTGAGCGAAGGCAGTCCGGCATCCTGCCAGGGGCCGAAAAGGACCTCTATCTTACCGGAAGACGTCGCGAAACGGGGTCCAAGATCGATGGGAGCGTCGGAGAGGGAGACGGAACCATGGCGGAAATCCTCCACGGCGACACCCGTGCCTTCCAGCTGGAAACGCCAGACATCTTCCAGCGTCTCGCATGCCAGGTCCTCCAGTCCCAGCCGACGGGCCAGCTGCCCCAGGATCCACCAGTCCGGGCGGGTATCGAAACGGACATCAGCAGCCGGGCTGCGCATGATGAAGGCAGGCTTGCTGCCGTTCTTGACCTGGAGCAGGGATCCCCGCTCCACGAAGGACGGCATGGGCAGCACCACATCGCTGAACCAGGCCGTATCCGACCAGGAAAACGTCAGCGAGACCATCAGATCCAGACCGGCCAGCTGGGCCTTTTGCCGTTCAGGATCCGGCATGGCGGACAGAGGGTCGTGCTTGAGAGTAAAGTACGCCTTGACGGGATACGGATCCCCGCTTTCCACGGCCCGGAAAGCCTTGTGCAGCAGGCTGGCACCGGGGGCAAAAGCCGGTTCCGACCAACCGACGCCGTCCACCCGCTTTTCTTTGGGGGCAGCATACAGCGAGGAGAAGGAACGCAGCCCCTTGCGCCCCGCATCCTTGGGCCCCGCCGCCAGCAACAAGCCCCCCTTGCTGCCGAAAGCCCCCAGCAACGCATCGATGAGATAGGCCGTACGGCAGACCATGAAGGACTGGGGATAGCGCGTGCTCATCCAGCCGCCATGCCAGATGACCTGCGGCGCCGCTGCCGCCAGGGAACGCGCCAGCTCCACCATGACATCTGCCGGGATGTCGCACTCTTTTTCGGCCCATTGCGGCGAATAGGGACGCACGAAGTCCGCCAGAGCTTCAAAATCCTGGACATAACGCTCCACGTAGGCGGCATCGTAGAGCTTTTCTTCGATCAGGACATGGAGCACGGCCAGGTTGAGGGCCAGGTCCGTGCCGGGACGGATGCAGACATTCTGCTGTGCCTTGAGGCCCGTCACCGTGGGGCGAACGTCCACACAGGTCAGACGGCAGCCCTTGTCCAGCGCATCCATCACCTGATTGAGCTCCCCTACCTTGAGGGATTCCAGCAGGTTACGCCCCTGTACGACGATATGGCGGCAATTCTTGAAATCATAGATCCATTTGCCGCGCCCGTGACCGGTCAGGGAATAGGAGGCCTGATTGACGTTATGGGCACAGGCATCATCATGGGTGCAGTAGTTGGGCGAGCCCAGGCCGCGCATCAGGGCCTTGCTCATGTCGGAGAACGGCCCGGGCCGCTCGGACCAGAGCACACTACGCGGCCCGTAGGTGGCCATGATCGTTTTCAACCGTTCCGCCACATAATCCAGGGCCTCGTCCCAGCTCACGGAACGCCACTGCCCTGCTCCGCGCTCTCCGGCACGGATCAGCGGCCCCTGCGGGCGTTCGTCATCAGCATAGAGGGCCAAGGACGCGGCCCCCCGGGGACACAGGGCCGCGCCGGAAGCGCTGTGGCTGTTGCCGCATATCCAGCGCGGCACGCCATTTTCACAATGGATCTCCACAGGACAGCGTGTATTGCACATACCGCACAGGGAGTAGACGATGGATGACGCCATATATGGACTCCTGCCCGCAAAGCGGGCGTGTATTAATCGAGGATCGTCCCCTGACCTTCCTGCACGACGGGACACAGCACGCGTCCCAGCAGCAGGCGCAAGGGGATGTAGGCCAGCACGAACCAGAAGACGAAGCCCGGTTCGGGACCCAGCAGGGGCAAAGAAAAAGGAAGAGAGGGGCTGACCGTACCGAAACGGGTCTGCATCCAGGCCAGAGCCAGGGGGACCGGCCACAGCGACGCGACCCACAAGGCCCCATTGAGGGAAAAATAATAGCCAAAGGCTTCATGCCCCTGGCGATTGACAGCCTTGTAAGCCTCCTTGCCGCTCTCGCGCAACGCGCGCTCACTCAGCTTGTGATAATGCTGCATCTCGGCGCGCAACTCCTTGAGCCGGGCAGCGCATGCATGCGCTGCCCGAGCCGCAAGGTCAGCAGGCCCAGCACCACGGTCTGGACCGCCAGCACGCATGTTCCCACCATGTAGCCCCATTCCGGCAGATCCGGGAGCCAGCGGTATGGAGCGATGCACCAGGGATCCATCCATAACAAAAAACTTTCCATACCCATCAAAAAACAGGGCAGGGAAAGCCCCTGCCCTCCGGTAGTTAGCCGAAAATACGGTAATTAAAGAAGCCGCGCAAGACGTAATCCGTGCCCACATACAAGGCAAGGACGATGAAAAGGCGCTTCAGCCAGATGTCGGAGAAAAAACGGGAGGTATAGGGGCCGATAAGCGACCCCACAGCGATGCCCACCAGCTCCAGTCCCACCAGAGACCAGTCCACGGTCACGCCGTGCAGCAGCAGGGTCGTGATGCCGGTGATCATGCTCACCAGCACGGCCAGAGCTGACGTCCCGGCGGCCAGATACATGGGCAGTTGGGTGATGCTGGTCAGGAAAGGGACCAGCAGGAAACCACCGCCCACGCCCAGGAAGGCGGCAATGGAAGAAATGACGATGCCGCCCACGAACGGCAGTATGGGATTGAAGGAGAATTCCACGCCACAGAAGGTGAAAACGCAGCGCCCCAGGCTGAAGCTGCGCAGGCGGACACCGGTCTCCACGGCCTCACCGGAGTTCTTGTTTTTGATTGACGCTTCAAAAGCTTTGGCCGCTTCCTTGGCCTTGGCTTTGGAACGCTGGCCGGCCGGAGAGGTCTCCCACATCAGATAGCAGCCCAGCAGCAGGACAAAGAGACCAAAATAACCCTGATAAGAGGAAAAATTCAGTTTTCCGGCCGTCAGCTTGACGGCCATGAAGGCGCCCACGATGGACCCCAGGCCCAGAGCGATCCCCAGCGGCAGCACGATACGCTTCAGACGATAATAGCTGAAGGTGCTCAGGGCTGCGGAAAGCCCGGCCAGCATCTGGTTGGAAGCCCGGACGGAGTCGGTGATGGACTTGTTGAGGGGCGTCTGCCCAAAGGATTTGGCGTAGGCTCCCAGTCCGTGCACGCTCATGTGCCCCACACCAGCCATGACGCCACCAAAAGCCCCTACCGTGGAGAAGATCCAGCCTACCCAGAGGGCCCAGCCGAAGGCCAGCAACATATTGGTCTGCGGCCCACCGGGAATACCAAGATAACCGGGGGCCGCCTGCATGTCGATGGATTGCGGCGCCGTTTCAAGCTGCTTGGCAATGGCATCCGCGAGCGGGCTCGTTTCCGCCGCCAGCGCAAGGCCGGCATAAAGAGCGATGCCGGCTATACTCAGGGGGATCGCCAGAATACTTTTTTTCATGGAGCCTCCTTATTAATTTAATAGTTACTATTTTCAATATACATAAAGAACACTTTTCGCAAGCTCGCCTTTTCATGAAAGGCATACGGTGAAAGTATTCCTGCGCGCGCCCAACTCCCCCGACGACAGGCCCGGCTCACCTCTAACTAGAGGGCTCATGCTTTGCCTGTTGTGGCGAACACTTCTTCTCATGGAGACAGACAGTCAGAAAGCAAACGAGCACTCATAGCGCACAGTCTGAGCTTTCCCCCTCTGTCGCAACGTCAGCCCTTTGAGAGCAGTGGATTACGGATGATAACAACACCGCTTTACGCCAGAGGACATCTCCCCAAACGACTGCTGGCATTGCCCGGGATTCCAGATCAGCCACGACTCCGTCCGTACCTTCTGCGGCTAAACTGCCGCAACGAAGCCACGAGGCTTGTATCTCCGATTATATGGTCTTTCCCAAGGTCACAGCCAGCCCGGCCGCGCCGTGGACTTTTCCATCCTTGCGCAGACTCACCGGCAAAAGTTTTTGGAAGGGAGGGGTACGGGGAGGGAGAACCTTTTTCCAAAAAGGTTTCCCTCCCCGCAAGCTTTTCCACCAAAACAAAAAAATCCCCGGCGGATACCGGGGACGATCAAAAGCGGGGCATCTCGGCGCTCCACAGGGGAAAGACCATAAAAAAAGACCCCCTCGCGCTGAGAGCTGCAAGGGGGTCTCGAACAATCTTTGGC
>OLFZ01000225.1_pt1 | contig 65773 bp, 64 predicted proteins | sample 1604861 | NCBI WGS metagenome assembly OLFZ01 (sample SAMEA3888895, study PRJEB22519) | human gut metagenome | biome: human gut; feature: human-associated habitat; material: faeces | place: Denmark | collected 2011 | reverse complement strand
ATCAGAAGAACTTACTGCGTTTTTTGAAAATCAAAAAGTATGCCGGACATACTCTATACCAAGCACACCACCATGTTTGATCTTTCTCGTGTAGTGCCAACAGGAAATGAAAACAGACCGGTGAATATGGCGGTACGCTACTTGGTGCGTGCCCGGCCATGAGCTACCCGGAACTGTTTGCGCTCATGGGCGGGCAGGTGCCCGATCTACGCGGCCTCTTTCTCCGGGGATATGGCGCACAAAGCCATGCTCAAAATAATGGTACTATCATAGGCATCACCGAGACTTTACACCGCTCCGGGATATTAGGAGAAGTCCAAGGAGACAGCTCACGGCCAATTAGCGGAGGGCTATCTAATGTTCAAGGGGCAGCGAAGCCCGCAGGTGTAGCAGCTTCAGGCGCATTTGAACGGAGTACCCCTTCAGATAAGGCCGCAGGGTCGTATGGAGGTAGTTATTTTACCAACCTGCCTTTCTCATCTAGCCGTGTCGTACCAACCGCAGAAGAAAACAGGCCGGTGAATATGGCGGTACGCTACTTGGTACGTGCCCGGCCATGAGAAGACTTGCCAAAGGGGGGAGACGGTTTTATATAAAAAGGGAACCCCGGCTCCTGCTGGCAGGCAGAAACCGGGGCTGGCACAGCGCGGTTCGCGCCCCCGTGCACGGCTACCAAACGCGATTCACATTTTACGACCCCGACCCACCGCTAATGGGCCGGGGTCAACTGCTATCTAGCGGCGGACGCCAACAGCAGGACAAGGGCCATTGCGACGAATAGAGCGAAAACGATCTTCCGCATGGCAAGCCCTCCTTTTCCGTTTGCGCCGTGCCGACGCTTAGGCCAGAGGGTAGCCGTGCAAAGCGGGTATATCTTATCCTCCTATCTTGCTCAAGGATTCTCCGTCTAAAATGAGGGGATGAGCTACCCGGAACTGTTCGCGCTTATGGGCGGGCAGGTGCCCGATCTGCGCGGCCTGTTTCTCCGGGGGCACGGCGGAAATTCCGCAGGGCTGGGAGAACAGCAAGGGGATGCCATCCGCAATATCACCGGTCAATTTGGCGAGGTAGCAGAGGGGTGGAATCCTACCCCGGCATCAGGCGCGACTTACTATAATGGACGACAAGGCAATGTTTTTGGTGAAAATGGGTCACCGAATATGTTTCGAGTCAGATTTGATGCCAGTCGTGTTGTCCCTACGGCAGAAGAAAATAGGCCGGTGAACATGGCGGTACGCTACCTGGTACGTGCCCGGCCATGAGCTACCCGGAACTGTTTGCGCTGGTAGGCGGGCAGACGCCTGATTTAAGAGGGCTTTTTTTGCGTGGTCACGGCTCCCATACGTCAACGCATTATGGCACCGTGACGCACAAGAGTGCGGAACTTGGCCAGGTTCAGGGTGATGCGATCCGGGAGATATGGGGGAGCTTTCCTGAACTGATCGCACCTGGTTGGGGAACAAGCACCCAAGGGGCCATGTACTATGGCAGCCCTTGGGCTTCTGGTGTGCATCGTTCTGAAGGATCGGACTGGAGTAAACGGGGAGCCAATTTCTACGCTTCGCGTGTTACTCCGGTCGATGGTGAAATTCGTCCAGTGAATCAGGCTGTACGCTACCTGATACGGGCGCGTTAAGGGATAGCCCTGATGAGATAGCGGACGGCCTGGTTATCGGGGCGCACCTCATTGGCCACGGGAACTCCACCGGCAGAAAGATCAAGGCCATAATTGGTGCTGTTCCAATTGTTGTCCCATGTTCCCCGGATAACTGTAACCTTGTGCCTTCCTACAGGTTTAAAAATACCGCTCCCGCTTAAATAACCGCCAAACCCGACACTAATACTGCCTGACGCGGAAATATCACGCATGGCGTGTCCCTGCCGTTCTCCCAGCCCTGCAGAGTTCCCACCATGCCCTCGGAGAAACAGGCCGCGCAGATCGGGCACCTGCCCGCCCATGAGCGCAAACAGTTCCGGGTAATCTGCTATCTAATAAAGGCCCTCTGGATTTCAGAGGGCCTTTCTCGTAATTGACTGTTTTAGTTAGTCTAAGGCTGACAGTACCAGCTTCCTAGATTTTGGATCAAGTTGATCTATATATTCGTTCAGGTCGCGAAGCGAGAGAGAGTATAGAGAAAAATAAGTTGAGATTATTCCAGCGAGCTGCGCAGATATGACTTCGCAAAACATATTTCCTTTTTGATGTACCTTATACATTCCAGCAGGAGGGGTCATATAAAAGCCTCCATTGCTGAGCTCATGATAGTCCCACATTCCTCCATCATAATCTTCAGACAAAAATTTCATCCACGAAAAGACGTTGTGTTCAACCATAGGAGCGACTTCGCCAAAATGATTGATGATGGAAGTCATCCTCGCTTCATGTGCCACAATAGAATCTTTAATTTGCATGTCGCTTCTCCTTACTTTGGAGTTTGTCCAAAACCCGCGTTTTGGGCATGGTGTTCACAAAATGACACCATGACAAAACGCGGCATGGGCAAAGCCCATCTTCAGGTGCATTAAAGTAGGGGGGAGTATCCATGACAGGCGTTAGTGAAGGGAGAAGCTGACGCGGAAGCGAGGTAGCCAAGGGCTGCCGTAGCTGCACAAGGAAGCAATCCTGGAACGACACGCCTGGCGGGGATACTGCGCGAATGCGCACCCCTCTACCTCAAACAAATTTTTCTATCAGGAGTTACAATGGAAATCCGCTTTCAACCATATCGTAAATCCGGGACTTGGGTTGTTTATTGGAAAAGCCCCTGGACAGGGGCGCATCACCATCGTGGGTTTTATACCCAAGAAGAAGCGGAAAATTTTGTAAAGGGGCTTTCCGATATTTATAATAAAGAAAAAGAAATTATACGCCGAAGAAAACGATATACCAATACGAAGATATTACTATCAGACTTAGTTGAACGATACTTTTCTGTCGCTGTAACTAATATGACAACCTTAACACAAAATAGATACCATATTACACATATTGTTAAAATGTTTGGCAACAGGCAGGCCATAAAGATAACAATGGATGATATATTATACTTTATAGAAGTGCAGAGACTTAGGGGGCTTCGACAAACGACAATAAATATACGAGTATCAATTCTGAGAACAATTCTGAATTGGGGAGTACGAGTTGGTTTATTACCTCATAATCCTCTTTCAAGTTTTCGACTTCCTCAAGCTAGGCCACAGAGAATTGTTCCGCCAACCCCTGATGAATTACAGCGTATATATGCTGTGTCTCCAGATCATATTCAGCGAATAATTTTATTAGGTACATATCTTGGGCCTAGGATTGGGCCTTCTGAACTATTCAAATTGCGTTGGTCTGATGTAGATTTAAAAAATGGAATAATCCATATGCCAAATGCGGCAAAAGGTTCAACAGATTCCGCTAGAGTTATTCCTATTCGATCTGGTTTAATTCCAATTTTAAGTAAATTATTTAATTCCGATAGGATATTAAATATATCATTTGTCATCCACTGGAAAGGCAATTCGGTTCGATCTATTCACAGAGCATGGACGAGTGCGCTTAAACGTGCGGGGATTGAGAGAAGGATAACTCCATATTGTTTACGCCATGCTTATGCCACCTACTCAGTACAGGGCGGTGCAAAGCTCAAACCCTTGGCAAAGTTGATGGGGCACAAAAACGAGAGGATGATCTTGCAGACATACCAGCATGTGCTTGAAAAAGATGAACGGGATACGATTGAGGCAATGCCGGATGTTCTGCGCTTATTCCCCAAAAGGCGTAAGCCTCAAACACGAAAATCAGCACAAATCCCCCCTTATCTATTTCATAATATAGTAAAATTATTAACTTTTTTTACATACATTGAATAATAAAAAAATTAAAATAGATTTATTTTTTTATGTAAAAAAATATTCACTTTTTATTTTATTATACTAAAAAAGAGACATGTAAAAATGTGGGAGGTAAACCTATGCATGTATGCACCATTGCAAATCAAAAAGGTGGCGTTGGGAAGACTACGACCACTCAGAACTTGGGCATGGCTTTGGGAAAGAAAAAAAAGGTGCTCCTCATTGATTTGGACGCCCAAGGGAATTTGACTGATGCCTGCGGCCTTTCTTCTCCTGAGTATTCTGCTTATGAAGTGCTAAGTGGAGATCGTGCCCTTGCCGATTCAGTTTTTCGTCTCAGCAGTCATATCGACCTGTTGCCTGCGACTCGGAATTTAGCTGTTGCCGAACTGGCTTTTGCATCGCGCATGGGTAGGGAAAACCTGATGAAAAAAGCCCTCCAAAACAGTACCTACGATTTCGTTCTTATTGATTGTCCGCCGTCTCTGGGACTCCTGACCGTCAATGCTTTAACTGCCTCTGACAGTCTTCTCATTCCTGTCCAAGCAGAATATTATGCACTGGCTGGCCTAGATTTAATTTTGGAAACAATGAACAGTGTCGTGGAAAATCTGAACCCCAAGCTACATTTACTTGGAATCCTTTTGACATTTTTTGATAAAAGAAAATCCTTGAATCGTGATGTGCTTATAGGATTGCAAGAACGATGGGGAAAACTTCTATTTTCAACATTGATACGTGATAACGTTTCGCTGGCAGAAGCCCCTAGCGATGGCCACAATATTTTTGAATATCGTCCCAAAAGCTATGGGTCACAGGATTACAGCGCGCTTGCCAAAGAGTTCCTGGCTAGAGTAAAAAAACAATAAATATTTTTTTCCATAAAAAAGGAGGAACCAAATGGGGCTTGGTAATCGTGGCAAACAGCGCATACAAGGGACTGAAACTCCTACAGTCAAGGAGCTGTTTACGCCGACAGAAAGAGCAGAAGACAGCGATCAGGCATCAAAAATCGGACGCCCCAAGGGTCTTCCTACCAAGGCAAAAACTTTCACGCTTCCCCTAGAACTTAACCAGCGACTCAGGCGTTTTGCTTTTGAACATGAGTGCAAAGAAGTGGACGTCGTGCGCGCTGCATTGGAAAGCTATCTCAATGAACACGAAAAGTGATAATAGTTATACGCAGTGTGCCGTTATCGGTTGTAACGTATCCTATCAGAAAGAAATTACGCCTGAAATTCTTAAAAATATAATCCTAGGCAAACAGGAGATGGGGCATTGGCTTGGCCACATTGATACTTTTTTTAACGAATTGCCCCATGAAATCATTATCGGGTTCATCAAGGAAAACGGAATTTCTTACAAAGAGTTGAAGAAAAAGTATGATATGCTTCCCAAGGTAATGAAAGGAAGAAATTTTGAGAGACTCATATATGTATCTTGTTAGCTGATTTCTGACATTTGATACCTTTACTTTAAGGATATGAATATTATGAAGAATCTATGGAAAAAATTAATTTTTTTGCTTTCTATTCCTGCGGCTGTTATCTCATTGCAAGACATTCTTTATAAATTTCCAAGTGAAATTACTGCATATGCTTGCACTTTTTTTATTATTTTAGGCTTTTTAGCTTTTGTTTGTAGCATAATAGAAAATATTAACAATTTTCTGAAAAAAACTTTCTCTCAGAGATGGCTATCGTATGTTATTATTTTTTTAATAATATCATATCTAGCATGCTATCTAGCTGGTATAAAGAATGAAAAATATAGAAATGTTTACGAAACGCTAACAAAAAATCTAGATATGATTCGCACAATTACCGATGAGACATCCATATCTATGAAAAATATTGTATCCAATGAGATTGCAACACTAAAAAAAGATCTCGACATACTACTTTATAATGAAAGTCCCTATAAAATATTATCAAAGATGGGGTACGGAATAAATACGTATTTTTTTAATACAGCGATACAGCAAGGGGATATAAAGGCAATTTCTTTATTTATCAAAATCGGAAAAAATGGAATTCTGTAGAATATAAAAGTAAGATGCGTCCTTGGCTTTATGCAATTAATGATGGGATAATAAATCAGAAAAAAGTTTTGTTATTGTTGATGTCAACCGGATTAAACCTCAACTCTAAGTATAAAATTGAGACAATAACATTATCCAGTGACAACTTTGATATAATGTATTTTGGCAATAAATATGGAGATATCTTTATACATCGCATGGCAAATGTAGAAGAGTCAGTAGAGCATCTTTTATGTTTTAATGGGAAATTTACCCCCTGGCAAGTTGCTTTATTGACAAATCAGGTAGGAACATTAAAAAATATGATTTATTTAGGTGTCAACAAAAATGAAGTTCTTGAATATGCTACCCAATTATTGCATAGCATTTCCGACAAAGCGACAATAGTACAAGAAAATGCAAGGATACAATCTTCTTCAGTTTTATGGGAATACTTTTTAATACCTAATTGGCGTAATGCAAAAATCAATAACCTTGAAAAGATAATAAATGAATTAGGAGAGTTGTAATGCTTTCTCAAGAATATTCGACAGTGAAGAATACATTTTTGACAACAATAAGTGTGATAAAAGATGTTATCTATGTTCTCGGGATTCCAGCTATATTTGTACCTGCATGTGACATATTATCTATATTTTCAAATAAGTTAATAATCTATGCTCTTCTTGGATTTGTCATGCTATTTCTATTGTCTATTTTTATTAAAATTAGGTACAATCCATTTTGGCTGAAGGAAGAAATAATTATTGGCATATGCATTTCTGCTATATTTATTGTTATGTTGTCAGGCTATAAAAACATAATGTCATCCAAATCATTATTAGCAGATGAGTTTGATATGATTAAAAATATTCAGTTAAGGATTGCAGATAGCTCGGAACATATAAATGATGTAAAAAAAATGGACAATGCGTATTTAAAAAACAATTTTACACGTGTTCGTGATCAACTCTTTCAATTAAGCGAATCAGAAAGGAAACAGTTCCCGGCTATCGTCCCATCAAGAGATGCATCAGATTATAATGCCTGTATTGCTGAAGGAGATATTATTAAACTATCATTATATTTAGAAAATGGCATGCCTAAAGATAAAAAACCTCCCCATGAGGCCGCAGAGCCAATATTTTTAGCTTTGGATGACAATATACCAAATCAAGAAGAAGTCTTATCGCTATTAGTTATGTATGGATATGATTTAAATAAAAAATATCTAATTGAGTCACCACATAAAAAATTACATGATGATTTTAGCGATCTATATAATAAATATGGCAGAATATCATACTACACTCCATTCGCGCTTGACGCATTCAATGGATATTTTACCCCATGGGAGATTGCTGTAAAAACGTATCAAAAGAATACACTGAAAATACTGATATCCTTAGGATGCTCAAAAACTGAAATTATTAATTTAATAAAGTCACTTATGGATGATATCCAATCGCCTAAAGATATACGTTTTTGTGAGAAGAATTGTAAAACAGATCCTCGATGTAGTGATTTCCCGTCACTCATTCCTGATTGGCGTAACATTACCTATAAAAATCTCGAAGATATCCTCTATTTTTGTCAAATTTATAATTATGTTTTGAGATATGGGCTAATTATCTTCACTTTTTTCGTCGTGCTTGTCCTCTCTTTCTTATTCCCGTCGGTTGGACAAAGACGTTTTGTCCCTTCACTAAGCTGATTCTTGTTCCATCTGCTAGTGTAAATGTCTCGCCCAAGTTGTCTTTAGTTCGTGATCTTACATTCCATTTCATAGACATATACGCCAGCGCTGTCTCTCGCGCTTCCTGGCTGAAGCTAATCTGTCTGCCAGTATCGCAGACTTTGCCGCCTTGGGGAAGGCGGTAGATGATATTTCCATGCGCGGTGATGCTGGCCTGTACACCTGGGACAATTTTTTCCATCAGAGCAACACTGGTCAGGCAACGCTTCCTTTGAGGTGACAGGACAGCGTTTTCCAGGATTTTTGTCTCCTTGGCCAGTGGGCTGTTGCCCACTTCTTGCTGGTCGGTAGCCCTCTCCGGAGCGACAACCTCCTGCCGGGATCGCAAGATGGCCAGGGCGGTTTCATCTCCCCGGATGGCTTTGTCACGCAAAAAATCCAGCCAGTTGCCTGCCTGCCGGGAGCGCGCTGCCTGGATTTCCTCCCGCTCATACTGCCATGACAGCTTGCGGAGATATGCCCTGGTCGTGCGGGCCAAAGGCTTGGCTGCCAGCTCTTGCCGCTTCCGTCGCCACTTCTGGCGTATGCTCTCCAGTTCCGCTTTCTGCTCCTCGTGCCCTTGGGTGAACTCCATCCACAAAGCCCCTCTGTCCGGGGCCTTCTGGATAGGAGATATGCCATAGCGCCGCTCACTGTCCGGGAATTGTCCTTTTGCCGCCTGGAACTGCCCGAACCGGCCTTCCAGCTTCTTCAGGGAAAATTCACGGTGCGCTGTGCTGGCTTTGGCCGTCTGTCGCCCATAGCGATCCTTGATGACCAGCCCGGCACCACGCCGCCGCAATTCCAGCCCGTGGGTCGCAAAGGCCTGGTGAACATCCTCCCAGGATTGACATTGCTCCAGACTGGCCAGGACAGCGATACTCTCCTGCCGCGCGAAGCCTTCAAAGGATTGCTGGCCAGAGTGCGCTTCCATCGCGGCAGCTTTACTGCCAAGGCCTCTCTCCTTGCCCGCTTCCCTCCCGGTATCCACGATCAGGCCGTATTCCTTTTCCAACTCCCGACACAGCTTGTCACGCTTGAGGTAGTCGCGCCACGGCTCCACCCGCGTCAGCTTCTCCGGGTGGATCAGATTGTATGCGACATGCATGTGGATGTTCTCGGTATTGACGTGCACGCCGCAATGGCGCTGATGCTCTGACAGGCCCAAGGCATCGGCAAATCGTTCTTCGATCTGCTTGAATACATCTGGCGTCAGCTTCCCTTCATCTTCAGGGTGAAAGCTGACAAGCAAATGGTAGGTTTTTTCTTTGCCGGTGCGCCTGTTGAGCGCCTGGGTATCCGCTACTTCCTGCACGGCCAAGTCGTAGTCATCTCCGGCCCAACATCCGGCGCACCAGCTCATAAGACATTTTTCCGGCATCATGGATTTGGATAAATTTTCGTTCCCTCGCAGGCTATCAACGGCTCGTCGATCAGGGCGTGCATCAGCAGGCAGAAAATCCGCAATTTCTCTTTTTTGTTCTCGCTGCTAGTAAGATGCCAGACGGCATTCGGACAGTTGACGCAGGCGGTTTCCGGCAAGGCCTTGACTTGCTGAAACATTTCGCTGCGGATCGTAGATTCGTTCTTCATTCTGAATATCCATGCTATATTCATGCCCGGCGGCGATATAGTTCGCCAGCCGGGCATAATTGTCATTCTTGGGAGCAGAAAGGATGTGTTTGCTAATCATAATGCCTTGATTTTTGCCTTCAGCTCAGCCTGTGCCTGGTCGATCTTGTGGAGCAGCCCGTAGATTTGTTCCTTATGGCCACTGGCCAGCGTCTGCTTGAGCAATCCGCCAAGGCGGCCCAAGTCCGCATTGACCTTCAGCAACTCGCGCCGGGCCTGCTGATCCTCCCGGCTTTCAACTCGGAAACCGAGGCAAACACGCCGGACAAATTCCGATATACTTAATCCAGCACGGTTGCTTGACTCCATGATGAATACAAACTCCTCCGACGTCACATAGGATTTAACCTGCTCTGAGCGCCGGGCCTTTCTCTTTGCCTCTGCCATACTACCAGCACTGCCATTTCAGGTTGTGGTTTGAGAAACCGCTCCAAGCGGCCAGCACGGCCTTGAAAAGATCATGCTCTGTCTTCAGTTCTTCAAAATTGTCCACACCGCAGCGATTGCAAATATAGGTGCGGATTTCCGTCTTGGTGTAGTTGCTGAAATGCCCCCAGAAATCGACCAAGCCCTGCAAGGTAAGGAGCATGTTCGTTGAAGAGGTATCCTTCCATCCATCTTGTCCCCCAACCCGGAAGAGCTCCTCAAAGACGTAAATGATGGCTTCCTGAAACCGACATTCCTGAAGGTCTCCCACACTCTTCACGCGCATCCTGGCGCAAAGACGCTGTTCGGTATGTTCCAGGCTGTCTCCCTGAAGCAAGGCTTCCAGACGCAGGATACCCTCTAGCGCCGCTCGCCCTCCTTTGCCGATCCGCTTTCTTGACCGGAAAAAATAGGGGATGGGCTGCGCCTCTTTCGGCAGCGATTCCTGTTCCTGGGCTTGCTCCATGATGGAGTCTTTTTGCTGATCCAGCAGGGTTTGCTCCATCGCATTGAACGCCTCCAGGAATTTTTCCTTCCAGGCAGCCGCCTTCTTGCCCGTAAAGCCCATCGCCAGGAAGGAAAAACCGTCACGGGTCAGGCGATAGGCAGGAAGTTTACGTCCTGTTGGATCGGTGTATTCACTGAGCGCAAAATTGCGCTCAGTGAATTGAGAAGAGCACTCCAAGTTGGAGATGGCCCGCAGCACGTCCTTATGCTCCTTCTCGAATGCCTGCGCCACGATCAGCGACGTTGTGAACATGCTTCCGCCGTCGACCTCAACAATGTTTTCAGTGGGTTGCACGATAATCTCCTGTCCATTGCTCGGATATTCGTCCATGATTGTTCTCCTGCGTTTAGCGTTGAGCCGAAGGCGAATAAGCAAGCCTCCCCCGGCGTGTGAGGGGGCAGGACGTGAAGTGTCCACTTGAAAAGTGGTACTACTTCACCTGTCCTGCCTTCTTAGTTTTCTCTTAAACATATCAGATTTTATCTGATTCTTACAACAAATAAAAAAATAAGATGAAATCAGTGTAGAATACGATAAAATACGATAGCCCCGGAGGACGTATCCTTCCGGGGCTATCGTATTTTGAATGCTTGACGCTGCTATGAATGAGCTTCTGCTCGTTTGGCAGCGCGGGCTGCTTGGGCACGCTGGGCGTTGGCCGTCAGCTTGGCCAAGAGGTTGTGCGCCATGAGCTTCTGCTGTTCGGAGTAGCCACAGAGCTTTTTGTACTCTTCCACAGTGATGCCGTGGTGAGCCAGGTGTCTGGCCGTCAGCGTCAGTGACTGCTTACCGCACAAGCAGCATGTAACGCTCGTATCGGTGATGGCTTCGGCAGGATCGCACTTCAAGTCTTTTTGCGTATAGCATTTTTTTTCAGGAACACGATCCTGCGGTTCTTCAGGCTTCTTCTCCTCTTTTTGAGCCGGACTTTCCGAGGCGGGACAGGCTACGACTCTGGACTGATCCCAAAGGCGCTTTTCGATTGCTATGTTGAGCAGCTTCGCCTTTTCGTACTGCTCCATGACGAATTCTATGGGGTGGTCACTATATTTTGCAAAAATCGCTGTAAAAATATCTCTATCCTCAAGAGCCATATTAGCCTCCTTTATATCGGTATATTATGCTTCTACTCTTTTTTTCAAAGCAGGTAAATAGCGTATGTTATTTTAAAATATAAATAAGCTATTTTATTATTTAGCATTAATTGACAAATGACTGCATATAAGATATCAAAAAAATAAAAAATAATATGGATGAAGATATGACAAAGAATAACAATACGGCAGAGTTAAAAATCCCTGAAGAAATTATAAGCCATCCAGCGTGGTTTAGGCTAAATGATCAACTAAATTGGTATGATACAAAAAGTGTAACGTGCCAAAAATGGTATAAGATATCAAAAAAAATACAAATAATTTTAGCAGCACTAATCCCTATTACCAGTTTACTTCCTGAAATCTGGGCAAAGTGTATAGCATCGACTTTTGGAGCCCTGATAGCCATTATTGAGGGGATTCAGCAACTGCAACAGTATTCAGGTTTGTGGTTTAGCTATAGAGCAACGGCTGAGAAACTCAAGCATGAAAAATATTTATTTCTTTCTTGCGCTGGGGTATATCATGCAGAGGATATATCTAGTCGCCTTCGACTATTAGCTGAAAGAGTTGAAGAACATGTTTCAGTTGAACATGCAAATTGGTTTAATGAGTCTAAAAAGGTATTTGGAAGTAAGAAAGTAAGTTAAGGATAAAAGTCATGCTACGCCCATCAATGATTGAAGTTGGACTAAAAAAAATTGAAATACCAATATTTTTTCCATCTATCTCATCTGTAAAAACAACACTACCCGTGGAAAGCTATTTGCAAGCAATTAATAGCCTTAAAAATATTAATAATCAATTTCTCATATCTGCTTTTGATATAGCACACTATGAAAATAATAATAAAATAAAACATATTATGGATACCCTTTTTAATTCAAACATGACTATTTTGATAGACTCTGGAAACTACGAAAGCTTTTGGAAGATGCAGCAAAAAAAATGGACGCCAAATGAGTTTCACAAGATATTATCAAACTATAAATATTCCTTTGCTTTTATGTTTGATGAGCAAACGCCCCCCCATGATATGGATATCCACTTAGAATTAGTTATAAAACAATGGGAAACAGATAATAAAATATCAAAATCGAATAGACTTATACCAATTATTCATGACGATCCACAACACCTTCCTTTACTTTGTTTTTTAGTTTCAAAATATACTAGAACATCAATGATAGCTATTCCTGAACGTCGACTCGGGGATGGCATTTTTGAACGGGCAAAAACAATACAATTTATTCGATCAAAATTAAATGAATTAGATTACTATGTTGCATTACATTTATTGGGAACTGGAGACCCCTTATCTATTTTTTTGTATTCAATAATGGGAGCTGATAGCTTTGATGGCTTAGAGTGGTGTAAAAATATCATTGATTATGATACAGGATTAGCATATGCATCTTCATATGCCGATTTATTACTATCACAATCGCGATGGAATAACTATAATTTATCGTTTCAAGCAAAAATATTTGCTCATAATTTAGAATTTTATTCAACTTGGATGCATCAAATAAGAAAATCAATATCAAAAAATACTGTTAAAAATTTTCTTACCACATATACTCAATGTCAATATACAAAAAGTATTATAGAATTTTTACATGAGCAGGGCTATAGAGATGATTGATATTGAAAAAATAGTGATTCGATTATGTAAAGAAATTTCCCAAAAAGAACAGAAAGCTATTGATTGGCTTACTGCCAGTGAAGAGTTTTTCCTGAACGAAATTATTGTATGTATAATTAGCAGTCAATGTACATACGAAATGACTCTAGCTGTAGCAGATACTTTATCTAAGAACGGTCTTTCAGGCTATATTAATAATAAAAAGTCAAAAGAGGATATGATAAAAGATTTTTTGTCAATACTAACAAAAAATAAAATTTCTCTTTACAATGAAGGAGTAGAGAAAAAGGTAAAAGTTAGGTTCCCACGACGAAACTCAAATATGATTGCATCCACCATCGACAATATATATAGAAAAAATCTTACGATAAAAGATATTTTAAAAAAATCAAAGCATCCAAGACATGCTCGAAAATTATTGATGCAATCAATATCTGGATTTGGACCAAAACAATCAAGCCTTTTTCTACGCCGGATAGGGTACTGTAATAATCTATCTATACTCGATAGCCATATAATCGATTATTTACAATTATCACAGCACATTGAGATTGATAAAAGAAAAATGTGTCAATTACAGTATTACGAAAATATTGAGAATATATTCATTAATGCTACAAAACATTTTGGTTATGATGTAGGATGTATTGATTTGGCTATATGGATTGCAATACGCGTACTAAAAAAGGAGGGCTGCCTTGAGCTTCGTTAATTTAGTTTCAGGGGGATTGGACTCCACGTTAATTGGTGTATTAGCAAAAGAAGAAAATATTCAACATTATCCCCTATTTATAGACTATGGACAACGATCATCAAATCAAGAGTGGGCAACATGCCAGGCAGTGCATAAAGCCTTAGGGCTCCCCCAACCTACTAAAATAGACTTATCTGGTTTCGGAGCTACTATTATATCTGGCCTGACTAGCACGAGTCTCGACATAAAGTACGATGCATTTACTCCAAATCGTAACTTATTTTTTTTAGTCATGGCTAGCGCATACGCTTTCCAATTAGGAATATCTAGCATTTGTATTGGTCTACTTTCTGAAGAATATAGCTTATTTACAGATCAATCTGTAGATTTTATCAAAAAAACAGAAACTTGCATTGCAGCATCACTTGGGAGAAAAATTGAAATCCTAACCCCTCTTATCGATTTTAAAAAAATTGATGTTTATAAACTATCTCAGCAAAAAGGTATAACTGGTACATATTCCTGCCATACTGGAAATATTACACCATGCGGAGAATGTATTTCATGTTCAGAATTCAAATTTGAAGGAGGAAAGTGATATGGGCGGTAATTCTGGTGGAAGTTTATCATTATCAGATTTAAACGAACTTGAATTAAAAGCAAAAAAAATACTTTCTGAAGGTGAACATAAAAAACATGTTTTTATCAGCTTCTGCCATAAAGATATTGACGAGGTAAATCTTTTAAGAGGGCAAGCAAAAAACGAAAACTCAGAATTGGAATTTGATGATTATTCTGTTAAAGAACCGTTTGATAGCGAAAATGCAGAATACATAAAAAGGAAAATAAGAGAAAAAATAAAGCATGCTTCTACAACAATAGTATATTTAACGGATAAAGCAGCCTCAAGCAAGTGGGTAAATTGGGAAATAGAAGAAAGTATTAGACAAGGGAAAAAAGTAGTTGGTGTGTATAAAGGAGAAAACGCTCCCTATAGACTCCCAAACTCTTTTGTGGAAAATAAGTGCAAATGTGTCAGATGGAGACATGCTGATCTGATGAGGGAAATAGATAACTGATAGTCATCATACAAGATAAAATAAAGCATGCTCTCATTCTTAAAAAGTGAGTGAGAGCATGCTTTATTAAATTAATAACGTGGAAGGCAGAGATGATACTGCTAGTCTCGCCTGGTCGGGTGCAAGATGGGCATAACGCATAGTCATCTTGATGTCTTTATGACCAAGAAGGGAACCGATTAAGGCTAGAGGATAGCCTTTCTGCACGAGCCATGAGGCAAACGTATGTCGCAGTGTGTGGAACCAGACTCTCTCGCGGCGATCTTTGATACCGTGATTAAATCCACAGTATTTTATTGCACAACGAAATACCTTGTAATGAGCAGCAGGTAACTCTCCTTTTTCATTGAAAAGTGGTAATGACTGATGCATATATTTATAATATTTTTGTACTACATTTAGGGCGATATCGTTAAGCGGAACGACACGATTAAAAGTATTTTTTGTATCATATATTTTAGCATATTTACTTTGAAAATCTATATGATATGGCATAAGACAATATATTTCACCAGCTCTCAGCCCTGTATGTAAAGCAAACTTTGTAATATCATGCCATGATTCAGACCTAGAGCTAAGCACTTGAAGAAGATAGGCTGCCTCTGCCTCGGAGAGGAATCGTAGACGTCGATTATCAAATTTGGGCATTCTGAAGATAGGAACAGGGCCAGCATATAATTCCCATTCCACTGCTCGGCGCAAAACACGCCGCACTAAAGACAAGCAATGATAGACAGATTGAGGGCTAAGGGACTTTTCCTCAAGCTCCTTTCTTAGTTGCATAATTTGAACATTTTTAACCTCATTGAGCGGCATATTTCCCAAAAAAGAAGCAATATGGTGTTGCCAACGCCCCGTTTCTGTTGTTATTGCTTTGTGTGTCGAAGACGACAAGACGAGCTGCTGATAAAGGTCAAAAGCGTCGTTCAGGGTCATCATATGATCTCCCTTTTTTTGGCAGATCGTGCACAAAAAGGTGTAACGGGTAAAGATGGATATGAGGGCAACGGCCTTTCACGCCGTCGACAGGGGTTCAAATCCCCTTGGGGACGCCAAAGGAATCAAGGCACCTGTATTACTGCAGGTGCTTTTTTCATGTCTGTGCTGCGGTACAAGAATAAGACGTTGTGGAAATCTAAGCAGAAGAGGCGTCCCGGCAAAAGCCGCGACGCCTCTTTTTGCATCAACTCACTATATTTTTTGCCTTTACATCAGGCAGCCAGCTTCCACAGAAAATAGTATCCATGAAAACGGCCTTTCCGCCATCTCAGGCATCCATATTCCTGCCTACTCTCCCCTTCCGGGTATTTGTTCCGCGAGAATCTACTCTTCGATACCGCACAATTTCCGCACGTCCTTTTGCGGAAGGCTGGTATCACGCGTCACCAGCTTATAGGACTTCTGCTCTCCCAGGGCATTGATGAGCAGCATCCTGTCTTCGCCTTTCTTATCAAGATAGCAAGGAACATCCGAGTTATCGACAAAAATCTCTACCCGTTCCTCAGTATCCTTGTTTATCCTATATTTGAATCCGTAGATCTTCTCTTCATTGATTTTCATGAATATGGAAGGCATCTCTTCAAGCTGCCACCATCCGCGGATATCAAAAGCGAATGCATTCAAAGGTATCGCCAAAATCATAAGCAGCAGCACAAACACGTTTTTCACAGTATTCTCCTCAAGATAGCCGGTAGACATGTTCTTGTTATGGGCGAATGGCAATATTTTCTGCATCAGCAAAAATACTTCCTTTATTATTTACCCTGATTTTTCTTTTTCCCTTTTCTGTCTGCCGACGGCAGCGATAGCAAAAAGAGGGGAATATTTCAAGGGCGCTACCATCTGAACAACCATCTGATTTCCAATGCAATTTATTTATTTCAGCCATCCAAACCATGACTTGGTCATGCTTCTCCGGGAATAAAAACTTGTGTCGACAAATATCAATCACATACAGCATGATATTTAGAATCAAAAAATAACCATGATGTTCTTCATATATCCTATATATGTTTTTTACTTATATATCCCCATATTCAAAAATAAAAAAATCCTCCAATACTGACAGCACTGGAGGATATACCATCCGGAAGAGGACTGGCCATTTTAAACGGACATCAATCCTTTTCCGGGAAAACTTCTTCTACGATACGCCGCAAACGTACCAAGATCCCGGCGCCCACCTGTGCAGGGCCGCCATAGGAGGACTCCCTGCCCCCAAAACGGTATTTCTGCTCACCCATACGATGGTAGGGCAACAGCTCGTAATGAACGGCATCCATGGAGCGAGCCAGTTCGACGATACGCCGGATCAGCTCTTCATTATCATTGATACCGGGGATAAGCGGCGTACGCAGATGGATGGGAAGATGCGGGTATGCGCTCCGCACAGCCGCAAGATTGCGCAGAATGCGTTCATTGCCCATGCCGGTCGCCTTTTTGTAAGCCTCGCTGTCTTGGTGCATGTGTCGGACAGCTTGATATGTCTTCCCTTTCGCAGCTTCCCCGTATAACAATTCTTGGGACGCTGGAGCGTTCAACAGGTCCTGATCTGCGAATCCTACCCGGCTAGGATTTTCTGCGAAAAGGGACGGATAGGCAGCCTGCCTGGCGCCCAGCCTGTGCCCCGCACTCCTGGGCAACATTTTCCTCCAAACTATTCGTCTGGACCGGCGCTTAAGCTCCTTTCCCGTCCGCACCGCAGACCTCTACGCTCCTCCGCGTATCAGGCAAACAGAAAGGATATATCCATGCATCATCTGTCACGGGAACGTACGCTGCCCTCACCGTTCACGGCCCTCCTCTGTACCCTTTTTCTTATCCTGACTGCCTGCGCTCCTGCGCACCACAAGGCAACCCCGGATGATGGTCTGGAACTGCGCCTCCTGCATGTGAACGATACCCATGCCTTCCTTGCCGGCATCGATGACCGCATGAATGCCTGTTTCGAAGCCACGGACTGCCGTGGCGGTCTGGCACGCATCAGCGCAGCCATCCGGGCTGCCCGGCAAGAGCAGGACAACATCATCGCCCTGGACGCTGGCGACCAGTTCCAGGGCACCCTGTTCTACAGCGTCAACAAGTGGCCCATGATCGCCGCTGCGGACGCGTTGCTGCCCTATGACGCCATGACCCTGGGCAATCATGAATTCGATGAGGGCTGCCGTGAGCTGGCCCGTTTTCTGGAAGCCCAGCCCCTGCCCGTACTGGCCGCCAACCTGGTGCCGCAGCAGGGCTGCCCGCTGGCCGGGAGCCGCATACGTCCCTACCTTGTCCGGACGGTACGCGGGACCAGAGTGGGCGTAATCGGGCTGGCCAATGACGAAGTCACCGGACTGGCGGCCGCCTGCCCCCAAACCACGTTCCGGGATGCCCGGACAACGCTGCAACGATATGTCGACGAACTGGAGGCGCAGGGCATCCGGCACATCATCGCCGTGACCCATCTGGGACTGGAACGGGACAGGGAGCTGGCCCGCAGCGTCAATGGCGTGGATGTCATCGTGGGCGGACACACCCACACCTATCTCGGCCCCGGCTCCAAGGATGGTCCCTACCCCATCGTGGAACACGCACCGGACGGTTCTCCCGTCCTCGTGGTGACAGCCGCCCGCGCGACCCGTTATCTGGGCGATCTGAGCATCACCTTTGATGCGGCGGGCATCCCTGTGGCCTGGACAGGCGGCCCCCGGGAGCTCGTCCCGGCCCTGCCGCAGGACGAAGCCATGACCCGTCTGGTGGCCAACTATGCGGAGAGCCTGGAGCGCTATCGCACGGAGATCGTGGGGCGCCATAACATCCAGATGCCGGACGGCATGGAAGCCTGCCGCAAGGGCGACTGTTTCAGCGGCCTGCTGACGGCAGACGCTTTTCTGGAATACGGAAGGACACAGGGAGCCCGCCTGGCTCTGGTGAACGGCGGCGGCATCCGGGCTTCCCTGCCCGCAGGCGACATCTCCCGCGGAGACCTGCTGGCCCTGCATCCTTTTGATGGCCAGGTATACGTCCGGGAGTATTCAGGCCAACAGATACGGGAAGCCCTGGAGCACGCCGTATCCGGCCCTGACGGGGAGGGACCGCAGCTTTTGCAGGTGGCGGGCCTGACCTATGAGGCGGACACCAGCCGCCCTGCCGGTCAGCGCTTGCGGAGCGTCCATATCGTGGACGAGCAGGGCCAACGACATGCGCTGGATCCTCAGAGGCGTTATGGTGTGGTCCTGAGCGACTTCCTGGCGTCGGGCGGCGATGGTTTCGGGATGTTGCGGCACGGCCGCCTGCTGGCCACCAGTCCCCTGTCCGTCAGGGAGCTAACGGGCGACTACATCCGCCGCCACTCCCCTCTGGCGGTACCGCACGGAAAGCGCATCATCCTTTATCGGGCGAACGGCCAGAGCCCGCAGTAAGCCTGGAGAGCGCGTCATACAGGGCCTCCCCGGAAGAATCGATATGGACAAGGATACGTCCGAGAGATCCCGGATGCTCCGACAGGCAGCTTAACCTCCAGCCATGGTAAACAGGGAGCAGAAGGGAGCGAAGGAAGCGGGAGAAAAAGAGAGAACTGCGGGGAAAGGTATCCGGCACAGCACCGGAGGGACCTTCCCAAAGGAGCTGGGGCGTAAACAGCCTCATGTCATCACAATGGCTGTGAACCCAGATGCAGGAACGCCACAGGGTCTCCTGCCCGCCCGATCTCAGGAATGCGTCGGCTGATCCGCAGGAAGGTTCCGGTTCCAATAGACCAGGACGCGCCGGACGAATTCCTGCGTTTCGGGAAAAGGCGGGATGCCGCCGTACTGCTCCACGCTGGCGGGCCCGGCATTGTAGGCGGCCAGGGCCAGCTCCACGGAACCGAAACGCTGCAACTGGTGCATCAGGTATTGGGAACCGGCATAGACATTGGCCCGGGGATCGAAGGGGTCGATGAGCCCCAGCTCTTCCTGGGTATGGGGCATGATCTGCATGGCTCCCTGGGCCCCTACCGGTGAGACGGCGGTGTGATCAAAGGAGGATTCGGCCCGGATGACCGCCAGAACCAGCCCTGCGTCAAGGCCGAAAATCTCTTCGGCCTCACGGGCCAGGCGGCGCCACTCCTCGGGAGCCGGGGGCACGATGTCGTCATGGATCACCGGCGCGGACGGCGTGCGAAAAGACACACGCTGCGCCGGAGCCGCAGCGGAAGATCGCCGGTCGTCCCGGTCAGCCGCCGATGCGGCGGCCACGGCCATGGTCTGGGAGGCAGAAGCCGTCATGCCCGCTGTAGCCTGCCGGACCTCGCCCGGGGCTTTTTTTTGCGGCAGGGAAGCGACCCGCACCATACGCGGCAGAACCTTCTGCTCCTGATATTCATGGGAAAGGATGCCCGTGCCGGGCTGCAGGGGCACCGGCGGCAACGCCGCTTCCGGCGGAGGCAACACATGTCTGGACGACCGGGAGCCACACCCCCCGGCCAGAAGAAGACTCAGCAGCAGGCAGGCAAGGCAGAAGAAACGAAGGCAGCGGCTATCCTTCACGGCTCAGTTTTCGTCGTGGGCAAGCTGGAAGTACAGTTCGATGGTATTGGTGCCGTCATCACCGCTGTAACAGTGGTGCGCGGAAACGTTCTTGACCAGATGGACGCCCAGACCGCCGATGGGACGATCCTCTGCGCTCAGCGACGTGTCCGGCGTGGCGATCTCCATGAACGGATCGAAGGACGTGCCCCAGTCCCGTATCCAGACACAAAGGAACGGCGCGCTGTCCATGCTCACCCGCCTGAAGCCCAGTTCCATCTGACCCCAGTGGGCGTTCCTGTCGCCCTCCTGCGGGCAGGGAGCAGCATAGGCGTAGGTGGCCACATTGACCAGCAGTTCCTCCACTGCCAGCTCCACAAAACCAAGGATTCCGGCATAATCGGCAGCCAGGTGTTCACGCAGGAATTCCATGGCCGGCGCGCAGCTGTCAACACGGGCGGGGAGCATGATTCTGGCCACTGCCTACCTCCTTGCCCTCTCAGCCGGCCAGGGCCGCAAGGGCTTCCTGCCGACTGTCGCGGACAGTCAGCATGGCGTTGAACCCGGAGATGCGGAACACTTCCGCCGTCATGGGCTGCAGGGAACAAAAGGCCAGCTTGCCGGCACAGGCCTTGAGCGCCTTGACGAGCCCCAGTATGCCCCGCAGGCCCGCAGAGCTGATGTATTCCAGCCGGGACATGTCGATGAGCAGACGCTGCTTCCCCGCTTCCAGCAGGGTGCGGGTCGCATTTTCGAATTCCGGTGTCGTCGTGGCGTCCATGCGGCCTGCAAGCTCCACGATGGCGATACCGTCCTGTTCCGTTACGATGACTTCCATAGAACCTCCGAATCTGGCTACTGGTAGCTGAGCAGCAGGCCCTGACTGATCTTCAGCCAGCCGTCGAGCGTCACGAACAGCAGCAGCTTGAACGGCAGGGAAATGGTCATGGGCGAAACCATCATCATGCCCATGGCCAGCAGGACGTTGGAAATGATAAGGTCTATGGCAACGAAAGGCAAATAGAGCAAAAAGCCGATCTGGAACGCCTTGGTCAGCTCCGTGATGGTAAAGGCCGGCACCAGGATGAACAGGTTGTCACGCGTGATGCTCTGCCGCTGGTGCTCCGGCCAGATGCGCTGGGCCGTGCCCATGAATTCCTGCAGGATGGCGGGACTGGTGTTTTTTTCCAGAAACTGCCGCAACGGCGGCGAGACGGCCTGCAGGGTCTCCAGCATCTCCGAAGGCTTCGGGTTCGCGCTGAAGCGCTGCTCCTCCAGCAGGGCCTTGGTATCCATGGCCACCGGCGCCATGATGAAGACCGTCAGGATGATGGCAAGGCCGTTCATGACCATGGCAGGCGGGACCTGCTGGACGCCCAAGGCGTTGCGGACAAGGCTCGTGACCACCACGATCTTCACATAGGACGTGACCATCATGAGCAAGAAGGGCGCCAACCCCAGCAGCGCCAGGCCCGCGATGAGATAAAGGGGATTAATCCCGGCCAGTTCCATCCCCGGCCCCCTGCGGCGCACCGCTGTCCTGTCCGGCGGCATGCATGCGGGTGATCTGCACGCCCGGTATGCCGCCCACATCCACCAGGCGCCCCTGCGCCAGCAGCTGCCCCGCCACGCGGATGTCCACGACGGGCGACGGCGTCTCGCCGCCCAGGGCCAGCGTATGCCCGGGGACCAGCGCTGCCAGTTCATCCAGACGAAGATGCAGCCTGCCGATCTCAAAGACCACAGGCAGTTCCAGTGCCCCGACGGACGCGGGTTCCACCGTCGCGGCTTCTGCGGCGGGCCCATCACTCTGGACGGCCCCGGTGGGGGCCAGACGTTCTTCACTCATGCCGTCCTCGCTTCCTTTCTCTGCGGGCTCCCGGCCGGGGGCGCCCATATCCGGTCCCAGCACGGACAAGATCCCTTCCCCAAGCCGACAGGCCAGTGCCCTGCCCTGCGGCAGGCGCAGACGCGGCATCTCGGGGGCCCAGTTCTCCGGCAGGAGAACATCCCCCGGGACCAGCGTCGCCGCCTCATCTGCGGACAGATGCATATGCCCCGCCTCCAGCGGACAGGCCAGCGTCCCCGTGAAGCGAGGCGTGGCCTCCGTGCGCATGGGGAGCTGCTCCAGCCGTTCCAGCACATAACGTGCGGCACGTTCCCTCGCCCAGGACAGACGCAGGAAAACAGCCTCCCCGCCGGGCAGGTCCAACCGCAGGGGCAAAGGCCCCTCCCAGACGATCCCGGTCTGCGGCACACATGTACAACGCAGTTCACAGCCCAGGAAGGGTTCCAGCTGTTGCAGCGCAGGCACGAGCAGACGCTCCAGCACAGCCAGGCACAATTCGCCGGGCAGGCGGGCAAAAGTCTGTTCCCCGGCAGGCAAGGCACTGCGCCAGGCGGCCAGATCCGGCCTCAAAGCCAGCGCCTCCAGAGATGACCATTCCAGCCGCCACAAGGCCTCGCCACTGCTCAGATACAGCACTGCCGCCGGAGCAAAGGGAACATCCTGCTCCGCGGTGGCTGCCGCGACATTGATCGACAGTATACAGGGAACAGGCTGCTCCGCACCGGCATCCAGCGGTACGGACAACGGCAGGGCCCGGCAGACGAGAGCATTGACCAGCCGCGCCTGCAACGGCGGCAGCGCCGGCGGGATGAAAGGCCGGGAAGAGATCTCCTGGGACATGATGCACCTTTTCCGAAATCAGCGGGATCTGTCCGCTCCCCTTTCGGAGGGGGAAAATATCATGGCACGCCGTGTGGCGGCCGTACTTACTCCACGTCGGGGACGTAGTCCCGGCGGCCCCGGGACTCCTGCCGGGCATCGCCTTCGTTGCCGCCGTCCGTCCGGCTCTGGACGATCTCCACGCGCACGTTTTCGCCGCTGCGCTCCAGAGCGCTGCGCAAGGCATCCTGTGCCCCCACCGCCGTCTGGAAGGACGCCGGGTCGGCACAGGCGAGCCGGATGAACAGCTGGCCGTCCTGCGCCCGGGCCAGGCACAGCTCGGCACCGGAAAGCGGGCCCTGCCCCAGCGTGATGCGGACTTCCGGGGAGCCCTTGCCCGGCTCGGAGACCAGGATGCGATCCACCAGCTCATTCACAAGGGCATCCACATCCCCGGGAGCCGGGGCCGCCTGTACGGCGCCCGTCTGCATGTTCTGCATACGACTACCGAACAGGCTGTCCAGCAGTGCCTGGGGCGAAAGGACATCCTGCCGGGAGCCGCCCCGGCCGTCCTCCTGTCCTCCCTGTCCGTCCCGCTCCCGGGATTCCTGCATGGCCCGGTCAAAATTTTCCTTGTCTTTGTCATCCACAGGACGATCCGCGCCTTTACGCTCTGCCTGCATGCGGGAATCCGCTTCCTGCAAACGTCGGGAACTGATCTCCATGCCCATGGGCACCTCCAGCATACGCCGCCATGCGGACTTGCGGGATCCGGCCGGACAGCCTGCGGGAGATCTCAGGCATCATCACTGGTGCGGGAAGGGGTGGCGAACTCCTCCAGCTCCAGATCTTCCAGATGCTCCTGCTCCCGTTTGGCGTTCTCCTGCCAGATATCACGATGTTTCTCGATCTTGGCCGCTTCCCGGCGGGCCAGGGCCACGGCCCTTTGCGCACCTGCCACGGCCTGTTCCTGCTGCCGCACCTGCTCCTCCGCCTGCCGCACGGCCTGGAAGCGTTCCTGCTCTCCGGTGGCCAGTGCGCCCAAAGAGGCCCGGAAATTTGCGACCTCTTCCAGAGAAAGGCTGGCCCCCAGGATGGCGGCATAACGCCGCTCTTCTTCTTCCTGCCGCCAGACGCGGTAGCGTTCCAGCTCGGCCTGCCGCCGCCCCACTTCCTCACGGGCCTGCACCAGCCGCCGTTCCTCCAGCCGCAAGGCATTGCGGGCGGCGTCCTCGCGATAGTGGCGGACGGACAGCAGGGCCTGCAAAGGATAGAGTCGTTGCGCCATGATGCACCTTTGCCGCATGCGGAGCCTGTGCCCCGCTTACAGCACGACCTTTTTCAGGGCCGCCAGGGTCTCCTCGAACGAACTTTTTTCCTCCAGCCCCTGGCGCAAAAAGGCATTGACCGCCTGGATATGCCCCAGGGCAAAATCCGCCTCGGCATCGGCCCCTTTCTTGTATTCGCCGATCTGCACCAGCAGCTCCACTTCCGCATACTTGGCCAGTATCTTGCGCAGGGCCTGGGCCGCTGCCTTGTGCTCCTTGTCCACCACGGCGTTCATGACGCGGCTGACACTGGCCTGGACGTCGATGGCGGGATAATGGTTGGCAGCGGCCAGCTTGCGCGAGAGCACGATATGCCCGTCAAGGATGGACCGGGTCTCGTCGGCGATGGGTTCGGTCATGTCATCGCCTTCCACCAGCACGGTGTACAGGGCCGTGATGGAGCCCTTGTCGGAATTGCCCGCCCGCTCCATGAGCTTGGGCAGTTCCGAAAAGACCGAGGGCGGGAAGCCCCGGCGGGTCGGCGGCTCACCGGCCGCAAGACCGATCTCGCGCTGGGCGCGTCCGAAACGGGTCACGGAATCCATCATCAGCAGCACGCTCTTGCCCTGATCGCGGAAATATTCGGCAATGGCCGTAGCCGTATACGCGGCCTTGAGCCGTTCCATGGATGAACGGTCCGACGTGGAGACCACGAGCACGGCCTTTTTGCGACCTTCCGGGCCGATGTCGCGTTCGATGAATTCCCGCACTTCGCGGCCGCGTTCGCCGATGAGCGCCAGCACGCAGACATCGGCCGTGCAGCCCTTGAGGATACTGGACAACAGGGTGGACTTGCCGCCGCCGGCCGCGGCGAAGATGCCCATGCGCTGCCCTTCCCCGCAGGTCAGCACACCGTCGATGACACGCAGGCCCAGAGAGATGGGCTTGCTGATGACCTTGCGGGTCATGGGATTGGGCGCTTCGGCCACCAGCGGATAGTGGGTGCGCGTCCTGATGGCGGGCCCGCCGTCCATGGCCTGCCCCAGGCCGTCCACCACGCGGCCCAGCAGCTCATAGCCCACGGGGACGGAAAGGATCTCGCCCGTGGGGATGACTTCCGTGGCCGGGGAGATGCCCTGCATATTGCCCAGGGGCGACAGCAGGGCCACGTTCCTGACAAAACCGACCACCTCGGCCTTGAGGCTCCAGTCTTCCCAAGGATTGCGCAGCAGGCAGAGTTCCCCCACCTTCACACCGGGGACCACGGCACGGATGATGGTGCCCACCACCTGCTCCACGCGCCCCCGCGTCTCCAGCGGATTGACGTCGCGGACGGCCTCTTCCAGCAGGTCGCCGATGTATTCGAAGGCCATCTACGACTCCCTGATCTTGCCCAGCAAGGCGTGCTCTATGGCCTTGAGCTGGGTCTCCAGACTGGCGTCCACGACCCCCAGCTCGCATTCCAGGATACAGTCCCCGGGCTTCATGCGGGGATCGGCCGTCACATCCAGAAAAGTGGCGCCATTGGGCGCGGACGAGATCATGGCCGCCAGCGATGCCCGCACCGCGTCCTTGTCGTCAGGAGAGACGCGGATGAGCACACGCTGCTGGCTGCGCACGGCGTTCAGGGCGTTGCGCACCACGCGCACCGTGCATTCCCTGTCGTCCAGCTCGCCGATGATCTTGCGCACGGCGGACGTCACCACGCCCACCAGCTTGGCTTCCACGCCCTCGATGTATTCCACGGCCTGCATGGCCGTTTCCATCATCTTTTCGGCCTGCTCCATGCGGCCTTCCATAAGGCCGTCCTCATAGCCTGCCTGCTTGCGCTCCTCATAGGCCTTTTCCGCTTCGGCAGCCATGGCGGCAGCCCGTTCCCGGGCAGCGGCCAGCACATCGTTGGCTTCCACGAGACGCGCATAATCGGCCGCGCGCAGCACCCTCACCCCAGGGGCGGGCATCACGGTATTGCCCGTCAGTCGAAACACGGCGCCCATGACGGAGCCACCTCCTTGAGCAGCAATTTTTTCACCCCGCGCCACAGTTCGTGGCATTCCTCTTCCGTCAGAGACGGCAGCACGGCCGTCTTCGGCAGCGCGGGCAAACGATCGCAGACGCGCAGGGCCACATCTTCCGGCCAAAGCCCGGCCACCAGACGCAATGCCATATTGCCGTGCAGGGCACAGCGCTCCGCCAGAGGAAGATCCGTGTCCCGCCACTGGAAGAAACGCCGCACGCCTCCCAGCTGGTAACGGCCCCGTTGCAGGGCGTACTGATAGGTCTCCTCTCCCAGGGACGCCCGCAAGGGCAGGACTTCATCCCGCAGCAGAACCGTCGCGATGGCAGGGGCATGCAGGACAACGCCCGTTACCCGGCACAGTTCCAGCAGGGCCGGAGCATCCAGCAAGGCAAGGCGGCGCGACTCTTCGGCATAGTCCCAGAACAGGGCCGGTTCGGCAGCGTTTTCAGGAGCGCCCGGCCCGTGCCCGTGGACATCAAGGTCATCGCGGCCACCAATGTGGACCTGCGGCAGGCCGTGGCCCAGGGGCGTTTCCGGCAGGACCTGTACTACCGCCTCAATGTGGCCGAGCTAACGCTCCCTCCCCTGCATGAACGGGGCGACGACATCCTGCTGCTGGCCCGGCACCTGCTGGCCCAGCATGCGCACAATATGGAACGCTCTGCCCTGAGCCTGGCCCCGGCCACCCAGCAGTGCCTGCTGGCCTATGACTGGCCCGGCAATGTGCGCGAACTGAGCAACGAGATGGAGCGGGCCGCGGCCCTCACCGTGGATACGGTCATCCGCCCCTCGGATCTTTCTCCCAAGCTGCTGGCCGCCCTGGCACGCCACGGCGGCATAAAGACGGCCGATACATCCCCCCGGGAACCGTTGCCGGACATCCGGACGACGTTCAATCTGGAACAGGCGGAACGCCTGCTGGTACAGCGGGCCCTCGACGCCTGCCAGGGCAACAAGAGCCGGGCGGCGGAGCTGCTCGGCATCACCCGGGAAGGCCTGCGCAAAAAGCTGCTGCGCCTCGACAGGGCGGCAGCTCACGGCCATGACGGGGAGGACGCATGAACGCGAGCCTGCGATTGCGCCTGGCCCTGCTGGTGGTCTGTTCCGTGGCCCTTACCGTGGCGCTGGTCCTTTACCTGACCTGGCAACGGGTCGGGGAGACCATGATCGGGATGGAGGAAAAGAACTTCGCCACCCTGCTGCTGGTGGAAGAGGAGCGGCTCAACACGGCCACCCTCAACCATCTGGCCGCCAAGGTGCGCTCCGTGCTCCTGCGCAAGGCACAGCTGCGGGACGCCTCCGCCCGCATCCAGACCTTGCTGCAGGCCCTGGCCCCGGAACAGGCAGCGGGCAGCGGACAGGGCCATACCGTCCTGCAACCCCTGCTGTCCGCCATGGATGCCGCCAGTATCGGTCTGGTGGATGACGTCGACAGCATCCGCATGGAGATCCTGGATACGGAAAAACTCCTCAACGGCCAGACGAGCCTGCTGGGCCTGTCGTCCGGCCTGCAGGACGTCAAGCAACGGCCTGTGCAGCGCCTGCTCAAACATCTGTCCCGGGACGGTGATTTTGCCGTTTTTGACCTGCCCCGTCTCGTGGCCACCAACGAAGGCCGCATGATCCCCTCCGGCACCTACCGTCCTGTGCTGGCCTACTTTCTGCCGCTGGACGGCCACAGGCCGTCACGGGAGATCCTGGTCTCCATGATCCCTCTGGACGATCTGGAAAAAATGGCCGCCCGGGCCCAGGCACAACTGCTGGAGGACACCCGGGAAAAATTCAGGGAGATGTCCCTCTACCCCGGCGGGCTTGTGGCCCTGCTGGATGGTGACGGACATATCCTGGTCTCCGGCGGTGACGGCCTGCTTCCTGACGGTCTCGACGCGGCCCGTGCGGAAGCCCGCCGGACCGGCATGGGCAAGGTCATCCTGCCGTCGGCACAGGGCGACATGCTCTGTCTGCTGGGCAGCATCCGGGCCTTCGGCTGGTATGTGGCCCTCACGGCTCCCCTGGACGAGATCCAAGAACCTTCCGACAGCCTGCTGGCCAGCCTGCTGGCCGTAAGCCTGCCCATCATGCTGCTGGTGGCTCTGGCGGCCCTGCTCATGCTCATCAGGACGCTGCGCCCCCTGAAATTGCTGACCCGCAAGACACGCCAGCTGGCCAACGTGGATTTTGCCGCCCCCGATGCCCTTGACCGGCTCGAGCCTCTCCTCAGCAAGGGGCTGCCGCTGGAGCGCCGTGACGAACTGGGCCAGCTGGCCCGGGCCTATGCCCATCTGGGCGGGGCCCTTGCCACCAACATCCGCAACCTGATGGAAGCCACCGCCAGCAAGGAACGCATGGAGGGCGAGCTCTCCGCCGCACGCGAGATCCAGATGGGCATCCTGCCGCCCCCGGACGGCGCCCCCGAGATGTGCGGTTTCCGGGCCTCGGCTTTTCTGGATCCCGCCAAGGAAGTGGGCGGCGACATGTACGACTTTTTCGTCACCAGCGACGGCCGGCGGGCCCTTGTTCTGGGGGACGTGTCCGGCAAGGGGGTCCCGGCGGCCCTGTTCATGTCCATGACCGTCACTCTCGTACGTTACGCCCTCGGCTCCGGGCTCGACCCGGCGGCCGCCATGTCGCGGGTCAACGCCATGCTCGAGGCCCACAACCCGGGCAACATGTTCGTGACCCTTTTCCTGGCCCTGTATGATCCCAAAAGCGGCGAGCTGAGCTATGCCAACGGCGGCCACTGCCCGCCCTACATCATCGATGCCGCCTCGGATGCCCCGCCGCGCATGCTGGACAAGCTGAGCGGCCCGCTGGTGGGCGTCATCCCTGATATGGAATACACGCTGTTCACGGATACCCTCAAGGAACAGGAGACCTGCCTGATCTTTACCGACGGGGTGACCGAAGCCATGAACAACGACAAGGAGCTCTATGGTGAGGCCCGGTTGCAGGACTTCCTGGCCGCCCATCGCGGGGCCTCGCCCCGGGAGCTGCTGACGCTCATCTTCTCGGAGCTTGTCCGCTTCCGGGGCGAAGAGCCGCAATCCGACGACATCACCATGCTGGCCTTCTGCCGCACGCACAACGCGAGCGTGGCCCAGCCCACTTCCACTGCCCGGACGTCTTCATGAACCAGTCTTGCCCCTCGATGGACCGGCACAGGCCCCTTGGCCGCATCCTGGCCGGATGGATCGCCATCCTGCTGTGCAGCCTGCTGTTGTACGATGCCCTGCTCTACTCCTCCCTGCGCACCGCGACGCGGGAAGGGACGCAGGCATCGGCCAGTGTGGCGGCCACTGCCCTGAAAAGCCGCATGGCCATAGGGATCCGCTTTGGCAAAAAGCTGGAGACCTATCACAATGTCGACCGCTTGCTGGCCAGCGTGGGCCAGGCGGCGGATATGCCCCTGGCCGTACTGGATGCCCGGGGCAAGGCCCTGCATCACTGGGGCCGCTTCCCGCTTTTGCCGGACATCAGCGACCGTCTGCCGCAGACGGGGAAGGAGACTATCCTCTCCCTGAAGGACGGGGAGCTGCTGCTGGCCCCCATCGCGGACCGGGACGAGCGCATCGTGGGGCATATCGCGGTCTGGATGCCTTCCCGCAGCCTGGACGCCACGCTCCAGGACCTATTCCGGCAGCAGTTGCTCTTCCAGGGCGGACTGGCGCTGGCGGGGATCCTGCTTTTATCGCTCTGCCTCGGCCTGCGCCGTTCCGGCGGCATGCCCCGAAACCTGTGCATCGCGGTCTTCCTGCTGCTCATGCTGGGCAATGGAACGCTGGCCCTGCATGCCGTCAGCCGCCAATACACGCAGGGGCTCAGGAGCGATGCCGCGCATACCGGCGCCATCCTGACCGAAGACCTCAACCGCCTGCTGCTGGTAGGCGTCTCCCTGGATGATGCCAGCCGCCTGTCCGCCTATCTGACCCGGGCCGCCACGGCCCACGGTGAGGATCTTGTCCTAGAGGTCCTCGCGCCTTCCGGCAAGGTCTTTGCTTCAAGCCATGCTTCCGGACCTCTTCCCGAACTTTTGCCGCGCGGCGAGGAATTCCCCCTGCTGGAGCTGGCCTCGTCCTTCTCCGTCAGCGGGGATTCGCCGGAACAGGGCTGGAAGCTGCGGGCCTCCCTCACGCGCGGCCCCTGGCTGGAACGCCTGATAGCCAACGGACTGGACATCCTGACCCTGGTGGCCATCTCCCTCATCTTCATGGTGGAGATGTTCCTGCTGCTTTCCCGCAGTCTGGAGGCCCGCCTGCAAGGGACGACGCAGACCCACGCCCACCGCAGCGCCCTGTTCCGCCCGCTGATGTTCGTTTTCATCCTGGCCATGGACATGACCATCTCCTTCATCCCCCTGCGCATGGCCGAACTCACCACGTCCGGCATGCTCCCGCGCGACGTGCTGCTGGGCCTGCCCATCTCCGCCGAAATGGGCATGACCGGCCTCAGTGTGCTCATTGCCGGGACCTGGATGAAGCGTAAAGGGGCCCGGCCGCCCCTCATGACCGGCATCATCTGCCTGGCTCTGGGCTATCTGGCTTCCATGCTGGCCTGGAACCCTTGGCTCTTCATCGCCGCCCGCGCCTTGGTGGGGCTGGGGTACGGACTTTCCCTGCTCACGGCCCAGGCCTATACGGTGCGGGACGGCAAACTGGCCGACATGTTCGCCGGTGTCTATGCCGGATCCCTGTGCGGCAGTGCTCTGGGGGCCATGCTGGCCGAACGCCTGGGCTACGGCCCCGTCTTCGTCATTTCCGCCGTCATCCTGGCCTGTCTGGCCCTGGTGCCCCTGCGCTTGCTGCGCGGACAGGAAGAGCGAGCGGATGCCCGGGAGGAAGCCCCGACCGCCAGACTGACCCTGCCGCAGATCCGCCGCCTGCTGGCGGACCGCCACTTCCTGGCCTTCATCCTGCTGGCCCTGCTGCCTTCGGCCCTGCTCTGCGTGGGCTTTCTCAACTACTTTTTGCCTGTCTTCCTCAAGCAGGCCGATGTGGCCCAGTCCAATATCGGGCGCATCTACATGCTCAACTGCCTCATCGTCATCTACAGCGGCCCCCTGTTCGCCCGCCTGGTCGGCAACAGCCTGCACAAAGGCCCGCTCCTTTTCTGGGCGGGCATCCTGTCGGCCCTGTCCGTGGCCTGTTTCTGCATTCTGCCCCCCCTGCCGGCGTCAGTGGCGGGCTCCATCCTGCTGGGACTGGCCACCGGTCTCAACATCCCGGCCCAGAGCGAATTCCTGCTGGAGCTGGACATCGCCCGGGCCATCGGTGTGGATCAGGCCATGAGCCTGCTGGATGCCCTGCAACGCGTGGGACAGGTCATCGGCCCGGTCTGCGTGGGGGCGGTCATGGCCATCATGAGCGTGGATGACGCCGCCCGCTGGGCAGGCATCATCCTGGTGGTCATTTCCCTTCTTTTCCTGCTGCTGGTCCGTCCGGCCCAGCATACGGGAGACAGAGCATGACCCTTGCCCGGGAGTGGATCCGCAGCCGTTGCCCGGACGCGCTGGCGGCCTTCGAACGGGCAGGAGCACAGACACTGGCGGCCTATGCGGCAGGCTTTGGCGCAGAGGCCTCCCTGCCCCGGCCGCCGCAAGCCGCTGATGACCTTGTGGAGCTGGCCGCCTCGACCTGCGCCCGGCTGTATTCGGCAGACGTGGGACAAGCCCTGCGTCGTGAGCTGGAAACAAATCTCCATGCCCTTACGGCCAACCATCACGGCGTGGACTTCCATCCGGAATTTTTCCAGGGCGACCTGCTGTTCGCCATGAGCTGCCGCCATGCCGTGCCCCTGTTCAACTGTGGCGCTGTCCCGGCCAACAATGTGGCCTATCCGCGCGGTATCCTGCTGGGATACGGCACCCCGGGAGAGGTGAGTTTCCGCAGCCGCAAATTGCCCATCCTGCCGGGACGAGACCGGCATGGGCTCATCAGCGTGCGCCCGGCGTTCACCGCCGCCGAGGTCACCCTGCCCTCGCACCTTCCCGGTCAGCCGGAAGAGACGCATGCTCTGGACCGTCTTGTCCAGGCCGTCTACCGGCATCCCCGCGTCCTGGAGCAGCATACGTTCCGGGATCAGGCCGGCATCATGAATGCCCTGCTGTGGCAGCAGGTCATTCCGGAAAACTGTGACATCCCGCCCCTGGTCTCGCTGGACATGCAATGGCTGTGCGGCCGCCTGATTTCGGCCGATCTGGAACATCCGGACAGTCTTGTCCGGCACCTGCTCCTGCATCCGCCTCTGGCCGCCGCGGTCTGGGAGGCCCTCAACGGGCAGCGGGCCTGCTGGACCGGGGACGCACAGAGCCTGCAACGGGGTACCTTCCTCTTCTGGGGCGTGGACGGCAAAGGACGGGCCCTGGCCCTGCGGCCTGCCCGCGATTTCCGCTCGCTGGAGGCGGCCCGGGACAGCAACTGGCGCCTGCCGCTGGATGCCCGTACTCTGGGCAAGGCCCTGAAGGAAGAACGTATCCTTCCTTCACTTTTCCTCTATTTCGCCACCGTGGCGGCGGCCAGGGGCCTGCGCTGTGCCGGCGGTGTTTTCCAGACCTCATACCTGCCGCGCATGATCCGGGGCATCTGTACGGCCCTGCGGCACTGCAGCGCAGACGCACTGGCAGAACGCATCTCCGGGTCCTTCCGCCCCTGTCCGCCCTGCACGGGACTGCTGCCCCTGCGTCTGTCCTGCCCTGATGGTCCTTTGCAGCAGACGGGCCGGGGGGCCGGTGCCGCGGACCTCTGGCTGGCCGGCGGCCTTTCTCCGGCCCTGTGGCAGTCCCTGCGGGACTGCCGGATCGATCACGCTCTGGCGGCCTCGCTGCCATATCATTATGAAGACCTGTCAGGTCAGGATATGCGGCCGCAGTTGCTGGAGCAGCTCCTGCAACAGGCCCCGCCCGCCGGGAGCCTGCCTTTCCTTGCGCCTTTCACCCTGGAGATGCCCCATGCCTGAACTGGAGATAAATATGGATGCCCTGGCCCATAACCTGCGTCTTGTGCAGCGTCAGGAGCAGGCCTGGGGTTTTCGCTTTCTGCCGGTGCTGAAGATGGTGGCCTCCCACCCGGACATCGTCGATTTCCTGCGCACGCAGGGCTATGCCTGTTACGGCATCGCGGACATGACCGAGCATCTTCTTTACGGCCCGGAGCCGCCTGACCGCACAGGGCGTATCCTGATCAATCTGGCGCCCCCGGACCGGGCGGACGACGTCGTCCGTCTGTTCGAGCGCAGCTCCTTTTCCTGCGAGGCGACCTTCCGGGCCCTGGATGCCGCCGCCCGTGCCGCGGGCCTGCGTCATGAGGCCCTTCTCATGGTGGATATAGGCGACATGCGCGAAGGCATCCCGCTGGATGAGGCCCCTGCCCTGCTGCGGGCCGTGGCTGCCGCGTCGCAGCGTGCCTCCCATGGCCCGGGTGCCCATGTGGCGGGCATCGGCGTCAACCTGGGCTGCCTGTACGGTACCTGCCCGGACGACGAGAACATGGCCCGGCTCGAGGCCCTGGCCGCCCGGGCCGGGGACCTGCTGGGGCACGCCCTGCACCGGGTCAGCCTGGGCGGGAGCATCTTCTGGAACTGGTTCGCCCGCCGCCACGGGCATGGGCCGCACTGGCCGCCCGGCTGTATCATGGAATTCCGTATGGGGGATCCCCTGCTGCTCGGCCGGGACATGTACCGGGAAGAAGCCCTGCTGGCCGGGGACTTTCGGCAGGACATCTTCCGTCTGTCGGCCACGGTGCTGGAAGTGACGGAACGCGACATCCACCCGCCCCGCCACAGCGTCCACAACGGGCGGGGGATGCCCGCCGACTGCCCCGATCTGGGAAAACGGCTCCGGGCACTGGTGGACTGCGGCAGCCTGCACACGGACGTCCGGGGCCTCTCTCTGGCTCGTCCAGACTGGCGGATCTCCGACTTCAGCGGCAATTATGCCATCCTGGACATGAGCGGCAGCCCACAGGTGCCCGTGCCGGGAGAACATATCCACTTCATCCCGTCCTATTGGGCCGTGGCCCGTACCTGCCGCATGCCCCACATCCGCAAGACCCTCATCCACGATATTCTGCCGGGACGGTCTCTTCCCGACTCCCGGCCTACCGCTCCCCATCAGGGAACGGTGTCCCTTTCGGAGGTTTCATGAAGACGTCACGATATGCCGCCCCAATGCTTGCCTGTCTGCTGCTCCTGTCCCTGCTGCTCCCGGACTGTGCCTTTGCCGCCTCTGCCAGGAATGCCCCTGCCGGAGACAGGGTATGGCGGGTGATCTATGTGGAAGGCGGTCCCTTTTCCGATTACCAGCGCATCTTCCAGGGACTGGCCCTGGGGCTGGAGGAACGCGGCCTGATCGGGAACGGGCATGTGCCCCTGCCCAAGGATAGCGAAGAGGCCCGCGGCATGTGGGAATGGCTGCACCAGCATGCGGGCGGCAAGCACCTTGTCTTTCTGGCGGACGGCTTCTATTCCGCCGGATGGGACAGCCGGCAAAGGGAAAAGGTGCGTCAGGACGTCCTGCGGCGCATCCGGGAAAAGAAGGACGTGGACATGGTCCTGGCCTTCGGCACCTGGGCCGGACAGGATCTTGCCGCGCAGGATCTTCCTGTCCCGGTCATCGTCTCGTCCGTGACCGATGCGGTGGATGCGGGCATCATCCCCTCGGTGGACGATTCGGGACGGGACAATCTGGTGGCCCCCATCGAACCTGACCGCTTCAAGCGCCAGGTCCTGCTGTTCCATGACATCTTCGCGTTCAAAAAGCTCGGCATCGCCTACGAGGATACTCCGGCAGGCCGTGGCAGCATCGCCCTCAACGAGATCGAGGATGCCGCCAGGGAACTGGGCGTCACCCTGCTGCGATGTACCGATACCTTCGACATCCAGGATGCGGACCTCGCCTCCGAACGCCTGCTGGCCTGCCATAAAAAACTGGTGGAACAAGGGGCCGAGGCCGTCTACCTCACCTATAACGTCGGTCTGCAGGCCGCTGCCATGCGCAAGGTGCTGCAACCGCTGGCCGATGCGCACATCCCCACCTTTTCCCAGCTGGGCGCACCGGACGTGGTCCACGGGGCCCTGCTGAGCGTGGCCCAGTCCAATACGGCCGAGGAAGGCCGTTTCAGTGCCGGGCTGGTGGAGGCCATCCTCAAGGGCGCACGCCCGCGTGACCTGTCGCCGGTCTTTGAAAGTCCCGTCAGCATGGCTCTGAACCTGTTCATGGCCACGCTCATCGGCTGGAACCCGCCGCTGGAAGTGCTGGCCGCCGTGGACGAATTCTATCAGGAGATGAAGTAGCCCACAGCGAAACCTCCTTCAGAAGGAACGAAATATAAAAGGCGTACCGTTATATCCGGTGCGCCTTTTTTGTCCGCTGCACTCCAGGTCCATCTGGGCTTTCCCGCCTGCCTCTCGTGTACGCCATTCCTCCTGTCTGTTGTCCCGGCCTGCGCGCTGGGCATCTACAGGATTTGCCCGTCTTTTTAGGTACAGACCTCACGATCTGGGACGACGTGTCTTCATACTGCCGTCAGCAACGCACGAGGCCTGGGGAACCGTGGCGGCACTTGCGTGCCCCCTGCCATGCGCCTCTGGAGTATGAGAGCATCCCGGCAGCAGTTCAGGCCCGTACCGGAGAAGTATATGAACCCTCTCGCTTTCCTGTCCTGCCGACACGAAAAAGAGGGCACGACTGCGGCGGTCTGTCCATGTCCTGCCCCGGCAAACGGACCGGACGCTCCGAACGGGCAATATGGCGGCCTGTCGCCTTGCTGGTGCCCACCCACAGCCGGGCATAACCTGCGGCACTGCTGCGCAGGGCGATATACAGCAGCCCCCGCAGGGGAGCAGGCAGAAGGTGCAGCAGCACATCGCGGCAGCCCTCCCGCAAGCGCAGGGAAAGCTGCTGCTCCAGTACCTGGCAAACTATCCTGTCATTGTCGGTCATATGCTTACCTCCGCATATGCCGACACTCTGGCTCCCTTCACCCGTCAGGATGATGTCGGACAGCCGACATTCCCCTGACAGTCAGCGGCACGGGACATCACCGGAGCAGACCCGGCCGGACAGGCTTCAGGCCGACATGGGGCAGTAGCGTTCCGCCCCAAGGATATGCGCCGCCCCGGCGCAGGAGGTGCCGAAGAACAGCACCGGCTTGCCGATATCCAGAAAGTTGACGAACGAGCCGTTGCAAAGCGTGCTGCCCGTACACAGCACCAGTTCGGCCCAGTCCCGCACCACGTCCTGATAGGCCGCCATGCCGTCTTCCACCAGCACGCCGGAACGCACCGTCCCTACGATCTCGGGATTGAGGTCCAGCACCCGCACGCTGAATTCCCTGGACAGCCGAGCCAGCAGCGCAGGCTGGAACCCCACCAGTGCGATACGCGGCGTGCCGAAGCGTTCCCGGACGAGGGCCGCATACCGTTCCGCACACAGCTCCGGCCCGTCGTCACGGCAATGGATCGTATTGCCGATCTCGCCCACGGCGCGCAGGACGGCATTGAGCGTGGCCACCAGCATCCCGCCTGCCTGGGGATCCTGCGCCTTGTCCAGTGCCAGCACATCGGCCAGCGAGCCTTCGAAATCCACCGGTGCGCTGGTGAAGGCCTGCCCCAGAGCCTCGCCGAAACGGGCCTGGAGCATGACTTCCCTACCATTGAGGATGGGATAGTCCGTGCGCGCGGTCCGGCCTATGGCCTCTTCCGGGGTAAGACCGCGACTTTTCAGGCTGATACTACACGCATCCAGATGGTGCCGTGCGATGGCATCACGCAACGCCTCCTTGAGCCGGGCGTACAGGGCTTCTTCCGTCATCATGGTCCATACCTCCCAATGGTAACGGGCGTCTTTATTCCTGAAAGACACCCCCAAAGAACTCACCGGCATCATGCCAACAGCCGGCGTGGCTGTCTGCCGTCCGGCATTTTTGACGGGCACACGTCCACACACCGGCCCCCGCAGCCATACAGCGAACGGCCATCCTCCGGGCATCTTCTTTACCGGTACGACCGAAGAAAAAAGCGTGCCGGAATGATGAATTCCGCCGCTGCCGCCTGCCTGTCCCCGCAGGAAGATCTCCGGCACGTCCCCTGCCCCGCCAATGAAAAAGGCTGCCCCTTGCGGGACAGCCCTCAAATACGCTTCAGCTTTAGGCACGCGGGACGCGCCCGGATTGCAGATTGCGTTCCTGCAGGCGCTTGCGGGCCCGCAGACTGACCCGGACGAGCCACGACACCAGGACCACGACCGCGATGCCCACATCAGCCAGCAGGACGCGCGACGCATTGAAATGCTGCTCAAAGCCCCACAGGGTGGCCCTGTCCCAGGCCGGATGGTAGATGAACCAGCCCAGCCCCATGGCCAGGCCCAGGGCCGCGAAGGCGAGGACCAGCCAATGTGCCGGGATGGCTTCTTCCCAGAAGAAGGAAGAGCGATAGAAGCGGCGCCGGGACAGCCAGACCGTTATCAGCACCACCAGGGCTGCACCGGCGGCCAGGAAGGAAAGCCCCTTGAGCAAGGCCCCTGCGATGCCCAGCAGCAACAGGACCACCGCCATCCAGAAGGCACGGTTCTGGCGCCGTTCCAGCCCATAGGCCACAAAGAGCAGCAACGCCCCGGAAAGCGCACAGACCAGATGTCCCCCCATGAGCAGGGCCCGGGGAAGGAAATCGTCAAGCTGCGCCACCACGGCGGGCAGCGTCGGCAACATGGCGGAGACCAGCAGGATGCAGCCGCCCACGAAGGTGGTGTAGGCTGCGATGGAGTGGGAAAGCACCGAAAGCCACCGGCCCGCTTCCCGCAGGGTATTGCGGCTCTGCCGGGCTTCGTACACGGCCAGCAGGGCCGCGGCGGCAAGCAAAGGCAGGATGAAATAAATCAGGCGGAACAGCAGCACCGCGGCAAAAACGGCCTGCTCGCGCGGAGTATGCGTCAGATGCAGGATGACCAGCTCGAAGACCCCCACGCCACCGGGCACATGGGTCAGCACCACGGCCACCTGCGCCATGAGGTAACTGGGCAGGAAGTCGATGAAGCCGATGCCCAGATCATCGGGCAGCAGCACGTACATGCAGGCGGCAGCGGCGATCAGGTCCACTCCCGCCACGACCATCTGGGCCACGGCGATGCGGGGGATGGGGAAGACGAATTCCTTGCTGAAGATATGCACCGGCTTGCGGATGGTGAAGCACAGCACCAGATAGGAAAGGGCGATGGCCAGCAGGATGCCTCCCAGGAAGCGCACGTCCTGGATGGGCATCTTGGCCAGCAGCTCGTCCGGGATCACGGGCGGTGCCAGCAGGAAGACCACGCCGCACAGGCCCAGGGCGCCGACCCAGAAGGTGACGGCCAGCATGAGCACGAGACGGACGATCTCCACCAGGGAGAATCCCCAGGCCGAATAGAAACGGTAACGGACGCTCGTACCGCCCAGCAGGGCTCCAAAATTGTAGCTGACGGCCTGCCCTACCAAGGAAACGAGCCCCACGCGCGGCAGGGGCAGGGATTTGTGGATGGCCTTCAGGGCGAGCCAGTCATAGCCCACCAGGATGATGTAGTTGACGATCATCAGGCCGATGGAAAAACAGATACTGCCTGTGGAGACCTGCTGGATGCTTTCTCTGATCTGGGCGATGCTGTAAGCTTTGAGTTTATGGTACAGAAGATATATGGCCAGCACGAAAAGTGCCGTTATGAGTACGGGCCCCAGGTAACGCAAGTATTTTTTCATGGCGTTCCGGCAAGGTAAGAAGTTGTTCAAATTATCTTCACCATATACGCAGCTGCCTCCCGGTGCAAGCCTCAACATGCCCGGCGGCAGCACGGCAGACGGGTGGACCGTCTCTCCTGCGGGGCTTGACCAATACTGGAGCAACGGCTATAGTCCAAATAACGAATGCAATTTTCACGCGCTCCGCTGCCCGCGCAGCGGACGCTTTTTTTTCATCTGACGAACAGAGGTGTATCATGGCCGTGACCAATATCCCCATTTCCAAGCAGGGCTACAAGCGTCTGGAAGAAGAGCTGGCCCGCCTGAAGAGCGAACGCCCCGCCATCATCCAGGCCATCAAGGAGGCCCGTGAAGAAGGCGACCTGCGCGAAAACGCCGGTTATGATGCCGCCCGCGAACGCCAGGGCATGGCGGAAGCGCGCATCAAATACATCGAGTCCCGCATGGCCCTCTACCAGGTGATCGACCTGGACAAGCTGAGCGGTGACAAGGTCATCTTCGGCTCCACCGTGGAAGTGGAAGACGTGGATACCGAAGAAAGCCGCACCTACACCATCCTCGGTCCCGATGAAGCCGAACCCGCCAAGGGTTCCATCTCCTTCCTCTCCCCTGTGGGCCAGGCCCTGCTGGGCAAGGAAGTGGGCGACGAAGTGAGCGTGGACATCCCGCGCGGCCGCGTCACCTACGAGATCGTGGACATCACCTTCCGCGGCTCCAGCATCTTCGACTAACCGTTGGCACCGGAACACGACCAAGCCCTGCTGCATCCCTGCACAGGGCTTTTTTTCGGCTTCTCTCCCGCGGTCGTCCCTCTTCCCACAGGGAACTTGGCAGCTCCGGCCCCGCGTGCTATCCTCGCCCAGACCTATTCTGCCGCTTAAAGGTTCCCCGCATGCCCAACATGTTGCCGCGCCTCCTGTACATCCTTGCCGCACTGGCCTGGTTCCTGCTGCTCCGCCCCAACCCCGTCACCATCGTCATGGCCGGGTGTTTTGCCTGTCTCACGTTGCCCGTCTACCGGCGCATGCGCTGCACGATCCGGCACTGGCGCAAGCGTCTGCGTCTGCGCCATCCCGGCAGGCTGGGGCATATCGTGATATCCTGCTCCCATCGTCTGCCGCTGTACGGCTATATCGTCATGATCTTCTCGGCTGTGGTCATCCCCATCAGCACCCTGGTGCTGCTGGTGTCGCCCCAGGTGGCCGGTGGCCTGGCCAGGTTGCGGGAACTCCAGGCCAACAACTTCCAGCTGCCCCCGGAATGGGTCATGCGCTTCCAGGAGCTGCGCCACAGCCTGGCGGACTATCCCAAAGTGGACAAGATGATCTCGGAGTTCCTCAGCAACCTTGATGCCATGCTGGCCGATACCATGGGCCTGCTCATCAACCGCAGCGTGGACGTGCTGGGCGGCACCATGACCGTCCTCTGGACCCTGTTCCTCTTCGTGACGCTCACGGTCATCTTTGCCGCCTACGCGAGCCGCATCAATCTGATCACGGCCCGCATATTCCATATCCCGGCCACCATGCTGCGCCGTTTCGTCCTGGCCATCCGCCGGGCCCTGCAGGGCGTCATGCTGGGCATCGTCCTGGTGGCCATCGCCCAGGGGGTCCTGTGCGGCATCGGCTTTGCCGTGGCGGGCATCAAGCAGCCCGCCTTCTGGGGGCTGCTGGCCACGGTCGTGGCGCCCATCCCCTTCGTGGGCACGACGCTTGTCTGGGGCCCGCTCTGTCTTTCCCTCTGGTTCTCGGGTGCCACCATGCCCGCCGTGGGGCTGGCCCTTTGGGGCACGCTGGCCGTGACCAGCGTGGACAACATCCTGCGGCCCCTTTTTCTGCAACAGGGCATCAATGCCCCCTTCTTCGTGCTGATCATCGCCATTCTCTGCGGTCTCGGCAGCTTTGGTCCCATGGGGCTCATCATCGGCCCCGTGCTGCTGGCCATCGCCATGCAGGCTGTGGAAGAAGCCCATCAAACCTACCACCATACGGCCTGAAGCTCATGTTCCACTCCCCCACCATCCCGGGGCGCTGGCTGTGCGTCCTGCTCCTCGTCCTTGCCATGCTCTCGCTGCCTGCCGGTGCCGATGCGGCCCGCAGGGCCCGTGCCGCCGTCATGATCAACCTGAGCAACGGCAAGGTGCTGTACGAGCACAACCCCAATCTTTCCATCCCGCCCGCCTCCCTGACCAAGGTCATGACCATGTATGTGGTCATGGACCGCATCAAGCTGGGCCGGCTGAAACGCAACACCAGCATCCGCGTCCATCCCACGGCACGGGTGGGCGGTTCCAGCATGCGCCTGCGCCCCCGCCAGAAAGTCACGGTGGACCAGCTCCTCACCGGCATGGCGGTGGCTTCGGGCAATGACGCCGCCATGGCCATATCCCAGCATATCAGCGGCAACAGCCGCAATTTCACCCATCTTATGAACCACAAGGCGCGCCAGCTGGGCATGACCCGAACGGTCTTCAAGAATCCCACGGGCCTGCCCGCGGCAGGTCAGCGCACCACGGCCCGCGACATGGCCACCCTGGCCCGCGCCTATCTGCGCAGCCATCCGCAGGCCATGCGCTATCACAGCCTGCGGTCCTTCCGCTTCAACGGCCGTACTCTGGGAGCCACCAACACCATGCTGGGCATCCCCGGTGTTGACGGCCTGAAAACGGGCTGGACCGTGGCCTCCGGCTACAACATCATCGTCACGGCACGCCGCGGCAAGACCCGCCTGCTGGTGGTGGTCATGGGCGGCAGGAGCCGTGCCGCCCGCGATATGGTCGCCCACAGCCTCATCGAGGCCGGGTTCAAGGCGCCGGCATCGCCCCAGCAGGTACGCAAACGCATGCGAGGTGTCCTTTAGCGCGACACGTCTTGACCTCGGCACCTTCACGTCGTATGTTTTTCAAATCAATGGCCTGAAAGGCTCAACATTCAAGGGAGGCCCCCATGTTCGGCATCGGCATGCAGGAACTGTTACTTATTTTGATCGTAGTGCTGCTCATCTTCGGCGCCAACAAACTGCCGGAGATCGGTGGCGGGCTGGGACGGGCCATCCGAAATTTCCGCCGGGCCTCGTCCGAGCCTGACGAGATCGACATCACCCCCGGCAAGGACAAAAAGCCCACCTCGGGCGACGATGCTCCCAAAGCGTAGAGGATCCTGCCATGAAAGCTGAACAACTTTCCGTTTTTCTGGAAAACCGCGCCGGCCGTCTGGCCGAAGTGACCCATACGCTGGCTGAGGCCGGCGTCAACATCCGCGCTCTTTCCCTGGCTGATACCTCCGATTTCGGTATCCTGCGCCTCATCGTTGATGACCAGGAAAAAGCCAAGTCCGTTCTCAAGGAACACAGCTTCACCCTGGGCCGCACCAGCGTGGTCGCCGTACAGGTGCCCGATACCCCCGGCGGTCTGGACAGCGTGCTGCAGTTCGTCTCGCAGCATGGCATCAATGTGGAATACATGTATGCCTTCATCACCCGTGAGGCTGACTGTGCCATCATGATCTTCCGTTTCGACAAGACCGACCAGGCCGTGGACCTGCTCAAGGCCAACGGTTTCACCGTCCTGCCGCCGGATCAGCTGTTCGGCAACAAAGACTAGCCTATCTTGCAGATAGCCATTTCGGGCCCCGCTCATGCGGGGCCTTTCTTTTTTCATCCCTCAGCCAGCCTGTCCTTTCTTCCGCATTTCCGAGTGTTCCGTCTTCCCGGCAACTCCGCTGCCCCTGCCGCAGCGCACGACCTTCTGCCTCGGGGGCTCCGGCAAGGATTCCCTCTTGATTTCTCTTACCCGTCATGCGGTCTTTTCCGGCGGCCATCACCGCACGACCAAGGCGAGCACAGGTCCATAAAAGTTTTTTATTTTTATAACATATTGATATTATTTATTTTTATGCCAAAAAACAACTTTTCTGCAAAAAAAATTCCTTTTTGCCCCTTTTCAAGCGCAAAGAGTGTCTTATCTACTATCCCGTTGCGGGACCGCAGCAATGGTTTACGGCGGTCATGACGCGATAATTTCAGCTCCGCCCCGCGGACGCTGTGCATGCCACCCAAGCGTGGCCATAAAAATTTTTGGAGGATCTGACACCATGAAACTGCAGCCCCTGAACGATCGTGTGCTGGTCAAGCGCCTGGAAACCGAAGAGAAGACCGCTGGCGGTCTGTACATCCCCGACACCGCCAAGGAAAAGCCCTGCAAGGGTCAGGTGATCGCTACCGGTCCCGGCAAGGTCCTGGAAAACGGCACCCGCGTTGAACTGGCCGTCAAGAAGGGTGATCAGGTGCTCTTCAACAAGTACGCCGGCACCGAAGTCAAGCTGGACGGCATCGACCATCTGGTGATGCGCGAAGAAGACATCCTCGCCATCCTGACCGACTAACGCGTACGCGCCGGTCATACACACTCTCCGCTTTTCGATTATTCCCAGGAGGAAAATATAATGTCCGCTAAAGAAGTTCTCTTCGACGTGAAAGCCCGCGAAAAACTGGCGCGTGGTGTTGATAAGCTGGCCAATGCCGTGAAGGTGACCCTCGGCCCCAAGGGTCGTAACGTTGCCATCGAAAAGTCCTTCGGCGCTCCCGTCATCACCAAGGACGGCGTGACCGTTGCCAAGGAAATCGAACTGGACGACAAGTTCGAGAACATGGGCGCCCAGCTGGTGAAGGAAGTCGCCTCCAAGACCTCCGACGCCGCCGGTGACGGTACCACCACCGCCACCATCCTGGCCCAGGCCATCTACCACGAAGGCGTGAAGCTGGTTGCTGCCGGCCGCAATCCCATGGCCATCAAGCGCGGCATCGACAAGGGCGTGGAAGCCCTGATCGGCGAACTGGCCAACCTGGCCAAGCCCACCCGCGACCAGAAGGAAATCGCCCAGATCGGCACCATCTCTGCCAACTCCGACGCCACCATCGGCAACATCATCGCCGAAGCCATGGCCAAGGTGGGCAAAGAAGGCGTGATCACCGTTGAAGAAGCCAAGGGCCTGGAAACCACCATGGACGTGGTGGAAGGCATGCGCTTCGACCGCGGCTATCTCTCTCCCTACTTCGTGACCAACGCGGAGAAGATGGAATGCGAGATGGACAACCCCTACATCCTGTGCACTGAGAAGAAGATCTCCAGCATGAAGGACATGCTGCCCGTGCTCGAACAGGTCGCCAAGGTCAATCGTCCTCTGGTGATCCTGGCCGAAGACGTGGAAGGCGAAGCCCTGGCTACCCTGGTGGTCAATAAGCTGCGTGGCGCCCTGCAGGTCGTGGCCATCAAGGCCCCCGGCTTCGGCGATCGCCGCAAGGCCATGCTGCAGGATATCGCCATCCTGACCGGCGGCCAGGTGGCTTCTGACGACACCGGCACCAAGCTGGAAAACATGACCCTCAACGACCTGGGTACCGCCAAGCGCGTGGTGGTCAAGAAGGAAGACACCACCATCGTTGACGGCGCCGGCAAGGCCGACGAAATCAAGGCCCGCGTGAAGCAGATCCGCGCCCAGGTGGAAGAATCCACCTCCGATTACGACCGCGAAAAGCTGCAGGAACGCCTGGCCAAGCTGGTGGGCGGCGTGGCCGTGGTCCATGTGGGTGCCGCTACCGAAGTGGAAATGAAGGAAAAGAAGGACCGCGTGGAAGACGCCCTGAACGCTACCCGCGCTGCCGTGGAAGAAGGCATCGTGCCTGGCGGCGGTACCGCTCTGATCCGCGTGTCCAAGGTGCTCGACAGCATCAAGCCCGCTGACGACGACGAACTGGCCGGCGTGAACATCATCCGTAACGCCATCGAAGCTCCTCTGCGCCAGATCGCCCACAACGCCGGCTTTGAAGGCTCCATCGTTGTGGAAAAGGTCCGCCAGGGCAAGGACGGCTTCGGCTTCAATGCCGCTACCGGTGAATACGAAGACCTCATCAAGGCCGGCGTCATCGACCCCAAGAAGGTGACCCGTACCGCCCTGCTGAACGCCGCTTCCGTGGCCTCCCTGCTGCTGACCACCGAATGCGCCATCTCCGAAAAGCCCGAACCCAAGAAGGATGCTCCTGCCATGCCTGACGGCATGGGTGGCATGGGCGGCATGGGCGGCATGTACTAAGCCGCCGCGAAGCCCCCGCTTCCGACTGAATAAAAAAGGCCCCGCTTCCAGCGGGGCCTTTTTTTGTCATCTGGCGGCTACCCGCCAAGATGTCGGAGCAATAGTATTCTAACTCCCGAACGGTACGGTAGCAGGACGACTCTTTCCTGCTCGCCGCATGCCATCATAGCCCTCACCTTCCGGACTGATCGGCTGCCTCGGCCGATCCCTAAAAAATATCCTCCGTTCCCAAGATTCCCGTATCCCGCGCCTGAAAAGGCTCTTCGGGGCGAAGCGCAAAAGAGGTCTCTCTTCTTTCCTCAAAAGATCAAGGATGCTCCACGAACCTCCACAGGGGAACATCACCGACGACATGCCGACGAAACGGAGCACACAAACTTTTCACATCCTCTCGCTGCCGGAAAGCAGATACAAAAAAAGCGGTCAGCCTTTTACAGCTAACCGCTTGTTTTTGTTGTGGTGCGCCCGAAGAGATTCGAACTCCTGGCCTACAGGTTCGTAGCCTGTTGCTCTATCCAGCTGAGCTACGAGCGCGTCGTGAGGGTGTTCTTATAGAAATGCGGACAGCTTGTCAACAATCTTGGGGAAAGAAAACGAATTTTTTTGAAAGGCTGCTTCGCGGCGCAGTTTCCGGGCGTCATCCTATGGGACCGCCCTATCCTCGAAAGCTTGCTAAAAAAGCATTCCATCCCATACGCAGATATCGACAGGATGCTGGCAGAGCCCCGACTGGCCTTCTAAAAAAGGAGAGCCTCCCACCTATTTCCATAAAAACGATACCGCCCCACCTGAAAACATCAGACGGGGCGGTTCTCTTGTGGTTACAGAAAGCCCGATCTATTGGGCAGCAGGCGTACCGCGCAGGCAGCGCAGCAGGGCATCATAACTGCCGATACCGTTCAGGCCGCTGGACATGGCCACACACTGGCGGAAAGCCGCCGTGGCTGCGGTCTCAGCGGCAGTACACTGCTGCATGATGTCCGCATTGCCCTGCGAGAGCTGGGTACAGTAGTTGGCCGTGTCATAGCCCAGCAGATTCGCCACAGGCGAGGCAGGCGCAGCCGCAGCAGGGGCAGAGGCCACAGCGGACTGCCCGCCAGCGGCGGGCGCGGCGGCGGCAGCGGCTTCGGCGGCGGTGGCGTCAGAGCCGGACAGGGCGCTGTTGAGCAGGTAGCCGCCGGCAAGACCGGCACCCACTCCCAGCAGGGCGCTGCCCATACCGCTGCCCTGCGACTGAGGCGCTGCCATGGTCTGGCCGGGTGCCGCCGTCTGGCCATAGGGCATGCCCTGGGCCGTGGCGGGCTGGGTAGCCGTAGCCGCAGGGGACGTAGCCGTCCTGGGAGCGGTCGTCGTAGCCGCCGCTGCCGGGGCAGCAGTGGTCTGTTGCGTGGCCGTCGGGGCAGGCTGCGTCACCGGTTTGCTGACCGTACGCGGACGCACGCGGTTACGCTTGACCGCCGCATCCGAACAGTCCACAGAGATCATGGTGCCAGCCACCAGAAGACCCAACAGCACCGTAAAGACCTTTTTTATCATCAATCTATCTCCTTTAGAGAGGGGATGTCCATCAAGGGACAGGGATTCGGTTATTCCTTTTATAATGTAGCCTATTCCCCTCCCGCAGGCAAGACAGGCGGACGATGGAGCACATACGGACAGGAACTGCCTTCCTGCAAGCCTTGTTGCCGGACCTGCCCCTTATGCCATACGGCATCCCGCATCCTGTTGGGCGGGGCGTACGTTTTCCCTCTCCGGCAGGATGCGGAGAGCCAATCTATCTCCCTCTTCCTCCACGATCATGCGACCATGCAGGTTGCCCCACAGATAAATCGCCGCCGTCATGCCCCAGGCGACGGCCAGCATGAGGGCGGCACCGGCCAGGCAGGGGACCACAGCGTACCAGAAGCCCAGTTGCCGTATCTGCTCACCGCCCGTTACGGCGATAAGGGCCGTGGCCCCTCCCGGCGGGTGCAGGGTCCCGCTCAGCATCATAACGGCGATGGCTGTGGGCACGCAAAGGCAGATGGCCCAGAAGGGCGGCAGCCATTGCGCGCAGGCCACACCGACCAAGGCAGAAAAAAAGTGCCCTCCCAGCAGATTGCGTGGACGGGACAAGGGACTGTCCGGGGCCGCGAACAGCAGGACTGCCGAGGCTCCGAAAGACCCTATCAGCATGGGGACGCCGTAATCTCCCACAACGAACCTGTCCAGAGCTGCTACCAGCAAAAGGCCGCAACAACTTCCCAGCCAGGCCCGCCCTATCCTGAGAGCACTGGCTCCCTTTCCTGCCAACCATCTTTGTTCGGGCATGCCGATCTCCTTGTTTGTGTTTGAAGGTATGACCTTCGATCCACAGGGAGATACCCGCATCATGTCCGGGATTCCGTGTGCGAGCGCACGAAAGCTGTCTTTTCCTGACAATAGCAGGACCACTGCGCAGGTCCTCTGCCTTTTTCGGGCATCCCTATCCCAAAAGGCTTTTCCCCTGCCGGCTCCTCCTTGATCTGCAGGGAACGCCCCGCTCCAGAAAGCGGTCAGGATATGCCGCCGTCCGCTCTGCCCGATAACTGCGCCCTGTCCACATTTTGGTATAAATCAAAAAAAAGATAACGATACCAAAATGATATATCTCAAACATCCATGACTGAGCGCTCAATCAATGTGCAGCATGATTATTTTCCACATTTTGGTAGAAAATAAGTATATCCAGTATATCCATTTGATTTTTCAAACTTATCCCGCATTACATCCCATTTGTGCCGCAAAGCACATGCTTGCATGTCCATGCCATTTCTACGTTTTGGTAGAAATATGCCTTCCCCAACAAGTCATTTTCCCCTGTTTTGTCATGCTCCTTGCCTAGAAATAATTTTTTTTATAAGCGATTCCAGCATATTAAATAAACAAGCCTTCCTCGATACCGGTTCTGGCACAGGGCTTGCTTTGTCCTGTGACGTCTGCCGCTGCTCGCTGTCTGAGAAAACGGCAATCATGTTTCCGCAGTGCACAAGTCCGGTACCTGTCGCACCGCCAGACCACAGGAAGGTTTTCCATGAATCCCGCAGACACCGCGTTCATCATCCTTTGCGCCACGTTCGTCATGCTCATGACCCCGGCCCTGGCATTGTTCTACGGCGGGCTCGTCCGGTCAAAGAACATCCTCTCCACGTGCATGCACAGCTATGCCTCTCTGGGGATGGTCTCCATCCTCTGGGCCCTGTTCGGTTACTCCCTTGCTTTCAGCGGCGATATTTCCGGCCTTATCGGCAACCTTGACCATGTGTTCCTCATAGGCGTGGGGGGCGAAGCCAACGGCCCGGTCGCCAACCTGCCGCACAATGTCTTCATGGCGTTCCAGTGCATGTTCGCGGCCCTTACCGTGGCGCTCATCTCCGGTGCCTACGCCGAACGCATCCGCTTTTCGGCCATGCTGGTCTTTTCCGCGCTCTGGACGGTCTTCGTCTATTGCCCCATGGCGCACTGGGTCTGGGGCGGCGGCTGGATGGCCAAGCTGGGCGCCGTGGACTTTGCCGGTGGAGCCGTGGTGCACATGGCTTCCGCCGCAGCGGCCCTGGCCTGCGCCCATGCGGTGGGCCCCCGTACTGACCTGGGCAAGACGCCCATGATCCCCAACAACCTGCCCATGACGCTCTTTGGCGGCGGCCTGCTCTGGTTCGGCTGGTTCGGCTTCAATGCCGGCAGCGCCCTGGCTGCCAACGCCCTTGCGGGCCACGCCCTGGTCACCACCCATCTGGCCACGGCCGGCGGCATCTTCGGCTGGATGCTCCTTGAATACCTGCGCTTCGGCAAGGCCACGACCCTGGGTGCCATTTCCGGTGCGCTGGCGGGCCTCGTCTCCATCACGCCCGCGGCCGGTTTCGTGGGAGCCATGCCCGCCCTGGTCATCGGCTTTGCCGGCGGCATGATCTGCTACGGCGGCATCCTGCTCAAGAACCGTCTGGGCTATGACGACGCTCTCGACGTGGTGGGCATCCACGGTGTGGGCGGTACCTGGGGCGCCTTTGCCACCGGCCTGTTCGCCTCCGCCAGCATCAACGGCGTCAACGGTCTGTTTTACGGCAACCCGTGGCAGCTCGTGGTCCAGGTCATCTCCATCGTCGCCACCTGGAGCTTCGTTTACCTGGTCAGCCGCATCCTGCTGAAGTTGACGGATGCCCTGGTGGGCCTGCGTGTGGATCCCGCCTCCGAGATCCGGGGCCTGGACCTCAGCCTGCATAACGAGCGCGGCTACACCCTGTAACTGTCGAGACCTCTCCACCTGCTGTCAGGAATATCTGGAGCCCATCATGAAAAAGCTCGAAATCATCATCCGTCCGTCCAAGTTCGAAGAAGTGAAGCAGCAGCTGACCACTATCGGCATCCACGGCATGAACTACAGCGAAGTGCGCGGCTTCGGCCGCCAGCACGGGCATACGGAAGTCTATCGCGGCACCACCTACGCCGTGGACTGCCTGCCCAAGATCAAGATCGAGATCGTGGTCCATGACGAAGCGCTGGAAAAGGTGCTGCAGGCGGTTTCCGTGGCCCGCACCGGCGAGATCGGCGATGGCAAGATCTTCATCTACGACGTGCTGGACGCCATCCGCATCCGTACCGGTGAACGCGGCCCCGCCGCCCTGTAAGGAACAGCTGTTCAACATTTTCCCGTTTTCCTCCCCATCAGGCCTGCCGCGAAAGGTCTCACCCTCTCCCCTTTCCGGCGGGCCTGAAAAAAGAGTTCCAAGGAGTCCCTCATGAATGCCCGCACTGATGCCATCCGGCAGATAGCCCAGAGCCACCCGGACCACCAGCCCCCCGCCACCGAGATTGACGCCATCTTCGGTTGCGACGTTTTCTCCCTCGACATCCTGCAGAAGCGCCTGCCCAAGCCCGTGTTCCGCATGCTGAAGGCCACCATCGCCCGCGGCGAACGCCTTGACCCGGACATCGCGGATACCGTGGCCTGCGCCATGAAGGACTGGGCCATCAGCAAGGGCGCCACGCACTACACCCACTGGTTCCAGCCCATGACCGGCCTGACGGCCGAAAAGCACGATGCGTTCCTGACCCCCACCGGTGAAGGCCGCGTCATCAACGAATTCTCGGGCAAGATGCTCATCTGCGGCGAGCCTGATGCCTCCTCCTTCCCGTCCGGCGGCCTGCGCTCCACCTTCGAGGCCCGCGGTTACACGGCCTGGGATCCCACGGTCCCTGCCTTCATCATCGGCCGCACCCTGCATGTGCCCACCCTGTTCTACAGCTATTCGGGCGAGGCCCTGGACCGCAAGATCCCGCTCATGCGTTCCATTTCCGCCCTTTCCCGGCAGGCCCTGCGCATCCTGCGCCTGTTCGGCAACGATACGGCCACCTTCGTGCGCCCCAGTGTGGGACCGGAACAGGAATACTTTCTTGTCGACCGCCGTCTGGCCGCCCTGCGCCCCGACCTGCTGCTGGCAGGCCGCACGCTGATGGGCACCCCGCCCGCCAAGGGCCAGGAGATGGAAGACCACTACTTCGGCTCCATCCCGGCGCGCGTCATGGCCTTCATGCAGGATGTGGAGGACGCCCTGTTCCGCCTCGGCATCCCGGCCAAGACCCGGCATAACGAGGTGGCCCCCGGTCAGTTCGAGATCGCGCCCATCTACGAGGACGCCAATATCGCCACCGACCACAACATGCTCATCATGAACCTGCTGCACGAGATCGCGCCGCGGCATGACTTCATCTGCCTGCTCCACGAAAAGCCCTTTGCCGGCGTCAACGGCAGCGGCAAGCACAACAACTGGTCCATCAGCGATTCCGAGGGCAACAACCTGCTCGATCCCGGCAAGACCCCGCTGGACAACGCCCAGTTCCTCGTCTTCCTGGCCGCCGTGCTGCGGGCCGTGCACAAGCACAGTGCCGCCCTGCGTCTGGGCACGGTGGGTGCGGGCAACGATCACCGTCTGGGCGCCAACGAAGCTCCGCCGGCCATCATCTCCGTCTATCTGGGCGACATGCTGACCGACGTCATCGACACCATCATGAACGGTGTGACCCACAAGCCCGGCCGCACCAGCATGGAGATCGGCGTTTCCTCCCTGCCGCCCCTGCCCGTGGATCTTTCCGACCGCAACCGCACCAGCCCCTTTGCCTTCACCGGCAACAAGTTCGAATTCCGGGCCGTGGGTTCCTCCCAGTCCATCGCGCCGGTGAACATCGCCCTGAACACGGCCATGGCCTGCGCCCTGGACGACATCGCCACCGAGCTGGAAGCCACCGTGGGTTCCGGTACGAGCCTCAATGCCGCCCTGCAGGAGCTGCTGCCCCGCCTGTTCCGGGAACATCAGGCCGTGGTCTTCAACGGCAACGGCTATTCGGAGGAATGGCCCGTGGAGGCGGCCCGTCGCGGCCTGCCCAACCTGGCCACCACAGTGGACGCCCTGGAACGCTACAACACGCCTGAAGTCATGGATGTGTTCCTGCGCCAGAACGTGCTTTCCGAGCGCGAGATGCTGGCCCGGCAGGAGATCCTGCTGGACACCTACGCCAAGACCATCGCCATCGAAGCCTCGCTCATGCTGGACATGTCCCGCACACAGATCCTGCCCGTCGCCCTGCAGGAGCAGGCCGCTGCCGCCGATCTGGTGCTCAAGACCCGGGCCGTCAGCACCGAGGCCGCCATGGAGGAAGAGCGCTTCACCAGCCTGCGCGGCCATACCGTGGGCCTGAGCGGTGCCCTTTCCGCTCTGGAACAGCAGCTCGCCGCGTTGCGTGCCGCTGCGGACGCCCATACGGCCGCCCGTATCGCCCGTGACGGCGTGGTCCCTGCCATGCAGGCCTGCCGCGAACACTGCGACGCCCTGGAGCGCATGCTCAACGCCGCCGTCTGGCCGCTGCCCTCCTACGCGGAGATGCTCTGGCTGCATTGATCCTCTAACTGGTCTCTTTGTCTCCCCGGGCCGGGCATGACCATCCCCGCCCGGGGACGTTTTCCCTCCACTCCCCAGCCTTCCCAGGAGTGACATATGAACGGTCTTTTCGATCCCCGCCGGGAGCATGATGCCTGCGGTGTGGGTTTTGTTGCCTATCTGGACGGCCAGAGCCGTCATGACGTGATGCACATGGCCCTGGGGGCCATGACCCGCATGGCCCATCGTGGCGGCGGTGACGGCAGGAACGGTGATGGCGCCGGTATCCTCTTCCCCCTGCCGCGCGGGTTCTTCCTGCGCCAGTGGCCCGCGTTGTCGGTCTGCGCCGCGCCCTGGGCCGTGGCCCAACTTTTCCTGCCCCGGGATGCGGCGCTGCGGGCGCTGTGCCTGCAGCACTTCCGCGAGATCTTCACGGCCTGCGGCCTGCGCGTGGAAGACGAGCGCGACGTCCCTGTGCGGGAAGACGTGCTGGCTCCGGCCGCCCGCCAGACCATGCCCGGATTTTTGCAGCTGCTCGTCCTGCCGGACACCCGTTCCCCCGAAGCCGCCGAGCTCCATGATCCCGAAGCCCTTGAACGCCGCCTGTTCCTTGCCCGGCACATGGCCGAGAACCTGATCTGGAAGGAACTGCGTCGGCAGGGACAGGACACCCGTCTCTTCTATGTGGCCAGCTGTTCCTGCCGGAGCATCGTCTACAAGGGCATGCTCCCCGGCTCCCGGCTGGGCGAATTCTATACCGACCTGACGGACGAGGATTGCGCCGCGCCCTTTGCCGTGTTCCACGAACGTTTTTCCACCAACACCCTGCCCTCGTGGCCGCTGGCCCAGCCTTTCCGCCTGGCCGCCCATAACGGCGAGATCAACACCCTGCGCGGCAACGCGGCCCACATGGGCGTGCGCGAGGCCGTACTTTCCTCGCCCCTGCTGGGGGCGCATCTGAAGGACGCCCTGCCGGTCATCAATCCCGACACTTCGGATTCCGGGACCCTGGACAACGTGCTGGAGCTGCTCGTCCGCGCGGGCTACACCCTGCCCCACGCCCTGATGATGATGGTCCCCGAGCCCTTCGGCCCCACCTTCGTCATGGGCGACAACAAGCGCGCCTTCTACGAATATCACTCGTCCCTCATGGAGCCCTGGGACGGTCCCACCTGCCTCGTCTTCACCGACGGCTGGCGGCGCGTGGGCGCCATGCTCGACCGCAACGGGCTGCGCCCCTGCCGCTGGAGCGTCTCCCGGGACGGTCTGATGGTGCTCGGCTCGGAAAGCGGCCTTGTGGACGTGCCTGAAGAGGACATCATCCAGCGCGGCCAGCTCCAGCCCCGGCGCATGATCCTGGCGGACGTGGAACATCACCGCATCGCTCCCGATGCGGAGATCAAGGGGCAGGTCATCCGCTCCCAGCCCTGGCGCCGCTGGCTCCAGAAGCATGCCGTACGCCTTGAGACCCTGAACAGCATGGGCGAAGAGAACGACACCGCACACGCCCTGCCGCCCCTGGAACGCCGCCTGCGTCAGGCTGGTTGCGACAGCGCCTGGCAGCGTCAGGTCCTCGTGCCCATGGCCGAGAACGCCCAGGAGCCCGTCTGCTCCATGGGGACGGACAAGCCCCTGCCCTGCCTCAGCGACGAGCCGCAATCCCTGTTCCGCTGGTTCAAGCAGCGCTTCGCCCAGGTGACCAACCCGCCCATCGACCCCTACCGCGAACAGCTGTCCATGTCGCTCATGGGCCATGCCGGGCGTGCGGGCAACATCCTGGAACCGGGCCCCGAAAGCTGCGCCGTCCTGCGCCTGCCCCATCCTTTCCTCACCACGGACGACATGCGCCGGATCCGGGCCTTCCGGCGTCCCGCTGTCCGGGCCGTCACTCTTGACGCCACCTTCCCGGCCCACGGCGACGGGGAAGCCCTGCGCGCGGCCCTGGACCGTCTGTTCGCGGATGCCGAGGCAGCCATCGCCCAAGGTGCCACCATCCTTGTGGTGAGCGATACGGCCATGACGGCGGACAAGGCGCCCATCCCCGTCCTGCTGGCCTGCGCGGGCCTGCACCATCACCTCATCCGTGCCGGGCTTCGCCATGCCTGCGGCATCATCGCGGAAAGCGGCGAGGCCTGCGAGGTCATCCATATGGCACAGCTCATCGGCTACGGCGTCAATGCCGTCTGCCCGCACGCGGCCCTGGATGCCGTCCGCCGCATGGCCCGGGAAGGCCGCCTGAGTACGGACGCCGGTCCTCTTGACGAGGAAGACGCTCAGGAACGCTATATCAACGCCCTGAAGAAGGGCCTGCTCAAGGCTTTCGCCCGTCTGGGCATCTCCACCCTGCGCTCTTTCCGCGGATCGCAGCCCTTCGAGGCCCTGGGGCTGGCACAGGATGTCATCGACCGCTATTTCACGGGTACGCCCTGTTCCATCAACGGCATCGGTCTGGAGACGCTGGCCCGCGATGCCGCCCTGCGTCACGCGCAGGCCTGGGACGATGCCGGCACCTCCGCGGCCGCCCCTTCGGCACACCTCTGGAGCCCCCGCACCGTGCGTGCCCTGCATACGGCCGTCAATGAAGGAATGGCCGGACAGGCTCCCTCCCCGGCATGGCAGACCTTCTCCAGCCTTTGCAACGGGCAGGAAGCCCAGGGCTTCACGCTGCGCTCCCTGCTGGAGATCGCTCCCGACCCGGCCCGGACGCCCGTCCCGTTGGACGAGGTGGAGCCGGAAGAGGCCATCCTGCGGCACTTTGTCGGTGCGGCCATCTCCTACGGCGCCATCAGTGACGAAGCCCACCGCACCCTGGCCGAAGGCTGCAATGCCTGCGGTGTGCCCTCCAACTGCGGTGAAGGCGGCGAGGATCCGGCCCGCAACACGCCCCGGACGGATACGGACGGTCGTCGTCATGACGCGCGCTCCCGCATCCGTCAGATCGCCTCGGGCCGCTTTGGCGTCACGGCGGAATATCTTGCCCATGCGGAAGAGATCCAGATCAAGGCGGCCCAGGGTGCCAAGCCCGGTGAAGGCGGCCAGCTGCCCGCCTACAAGGTCACGGTGGACATCGCCCGCGTCCGTGCCACCATGCCCGGGGTCTCTCTGGTATCCCCGCCGCCGCACCACGACATCTACTCCATCGAAGATCTGGCGCAGCTCATCTACGACCTCCGTCATCTCAATCCTTCGGCCCGCATCTCCGTCAAGCTGGTGGCCGAGAGCGGTGTCGGGACCATCGCGGTGGGCGTGGCCAAAGCCGGCGCGGACTGCGTGGTCATCTCCGGCCATGACGGCGGTACCGGTGCCAGTCCCCATTCGGCCATCCACTATGTGGGCCTGCCGTGGGAATCCGGTCTGGCCGAAGCCCATCAGGCGCTGGTGACCTGCGGCATGCGCCGGCGTGTCTCCCTCCAGACCGACGGTCTGCTGCGCACCGGCCGCGACGTGCTCGTGGCTGCCCTGCTGGGCGCCGAGGAATTCGCCTTCGGGACGGCGCTGATGGTCAGCATGGGCTGCGTCATGTGCCGCAACTGCATGAAGGGCCGCTGCCCTGCGGGCATCGCCACCCAGGACGAAAAGCTGCGTGCCCGCTTCAAGGGCCGTCCCGAACATGTGGAACGCTTCCTGCGCCTGCTGGCCGGGGACGTGCGCCGCGAGCTGGCCTCCCTGGGCTTCCGCTCCCTGAACGAAGCCGTCGGCCATGCCGACCTGCTGGCACAGCGTACGGACATCACGGGCCGGGCGGCTTCCCTCGATCTCTCGCGCCTGCTCTGGACGCCTGACGCGGCCTGCGAACATCACGCCGGTGGTTTCCCCCGTGTCTGCGAACCCACGGCGCTGGAACAGGATCTCGATCAGGCTGCCGAACCCGTGCTGGCAGGCCAGTGCGATCATCTGCGCATCGAGCGGGCCATCCGCAATGTGGACCGTGCCGTGGGCGCGCGCCTTTCCGGCAGCATCGTCCTGCGCCACGGGGCCGCCGGTCTGCCCCGGGGCAGCCTGCATCTCCACTTCCATGGCCAGGCCGGGCAAAGCCTCGGGGCCTTCCTGGCCCCCGGCGTGACCCTTGAGGTGGAAGGCAGCGTCAACGACTACGCGGGCAAGGGCCTTGCCGGCGGCACCATCGTTGTCCACCCCGATGCCGGGGCCCGCTTCGTGGCAGCGGAACAGGCCGTGGCCGGCAACGTGGCCCTGTACGGCGCCACCGCCGGAGAAGCCTACTTCTGCGGCCAGGCCGGGGAACGTTTTGCCGTGCGCAATTCCGGTGCCTGCGCGGTGGTGGAAGGTGTGGGCGATCACGGCTGCGAATACATGACCGGCGGTACCGTCGTCGTCCTGGGACGCACCGGCTACAACTTCGCCGCAGGCATGAGCGGCGGCACGGCCTTCGTCTATGACCTGGACGAACATTTCCAGAACCGCTGCAACATCGAGAGCGTGGATCTGGAATCCGTCTGGCAGGAAGAGGACCAGGCCCTGCTGCGCCGTCTGGTGGAACGGCACGCGGCCTGCACCGGCAGCGCCAAGGCCGCGTCCCTGCTGGCCAACTGGGATGCCGCCCTGCCGCTCTTCGTCAAGGTCATGCCGCTGGATTACAAGAACGTGCTCCGCCGTCAGGCGGAAGCCGCCCACGACGCGGAGACCGCCTCCGCCACCGAAGAAGTGTTCCATGCACGAGGAGAGAACGACCATGCGTAAGATCGCCTTCACCAAGATGGAAGGCTGCGGCAACGATTACGTCTATCTTGACGGGGTCTCTGAAGATCTGCGGCTCGCGGAAGGGGACATCCCCGTGCTGGCCCGTGCCGTCAGCGACAGGCATTACGGGGTGGGCTCCGACGGGCTGGTGCTCATCCTGCCGCCCACCTCACCGGACAGCGCCGACCTGCGCATGCGCATGTTCAATGCCGACGGCAGCGAAGCCGAGATGTGCGGCAACGCTTCCCGCTGCGTGGGACGCTTTGCCTGGGAACATGCCCTGACCGACAGGCCCGTCATCCGCCTGGAGACCCTGGCCGGGATCAAGCTCCTGCAGCGGGTGGACGATGCCGGGGGCTGCCCCTCCCGTGTCTGTGTGGACATGGGCACGCCGGAACTGGCCCGGCAGCGCATCCCCGTCTGCCCCGACACGGCATCGGATCCCGAAAGTCCGTGTATCGGCCAGCCCATCCGGGTCCTGGATCGTGAATGGGGCGTGACCTGCGTGTCCATGGGTAATCCTCATGCCGTGGTCTTCGTGGACGATGTGGACAGTCTGGACCTGCCTGTGGTGGGCCCGGCCTTCGAACACCATCCCTGGTTCCCCAGCCGCACCAATACCGAATTCGTGCAGCTCATCGATGCGGGACATGTGCGCATGCGCGTCTGGGAACGGGGCGCCGGAGAGACCCTGGCCTGCGGCACCGGCGCCTGCGCCGTGGCCGTGGCCTGCCACCTTACCGGCCGTACCGGAAGGGAAGTGGCCGTGCAGCTGCGCGGCGGCACGCTGGACATCCGCTGGGACGAACGGACGGGACACATCTTGATGACCGGCCCGGCCCGCACCGTGTTTTCCGGAGAATACAGCCCTGCCCGGGGACAGGAGGACTAACCATGATCCGCAGCAATGAACATTACGCCGGACTGCCCGGTGCCTATCTTTTCGCCACGGTGGCCGCCAGGGTCCGCGCGCACCGGGAACAAAATCCCGCCCTGCCCGTCATCAGCCTGGGCATCGGCGACGTGACCCGCCCCCTGCCGCCTGCCGTCATCACGGCCCTGCACACGGCAGTGGATGAGATGGCCTCTTCCGCCTCCTTCAAGGGCTACGGCCCGGAACAGGGCTATGATTTCCTGCGCGAAGCCATCGCCGCGCATGACTACCGGGCCCACGGCGTGCGGATGGACGCCGCGGACATCTTCATCAGTGACGGTTCCAAGTGTGACGTGGCCAACATCCAGGAACTGTTCTCCCTGTCCTGCCGTGTGGCGGTCACCGATCCGGTCTATCCTGTCTATGTGGATTCCAATGCCATGGCAGGCCGCGCGGGCCGGTGGACGGGCGAGCGCTGGAGCGACCTCATCTATCTGCCCTGCACGGAAGCCAACGGCTTCGTGCCGGACTTTCCCGCTGCGGTACCCGACATCATCTACCTTTGCTATCCCAACAACCCCACGGGCACGGTGCTGCACAGGGACGCCCTGGCTGCCTGGGTGGACTATGCCCGCCGCCACGGGGCCCTCATCATCTATGACGCGGCCTACGAAGCCTTCATCAAGGATGCGGACAGCGACGTGCCGCACAGCATCTTCGAGATTCCCGGCGCCGAAGAGGTGGCCGTGGAATGCCGCTCCTTCTCCAAGACCGCGGGATTCACCGGCCTGCGCTGCGCCTTCACCGCCATCCCGGCCGCGGTGACCATCCCCGGCCCGGACGGTTCCCGCATCCGCCTGCAGGATATGTGGAAGCGCCGCCAGAGCACCAAGTACAACGGCTGCCCCTACATCGTGCAGCGTGCCGCCGAGGCCGTCTACAGCCCTGAGGGCCAGGAACAGGTCCGCGCCACCATCGCGGCCTACATGGCCAATGCGGCCCGTATCCGCTCCGGCATCGAGGCCATGGGCCTTGCCTGCTACGGCGGCATCCATGCCCCCTATATCTGGGTGAAGACGCCTGACGGCATGGGCTCCTGGGAATTCTTCGACCTTCTGCTGTCCCGCACGTCCCTTGTCTGCACCCCCGGTGCGGGCTTTGGCCCCAGCGGCGAAGGCTATGTGCGCTTCACCGCCTTCGGCAGTGAGGAGGATACCACCGAAGCCCTGGAACGTTTGCAGGGACTGCAGTTGTAACGATCAGCCGGGGAAGGGCCCTTTGCCATCGATGCAGCCGGCCCTTTCCCCACCCTCCTGTCTTTCCTCTTGGGAAAGACAGAGCGAATTTCCCCCGGAGCATAGCGGAGCGCGGGGAAGGCACGAAGCGCTCCCTTATGCATAAGGCCCGCCGGAATCATGCTCTGGCGGGCCTTTTTCATGCTGTCATCAACAAGGTAAGTATGCGGCACACACAGGGAAATCTCGGGTTTCCCCTCCTGGCGTAGCCCGGCATCAATGCTGGCGGAAATCCTTGTAATTGATGCCATGCTTCTTCATGCGCAGGGCCATGACACGCTCCGTGAGCCCCAGCGCCTGGGCCGCATGGCCCATGTGCCCCTTATGACGGGCAAGGGCATCCGTGATGCAGGCGCGCTCCAGCTCGTCGAGCCGATCCTGCAGCGTGCCGGAGGCAGCATAGGGCTCCACCGGGCCCTTGTGCGCCGCAGGACCGAAAGGACAATGCGTGCTGTGCAGTTCACGCGGCAGATGCTGGGGCAGGATCAGACCATCCTGACCGACCAGGAGCACGGCCCGTTCCATGACGTTCTCCAGCTCACGGATGTTGCCGGGCCAGGCATAGCGCTGCAGCATGTCCATGACGGCCAGCGAGATGCGGATACCCGAACGTCCGTTGGCCGCAGCGTATTTGTCCACGAAATAAGCCGCCAGCGGCTGGATGTCGTTCTGCCGTTCGCGCAGGGGCGGCATGTGGATGGGGAAAACGTTCAGACGGTAATAGAGGTCGCGGCGGAAGGTGCCCTCTTCCACCATGCGGGCCAGATCCCTGTTGGTGGCCGTGATGATGCGCACGTCCACGGACAGGCTCTCCGTGCCGCCCAGACGCTCGAAGCAGCGTTCCTGCAGGACGCGCAGCAGCTTGGCCTGCGTCAGCAGGGAAAGTTCCCCCACTTCATCAAGAAAGAGCGTCCCGCCATCCGCCAGCTCGAAGCGCCCCTTGCGTATGCCCGAAGCCCCGGTGAAGGCCCCTTTCTCATGGCCGAACAGTTCGCTTTCGATGAGGTTTTCCGGCAGGGCCGCACAGTTCAGCGAGATGAACGGCCCCTTGCTCCGCTTGCCGGCGGAATGGATGGCATGGGCGGCCAGTTCCTTGCCCGTGCCGCTTTCGCCATACAGCAGCACCGTCGTGGAGGAAGGCGCCACCTGCGAGATCTGCTCATAGACAAGGCGCATGGCGTCGGAATTGCCGACAAAGCCATGCGGACGTAATGGTGCGGACAGGGCATTGCGCAGGCGCATGTTCTCTTCGATGGCCGCGACGCGCTCATCCATGACGTTCTGCCGCGCCCGGGCCGCATGGGCGATCATGGAGGCGATGATGGTCAGGATGCGTTCATCCTCTTCCAGCGTCACGGCATCCGCAAAGACCCGGTCCACGGAAAGGGCGCCCAGCACCTCGTCTTCGAATTTGATGGGCACGCAGATGAAGGCGATGGTATCCTTTTGCAGGTCACGGGAGCGGGTACGGTTCAAAAATATGGGGCTGGCCGAAACATTGGAAACGACCATGGGCTGGCCGCTCTGGATGACGCGCCCCGTGACGCCCTCGCCCAGCGCATAATGACCCCGCCGCTGTTCGGCGGGATTCAGGCCGTGGGCCACCTCGATGCGGATCTCGCCGGTATGGGGAGAGACAAGGGTGATCATGCCCCGCATCATGTGCAGATGCTGCGCCATCAGGGAGAGCGTCGCCTCCAGGCTGTGGCTGATGTCGCGGGAATGGTCGATGACCTGGGAAAGATCGAACAGCAGACGCAGCTCGCTGACCGTTTCGCGCACGCGCTGCCGATGCGGCGGCAGCACAGGAGATGTGCAGGAAGCCGCCCCTTCCTGATCAGGGGCGGAAGGCTCCGCCGGCGGCGTCTCTTGGTGTCGTTTCATGCGCAGGACTCCCCCTTTCCGGCTGTCCGCGGACATCCCGGTCCGTCTCCACTGCTCCCGGAGACCAGTCCCGTATCCTTTTCCGGTCATCGGCGACCACCGGAAGCGGCACTCGAAGCAAGAGACCTGTGCGGTCTGTGCTCATGCCTGGGGAGAGAACATGCCGAGCATGCGAGAAGGGGCATCCGTACCAGGAAAGGTGCGGCAGCACGGGCCGAGCCCCGGGATACCTGCCCGCGGTATCCCGGAGCCCCGAATGATGCGTTGGGAATACAAAAAAAGCGGCCAGCCATGACAGCCAACCGCTTGTTTTTGTGATGGTGCGCCCGAAGAGATTCGAACTCCTGGCCTACAGGTTCGTAGCCTGTTGCTCTATCCAGCTGAGCTACGAGCGCATGTTTGAAATATTACGTTACCCGGTCGTACCCGTCAAGGAAAAATGACGGTGACCGGTGCAGCCGCACTACTGGGCGTCGATAGCGTTGACGGCGCGAGACAGGCGGGACAGCTTGCGGGCAGCCTTCTTCCAGTGCATGGCGCCCTTGCCGGCAGCCTTGGCCAGCACGGAAGCGGCAACAGTCAGAGCGCTGCTGGCCTGTTCCTTGTCGTTGCCGGTGATGGCGGCGCGCACAGCCTTGACGGCGTTCTTCACGCGGGTACGGGCAGCGCGGTTACGGGCGGCGTGTTTCAGGCTCTGCTTATGACGCTTGATGGCAGACTTATGGTTAGCCACGGTATTCCTCCGATATTTTGGCCTGCAATGCAGGTATAGTGCCTTCGTGTGAAGACGGATTTTTAGCAGAGCATGGCATATCTGTCAAGCTCTGCGGCCATATTGGCGCATTTTCATGCAAGGGGCGGTGCCCCTTGCCACATTTTAGATCTGCAGGGCGGCAAAATCCGCCAGCCGAGCAAACCGGGTGCCCAGGGCATTGAGCATGGCCAGGCGGTTGGCGCGCAGCGCCGCATCATCGCACATGACCATGACGCCGTCGAAGAAGGCATCCACCACAGGACGGACTTCCAGCAGCGTTTTGAGGGCGGCGGTATGGTCACCGGCCTCCCACAGGCTGTCCAGACGCGGCAGCAGATCATCCAGCGTGGCGGCCAGGGCCTTTTCGGCATCTTCCTGCAGCAGGTCAGCCTGCCAGGCAGCGGCAAGCTGTTCAGCCGCGCCCTGCTTGCGGACGATGTTGGCCACACGCTTGAAGGTCTGCACGGCCTCGGCATAGCCGGCTTCCTTGCTGAACTGGGCAAGGGCGGCCAGACGGGCCCCGCACTGGCAGACATCAGCCACACCGGCGCCCAGGGCGGCATCCACCAGCAGGCTGTCTTCGCCACGGTTCTGCCAGTAATTGCGCACACGGCCCGCAAAGAAGTCCAGCAGCTTGTCCAGGGCTTCCTGCGGGGCCAGCTTCCACTGGCGGTCACCATAGAGTTCATGCGCACGGGCGAACAGCTGACGGATGTCGAAGTGCAGGTCGAACTCCAGCGCGATACGGATGATGCCCAGAGCGCAACGGCGCAGGGCATTGGGGTCGGCGGCGCCGGTGGGGATCATGCCCAGACCGAAGCAGCCCACCAGGGTATCGGCCTTGTCGGCCATGGACAGCAGCGCGCCGCACAGGCTGGCGGGCACGGGGCTGTCGGGACCGGCGGGCAGATACTGCTCGCGCAGGGCCTGGGCCACCACCGGGGTCTCGCCCTTGCGCTCGGCGTAGATGCCGCCCATGATGCCCTGCAGGGTGTCGAATTCGCCCACCATGCCGGTCACCAGGTCGGCCTTGGACAGACGGCCGGCACGGGCGGCGTCTTCGGCGCTCACCTTGCCCTGGGCCACGTTCTCGGCCAGCCAGCGGCACAGAGCCTCCAGACGGCGGGTCTTTTCGCCCATGGTGCCCAGACGGCCGATGAAGATGACGTGATCCAGCTTTTCCAGCCAGTAGTCGAAATTGTCGCGCAGGTCGGCATGCCAGAAGAAACGGGCATCTTCCAGGCGGGCACGCAGCACGCGTTCCCAGCCGTGCTTGACCAGGCTCATGTCCTCGGGGGAGATGTTGAGCACGGTCAGGAAGTGCGGCATCAGGGTGCCGTCGGCGGCCTCGATGCCAAAGCTCTTCTGATGGCTTTCCATGCTGGTGAGCAGCACTTCACGGGGCACTTCCAGGTAGGAAGGATCGAAATCGGCCAGCAGGGGCACGGGATGTTCGGTCAGGCCCTGCACTTCGTCCAGCAGGCCGTCACGCCACAGCACCTTGCCGCCGATGGCGGCAGCCTGGGCATCACCGCCTTCCACGATGACCTTGCGGCGGTCGGCGGCATCGGGCGTCAGGCCGCCCTTGTCCGCCAGCACGGCCAGCAGCTCGTTGGCATGGGCCACGCTGAAGGGGCCATGACCATGGATGCGGTGGCCCATGGTCTCACGGCCGGAAGCCACGGGGCCCACGGTGAAGGGCACCACGGCGTCATCCAGCAGGGCCACGATCCAGCGCAGCGGACGGGCATAGGCCAGGGTGTTGCTGCCCCAGCGCATGCGCTTGCCGAACGGCAGGGAGGTGATGACGACGGGGCAGATCTCGGCCAGCAGATCGGCAACGGCAGCGCCGCCGATGCGCTTGCGCACGGCCACGTATTCGCCCTTTTCGGTGGTGATGCGGTACACATCGTCCACGCTCACGCCGTTGGTGCGGGCAAAGCCTTCCAGGGCCTTGGTGGGCTTGCCGTCAGCGGCAAAGGCCACACGCACCGGCGGGCCGGCCACTTCTTCCTCGCGCTCCTGCTGCACGGGGTTCACGTCTTCGATGATGACGATGGCACGACGCGGCGTGCTCATGGTACGCAGGGCGCCGTGTTCCACACTGGCTTCCTGCAGGGCCGCCGTGAAACGGGCGGCCAGTTCGGCTTCTTCGCCGGCCAAAAAACGGGCAGGCAGTTCTTCGCTGCCAATTTCAAGCACAAAGGTCGCCATGCCTTACCTCGCCTCGGTGTTGAGCATCGGATACCCCAGCTCTTCACGCTGGGCCACATACAGTTTGGCCACGCCTGCAGCCAGAGCGCGCACACGGCCGATATAACCGGCACGTTCCGTGATGGAGATGGCGCCGCGCGCATCCAGCAGGTTGAAGGTGTGGGAGCACTTGAGGCAGTAGTCATAGGCGGGCCAGGGCAGGTTCTGCTCCAGCATGGCCTTGCACTGGCCTTCAAAATCATTGAAATGACGCAGCAGCATCTCGGGGTTGCTGGCCTCGAAATTGTGCTTGGACTGCTCCACTTCGTTCTGGTGGTAGATGTGGCCGTAGGTCACGTTCTTGTTCCACTTCAGATCGTAGACGGATTCCACGCCCTGCAGATACATGGTCAGACGCTCCAGACCATAGGTCAGTTCCACGCTGATGGGATGCAGGTCGATGCCGCCCACCTGCTGGAAGTAGGTGAACTGGCTCACTTCCATGCCGTTGAGCCACACTTCCCAGCCCAGGCCCCAGGCGCCCAGAGTGGGCGATTCCCAGTCGTCTTCCACAAAGCGGATATCGTGCTGGGCGGGGTTGATGCCCAGGGCGTTCAGGCTTTCCAGATACAGCTCCTGCACATTGGCAGGAGACGGCTTCATGATGACCTGGAACTGGAAGTAGCGCTGCAGGCGGTTGGGATTTTCCCCGTAGCGGCCGTCAGTGGGACGACGGCTGGGTTCCACATAGGCCACGCTCCAGGGTTCGGGGCCCAGCACGCGCAGGAAGGTGTTGGGGTTGAACGTCCCCGCCCCGCATTCCACGCCTGAAGGCTGTTCCACGACACAGCCCTGCTCCGCCCAGTAGCGTTGCAGGGTAAGGATGACATCCTGAAAATACATGTGCAGTCCTTTTTTAACACATTTCGGCACGACGCGACGCTCGCGTCAGCTACGGCGCCGCCAGTCCGACGCGTCCCCTTCGTTCGTCTTTCGTCCCGCAGACGAGACGGGCAGACTCAAACCCGACGAAAATAGTTTCCTTCCCAGGCCAGGCCCAGATGGTACTGGACAAAACCATCGATAGCCCGGGCGCAGGCCCGCCGCACCGGAGGCGACAGCTCGCCGTCCGGCCACCCGGACGGGAAACTTTGCTGTACATGGCGCAGAAGGTCAAGCCCCTGTGCGGGGATCTCCACACCATAGCGCTCCAGCTCGAAGCGGCTGCTGCGACAGGACGAGCAGCGCAGCTGGCCTTCATCGACCACGAAGAGCGCATCCTCGCTGATCTCCCGGCCACACCGGCCGCACTGCCCCAGGTTGGGGGCAAACCCCAGGGCCCCGGCCAGACGCAGGCGGAAATACAGGGGCAGGAGCACGGGCGGGGCCTTTTCCGCCTCCAGCACCGCGCGCAGATCCTCCACCAGCAGGAAGGCTTCCGGCGCGGCGTCCTCCCCTACTCCCATGGCTTCCACGAAGCGCAGGCAATTGGCCGCCAGCCCCATGCGCTGCCAGTTGCGGCGCAACAGGCGCGGCCCCTGCAGCAGGGCCGCCTCCTCAAGATTGAGGAAACGTCCGTCCTTTGAGGAACGGACCCGGCACTGCAGGCTGTTCAGCACATCCAGACAGCCGCAAAAGCGTCGCCTGCTGCGGCTGCCGCCAAAGGCGAACAGCGTCAGCAGGCCATGTTCACGGCACAACAGCTTGAGCCAGATGTCCGACTCACGAAAGGCCCCCATGCGCAGCACGAGGGCCTGGTCGGTCCATTCCATCAGTTGGCGGCAGGCGGGAAGACCAGGGTCTTCACCTGACCGGCCTGACCGGGAGCCGGCAGCTCCGTCCCGTCATACGAGACCTGCACCCCGCCGGCATTGCCCAGCTTGACTTCCAGGGCCTTGGCAAATTCCAGGGTGATGATGTCGCCCTTGTGCACCGAGAACTGGCGCACTTCCCCGTCCACCGTGGCCCGCATCCAGCATTCGCCGATGCCGGTCACCACCACGCGGTGCATGCCCGCAGGCAGGGAGGGATCCTGGGCGGCCGTATCCTGGACCGTGGCCGCGTTGGCCGTCTGGCCCCAGGTCAGCTCCGCGGGCCGGGTATCCATCATGCCCGTGTACGCGGGCGCGGCACTGCGTTCGGGCTGCACGCTGCCGGGCACGGGAGCCGCACCACCGGCAGGGGCGGCCGTGCCGCCATTGCCCTGTGGGGCGGGAGCGGCCTGACCACCGGCCGGAGCGGACGCCGCAGGTGCGGCAG
>OLFZ01000221.1_pt1 | contig 66467 bp, 61 predicted proteins | sample 1604861 | NCBI WGS metagenome assembly OLFZ01 (sample SAMEA3888895, study PRJEB22519) | human gut metagenome | biome: human gut; feature: human-associated habitat; material: faeces | place: Denmark | collected 2011 | reverse complement strand
AAATAGTTAATATTCAATAAGATACAACATTAATATCTATATGTTAAAAGGTAAATGATTTGATGCGTTTGCCCTGCCACACATAAATATGTAGGCGACTGTATTGAATATGGTAAGACTTGTCAAACTGACAAATTCTTTAAACTCTTGTTGGAACACTATAACGTTGATGCTCTTGAAGGAAAGTTCCTTAAAGATAAACGTGGAGGTGCTTCAAACATTCATAGTTGGGATTTTGAATATAAAGGCAAGGTTTCTGCTAAACAGAAAGATTTGCTTAATTTGTTGTTTAAGCAACGCCGCAGACATTCGTGGGCAGAAAAAATAGGCATTGAGTGGATGGACGGCATGCCTTTGACCATGCAACAAATTTCAACTTTCTACAACGATGAACACTTGCAAGAAATGCTCGACGATTTAGTTGAAAAGAATTATCTTGTACTTGAACATCCTAAAAAGAAAGTTTACCATACAGAGAATGGAAGCACTTATACAGAACGAGTTCCTGATGAGACTTTGCCCAAAGGCTATAATATAGTTACTGGGAAATTATCATTTCCCATAAGTCATATCCTCAACTCTAAAGGTGTGGCTCCAACCATTGTTGCCATGGACATGAATACCCTTGGGGTTATTGATGGTCAAGGGATGCGCCATTTGACATTGAAAGAAGGACTACGCCTATTTGGTTATCCAGAATGGTATAGTTTGGAAGAGTTTAATGAAACCAACAGAACGTTACGATTAGGATATGATTTGTTAGGCAATTCCGTTTGTGTACCTGTCATTAAGGCTGTAGCCAAAGTTTTACTCTCAAACATAAAGAAAAAGTATGAAGAAGATTGATTTGAGAAATGCAAGGAAAGAAACCACAATGTTTCTTTCTGATGCTGAAATCGAAAACAAATATGAGGCACAGATACTTTCTTCAATTTCTGAATTGAAAGTTCAACTGTCTGGCTTGGAAAGCATATCAAACTTTGAAGATTTACTTAAAAGCGACAAAAAAGCTGTTGAGCATATTGTTACTTTCCTTGGAATATCTTCAGAAAAGTTTAAGAGAGTGATTTCTTGGATTCGTCTTTCAAAAGGATATACTTTTGATTCCGAATGGGATTTCAGTGCTTTAAGAACGCAACTTCTTGCAAGAAGAGATTATTTGGAAATGGTGTATGAGCTTATAACAACTGGCTACGTTAGTTCCAAGTTCGCAGCCATTGTACCGCACTTTATTCTTAGTGATTTCAAAATGGACAAATCTACAATGGATAGATTAAAGAGCGATGACTATCTAAGGAAGTTGGTTAAAGCCAAACTTAACAATTCCTATAATGGGGAATACTGCGCACTTTACCATTCCTTATTAGAGAAAGAGATTACGAATATCGCAAACGAGAAGGATGTCGTGTATAAAAACAAGACAAACGTACCAGGAACATCCATCAAAGACGTTAATATAATTGAGCACGGCAATAAATACATAATTATCAATTCTCATTTTTACCTTACCACAAGTTCTAACCAAACTAAGTATGCTGAAGGTATAACCAAGATGCGTTCCTCTCTTCTTGGAAAGGATAATATTATCATGGTTAATATCTTGGATGGTGCAGGATGGATTGGAAGAGCCGCTGACTATACTAAGGTATATAATGATTGCGACTATTTTCTCAATCTGAAAACCATAGATACACTTAAATATATTATTGACGACTTCTTAATCAAATAGCACAATGACAAACGAAGAAAGAAAAAAGAAGATTAGCGACATAAAGGAAGGTACTCCTATTGCTACGGGTACCATATTGAAGTACCAAGGTACAACAAAGACGTTTAATGTATATCGTATTCCACTTGAATGTTTAGTTTACAATGTGGAGAACGGTAGAATCAGCAGTCTTGTTAAGTCCTACACAAAAGAGCATTGCCAACTTGATCCGTCTAACGAGGAGGATGCAAAAAGAATAGAGGAGTTTTTGTTTTCTTCAAGCGAAGAGCGCAATAAAAAGACAAAGGAAGACCTTATTGCTAATGGACAACTTGAACCTGGTATAATAACAGCAGACGGTGTAATCGTTGATGGAAACAGACGTGCATCTTTGCTACGTTCTATATACCTCAATCATCCTGACCAAAATGTCAGAGATAAATGCGCTTACTTTAATACACGAATTTTGCCAGAAGATGCTGATCCTAAAGAAATCCTCAGACTGGAGACAACGTATCAGATGGCTGCTGACAGCAAGGTAGACTATAATCCTATTGAGAAATATCTTCATGCCAAAGATATGAAAGAGCATGGTTTCTCTACTCAACAGATTATGGAATACATGGGCTTTAAGTCGCAGACGGAAGTCAATACGGTTTTGGAAATAATGGCACTCATTGACGAGTATCTTGAAAACTTTGGATACGATGGCATTTATACAAGAATGCCAAGAGGTTTTGAAGATGACCTTTTGAAACTCAACCAAACAATTAAGCAAATAGAAAGAGGCGGAAATAAGTTTGGTTGGATTCCACAAGACCGTATCGAAGAGGTCATTACTGATTTGAAAGCAATCAGTTTTGACTATATCCGCCTTGATGAAAAAGGTGATTTTGATTTCCGCACAATAGCATATACTGCCAGCGGAAATATCTTGCAGCATCAATACACTTGGGAGAAATTTGTTGATAAGTATAATGATGCCCAAGATAATGTTAAGGAAGAAGAGTCTGTTGATGACGTTTTGGCAAAAGCTAAGTCTGACAAAGACTCCAAGCATTTGCTTGACAACCGTGATACTAAATGGAGAAACAATGTCCGTGAATCTTTAATGGATGCATTTAAAGAGTGCAGCGATATTGTCGAGAGCAAGAAGGAGGTAAACAAACCTGCCGTGCTGATTAATAAGGCTAAAAATAGTATAGAAGCCATTGACAAGTCTTCACTTTTCAATGCCCCCAACAAGGACGAGTTGATGAAATCATTGAGAGAAATCTCAAATGCAATTTCAGAACTGACAGCCCCAACATTATTTGACTAATTTGCTTATGCATTTGACCTTAACTTCTGATGAGCGCAATAAATATATTTTGAAAGGAGATACGCCAGTCCTCCTTTCAAATAGGCGTTCCAAAATAGCACTGCGCAACCTTAAATATGAGGTTGCGCAAAATGGTGATGTTTGTATCTTTTCAGAAGAATCAATAGACCGCATTGCCAACATCGTAAAACTCTCTGCAAAATATATAAAGGCAGATGTTTCTTTTGACGGCTCCGTGTCTTCCGACATTTCTGAATATAATCAGCGGATGAATGATTTTGAAGAATGGAGTTTAAAGGCCAAGGATATAAAGGAGAACCATTGCGTAATTTCTGACTTTGATGATTTTGCAAACTCATTAAGAAAGAATATGCTCAATCGAAGCCTGTATCCTTTGCAGTTGTTGGCTTCTTATCATCTTGCATTTTCACAAAATGCCTGTAATTTTTCTGTTCCGGGTGCTGGTAAAACATCCATAGTTTATGGAGCCTATACTTATTTGAAAAACCTAAATGATGCAGATGATAAGAAAGTTGACAAACTTCTTATCATTGGCCCACTTAGTTCTTTCGGTCCATGGCAATCTGAATATAAAGAATGTTTTGGATATGAGCCATCATGCAAACGCATTAATGGAGCATTGAATACAAAGGCAAAACAATCTTACTTTTATGAAGATAATCCATGTGAGCTAACTCTCATAAGTTACGCTTCTTTGGTTTCGGTTAAGGAAAATGTCGCTTACTATCTTAGAAACAATCGTGTTATGGTTGTTTTGGATGAAGCACACAAAATTAAAAATACGAATGGTGGCATTACCGCCCAATCAATAATGGAATTGGCATCGCTATGCCATTCAAGAGTTGTCCTTACAGGAACTCCTGCACCAAACGGATATGAAGATTTATATAATCTTTTTCACTTTATATGGCCCAAAAACGATGTTGTGAAATACACCATTGCACAACTCAAAGAGATGTCGAGGTCTAATAATGACGCACGAGTTCCTGCACTCATGAAAAATCTCGATCCATATTATATTCGTATCAAGAAGAGTAATTTAGGATTGCAGCCTCCTGTAGAAAATCCTCCATTAATCGTAGATATGTCTGAAAGCCAACGCCGTATCTATGACTATATTGAGGAGCAATTCGTGGAAGAAGTTGAAAGTGAAAATGGGAACATACATTCTGCCCTTGTCAAGGCAAAACTAATCCGCTTACAACAAGCGGCATCCAATCCAGCCTTGTTAAGGCAACCTCTTTCTGAATTTCTTGATGATGAGGGGAAACCATTAAATAACTATGATGATTCTGACATCATGCTTAACATCCTTAAGTTCAATGATGTTGCAGAAGTACCATCTAAATTTAGTGCTTGTGCTGATTTGGTTCAAAAAATAATTTCAACAAATGGGAAAGTCGTTATTTGGGCTATATTCATAAAAACAATAGAGATGCTCCAGGCCTATCTTAAATCAAGGAATATAGAATCAAGGGCTCTTTATGGTGCAACGCCTGTTGCAACAGACGGAATGAGTGCAGAAGATGAAGGCTATGAGGAAACTCGTGAGGGAATTATAAAACAATTCCACGACACAAATAGTCCATTCAATGTAATAATTGCTAATCCATTCGCAGTAGCAGAATCTATATCGCTGCATAAGGTTTGTCACAACGCAATCTATTTGGAACGTTCTTTTAACTGCGCTCATTTCATGCAATCTAAAGACAGAATACATCGATATGGTTTGAAGCCAGATATTGAAACCAATTACTATTATATTCTATCACGAGATTCTGTTGATGAAGTTATAAACAGTAGACTGATTGAAAAAGAAGAGAGGATGACAAGGTTGATAGAATCAATGCCTATTCCTCTTTTTGACAATTTAGGTGACAATGGAGATGCAGATATAAAAGCAATTATTGAGGCATATGCAAAACGTAAGTCTTAGCAAATACTCTCAAATAGGAAACTTTGAGGGATTATTCTTTATGTGGAATTGTCTATCAGTAGACAATTCCACACTTACATCTATATCTATACTTTGTCAACATTCAAAGTCAGATATAAAGGTGATACCTACTGCTGTTGTTTCACTATTTGAGCAGATGGGTATCATTAGTTGGGATAATAGCTTTATTATAAATTCACAATATGCTCGTTACAGGAACTGTGATAAGGACACATTTACTAATTGGTTCGGTAAAACATACGTTCACTTCCTATTAGATGACGAATACATTGATTTTACGAAAATCACTTATGATAGAGTTGCAGATAAATATGTGTTGGCTCAATCTGCAATTTCATTTAAGTTTGCTTGTTTAAGGAATCTCCTTGTTACGTTAGACATTATATCAAGAACAAAAACAGACGGCAAATTCTATATCGAAAAATATATAGATTTGTTTCTTGAAAAAGGAAAGTCTGTATCTCGCAAAATGACCCAAGAAAAGTTGCTGAAGAAATTAGGAAAGCAACAAGAACAAGGTGAAAGAGGAGAACTTTTTGTACTTGAATATGAAAAGAAACGGCTCAAAGGACATACAAACATTGAAAACATAAAGCGTATTTCGCAAATTGACGTTTGCGCAGGATATGATATTGTTTCATTCAATGGACTTGATTCAACAATGTTGGATAGGATGATAGAGGTAAAGACTTACGACGGAATACCGCATTTCTTTTGGTCAAGCAACGAAAGAAAACAAGCGGCTTTATTGGCTAATCATTATTTCATATATCTTGTGGATGACAACAAGATTAAATCGTTTTCATACGAACCGATAATTATCCAAAATCCAGTGGATTTCTTTAGGAAGAATCCACAATGGATTTTGATAGAAGATACAGTCAAAGTAATGTTAAATGAAACAATGCAAGAGTAGAATTTAAAAGAAATAACTTTTGTCTTTTCTCCCCTCCATCCATCGCTAATACCTTTGCCCTAAAAAAGTAATCTTATGAGCGATTTTTCTTTCTCAGGGGTCTACGACCTCCCCACCCACTGCACATCTGCCGCCTTCACCTCCAAGACATCCGAGGTCTTTAAGGAGCGGCACGACATCGCATCGATCATCATTAACGAGCGGATGCAGTACGTGCCGTGGGGCGGCGACAACATGATGCCGTATAACATCATCTACCTAATCGAGTCTGACGAGACCCTCGCCACCTACCAGATGTTCAATGCCGAGGCGTGATACGTCCGCTTTGCCCCGGCAGACCGCAGTGGCAGCATCCCTTACATTTAGTGGGGATAAGCATAAATTTTGAAGTCTGTACAGAAAGATTTTTTCATCAACTATACCCCTTAGTGATGCTCTGAAGGCTTTGATTTTTGCATTAAAGGATTCAGCTGCAGCATTAGAAGATCTCTTTGAGTATCGCAAAAGACACGCACCAGCTACCTTCTTACACCAAGACAAAAGGATTGGATAAGGAAAAGTTGCGCCAAATGGTTCTTCAATATCTAAGTAACGCTGGTGAGGAAGGTGCCAAGAGGGATAGCATCTACGAATATCTGAAGGATGTGCTGCCACAGAATAAAACGGAAGAGCAGAAACTACGTAGCTTAGGAGATTTGTTGAAAACTATGAAAAAAGAGGACTTGATATGGACAGATGGACGAAATTGGTTTGAGAAATAAATTTCGTTGAAATCCATCTATTTCGTCGAAATTCGACGGATAACAATGGATAATCCGTCGAAATTCATAAAAATCCGTCGAATTACGACGGATTTTATAGCGAAACCGACCGATTATAATGGATTTGGTCGAAAAGCAACCGAACAGTCGAATTCAAAAAGCGAAAGATATATGTTATTAGGAAACAAGATAAAGGAATTAAGGAACAAACATGAGGTGCTACAACGGCAGTTGGCATCATATTTGGAAATAGACACTCCGATGTTCAGTAAGATAGAACGTGGCGACCGCAGAGCAAAGCGTAGCCAAGTTGTTCTGTTGGCAAAGTATTTCCACATAAACGAAAATGAAATGCTCACCTTGTGGCTTGCTGATAAAGTTTTGGATACTTTGGAGGGTGAAGACGAACTGTGCCTTGATGCGCTTGATACTGCAAAAACCAAGTTAACGGATGTTAATCGCTAAAGTCAAGCGTAAGATACATCGTTAGACTAAACTTTCGGAAGAGAATACTCTTCCAGCAAATGGGAACTTTATGGTATCATTTACATTTGATAAACAGCCCACACTACTTTGAGATGCAGAGTTTTAGGGGTACAAATATCTATGAGGCCTTCTGCGATATAGGATAGATAAAAAAAGGTAAAAAAGTAGAATGGTAGAAAGGTAAAAGAGTAAAAAGGTAAAAAAGTAGAATGGTAAAAAAGTAAAAAGGTAAAAGGAGAATAAAGTTAATGATACTTCTCTTTTTACCTTTCTACTTTTCTACCTTTAAAAATTACACGTATGTCTCGAGGAACTTCAATGTCCCCTCTACCTTCAACGTCTGGGTGGAGGCTGGAACCACGATGCTTTCGCCGCCCTTCAGGGTGATGGTGTTGCCCTCGTTGTCGGTGATGGTGGCTTGGCCCTTCAGGCCGATGAGAATCACGAAACTGTCGAGCTCAGAGTAATCGAGCGTCATAGGTTCGTCGAGATCGTAGACTGTGGTGTAAAAATAAGGGCAGCGCACGATGCTGACACCCTGATTCTTCACAGGTTTGTATTCCTGTCGATAATTGGACAGCACGGTGTAGTCGATGCACTCGGCAGCTTCCTTGGTGTGTAGCTGTCGGTAGTTGCCGTCCTTGTCCTTGCGCTTGAAGTCGTAGATGCGGTAAGTCACGTCGCAGGTTTGCTGTATCTCTGCCACGAAGCAACCCGTTCCGATGGTGTGTATTCTGCCTGCAGGGATAAAGAAGCAGTCGTCCTCCTTCACCTTGTATTGTGCCAGGACATCTGTAATGGTGCCGTTCTCTACCATCTGCTTGTACTCTTCGGGTGTGATCTTCATTTTCAGTCCGTTGTATAGCTTGGCCTCGGGATCACATGGCAGGGCGTACCACATCTCTGTCTTTCCGCGCTCCTTGCCTTGCTTGTGCGCTATCTCGTCGTTGGGGTGCACCTGAATGGAGAGGTCGGTGTTGGCGTCGATAAACTTGATGAGCAGCGGAAACTCATTGCCGAATCGCTGATAGTTCTCCTTGCCTAAGAAGCTGTCTTTCTGTTCGGCGACCACTTCGTTGAGGCTTTTGCCTTTCATCTCGCCGTCAGCCACGATGCTCTCGTTGCCTGGCACACCAGAGATTTCCCAGCTCTCGCCTACTTTCTCCTGCTGCAGGTTGAGATGCTTGAAGTTGATAATCTTGTTGCCACCCCAGATGGTAGACTTCAGTAAGGGCTCAAATTTTAATGGTTTCATTGTGTCAGTAATTTATAGCAAGATAGAATAAATTATTTTACTCTTTTGCTTTTTTAGCTCCACACTTGTTATAGTTGAGTATTTACTATACAAATAACGAGCAGAGTACACTTATTATTTTATGTTATGTTGATTTTATTTTTTACTTTTTTTCCCTTAACATTAAACGCCTTATCAGCAAGAAGGCTCTTTTTACTTTTTTACCTTTTTACTTTTTTACCGTTTTCCCCCTAATTCTCCTTCCAGAAGGCTGGTGTGAAGATCACGAGTACGGTAAAGATTTCCAGACGGCCGATAAGCATCATGAGCGAACAGAACCACTTGGCCAGATCGGGCAGTTCGCTCCACGACATGGTGGGTCCAATCTCTGTTCCCAAGGTTGGTCCTACGTTTCCCACGCAACTCAGCGTGATGGTGATGGCATTGGTGTTGTCGATTCCCATCGCTATCATCGTGAACGAGATGATGACGCAGATGATGAGGTAGATGGTGAGGAACGCCAGCAGCGTGACGCGTTTCTGCATGGGCACGTTCACCCCGTCGATCTTGAGCGGCAGCACGGCGTTGGGGTGCAGTATCTGTCGGAACTCATTCTTCACCATGCGCAGCAGGATGACGCCACGGATGCATTTCAGTCCACCGCTCGTACTGCCCGAGCAGGCACCTATAAACATACACATTGACAGCACCACCCATGTGACGTGAGGCCAGAGTGCGGCATCGTCGTTGAAGAGACCTGTGGTCGTGATAAACGAAACCACCTGGAAGATGGCGCTGCGGAAGGCGTGCTCTATGTCGTAGTTGCGCATCACCATGAGCTCAACCATAATGAAGATGCTGAAGACCGTGACGAGGAAGATGTAGAATCGGAACTCGGAGTTGCGGAACAGTTCCTTGATCTTAAACTTGATGACGGCGGCATAGAGCAGTGTGAAGTTGACACCCGATAGGAAACAGAAGAACGTACAGATGTATTCGAGCGATGGCGAATGGAAGAACTCGGTACTGGTGTTGTGGGTGGAGAAGCCTCCCGTAGCCGTAGTCGTCATGGCATAGTTGAAGCTGTCGAAAATTCCCATTCCCGCCACATAATACGACAGGATGCAGGCGATGGTGAGCACGAGATAGGTGCTCCAAATCCACTTTGCCGATGTGGAGAGACGTGGATGCAACTTGGTCTTGATAGGGCCTGTGGCTTCGGCGGCAAACACCTTGGTCTGTCCACCTACGAGCGATGGCAGCAGGGCGATGGTGAAGAACACGATACCCAGTCCGCCTATCCACTGTGTGAGTGATCGCCAGAACAGCAGTCCGTGCGGAAAGCACTCCACGTCGTCGAGTATGGTGGCTCCGGTGGTGGTGAATCCCGACATCGTCTCGAAGTAGGCATCGGTGAAGTGGTTGATGTAGCCGCTCACCATGAAGGGCAGCATGCCGAAGAGGCTGAAGATAATCCACGATAGCGAGACAACGAGATAGGCGTCGCGTCGCGACATGGAGTTGTCGGCTCCGTGTCCTCGCCATTTCAGGATGAGTCCTCCGCCAATGGTGGTCAGCGTTGCCACGATGAAGGCAAAGATGTCTTCCTGCTGATAGTAGACAGCTACCAGCAGACTGAGCAGCAGCAGCGAAGCCTCAATGAAGAGCAGCTGCCCCAGAACCTTGTATATCAGTTTCCAGTTGATCATTCTTTCTGTTCAAGTTTTCTCAAGTGAGGGAAGTTTTAAGAAGTTAATGGAAGTTATCACTCCCTTCGGTCGTTCGGGAAGTTAAGAGACAACAGCCTTATTGCTACATTTCCCCATTTCCTCCCATCATACAAAGTATTTTTCTATCTTCTTCATATTGATGTTGTGGCAGAATACCATGACCGAGTCGCCCGCTTCAATCTGCGTGTTGCCCGAAACGAGCATTCCCTCCTCGCCACGCACCAGTCCGCCGATGGTCACGCCGATGGGCATTCCCAGGTCCTTGACAGGCTTCTTGGTGACCTTGGATCCTTCTTTGGCGATGAACTCCGCCACGTCGGCGTTGGCATTCATGAGGAATCTCACGTTCATCACGTCGGCGTCGAGCATCATCTGATAGATGTAGCTGGCGGCAATCACCTTCTTGTTGATGATGGTTCCGATGTCGAGGCTCTCAGCCATGCTCACGTAGTCGACGTTCTCTACGGCAGCCACGGTCTTTCTCACTCCCATGCGCTTGGCTGTGAGGCATGCCAGGATATTGGTCTCTGCGTTTCCCGTCAGCGCCACGAAAGCCTGCGTGCTGCGTATTCCCTCCTCGTTGAGCAGCGGGATGTCGCGTCCGTCGCCATGGATGACGAGCGTCTTGTTCTCGTCGAGTATTTCGTTGAGGTACTCACACCGTGCCTCGTCCTTCTCGATGATTTTGCACTCCATGTATTCGGGCATTTTCTTCACGGCTCTCACGGCCGTGCGTCCTCCGCCCATAATCATCACGTTCTTCACGTCCACATAGTGCTCCTTGCCCACTATCTTTCGGATGTAGGGAATGTAGTTGCGTGTGGTCATGAAGTAAGCCAGGTCGTAGAGTTTCAACTCGTCGTTACCGCCGGGGATGATGGTTTCGTCGCCTCGCTTGATGGCCACTACGTGGTAGGGGTCGTTGGGCCCGCTGATGTCCTTGAGCGGCTGGTTCAGTATCTCGCAGGTCTGTCGCAGCTTGATGCCGAGCATCACCAGGGCGCCGTCGTGCACGTCCCATCGCTGTCTCACCCAGCTCATCTTCAGTCCGTTGTTGATGTCGACAGCGGCGAGCATCTCTGGATATATCAGCTTGCTGATGCCCAGTCCCTGGAAGAACTCCTGTGCCTGCGGATCCATGTATTCGGGGTTGTCCACGCGTGCCACCGTTCGCTTGGCTCCCAGGTTTTTCGCCAGGATGCTGGCTGTGATGTTGGTGCTCTCCAATGGCGTGACAGCGATGAAGAGGTCGGCGTCTGCCGTTCCCGCATCGCGCAATATCTTCAGGCTCGTAGGCTTTCCCACCATGGTGAGCAGGTCGCAGTCGGAGCCGATGCTTGCCAGCCGCTCCTCGCTCTCGTCGATGAGTGTTATCTCCTCGTTGCTGCGTGACAGGAGTCTCGCCAGGTGCGTTCCGATGGCGTATGCGCCAGCAATGATGATTTTCATTCTTTTATAATAGCTTCTTTGATTGATTTTTTATCCATGTGCACGATTTCTCTGAGCTGTGCTATCGTGCCGTGTTCCACAAACTCGTCGGGCAGTCCCATGCGGATGACGTGAGGATGATAGTCGTGGTCGCTCATCCATTCCAGGACGGCAGAGCCGAAACCACCCATGCGCACGCCGTCCTCGATGGTTACGATGCGGTTGAATCTGCTTCCTATCTCGTGCAGCAGTTTCTCGTCGAGCGGTTTCAGGAATCGCATGTCGTAGTGCGCCACGCTCAGACCCTCCGTCTCTTTCTCCACTTCGGCTATGGCCTCGGCAGCATCGTTTCCGATAGGTCCGAGGGTGAGCACAGCCACGTCGGTGCCTTCCTTCAGTTTTCTGCCCGTTCCGGTCACGATTTCCTGCATGGGGTTTCGCCAGTCGGTGAGCACACCGTTGCCTCTGGGGTAGCGTATCACGTAGCAACCGTGGTGGGGCAACTGGGCCGAGTACATCAGGTTGCGCAGCTCGTGCTCGTTCATAGGCGATGCAATGGTGAGGTGGGGCACAGGCCGCAGCGCCGCCAGGTCGAAGGCTCCGTGGTGTGTGGGTCCGTCCTCGCCAACGAGTCCAGCCCTGTCGAGACACAGCACCACGGGCAGACTGAGCAGCGCCATGTCGTGTATGATGTTGTCGTAAGCTCGCTGTGCGAACGAGCTGTATATGTTGCAGAACGGCATGAGTCCGTCCTTTGCCATTCCTGCCGAGAAGGTGACGGCGTGTCCTTCGGCTATGCCCACGTCGAACACCCTGTCGGGCATCTGCTTCATCATGATGCTCATGGAGCATCCGGTGGGCATGGCGGGCGTTACACCCACGATGTTGTGGTTCTGCCGTGCCAGTTCGAGCAGGGTGTTTCCGAAGACGTCCTGATATTTGGGCGGCTGGTTGCTGGTGTCGCTCACTAATCGCTCGCCCGTCTCGGGATCAAACTTTCCTGGTGCGTGCCAGATGGTGGCGCTTTTCTCTGCAGGCTCGTAGCCCTTGCCCTTGGTGGTGTGCAGGTGGAGCAACTTGGGGCCTTTCATGTCCTTGAGTTGTCGCAGCACGCGCACCACTTCGCGTATGTCGTGTCCGTCGAAGGGTCCGAAGTACCGTATGTTCATTCCCTCGAAGATGTTCTGCTGGTGGCTCAGTGCCGACTTCAGCGCGTTGTTCAGTCTCAGTATTCCCTTTCGCCTGTCATCGTTGAGGTAGCCTTTCGAGTGCAGCCATTGCGAAGCCTTGAACCTCAGTCGGTTGTAGGTATCGTTGGTGTCGAGGTTGAGCAGGTATTTCTCCATACCGCCCACGGCCCGGTCGATACTCATATCGTTGTCGTTGAGTATGATGAGCAGGTCGTTGGGCGTGCTCGATACGTTGTTGATTCCCTCGAAGGCGAGTCCTCCGCTCATGGCTCCGTCGCCTATCACTGCCACTACGTGCCTGTCGTTCTCCCCCTTCTGCTTGGCGGCCACAGCCATGCCGAGCGCCGCCGAAATCGAGTTGCTGGCGTGCCCGCAGGCAAAGGTGTCGTATTCGCTCTCTAAGGGAGTGGGGAAGGGGCGTATGCCGTGCAGCTTTCGGTTGGTGCAGAAGGCGTCGCGCCGCCCGGTCAGTATCTTGTGGCCATAGGCTTGATGGCCCACGTCCCACACGATGCGGTCGTAGGGTGTATTATATATATAATGTAGGGCTACGGTGATTTCGACGACACCCAGCGAGGAGGCGAAATGTCCGGGGTTGACCGCCACCTCTTCGATGATGTCCTCGCGCAGTTCCCTGCAGAGTTCCGGCAACTCGTCGATGCTCAGCTTGCGCAGGTCTTCGGGATACTTGATGTTGCTTAAAAGGCTAAACTTCTCTTTGTCCATGTCTTCATCTCATGAATAACCATGCAAAGGTAGTATTTTTTTTTCAGTATATGTCATTTTTGTCCGTTTTATTTCTGTTTTCCCACATTTTCTTCGTATATTTGCATCCCGACAAATCAATAATATCACAACATAATGAGAAAAAACATCTTCATTTTAGGAGCCTTGCTGGCTGTTTCAGCCGCCACGATGGCTCAGACCAAGCAGGGAGGCATCTCGGCGCAGATGCTCTCGCAGATCGAGAAAATGCAGAAGACATCGGCTGCCGACAAGGCGCTCTTCAATGCCATCGCTGCCAACAGTATCGATGACTTGGTGAAGAACCGTGCCAATGCCGGTCCTGTAGACACTCACTTCAGCGTGGAGACTCCTGCGCAGCGCATCCACAACCAGAAGAGCTCTGGCCGTTGCTGGATGTTCAGCGGCATGAACGTGCTGCGTGCCAACTTCGCCAAGGCTCATGCCGACTCCCTGGCAGTGGAGTTCTCGCAGGACTATCTCTTCTTCTACGACCAGTTGGAGAAGGCCAACCTCATGCTTCAGGGCGTCATCGACCATGCACGCAAGTCCATCGAGGACCCTCAGGTGCAGTTCTTCTTTAAGAGTCCGCTCAACGACGGCGGAACCTTCTGCGGCGTAGCCGACCTGGCAGCCAAGTACGGACTGGTGCCTATGAGCGCGATGCCCGAGACCTATTCGAGCGAGAACACCAGCAAGATGAGCCGTCTCGTGGCAAGCAAGTTGCGTGAGTACGGACTGGAGCTTCGTCGCATGGCTGCTGCAGGCAAGAATGCCAAGCAGATAGCGGCCCGCAAGACCGAGATGCTCGCCACCGTCTATCACATGCTATGCCTCACCCTGGGCGAGCCTGTCAAGGAGTTCAGCTACGCCTTCCGCAACAAGGACGGCAAGCAGATGGGCGATGCGAAGACCTATACTCCCAAGAGTTTCTACGACGCTACCGTGGGCAAGGAACTCAACGGCACCTTTATCATGGTGATGAATGACCCACGCCGCCCCTACCACAAGACCTACGAGGTGGAGTACGACCGCCACACCTACGACGGCCACAACTGGAAGTATCTCAACCTGCCTATGGACGAGATTGCCAGCCTCGCCATTGCCTCGCTCAAGGACGGTCGCAAGATGTACTCCAGCTACGATGTGGGCAAGCAGTTCGACCGCAAGCGCGGTTATCTCGACCTCGACAACTATGATTATGCCTCGCTCTTCGGTACCACGTTCCCTATGAACAAGGCCGAGCGCATCAGCACCTTCGACAGCGGTTCTACCCACGCCATGACGCTCACCGCCGTCGACCTCGACACCAATGGCAAGCCGCTGAAGTGGAAGGTGGAGAACAGCTGGGGAGCCGACAACGGACAGAAGGGCTGTCTCATCATGACCAACCGCTGGTTCAATGAGTACATGTTCCGCCTCGTGGTCGACAAGCAGTATGTTCCTGCCCAGCTCCTCAAGGAGTTCGGCCAGAAGCCAGTGATGCTTACAGCCGACGATCCTCTCTTCCAGTTAGAAGACTAATCATCCCAATTTACTCAACTTTCGTACTTACGGAAGTTGAGTAATTTTTTTTATCATCACTTTTATTCTTTTTTGAATAATTTTCGTACCTTTGCCCCAAAAATAGAGAATATCATGCAAGAAATGAAGACCCGCGAGCGCATCATCGCTCTTGTCAATAAGGAAGTAGTTCCCGCCATCGGCTGCACCGAACCGATGGCTGTGGCGTTGTGTACGGCCAAGGCAGCCACTCTGTTGGGCAAGCGTCCCGACAGCATCGAGGTGCTGCTCAGCCCCAATATGCTCAAGAATGCCATGGGCGTGGGCATTCCCGGCACCGGAATGATCGGTCTGCCCATCGCTGTAGCCTTGGGTGCCCTTATCGGCAAGCCCGAATATGAGCTCGAAGTGCTCAAAGACCTCACCCCCGAAGCTCTGCAGCAGGGCAAGCGCTACATCGAGGATGCCGACATCGACATCAAGCTGAAGCAGGGCATCGTTGAGAAACTCTACATCGAGGTTGTCTGTCATTCGGGTAAAGACCAGGCTGCCGCCATCATCGCGGGCAGCCACACCCACTTTGTCTTTGCCGAGCGCAACGACGAGGTGGTGCTCGACGAGCGACAGCCCGGAGGCGCAGATGAGGACGACACCGACATACAACTTTCCATGCGCATGGTCTACGACTTCGCCATGACAGCTCCCCTCGACGAGATCAGCTTCATTCTGAAGACCAAGGAGTACAACATGCGGGCAGCCGAGCTCTCCATCAAGGGCAATTACGGCCATTGCTTAGGCAAGACCATGGACCGCCCCATGAGTCATGGTATCTTCGGCAACAGCATCTTCTCGCACATCATCTCGCGCACCGCATCGGCATGCGACGCCCGTATGGGAGGAGCCATGATTCCCGTGATGAGCAACAGCGGCAGCGGCAACCAGGGCATCTGCGCCACCAATCCTGTTGCCGTCTATGCCCTCGAGAATGAGAACACCGAGGAAGAACTCATCCGAGCCCTCATGCTCAGCCATCTCACCGCCATCTACATCAAGCAGAGCCTCGGCAAGCTGTCGGCGTTGTGCGGCTGCGTGGTGGCGTCCATAGGCAGCAGTTGCGGCATCACCTATCTCATGGGCGGTGACTATCAGCGCATCTGCAACTCGGTGAAGAATATGGTGGCCAACCTTACGGGCATGATCTGCGACGGAGCCAAGCCCAGTTGTTCGCTTAAGATCTCGTCGGGAGTCAGCACCGCTCTGCTCTCCTCGCTGCTCGCCATGGAGGGCCGTTGTGTCACTTCTGCCGAGGGCATCGTTGACGACGATGTAGACCGCTGCATCCACAACCTCACCTCCATCGGTGCCGATGCCATGCGTACCACCGACGACATGGTGCTCAACATCATGACTCATAAGTAACTCTTTGCAGAAGAAAAGCTGCATCTCAGCAAAATATTCAAGCAAGCTTGATATTCTGCATTCGATTTGCATTTTCTTTTGCATCGTCAACCAATGAAAGTGCTCAGGGAGCCTCTCAGGAGGCATCTATTACGACCAAGGGCGGTCACAATAGACGACAGGCGCCGGTCATCTATTAAGACCCAAAAGGTGGCACTATCGGGCAGCTGACAAAGTATTAAACTATCATTTCAAAAACCTACAGAACTATGATTAATTACAGCATCGTAAAGCGCAGCGTGAACGCAAACCTCATCGAAATCAACCAGGCAAAGTCACGCATCAACCAGGCAAGAAGGGGGGCAAGACTCCACAGCCAGCCGACCTCGCACAATTTCTCTTACTTCATGAACACGAAGTAGACGGCGGCAATGAGGCAGAGGAAGGCTGCTAAGTGGTTCCAGTGCAGACTCTCACCCTGGAAGAGAATGTTGGCAATGACGGCGAAGACGATGAGGGATACGCATTCCTGTATCACCTTGAGCTGAACCAATGAGAAGGGGCCGCCGTTGTCGATAAAGCCAATACGGTTGGCGGGTACCTGACAGCAGTACTCAAAGAAAGCGATAGCCCAACTGAAAGCGATCACACCTATTAAGGGCCAGTGGCTACTGACGCCTGTTTGCTGCAGTTTGAGGTGTCCATACCATGCAATAGTCATAAAGATGTTGCTTAACACTAAGAGAAGTATTGTGTATATTCCGTTCATTGTTTTTTATTTGCAAAAGTACATAAATTACTGAAAAAGCATTCGGTTTTGGGGAGAAAAGTGAAGAAGCGGGCTTTTATTTTCTTTTCACTCCTCTCACAGCCTCGCTCTCTAAAGGGTTCTCGGGCCAGTAATGTTTGGGATAACGGCGCTTCAGCTCCTTGCGTACCTCGAAGTAGGTGCCTTGCCAGAAACTGGCGAGGTCTTGCGTGAGCTGTACGGGTTTGAAGCCCGGAGACAGGAGCTCCATCAGCAGGCGTTGCCTGCCGTTGTCTACCTTGGGTGTCTGAGTCATACCGAAACATTCCTGCAGTCGTACACTCAATACTGGCGCCTCGGTTCCTGGCCGATAGTCGATGCGGATGCGACTGCCCGAAGGTACTGCGATATGGGTAGGAGCCCAATGGTCTATCTCTTCCTGAAGCTCGTAGGGAACTTGTGCCCATAGTATCTCGGCAAGGTCGAGTTTCCTGAGCTCGGCAGAGGTTGTTCTCAGCTTTCCCCCCTGTTCTATATAGAAGGGAAGCCAGTCAGAGGCGGTCTTCAACAGATGCTCGGTGGAAAGGTCGGGCACGTTCATTTCCGGGTGCCATTGTTTTACCTTTTCCACTCTCTGCTGCAGTCGTTTCACCTTCTCGTTCCAGTCGAGCATACTGAGTCCTTCTTTTCTGACGGCAGAGCAGATGATGTCGATGATCTGTCCTTTGTCTGCGTCGTGGATGGGTTTGCTTTCTACGACGAGCTGCCCGATTCGTCTTTCACTTTGCATACGCACTGCTCCTGCCTTGCTGTCCCACGAGATATTGGTGAACGTAGATGTGGGCAGGTCGTTGATGCTGACGGGAGCGGAGAGGAATACCTTGCCCTTGGAGCCTGCTGAGTTGAGCGAAGCGATGGCAAGCCAGGAGTGCAGGGACATGGGATCGTTTCGGTCGATGAAGATGTTCTGTCCGCCCGACATTCTGAAGTTGCCGATATTGTCGACAGCCATGGCAATTCGCTCCGGATAGGCTGAGGCGATCAGGCTTCCCACTTCCTCGGGGGCGACAGGATGGTTGTCCTCCTTCACCTTGAGCATCCTGCGATACTCCTGGGCTATCTGTGCGATGCGTGCCCATTTGCCCAAGTTCTTTCTCTCTCTTTGTGAACGCAGCATGGCGATGCGGAGTGTCATGTCTGAGTCCTCATGTTCGCTCATTGGGTCTTTCTCCTCCAGTACGGCTGCCATGTCGCATGCCAAGGCTTTCTGTGCATCTGTCTTGGAGTTGAGCATCATCTTGGCTATGCGGGGATGGCAGGGCAGGGATGCCATCTTTCTGCCAAGTAGCGTGACACTACCGTCCTCGTTGATTGCTTGAAGTGACAGGAGTAAGTGTTTGGCATTAAATATGTTGCTATTGGAAGGAGACGTGAGCCAGGGGAGCGACATGGGGTCGCTCTCGCCAAAGGCTGCAATGTCGAGAACCATCGGGGTGAGGTCGGCTTCTTCTATCTCGGGCTTTCTTTGTTCCTGCATCAGGTGTTCTGAGGTCTTCGACCATAGTCGGTAACAGATTCCTTCTGCCACTCTGCCTGCTCGTCCTCTTCGCTGGATGGCCATGTCTTTACTGATGCGCACAGTCTCAAGATGACTGAGCCCTGTCCGGACATCGTACACCAACTGACGGCAAAATCCAGAGTCTATTACGATTCTCACGCCTTCGATGGTGAGTGATGTCTCGGCAATGGGGGTGGCAAGAACGATTTTGCGCTCGCCTTGAAGGGAAGGGGCTATGGTCTTTCGTTGTCTCTCGGGCGAGAGATTGCCATAGAGTGGATACACCTGTGTCTGTGTGCCGGCAAGAGTAGCGATAAGGAGTTCCTCGCATCTCTGTATGTCGGCCTGTCCGGGCAGGAAGGCAAGGATGTCGCCCTCGTGTTCGCGGTGGGCCCGCATCACGGCAGCTGCCACCTCTTTATATATAGTGTACTTGTCGGTATCGGTCTCGGCATAGATGGTCTTCACGGGAAACATTCTTCCGGCACACTCGATGAGCGGTGCATGAAGGGCCTGACAGATGGCAGATGTGTCGATAGTGGCCGACATGATGATGATTTTCAGGTCGGGACGGATGATGTTTTGTGCCTGCAGGGTCAGTGCCAATGCCAGGTCGGAATGGATGCTTCTTTCGTGGAACTCGTCGAAGATAATCACGTCGACACCCTCGAGGGTGGCATCATGGACGAGCATTCGGGTAAGGATGCCTTCGGTGAGAACTTCGATGCGTGTCTCGGCAGACACCTTGTTCTCAAATCGTACACGATAGCCTACCATCTTGCCTGCTGGTTCACCTATGAGACTTGCCATTCGTTCGGCTATCTGTCGGGCGGCGAGGCGTCTGGGTTCCAACATGAGGATTTTCCCCTTGCCGTTCATTCCTTCGAGGATGGTGAGAGGCAGCAGGGTAGACTTGCCGGCTCCTGGAGGGGCTGTGACAACAAGATTAGCCGACTCTCTCAAGGTTTGATTGATGGAGTCGGCTATGCTGAATGCTGGCAAGTTGCTGGCCAAGGAATTGATTCTCGTATTATCTGTCATGAATGGAGTGAGTCATACAGGGGTGATGGTTATTTGATGTATTTCAGGATCTGTCTGCTCTTTCTGCCTTTCCTGGCAGGCAGAGGCATGAATCCCTCGGTGAGTCCTGTCTTCTCGGTCATGGCATCAAAGACGGCAGCTGCATACATGTCAAGTTTCTGCTTGGCGAGTTCGGCATGGATGGCATCCTCGTCGTAGTTGTCGGCATAGAGCAGGCTGTGCAGGTCGTCGATGTATTTCTGCGGAATGTTACGGTGCGGCATCCTGCTTTTTATCTGCATGATTTGTGCGATGATAGGCTCGTCGGTCTTCACAGCTATGGCTTCTGCCTTTCGCTTCTCGTTGTTGGTGAAGGTGATGGTGTCAGCGCCTTGCCAGTCTTCTGTCATGGCCGACTGTGAGGTGAGCTGGCTGTAACCGAAATATCGGATGAGCGAGATGTGGCTGTTCCACCCTAAAGCGGTGAGATATTCTTTCTCCAAGGGTGTGGTGGCGATGATGAGTTCTGCCGACTTGCACATTGTCTTCTGATAGATAAGGGTTTGCAGGCTTCTCTTCATGCCAGGATTATGGCAGTTTCTCTCCGAGATGTCGCCCAATGGACAAACGATGTATGGGATTCCCATCTTTCTGGAACGTTGTGCCAGTCGGAATCCCTGGTATGACCATGCACCAAGAAACAATACCACGTCGGCATCCTCGATGTTGTCGGCGATGTCGAGTCTCTGCTGTAAAGTCTCTATATAGGCTTTGTACATGGCGTATTGCCTTTTTTTCTTGGTTATGAATAAATATATTTTCATCGTTGATTATTTAAGCTTTTTGAAAACAGTCTCGCTGAGTCCTTGTATTGTCCTCAAAGTTTGTGGCTGGTGAAGTCGTTCTTGTCGGCTCGCCAGTAACGCACTTTGTTGGCGAAGTTTCGCCAGATGATTCCGTAATCGTAGAAGGGCAACTTATACGTAGGAATGAGAGAATCGAAACAGGCGACTGCCCTGTGGGCGATGATGGTTCGAAGAACGATGAGCAGCAACAGAGCAAAACCTGCACAGCCCGTCAGTATCCAGTCTTTCATCACGACGGAGCACGCCAAAACTGCTAAAGAGGCGATGAGGCTGAGGTGGGGAAAGAGATGGTCGAAGAACATCAGGGTTCTCATAGACAGGTTGCGATTGAGTGACTTGCGCGAAGCCTGCAGGTAGAGGCTCTTGTTGTGCCAGCTCTTATCGGTAGGGGCTTCCTGCTGAAGCCATGCTGATGGTGCCAGTTCGACAGCAGTGTCGCCACACAGGGCATACTTGTTGACCAGGAAGTCATATTCGCCGCGCACATATTCCAAGTTGCCCTGATAGCCCTGCTCGCGCATGAAGTCGCTCTTGCGGAAGATGACGTTGGGCATATTGGTGCGGTAGCCGTAGGAGCGTTGTGCTCTGCGCAACAGGTAATAGGCTTTTCTGATCATGTCGAACCGGCGCACACTCTTGCAACTTTCCTCTGTGCTTACGTAGCCTAATACCAGATGGTTTGGCTCCTGGCACTGACGGGTCATGCTGGCAAGCCAGTCCTCGCTGCAGGCCATGCAGGCAGGTTCGGTGAGCAGAATCCACTCATACTTGGCAGCTTTCACACCTACGGTAATCTGCAGTTTCTTTCGACTCATATAGCGTGAGCTCTCTGGAATGAAGGTATAATAAAGGTGTGGATTTTCTGAAGACTGACGTTTCAGAAAATCAATCGTCTCACCGTCGCTGCTTTGGCAGACAACCACTACCTGATAGTCGGCAGGATATTTCTGCTCAAGGAAAGTATGCAGGTTGCGTTCCAGTTCAGGCAGGTTGTCATGAGCTGTGATAAGTATGGTGACTGGAGGAAGTGGCTGGGTTGCGGCTGCATCTTCAGTCGTTCCCTCGGCAGACGGTTCTTCCTCTTTATTGAGACGCAATGAGCGCAGAAATGGATTGATCAGCGATCCGAGGACTGCCAATAAAACCACTGCTGCGCCAGCGATAATAGTAGTTAAACTGATTATCATCATTTTAGTTTTTTTACTTCCTCGTTTGAGAAAGTTGAGTTATTTTCTTTTCTCGTATTGTTAAGGTGCCTTACATTTCTTCTGTGGTGTAGCCTTTAGGCAACTGACGGCAGTTGTACTGACTTGCCATAATCTCGCCATAGGCTCCTGCCGAACGGAGTGCAATGAGGTCGCCACGATGGGTCTTGTTCAGGTCGATAGCCTTGGCAAAGACGTCGCTTGACTCACAGATTGGGCCTACTACATCGTAGGTTTCTACAGGCTCCTCGCTCGTGATATTCTCTATTTTGTGATAAGCCTGGTAGAGGGCAGGGCGTATAAGGTCGGTCATGCCGGCATCTACGATGGCAAACTGCTTGGCTGTGCCTTGTTTTACATAGAGGGTTCTTGTGATGAGTGATCCCATTTGGCCTACCACTGCACGGCCCAATTCGAAATGCACCTTCTGTCCGTCGCGCAGTTTCAGATGCTTGGCATAGGTGTCGAAGTAAGAATTGAAGTCGGGTATGGGCACGCGGTTGGGATGCTTGTAGTCTATGCCGAGTCCGCCGCCCACATTGATGTTCTTTACTTCGATGTGGTGAGCTTCCAACTGGTTTTGTAGTTCATTGATTCTGTTGCAGAGAGCCTCGAAGTCACCCATGTCAAGTATCTGACTGCCAATGTGGAAGTGCAGGCCGAGGAACTTGATGTTCTTCATGGTTGCAGCTTCTGCAATGACACTCTCCATGTCTTGCATGGCAATACCGAATTTGTTTTCTGCCAGTCCTGTAGTGATGTTGGCATGTGTGTGTGCTCCTACGTTAGGATTGATGCGAAAGCAAACCTGTGCTGTCTTGTTCTTTCTGGCAGCCAACTCGTTGATGATTTCCAGTTCGGGAATACTCTCCACGTTGAAGCAGAAGATGCCTTTCTCCAGTCCGAGATTGATCTCCCAGTCGCTCTTGCCCACACCGGCATATACAATCTTGTTGGCAGGAAATCCTGCGTTGACAGCAGCTTGTATTTCTCCTCCGCTCACGCAGTCGGCTCCTAATCCTGTCTGGCTGATGATGCCCAGCACTTTAGGATTGGCGTTTGCTTTTACGGCATAGTGTACCTCGAAACCTGGATGTTTACCTGCTTCCTCGCAGATGGTTCTGAGGGTTTGTCTCAGCAGGGCTGTGTCGTAATAGTAGAACGGAGTCTGTGTCTCCTGAAACTTATCTATAGGAAATGTTCCTTTCATTTCGCTTAAATCTAAAATTAATATCTTATATAGTCAAATTAGAAAATCCAATTTATTGTAAATCAGAATATCCAACGAAGAGTGAGTAGGAAGCATTGCATACGAATTCTTCACTCTTCACTCTTCGTTCTTCACTTAAATTACTTCTCAAACAGGTTGTTGCTCAAGTTCTGCAAAGCCTGCTTCTTGTCTCTTTCTCGGATGAGGAAAGAGATGTTGTAGTTGGAACCTCCGTAAGAAATCATTCTTACAGGGATGTTCTTCATTGCCTCTGTGGCAAGTGTCTCGAAACCTACGTTGCTCCAGTCGAGGTCGCCTACCACGCAGATGATACACATATCTGTGTCGACAGTGACAGTACCATATTTCTTCAACTCGTTGACGATGTCGTTCAGGTGGGCGTCATTGTCAATACTCATGCTTACACCCACCTCAGAGGTTGCAATCATGTCGATAGGAGTCTGATAGCTCTCGAAGATCTCGAACACCTTGCGCAGGAAACCTGTAGCCAGCAACATACGGCTGCTCTTGATCTTGATGGCGGTGATGTTGTCCTTGGCTGCCACAGCCTTGATCTTGCCACGTACTATCACGTTGTCGATGATGGTTCCGTCGGCCTTAGGGTCGAGGGTGTTCTTCAGTCTTACTGGAATGCCGGCATACTTGGCTGGTTGTACGCAGGTAGGGTGAAGAATCTTGGCACCGAAGTAAGCCAACTCGGCAGCTTCTTCGAAGTTGAGCTGATGTACTGCCTCTGTATGCTCTACCACTCGTGGGTCGTTGTTGTGCATGCCATCGATGTCGGTCCATATCTGGATCTCGTCGGCAGGAAGGGCTGCACCGATGAGCGATGCTGTATAGTCGCTGCCGCCTCGCTGCAGGTTGTCAACCTCGCCATAAGCATTGCGGCAGATGAAACCTTGTGTGATGTAGATCTGCTGACCCTGGTTCTTCTCCATGATGTCGGCAAGCTTTTCCTTGATGTACTGTGGGTCTGGCTCTGCATTCTTGTCGGTGCGCATGAAGTCGAGCGCATTGAGTAGCACAGCCTTGATGCCCTGTTCCTTCAAGTAGTTGACCACCATGTTGGTGCTCATGATCTCACCCTGAGCCACGATGCTCTTCTCCTCGAAAGAGGTGAAAAGATCCTTGGTGAAGGAACGCAGATAATCGAATTCGCTATGAAGGAATTCACTTGTGGTTTTCTTCATCTCCTCGGTAGAGTAGAGCTCTTCCACATGCTGCATGTATTTCTTCTCCAAGTTGTTGATTACCTCGTTGGCACCCTCTGGATTCTTCTTATAGAGATAGTCAGAGATTTCAACGAGTGAGTTTGTTGTACCGCTCATCGCAGAAAGTACGATGAAAGTAGGTTCACCTGATTCTGTAACCAAGGAGGCTACTCCCTTCATGCGCTCAGGTGAGCCAACCGAAGTACCTCCGAATTTCATTACCTTCATAGTCTTAATATTATATTAATGTTTAATTTTATTGTTTTATTTTATTGTTTAATGTTTAATGAGGGTGTAGAATTCTTCACTCTTCACTCAACTTTCCTCGCCGTCTTCGGTCAGGTCGATGTGATTGTACTCATTGGTCACATCGTGCAGACTTCCGTCTTTGCATCGATATACGATGCCTGGGAACTTGTCGAGCATGGGGATGTTGTGGGTCGACATAACGACAGTAGTTCCCTGCTTGGTGATGTCTTTCAGCAGACTGACGATATGGCTTGCCGTTTCGGGGTCGAGGTTGCCTGTAGGCTCATCGGCAATGATGAGTTTAGGGTTGTTGAGCAATGCCCGTGCTATGGCTATACGCTGCTGCTCGCCACCTGAAAGCTCATGAGGCATCTTGTCTGCTTTCTCGCTCATGCCCACCTCCTCGAGAACTTCTGAGATGCGTTCGTTGCGGGCCTTCTTGTCTTTCCAGCCTGTAGCTTTCAGTACAAACTCGAAGTTCTTGTGCACACTGCGGTCGTGCAGCAACTGGAAGTCCTGGAAGATGATGCCCAACTCCTTTCTCAGCGCAGGAATATCCTTGCGTCTGATGGTCGTGAGGTCTCTGCCTAAGATTTCTGCCTTTTCAGTCTCACCTTCTACGAGGTCGAGCTCGCAGTACAGGGTCTTGAGCAGTGAACTTTTTCCCGATCCTACCTTTCCGATGAGATAAGTGAACTCGCCTTCGTCAACATGGAAGTTCACGTCTTTGAGAATACACTTGTCGGCTTGGTAGATGCTTACGTTTTTATATTCTATCAACATCCTAATTTTTTCTCCTTATTATATAAATATATTACTTCATTTCACCCTTGCTCTTTGCTGTACGGCGCTTCTTGTCCCATTCTGGGTCGTGGCGCATCTGCAGCTCTTTTGCCACGTCCTCGATGCGCAGCTTTTTGCTGGTAAGCAGAACGATGAGGTGGTAGAGCAAGTCGGAGGATTCGTAAACGAGTTTCTCGTCGTTGCCGTTTGTGGCCTCGATGATGGTTTCCACAGCTTCTTCGCCTACCTTCTGTGCCATTTTGTTTACTCCTTTTTGGAACAGGCTGGTGGTATAGCTTCCCTCGGGCATTTCCTCATGACGCTTGTTGATGAAGTCCTGCAACTCTGAGAGGAAGAGGATAGGGTTCAGCGTGTTGTCCTCGCCCCAGCAGGTATCTGTTCCCTTATGGCAGGTTGGACCCTGTGGATGTACCTTGACGAGCAGCGTGTCTTTGTCGCAGTCGTTCTGAATGCTGACAAGGTTGAGGTAGTTGCCCGATGTCTCACCTTTGGTCCACAGACAGTTGCGTGAACGGCTCCAAAAGGTGACTTTCTTTGTGGCTATGGTTTTTTCGTATGCCTCCTTGTTCATGAATCCCAACATCAGTACGTTTTTGGTTACTGCGTCCTGGATGATGGCTGGAACAAGGCCGCCCATTTTCTCGAAATCTATTTCCATTTCCATATCTATTTCTTTTTGCTTTATTTCTTAGTCTATATACTTCTGCTATGTGTTAGCTTCGTTTATTATATTCTCACGTTGATACCTTCATTGCGCAGGTATTTCTTGAGGTCGGGGATGGCAATCTCTCCGAAGTGGAACACACTGGCAGCCAGTGCTGCATCGGCCTTGCCCAAGGTGAAGGCATCACGGAAATGTTGCATGTTGCCTGCTCCTCCAGATGCAATGACTGGAATGCTCAACTCGTCGGCAAGTCTTGCCAAAGCCTCATTGGCGAAACCTTGCTTCACGCCATCGTGGTCCATGCTGGTGAAGAGAATTTCGCCAGCACCACGGTCGGCAACTTCCTTTGCCCAGTCGAAGAGTCCCAGTTCTACTCTTTCTCTTCCTCCCTTTACGTAGCAGTGCCATCCGTCGCTGTCGAGCCGGGCGTCTATGGCACATACACACACCTGAGAGCCATAATGTCCGGCTATCTCGTCGATGAGACCGGGGTTGCGTATGGCTGCACTGTTGATACTTACCTTGTCGGCTCCGGCATTGAGAAGCCGGTCAACATCTTTCAGTTCGTTGATTCCTCCTCCCACGGTGAAAGGTATGTTGATTTGCTCGGCTACTCGTGTCACCATGTCGGCAAATGTCTTTCGCCCTTCAAAGCTGGCTGTGATGTCGAGAAACACGAGTTCGTCAGCTCCTGCATCGCTGTAGGCCTTGCCCAGTTCCACAGGGTCGCCTGCGCTGCGGAGGTTCACGAAGTTTGTGCCCTTTACGGTTTCTCCGTTCTTCACGTCAAGGCAGGGTATGATTCTCTTAGCCAAACCTTTGCTTATGTTTTGTTCAACCATATCTCTTTCTTCTTTTTCATTATTGCAGAAATCTCGCTATGGGGGACTCAAAGACCCAATTTGTCTATGTCGATTTTTCCCTCGTAGAAAGCTTTGCCGAACACCACCGCAGGAATGCCGGCTGTCTCCAAAGCATCTATATCCTCGTTGCAGCTTACACCTCCCGAGGCTATCAGATGGAGATCGGGATAGGCTGTCATGATCTCTTTGTAGAGTTCGATGGCTGGCCCCTGCAGGGTTCCGTCCTTGCTGATCTCTGTGCAGAGCACGTTGCGCACACCCTTGTCGGTGTACTGTTTGAGGAAAGGAAGCAAGTCTTCTGCCGAGTCTTCCTTCCAGCCGTTGATAGATATTTTGCCGTTTCTTACGTCGGCTCCCAAGATAAGGCGCCCGGCTCCATATTTGTCTATCCAACTAAGGAAAAGCTCTGGGTTAGTTACGGCGATGCTTCCTACTGTCACCATGGCAGCTCCTGCGTCGAATGCTTTCTCGATATCTTCCTCTGTCTTGATTCCGCCTCCGAAATCTACAGTTAGCGAAGTGGCTGACGTGATGGCTTTCAGCACGTTGTCGTTGACGATATGCTTGGATTTGGCTCCGTCAAGATCCACCACATGCAGACGTTTGAACCCTAATTTCTCAAAGTGTTTTGCCACTTCGGCAGGGTTGTCGTCGTACACTTTCTTCTGGTCGTAGTCGCCTTTGGTGAGTCTTACGCATTGTCCACCAATGATGTCGATGGCTGGTATGAGTTCTATATTCATAGTTCCATAAAGTTCTTGAGGATTTGTTCTCCTACCTTTCCGCTCTTTTCGGGATGAAACTGGCAGGTGTAGAAATTGTCTTTGTGCAGAGCGGCACTGTAGGGCTGTATGTAGTTGGCCGTAGCAATGGTTTCCTGGCATAGCGGCACGTAGTAGCTATGCACGAAATAAGTGTATGGATTTTCGCCCAGGTCTTTCATCAGGGGTGAAGAGAGGTCGTAGATTTCGTTCCATCCCATGGCAGGCACCTTGTCCTGATGTTGCTGGGGCACAAACTTCTTCACGTCGACATCAAAGATGCCGATGCAGTCCACGTCTCCTTCTTCTGAATGTCGGCACAGGAGCTGCTGTCCCACGCATATTCCCAAGACGGGTTGTGTGAGCGACTTAATGGTTTCGTCGAGCCCGTGTGCTTTGAGATAAAGCATGGCTTCTCTGGCCTGTCCCTGCCCGGGAAAGAGCACACGATCGGCCTTACGCAGAGTTTCTGCGTCGTCGGTGAGGATGGGGGAAATGCCGAGTCTCTTCATGGCATTCACCACGGAGTAGATGTTACCGGCGTTGTATTTTACGATTGCTACATCCATAAGCTGACGTTAATCTTAAGTTTACAGATGCAAAGATACGCATTTTCTTGCAATATAAAGAAAATATTGGCAAAAAGATTATAAAAGTGTGCGAATTTCTTTCAGATAGTAAGCGAAAATGGTATAATTATTCGTCTTTATTATCTGCGGAGCGTAAAATGATGGAAGTGGCTCCGATGGTAAAGAGTGTGCCGTCTTCAATGACGCGGCGCTCTCTGTCGCCCAAGATCACATTGTCGACAAAGGTTCCTGTATAGCTGGGACCGTCGCGCAATACATATTTCAAGTTGCCTTTCTTGTCGCGACTCACATTGATGACACAATGGTTCATGTCGACACTGGGGTCTACGGTCTCGATGGGGCAGTTGATGCCGCTGTTCTTCATGTATCGTCCTATGATGTTGTCGCCCATCTGCAGGGGGATGACCTGCTTGTAGGCGAAGACATTCTCTATCACAACGATAGAGCCAAAACCATGCTCGTTGGCTCTTTCGTCGAACTTTTCCTCCTTTTGAGTCTCGCGCAGCTTGGACACACCCATGCGTATGCCGAACTGCTTGTTGCATTGTGGGCATACAAAGACGAGACTTTGTCCTGCCTGGTACTTGGTCTCGTCGAATGTGATAAAGTTGTCACACTTGGGGCATCTTACTCTTTTCATGTGTTTATTCTTTTACGAGGGTTATCCATCCGTCGGCAAAGGCCTCGTGATGGTGCAGCTGGTTGAGCGCTGTGTAAGCTTGTTGCTCGGTTTCATAGGAACCATAGACCACCTTTACATTGTTGGATGTAATGAGTACTCTGGTGTCCTTGAAGCCCTTGGCCTGCAGACTCTCCGTATAGGTAGCTGCATTGCGCTTGGTAACACGACTTGCCAGCACGATGCAATAGTGTGGCTTGGCTATTTCTTGCTTTTCAATCTCTGCTTTGTCTGTACGTTCGGCATTCCCCGCAATCTCTGTTTTCTTCTCGACTTCGCTGGCTACAGCCTCGAGTGCCTTGATGCTGTTGTCCTTTACCATTTCCTTAGGCATAAGACGGTTCAACATGCTGATGTCTACCTTGCTCTTCTGCACCTGTGGTGTGTCGAGTGGGGTAGAGAGCGTGAAGAAGGCAATAAGGGCGATACATGCAGCCACGGCATTGCGCAGCCAGCTCTTTCTGATCTGTACGAACTCGCTGCTTTCCTCTTCCTCCTCCTCTTGTTCGTTTAAGGACATAGTATCTGTTGTGGCTTGTCGGCTGCCCTTGTTTTCTTCCACCTGTTGGTTGGAATTGCTGTCGAAAGGTATGATTTCGGCTGATGCCGCTGTCTCCTCGTCGCTGGCAGATGCGCCAAGCTCCGCAAGTGGCTGCATGACAAAGCCGTCCAGACCATAGTAGTTTGGAGTCAGCAGGCCAGCCTCGCAGGGCTTAAAGGTATATGTGCCCTGGCTGTTGAGGTAGAGAGTACCTATGTCCGTCAATTCGTATTTTCCGTTGATGTCGAGCTCGGCACGAATCTCTCTCACGTCTTCTGAGATACGGCTCAGGGCATCAGGATAGCTGATGTCGTAGGCCTCTACATATGAAAGCGCGAGGAGCGAATCGTTCATGGTGAGCTGTGGATTGAAGCCAATAGTCCTCAGTGGTGGCAAAAACATGTTGTCTCTGCCATCATATCTTGCATCTACATGATGAGCCATGAAGCCTCCAAAGTCGGGGACTATCACGCAATCGTTGCTCAAAAGTAGGATCTCTATATGTCTTTCCAGTTCAATCACGTTTGCAAAGATAGTTATTTTTTTTCTTCCCGCCAACAATTTTATATAAAAAATAAGTAATAGACGATAAAAAGTTTTATTTGTTTTGCCGTTTCAAAAAAATATATTATCTTTGCCATATATATAAAATAAGGTATAGTGCTATTGCTTGCTGGAAACGGTTCAGGCGAAGCAGAATAAACTAAAGAGTAATGGAATATTTGAAGACTGAGATTGAAGGGGTCTACGTGTTGGAACCCAGGGTTTTTCGTGATGCACGTGGCTATTTCTTTGAGTCATGGAGACAGGCTGATTTCGATCAGCATATAGGTCGTCATGTAGAGTTTATACAGGACAATGAGTCCAAGTCGAGCTATGGTGTTCTTCGTGGACTGCATTATCAGAAGGGCGAATACTCACAGGCCAAGTTGGTGCGTGTCATCCGTGGACGTGTGCTCGATGTGGCTGTCGATATTCGCAAGAGCAGTCCTACTTTTGGAAAGTATGTGGCTGTGGAACTGAGCGAGGACAACAAACGGCAGCTTTTCATCCCTCGTGGCTTTGCTCATGGCTTCCTGGTTTTGAGTGACGAGGCTGTGTTTACCTATAAAGTAGATAATGTGTACGCTCCACAGCACGAGGCCAGCATCCGCTGGAATGATGAGGACATCCACATCGAGTGGCCTATTTCTGCCGATGATGTGCTCACCTCAGAGAAAGATCTCCTCAAGGCTACATCGCTGAAGGAAGCCGAGGTCTTCGAGTAAAGAGAGAACAGTGTGGCCCATTTTTTTCACAGTCACAGAAAAGGAAAATTAAATCATTGATGAAACGCAATATTATATTATTGGTCATAGGGTGCCTGATGGTGTTTTCGGCCTGTAAGGAACGTGCCCAGAAGGAAACGTTCAAAGAAGACATGAAGGCCAAGCAGATGCTGCAGGGCATGTGGATTGACGAGGATGACGAGGATGTGGTCTTTCGGGTGAAGGGCGACACTATTTATTATCCAGACTCTACCAGTATGCCTGCCTATTTTTATGTGTCGGCAGACACCTTGGTGATACGTGGCGCCAGTGATATTCGCTATGCTATCGTGAAACAGGCCGCTCATCTCTTCGAGTTCAAGACTCAGAATGGAGATGTGCTCAGGTTGGTGAAGACCAATGACAAGACCTATCTCAGTTCTTTCAAGCATCAGCAGCCCGTGGTGCTCAATCAGGGACAGTTGGTTCGGAGAGACACCATCGTGACTTTTGGAGCAGAGAAGTATCATCTTTATACACAGGTCAATCCTACAACCTATAAGGTGCTCAAGAGTACCTATAATGAAGATGGAGTGGGGGTAGACAATGTGTATTATGACAACATCGTAAATGTGAATGTCTATCATGGAGCCTCGCGCCTTTTCGGGCGTGACTTCCGCAAGCAGGACTTCAGCCGTAAGGTGCCTGACTCATTCCTGAAGCAGGCGGTGCTGAGCGATATCGTTTTCCGTGCTGCTGACAAGGCGGGCGTACATTTCCGTGCTGTCCTTGCCATGCCCGACAGTTCTGTCAGCTATCAGGTAGAAGTGACTGTTTCCTTTGATGGTCAGCTTAAAATCAGTACTGCAGGCGCTTGATGTGCCTCTGTACTGATTTTTTTGCCTCATTTCTTTTGTCATTTACGAAAAAATAAGTAGTTTTGCAAACATGACAGTAACGCTTATCATTTTAATCATTACCGTTGCCATGTTTATATGGGGCAGAGTGAGGGCCGACATTGTGGCACTTACCGCCCTGGCAGCACTCCTTGTTTTTGGAATTCTTACTCCCACAGAAGCTCTTGCAGGCTTTTCCTCGCCTATTGTCATCATGATGATTGGCCTCTTTGTGGTGGGAGGCGCCATCATGCAGACTGGTCTTGCCAAGTTGACGGGCAACAAACTCATGGCGCTTTCGCACGGCAACGAAACCATTACCTTTCTCTTGGTGATGCTCGTCACCTCGTTTATCGGAGCCTTTGTCAGCAATACGGGTACGGTGGCTCTGATGATGCCCATCATCGTAAGCCTTGCCGCAGCATCAGGCTTACAGTCCTCACGTTTCCTCATGCCTTTGGCCTTCGCGGGTAGCTTAGGCGGAATGCTTACGCTTATCGGTACTCCGCCCAACCTTGTCATCGACGAGGTGCTGACCGAGGCTGGCTATCAGTCCCTCAGTTTCTTCTCTTTCATGCCAGTGGGCCTTATCGTCATTGCCATTGGCATCATCGTGCTCATGCCTCTGAGCCGGGTGTTCCTGAGCCGTAAACAGAGTGGAAAGAAGAAAACAGGTGGCAAGTCGCTCGACGACTTGGTGCAGGAATATCGTCTGCTCGACAATCTGCATCGGTATATTGTGCCTTCCAATCGCTCCACGGCAGCGCTTGATGAGCACGGGGAGAGGCTCGACATCGTAGGCAAGACGCTCAAGGAACTCAGTATACAGAAACTGTATGGAGTGAGTGTCATCGAGATAAGAAACGAGAAAAAGTCGCGCTTGGGACTAATGAAGGACATCAACCAGAATATGGCGAAGAGCAGCAGTGTCATTGGGGAGCATGACACCTTATATATAATGGGTGACGAGGCTAAGATGCAGCGCTTTGCAGCCGACTATGGTCTACGCAAGATGAAGGACGTGAAGATAGACTTTTATGACTTGGGACTTTCCGAGATTGTCGTCATGCCCACTTCTCATTTTGCAGGACTCAGAATTGGTGAGGCCAATCTGCGTAAACGCTTCGGCATGAATGTATTGGGAATCCGTAGAGGAGACGAGTACATCACCGACAATCTTATCGGCACCCGACTGCATGTGGGCGACATGCTATTGGTGCAAGGCGAATGGACTAACTTAGCGCACTTGGCTGCCGATACAGCCAACTGGGTGGTGCTCGACCAGCCTGAGAAGACTGCCGACAAGGTGCTTCTCGATTATAAGGCTCCTGTGGCCGCTGCCATCATGTTGCTGATGGTGGTGATGATGGTTTTCGACTTTATTCCTGTTGCTCCGGTCACAGCGGTTATCATTGCCGGTTTGCTGACTGTCTTTGCCGGATGTTTCCGAAATGTGGAGGCTGCCTATAAGACCATCAACTGGGAGAGCATCGTGCTCATTGCCGCCATGATGCCCATGTCAACAGCCCTTGAGAAGACAGGAGTCTCGGCTTTGGTGTCGCAGACCCTGGTAGACAGCTTAGGAGCCTTAGGCCCAACAGCTCTTTTGGCAGGTATTTATTTCACTACCTCGCTCATGACGATGTTTATCAGCAATACAGCCACTGCTGTGCTGATGGCTCCCATTGCCTTGGTGGCAGCCCAGCAGGTAGGGGTCAGTCCTTATGCTTTCCTCTTTGCTGTTACCTTAGGAGCCAGTATGTGTTTCGCCTCTCCCTTCTCCACACCGCCCAATGCGCTGGTGATGAAAGCAGGAGGCTATACGTTTATGGATTATGTCAAGGTGGGTTTGCCTTTGCAGATTATTATCGGCATTGTCATGACCTTCGTGCTTCCCTTGCTGTTCCCGTATTAGCGCTTTGTCATTTTGGTCATTAGTCATTTTCGGCTGTTAGAAGTTATAGGAATGTTTTTTTTCTTTTTTAACTCTTGATGCTTACTCTTGTTGAATAAAAATAACTATCTTTGTGCGATAATTGAACCTATTTTCGTCACACATTAAAAATACACAGCAAGATGGAAATGAACGAGGAGTCCCTGAAAGCCTGGGACATTATAGAGAAGACGAGTGCCAATTTGTTTCTTACAGGTAAGGCGGGTACAGGAAAGACAACCTTCCTGAAGGAACTCAAGCGCAGGTCGCCCAAGCGAATGGTGGTCTTGGCTCCTACAGGAATCGCTGCCATCAATGCCGGTGGTGTGACCATTCATTCCTTCTTTCAGCTGCCCCTTTCGCCTTATCTTCCAGGTACTACATTCGCTGGTGGTGAGAAGAAGCGGTTTCAATTCAGCAAGGTGAAGCGAAACATCATTCGTACGATGGATCTCTTGGTCATCGACGAGATCAGTATGGTGCGCAGCGACTTGCTTGATGCCATCGACTCGGTGATGCGCCGTTATCGTAAGCACGATCTGCCCTTTGGCGGCGTTCAGTTGCTCATGATAGGCGACCTGCAGCAGTTGGCTCCCGTAGTGACAGAACATGAGGAAAGTATGTTGCGCCAGTATTACGACACTCCTTTCTTTTTTTCGAGCAAGGCGTTGCAACAGGCAAGCTATCTCACCATAGAACTGCAGACCGTCTATCGTCAGCAGGACGAGAGGTTTGTGGCGCTTCTCAACCAGATAAGGGAGAACAAGGCAAGCGACGAAACCCTTGCTGCACTTAATCAGCGTTATATTCCCGATTTTCAGCCTCCTAAGGGTGGTGACTACATTCGGCTTACTACACATAATATCCCAGCTCAGCATATCAATGAGCAGGAATTAGGCAACTTACCCTCTCAAGTTTATAGTTTCACGGCAGAGGTGGAGGGCAACTTCCCCGAGACGTCCTATCCTGCCGATTTCAATCTGCTGCTGAAGAAGGGAGCTCAGATTATGTTTATCAAGAACGATGCTGACCACCGGTTCTATAATGGTATGATAGGCGAGGTGACGGCTATTGATAACCAGGAGATCAGGGTCATGGGAAAGGACAATGGCGAAGAGTTTATACTGGAAAAGGCAGAATGGAGCAACTCGAAATACACACTCAATGAGCAGACGCAGGAGATAGAGGAAACCGTGGAGGGCACTTTCCGACAGTATCCCGTTCGACTGGCATGGGCCATCACTATCCACAAGAGTCAGGGACTTACCTTCGAGCATGCCATCATTGACGCCTCGCGATCCTTCACACATGGTCAGACCTATGTGGCGCTGAGCCGTTGCAAATCGTTGGAGGGAATGGTGCTCAGCAGCCCTTTGTCTCGTTCTGCCATCATCAGCGACAGTACCGTCGATTCGTACAACGATCGTATGGTTTCTCCTACGAAGGAGCAGATTGCTACGCTGCAGCAGCTCTATGTTCAGCAATGTATAGCCGAGCTTTTCGACTTCCGTTCCCTGCAGCAAAGCTATGACTTGCTGTTGCGTTGCTTGGTGGAGTATTTCATGAGCAATTATCCACGACTCGTAGGCGAGTATCAGAAACTTGGGGTGGTGCTGAAGAGTCTGGCTGCTGTTTCCGACAAGTTCAGGGTGCAGTATTCCAGCATGCTGAATGCCAATCCCGATGTGAGCGATGAGGCATTGCAGGAGCGCATACACAAGGCTGCTCAATACTTCTGGCAAAAGACTGGCATACTGACTGACCTGCTGAAGAAGACGAATGTGTCGACCGACAACAAGACAGCGAAGAAGCAGTTTGCCGACCGATTCGGGACCTTTGCCGATGAAACGCTGCTCAAGCAGTCGCTCCTGCGTTATGAGCAGGAAGCCGAGTTCTCGGTGAGCGACTATCTGAAGAAGAAAGCGCTGTTTATTCTCTCGCGTGCAGACGAGGAATCAACGGGTGCGGGTAGTGGTCGTAAGCGCAAGTCGGCAGCCAAGGAACCCAAAGAGCCTAAGGCTCCCAAGACACCTACTCGCCTGATCACTCTCGACCTCTTCAAGGAGGGCATGAATGTGCAGCAAATAGCCACAGCCCGCGGACTTGCCCAGAGTACCATCATCTCTCATTTGTCGCATTATGTGCGTGAGCGAGAGATTGGTCTCAGGGCTCTCATCTCTTCGAGTCGCGAAAAGAAGATTCGTGACTTTATGCAGGCCCATCCTGAAATGAAGCAGATTTCTGAAATCAAGCAAGCCATGGGTGGCGACTATGAGTATTGGGAAATCATGCTTGTCAGGGATGTGGAGTAGTAAAAATACACAAAAAAAAAGAAAGTACTTGCGATGACCAACGCAAGTACTTTCAACTGCTTATGAAAGTGCTTTCAACTGCCAACGCAAGTACTTTCATTTTTTATGGGTATCTGGCTTAAATTCTCATGACTTGTTTTACTCCCTTCACAGCACTCAGCTTTTTGATGAGAGCTTCGGTGCGTGAGGCGTCATCAATCATCACGGTGATGTTGCCCGAGAAGAGACCGTCTTTCGACGAGATGTTGATGCCTCTCATCACGAGCTTATCCTCTTTGGATATGATGTTGGTGATGTTGCTCACGATTCCAATATCATCATTGCCGATGATTCGTAGGGTAATGGCGTACTTGGAGGTTCCCTTGCCGCTCCACTTTGCCTTGACGATGCGATAGCCGAAACGTCGCTGCAGTTCCTTGGCATTGGGACAGTCGGAGCGATGCACCTTGATGCCTTTGCTTACCGTGACGAAGCCGAAGATGGGGTCGCCATAGATAGGGTGGCAGCAATGGGCCAACTCGAAGTCTATTCCCTTCAGATTTTCATCGATGACGAGCACGTCGTCGTTCTGTCGCATCATTTCCTCGGTAGGATTCTCATACTCGAACTCGGCAGCACTGGCGGCAGGACGTGTGGTGTTGGTCACGTTCAGGTCGTGGTCGCGCTCGGCGATGTATTTCTCAATGATGCTGTTGGGGTCTATCTTCTCCTCGGCAATGTCCTTGTAGAAATCAGAGTTCTCCTTGTAGCCCATCTTCTTGATGGTGCGTGCCATGATGCTCTCCTCTATTTCCAACTTTCTGTTCTTGAATCGTCGCTCCAGGAGTTCCTTGGCAAAGAGACCTTCCTTCTTCTGTGTCTCCTTGATGGCGAGGCGGATCTTGGCCTTGGCTTTCGAGGTCTTCACGATGTTGATCCATTCCTGACGTGGCTTCTGGTTGTTCTGTGTCAGGATTTCTATCTGGTCGCCCGAGTGCAGCTCTTGTCTGAAGCTTACTGCGCGCCCGTTGATTTTTCCTCCCACACAGGTGTTGCCGATACGTGAGTGGATGTAGTAGGCGAAGTCGAGCACCGTGGCTCCCTTGGGGAAGTTGAGCAGGTCGCCCTTAGGTGTAAATACATACACCTCGTCTTCCTTCAAGTCCATCTTGAACTGGTCCATCAGCTGCAGGTCGTCGTTGTTCTCGAGTGCGCTTCTGATGTTGGCGAGCCATTCGTCGATGCCTCCCTTCTCGCTCTTGATACCTTTATAGCGCCAATGGGCAGCCAGTCCGTGCTCAGCAATCTCGTCCATACGCTCTGTGCGAATCTGTACCTCCACCCATTTGTTCTCGGGTCCGAGCACGGTGGTGTGCAGACTCTCGTAACCATTGCTCTTAGGCACAGAGAGCCAGTCGCGCATACGTTTAGGGTTGGGCTGATACATGGCCGTGATGAGAGCGAACACCTGCCAGCACTGCATGTATTCCTTGTCGCGTGGCGAGTCGAGGATGATGCGGATGGCAAAGAGGTCGTACACGCCCTCGAAGCCGCATTGTTGCTTCTTCATCTTCTGCCAGATGGAGTGGATGCTCTTGGTGCGTCCCTTCATGTGGTATTTCAGTCCGGCAGCATCCAACTTCTCCTGTATAGGCTTGATGAATCGTGCTATGTAGGCGTCGCGCGAAGCCTTTGTAGCGTTGAGCTTCTCCTTAATCATATAGTAGGCATCGTGCTCCAGATACTTCAGACTCAGGTCTTCGAGTTCGCTCTTCAGTTTGTACAGACCCAGTTTGTGGGCGAGGGGAGCGTACAGATAGCTTGCCTCTTCGCTCACATGCTGCTTGGCTTCGAGCTGGTCGGTGTCTCTGATTTGCCGCATCATATTGACACGGTTGGCTATCATGATCAGGATCACACGCATGTCTTCCGAGAACGAGACGAGCAGGTTGCGGAAGTTCTCGCTCTCTATGACAGGATTGCGCTTGTAGAGTTCGTTGATTCTCAACAGACCGCGGATGATGTGCGCCACGCCTTCGCCATATTTCTTCTCTATGTCGTCGAGCGTCTGATAACCGTCCACCACACTGGTCTGCATCAGGATGGCGATTACTCCGTCGCGTCTGAGTCCTATTTCGTTGACTGCTATCTCGGCTGTCTGCAGAGCATACAGTATGGGATTGAGCCCAAAGACATCTCGGCTTATCTGATGGTTGATGAATGCGTGATGAATATCTTCTCTGATCAGTTTCTCATCCTGGGCGCTGAAAGTGTTGCCGACAGCAGTACGCAATCGTTCCAGAATGGTGAGGGTTTGTTCCCTTTCTTCGGGTGTAAAAGTGAATTTTTCGTCCATAATTCGTCCCTTTTCTTAAAAACTTATTGCAAAGGTACAAAAAATCGTCATAAAATTTCTTTTTTTCAAAAAAACTTACTACATTTGTAGCACAACTAAAGAAAAAATAACATAAATATGGTATCATGAATCAGCAAGAACTAACCCAAATTGCTGCTCGCGGCATTTCGGAGCAGCAAATAGCAAAACAATTGGAGCAAATCAAAAATGGTTTCCCTTTCCTTCGTCTCGAAGGTGCTGCAGCCATTGGTAAGGGAATTATGTCTCCCGACGCAGAGGAGGTAAAGAAGTATGAACAGGTGTGGGACGAGTACAAGAAGCAGGGTCATCGCATCGTGAAGTTTGTGCCAGCATCTGGTGCGGCAAGCAGAATGTTCAAGAATCTCTTTGCGTTCCTTGATGCGCCTTATGATGTGCCTACAACCGATTTCGAGAAGCATTTCTTCGACAATATCAAGAAGTTTGCCTTCCGCAAGTCTCTCTGCAGCAAGTGCAAGGAGAACGAGGGCAGCTGCGTATGCGACCTGATCAAGGCTGGCAAGTACAAGGCTGTGGTGGCAAACCTGCTGAAGGCAAGCGGACTCAACTATGGTCAGTTGCCTAAGGGCTTGCTGCAGTTTCATGAGTATTCCGACGAAGAGGTTCGCACCCCTATGGAGGAGCACCTGGTAGAGGCTGCGCTTTATGCCAGCAGTAACGGTGAGGCAAATGTCCACTTTACCGTTTCGCACGACCATCTGGAACTCTTCGAAAAGATGGTGGCAGATAAGGTAGAGGGCTACGCCAAGAAATTCGGTGTGAAGTACAACATCTCTTTCTCTGAGCAGAAGCCAAGTACCGACACCATCGCCGCCAATCCCGACAACACTCCCTTCCACAATGAGGATGGCTCGCTGCTCTTCCGTCCAGGCGGTCATGGAGCGCTGATAGAAAATCTAAACGAGATAGATGCCGACGTGGTGTTCATCAAGAATATAGATAATGTGGTGCCCGACCGTCTGAAGGCCGACACCGTGACCTACAAGCAGGTGATTGCCGGCATCTTGGTTTCGCTGCAGCAGAAGGCATTCGAGTATCTGCGCGTTCTCGACTCGGGTACTTACAATCATGAGAAGTTGGAGGAGATTATCCGATTCCTGCAGCGCGACCTGTGCTGCCGTCGTGCCGACATCAAGGAACTGGAGGATGCTGACCTGGTGATTTATCTGCGCAAGAAGCTGAACCGTCCGATGCGTGTTTGTGGCGTGGTAAAGAATGTGGGCGAGCCTGGTGGCGGACCTTTCCTTACCTACAACAGCGACGGAACGGTGAGTCTGCAGATTTTGGAAAGCTCACAGATCGACAAGAACAACAAGCAATACATGGATATGTTTGCGCAGGGCACTCACTTCAATCCTGTAGACCTTGTTTGCGCTACTAAGGACTATAAGGGCAACGATTTCGACCTGCCTAAATACGTGGATCCCAAGACAGGATTTATCAGCAACAAGAGCAAGAACGGCAAGGAACTGAAGGCACTCGAGCTGCCCGGTCTTTGGAATGGTGCGATGAGCGATTGGAACACGGTGTTCGTAGAGGTTCCTCTCAGCACTTTCAACCCAGTGAAGACGGTCAACGACCTGCTTCGTGACCAGCATCAGGCAAAAGCTTAATCAACTACGTACAATAAAATTTCACCCATCCTCCAACTCTAAATAGAGAAGAAGGATGGGTGAAGTTTTTTTATGTGTTTGTGACTGTAGAATCTTCTTATTCGTTCATCAGATAGTTCTTGAATGAAGCGAAGTCCTTTGTCATTTCGATGCTCTGCTTCTTGCCCTTCATGAACTCTGCAAGGCGTGCAGGAATCTCGATGTCGGTGCCCAGGATGCTGTCCACCTTCTCCTTGAACTTGGCAGGATGGGCAGTCTCGAGGAACACACCAACCTCGCCTGGCTTCAACTGTTCCTTCAAGGCACGATAACCGCAAGCTCCATGAGGATCAAGCACATACTTGGTGTCGTTGTAACATTGCTTCATGGTCTCGGCTATCTGCTCGTCCTTGTATGTGGCACCGCTGATGTAGGCTGTGATGGCCTCGTGGTTGCCCTTGTAGAGGTCGTAGATGCGGGCGAAGTTGGATGGGTCGCCCACGTCCATGGCATTGGCTATTGTGGCCTTGCTGGGCTGAGGATTGTACTTGCCAGTCTGCAGATAGTTGTAGAAAATATCGTTGGCGTTGTTGGCAGCTATGAAGCGATGGATGGGCAGTCCCATCTCATGACCGAAGAGTCCGGCTGTGATGTTGCCGAAGTTTCCGCTGGGCACGCAGATCACCAACTTGTCTGCCAGTCCCTTCTCCTTCATGCGTGCATAGGCGTTGAAGTAGTAGAAAGCCTGAGGCAGGAATCGTGCCACATTGATAGAGTTGGCCGAGGTGAGTTTCATGTGCTTGTTGAGTTCCTCGTCCATGAAAGCCGACTTGACAAGCGCCTGGCAGTCGTCGAACACGCCATCCACCTCGAGGGCTGTGATGTTCTGTCCGAGGGTGGTGAACTGGCTTTCCTGAATCTTGCTTACCTTCCCCTTAGGATAGAGCACATAGACGTGAATGCCGTCAACACCGAGGAATCCATTGGCTACAGCCGAACCTGTATCGCCCGAAGTAGCAACGAGCACGTTGACTTCCTCCTTGCCTTCCTGACGCACGAAGTACTGCAGCAGACGGGCCATGAAGCGCGCGCCTACATCCTTGAAGGCGAGGGTAGGGCCATGGAAGAGCTCCAAAGAGTAGATGCTTGGCTCTACCTCTACCACAGGGCAGTCGAAAGCCAGTGTGTCGTAGACGATCTTCTTCAAAGACTCAGCATCGACGTCCTCGCCGAAGAAGGCGTCAGCCACCTTGTAGGCAATTTCCTGGAAGGAGAGTTTCTCGATGTTGTCGAAGAAGTCCTGTGGCAACTTCTTGATGATTTCGGGCATGTAGAGACCACGGTCTTCTGCCAGTCCTTTTACTACCGCCTTGTGAAGATCGGCGATGGGTGCTTTCTTATTTGTTGAATAATATTTCATTTTGATTTTAATTGATTGCCATAAATGTGTTCATGAATTCCTGCAGTTGCAGCAGTCCGTAGCAGCCTCTCACGCAGCTTACCTCGTCATACTTCTCTACGCTGTCCGGCTCGATGCCGGGATAGTAGATGATGAACGGTACGGGCTCTTTCACGTGGGTGCGGATCTCTACCGGAGTAGGATGGTCGGGCAGGATGGCGATGCATACTGGCTCGTCCCAAGTGCTTACCTCGTCGAAGATTGGTTTGATGAGTCGCTGGTCGAGGTTCTCGATGGTTTTGAGCTTCAGTTCCAGGTCGCCGTCGTGGCCAGCCTCGTCGCTTGCCTCTACGTGCACATAAACGAAGTCGTCGCCGTCTTTCAGCGCCTGAATAGCTGCTGCTGCCTTTCCCTCGTAGTTGGTGTTGGCAAGACCGGTAGCGCCTTCAACGATGATGTTGCGCAGTCCGGCGTAATGGCCGATGCCTCGTATCAGGTCTACTGCAGAAATCACAGAACCCTTCTTGATTTGCGGATACATCTGCGAGAGGGTGAGCATGTGCGGACGATAACCTCCGCCCCAAGGCCAGATGATGTTTGCCATGCGCTCGCCACGCTCCTTGCGCGCTACGTTGAAAGGATGGCTCTCCAGGATTTCCTGACTCTTCAGAATCAGCTCGTTCAGAAGGTCGGCTGTCTGCTGGGCACTCATGCGATATTCGTCGCTCAGGATACCGCCGTTCTCAGCCACATCCTCGGCAGGAGTCTTGTCGCTGTTGCCGGCAAGAAGAGCCTCGTCAACACCTTCCATCGGTTTCACCAGCAGTGGTTTCCACTCTTCGTTAGGATGATCGTGAGGAGGAGCGCAATCTACATATTTGTTTCCGCCCTTGATGATCAGAAGGTGTCGATACTGGATTCCGGTGATGAATTTCACGATGCCGGGATACTGGCTGGCAAGCTTCTCGTTGAGGTACTTGATGAGCACGTCGGCGTCTTCTGTCTTCAGGTTACCGCCGTTGTGGGTCACGATGATTCCATTGTTCACGTTGATGATGTTGCAGCGCAGGGCGAAGTCGTTAGGACTCATCTCGTAGCCGATGCTTGCAGCTTCGAGCGGTCCGCGTCCCTCGTAAACCTCGTTCTGGTCGTATCCCATGATAGAACTGTTGGCAACCTCAGATCCAGGATGAAATCCGTCGGGTACGGTTACCAGTCGTCCTGTCTTTCCTTTCTTTGCCAGCATGTCCATATAAGGTTTGTTGGCGTATTGCAGGAGAGTCTTGCCTCCCAGTCGTTCTACAGCGTGGTCGGCCATGCCGTCGCCAAGTATGATAATATGCTTCATAATTGTTATCCTTTCTATCTGATAAGACAATATTAAATATTAGCGATACTCATGATGTTGGCAAACACACCTGCCGCTGTTACGCTGGCACCAGCGCCATAGCCTTGAATCATCATCGGATATTCCTTGTAGCGCTCGGTGGTGAGCAGTACGATGTTGTTGCTTCCCTCCAGGTTGTAGAATGGGTGCTCTGGGCCTACAGCCTGCAGGCCAACGCTTGTCTTTCCACCATCGAGGGTGGCAACGAATCGCCATCGTTTGTGCTCCAGGTCGAGAGTTTTGCGCTTGGCCTCGAAGTCAGCATCCAGCTCTGGCAGTTTCTTCCAGAAGTTGTCTATGCTGCCCTTGAAGTAAGAGTCGGGCACGAAGAGGTGCTTCTCCACATCTTCCTGTTCCACTCTGTATCCAGCCTCGCGAGAGAGAATGACGAGTTTTCGTATTACGTCCATTCCGCTGAGGTCGATGCGTGGGTCGGGCTCGCTGTAGCCTTTCTCTTTGGCCATGCGTACGGTCTCCGAGAATGGTACTACGCTTGAGATGGCGTTGAAGATGAAGTTGAGCGTACCAGATAGAACAGCCTCAATCTTAAGGATTTTGTCACCCGAGTTGCGCAGGTCGTTGATGGTTCCGATGATAGGCAGACCAGCACCCACGTTGGTTTCGAATCGGAACACCACGCCACGCTGTATGGCGGTTTTCTTCAGTCGCTCGTAGTTTTCGTATTCGCTTGAGGCTGCAATCTTGTTGGCTGCGATGATGCTCACGTTGTGCTCGAGCAGACTCTGGTAGAGGGCAGCCACGTCCTTGCTGGCAGTACAGTCAACGAAGACGCTGTTGAAGATGTTCATGGCGAGTATTGTGTCTCGCAGCACCTCGGGTGTGCTGGGGTCTGAATTCTTCAGTTCCTCGCGGTAGTTCTCCAGGTCGAGTCCGTCGCGGTTGAAGATGGCGTTCTTGGATGAAGCGATGCCCACCACGTTGAGCTTCAGTTTGCTGCGCTCCATCAGGTCGGCATACTGGTTCTTGATCTGTTCTATCAGCTTTCCGCCCACGGTTCCCACTCCACAGATGAAGAGGTTGAGCACCTTGTATTCAGAGAGGAAGAAGTTGTCGTGCAGCACGTTGAGTGATTTGCGCAGGAAGTCGCTCTTGACGACAAACGAAATGTTGGTCTCTGATGCACCCTGTGCACAGGCGATGACCGAGATTCCGCTTCGTCCGAGAGTTCCGAAGAGTTTACCGGCAATACCTGCAGCATGCTTCATGTTCTCGCCCACGATGGCGATGGTGGCAAGTCCGCATTCTGCGTGCATGGGGAACATGGCTCCGTCGGCAATCTCGTTCTTGAATTCCTCGTTGAGCACGCGTACAGCCTCGTCTACGTCCTGCTCGCGCACACCGATAGAGGTAGAGTTCTCTGACGAAGCCTGCGACACCATGAACACGGAGATTCCCTCGTTGGCCAGGGCGGTGAAGATGCGTCGGTTGACACCGATGACACCCACCATCGACAGACCGGTAACGGTGATCAAAGCCGTTCCGTTGATAGACGAAATACCCTTGATGGGTTTCTGGTCGCCGTCAATTTTGTTCTTGATAATGGTGCCTGGGGCATCAGGATTAAAGGTATTCTTGACCTTGATAGGTATATTTTTGACACAAACTGGGTAGATGGTAGGAGGGTAGATGACCTTTGCTCCAAAGTTGCAAAGCTCCATGGCCTCGATGTAGCTCAGTTCGTTGATGGTATAAGCTGATTTGATGACACGTGGGTCGGCAGTCATGAATCCGTCGACGTCGGTCCATATCTCGAGCACCTCGGCATCGAGTGCTGCGGCGATGATGGCAGCTGTGTAGTCGCTTCCGCCTCGTCCCAGATTGGTGGTGCGCTCTGTGTGCTTGTCGCGGCTGATGAAGCCAGGCACGAGCGAAATGCGGGGCAGCTCGTCGAAGGTGTCTTTCACCAGTTGGGTGGTCAGTTCGCTGTCGAGGGTGTGCTTTCCACCGATGCGCTCCGTTTTGATAAACTTGCGCGAGTCGAACCACTTGGCGCCACGTATGAGTGTGGCCACAATTTTCGAGCTGAGCCTTTCTCCGTAGCTCACGATGGCATCCTGTGTCTTCTCGCTGAGGTCGTGGATGAGGTAGACGCCGAAGTAGATGCTCTTCAACTGTTCGAAGAGCGAGTCAACCGAAATGAATAAGTTTTCTCTGTCTTTGGTGTCTGTGATGATTGTGTCGATCATCTTGTGGTGACGGTCTACCATGGCGTCGAACTCTTCTTTCCATTGTTCGTCGCCTTTGAGGGCAAGCTGTGAGGTTTGCAACAACTTGTCTGTGATTCCTCCGAGGGCGCTCACGACTACTACAACACTCTGTTTCTTGGCCTCATTCTCTACGATGCGTTTTAAGCTGAGGATGCTTTTTACGGAACCAACCGATGTTCCGCCGAATTTTAATACTTTCATTGCTTGTTTATTTTGGTAATGTAATGCCACCCCCGAAACGACCGGGGCCGAGACAAAACTTGGTTGCAAAAGTAAACAATTTCTATCAAACTGCCAAGGATTTGCTCAAAAAAGTTACAATTTGTTTTTGAATCCTTGTTTGCGTGCAGTTTTTTATGGGGTCGTATGTTGGGTTTTGATGGAAGCGAATTAGTTTGGGGTGTTGATGATTTTTCCGATGACGATTCCTGCTATTGCCATACCGAAGGAAGCGGTGATGTGGCAGAGCGAGCCGTTGATCTGCGCCTTCGTCGAACACCATTCGTGCTCCACTAACTGCTGGTCGCCGGGAGCGTCGTAGACGGCAGTCTCTGTGCCTCTCTCGCCGCTGAGCAATATGGCCTTGGGGCAGAGGCAGCCTCCCGTGCCGCAGGCTTTGTTCACGCCCAGGTTCTGCATCGGCTTCTCCTCGCTGTATACGCATTGGAACTTGCGGCGGGGGAAGGTCTTGTCCTTCTTGAATTTCTTGCGCAAGGCCCGTGCCAAGGGGTCGCCCTCTATCTTCCAGAACTCAGCCTTCCTGATCATGAAGGGGTCGCAGCGCAGGGCTGCACCCATGGAGGAGACGAATGTGATGTGTCGGGGCAGGGCTGTGGCACGTAGAATGAGGTCGGCCTTGTCTTTGAGCGAGTCGATGGCGTCGATGATGTAGTCGTATTCCTCCATGTGGAACTCGTCGGCTGTCTTGGCTTCGTAGATTTTCTGATAGGCTGTGATGTTGGCGTTGGGGTTGATTTCGAGAAGGCGTTCGCGTAGTGCGTCGACCTTCACCTGTCCGATGGTGCGGCTTGTGGCCATGAGCTGTCGGTTGCAGTTGGTCACGCAGACGCGGTCGCTGTCCACGATGGTGATGTGGCGCACTCCGCTTCGCACGAGTCCTTCGGCGCACCATGATCCTACACCTCCTATTCCGAAGATGAGCACGCGTGCTGCCTGCAGTTTCTCAAGATTGTCATTTCCCAAGAGCAGTTCTGTGCGTCGTTGCATTCCTTGCTCCATTGTTGTTATTTTGTCTCCCATCTTTTCTTGAAAATGTGTAATGTGTTGTGTTTTATGTGTTATTTTTTAATTTGCAAAGATACAAAATAATCACTCAATTTTTGCAAATGGGGAAGTTAAAGAAATTAAAGAAGTTGTCTTTTGTGAAGAGTTAAAGGAGGTAGGGGGAGTTAAGACGCTACTCCTATAAGCAGCACGCCCTGGGACCGTGGTGTGATGTACGACACGAGCAGCATTGAGCGTGTGCCTCTCAACATCTACGAGCATGGCGAGAGTGCTTACAGCAACTGATTTTTGTAACATCTGAACCCATCGGCGGTTTGATCGTCAGTAGATATATAGAGAAGGAGTGCATGGTTTCCCCAGTAGAACTCCTGTAACGACATTGTAGCATTCTTTATGGCCTAATTAAAATCGTTGTAACCTTATTGACACATGATAGCCGTACTTTTGCACCCGGAATTTAACAAAGAATATTTTATAGTCATATTTAAAAAAAAGATAATGGAAAAGAAAATTTCGGGAAAGCATGGCAACAGAGTTGCTGTGATGAAAGAGAGAATGGCAGCTGTGGTTTTGGCTTCAGCATTATTGTTGGGCGGCGGCTTGACTGCAAAGGCTCAAAACACGGCAGTAACCACCTGCTCGCAGAGTGCGGCGACCGCCATTCAGCAGAATCCTAACTGGAAGGCGAATGCTGCAGAATGGCAGAAGCTGAAGGGCGAAATCACACTCTACATGACCAATGACATGGGCCGCAACGGCTATTACGACCAGAAACCCATTGCCGAACTGATGGGCGAGATGGCTGACGTGGTAGGTCCTGAGTGCGTGATTGCAGCGGGCGACATTCATCATTTCAACGGAGTGGCTTCTACCCAGGACCCATTGTGGCTCACCAATTACGAATGGGTTTACTCTCATCCCGAACTGATGCTCGACTGGTTCGCCGTTTGCGGCAACCATGAGTATCGTGGCAACACACAGGCTTTCATGGACTACGGCAAGGTGAGCCGCCGCTGGATGATGAGAGAGAAATATTACACCAAGGTGTTCGACCACAAGGGAACCACCCTTCGCGTGGTGTTCCTCGACACCACTCCTCTCATCGACTCTTACCGCAAGGCCTCTGCCAAATATCCCGATGCCTGCAAGCAGGACGTGGAGGCTCAGCTCGCCTGGCTCGACGAGACCCTGAAGAATGCCAAGGAAGACTGGGTGATTGTAGTGGGCCATCATCCCATCTATGCCTACACCACGAAGAAGGAGAGCGAGCGTCTCGACATGCAGAAGCGCCTGTTGCCCGTACTCCATAAATATAATAATGTGGCCATCTACGCCTGCGGACACATCCACAACTTCCAGCACATCCAGAAGAAGGGCGACAACATCGACTACGTGGTCAACTCCTCTTCATCTCTGGCCCGTCCCGTGAAGCCTACCGATGGTACAGTGTTCTGCAGTTCAGCCGACGGTTTCTCGGTCATCTCAGCCGACAAGAAGCAGCTCCGAATGTCGATGATCGACAAGGACGGAAAAATCATCCACACCATAGAAAAGGTGAAGAAGTAAATTCAAATCGAAAAAATCATTATACAGGAAAATTTTATGAATCTCAAGAAAGTATTATTCTCGGCCCTGATGCTGACAGCCACAGGCGCTGCAGTCGCCGTGACAGAACCCGAAAACAATGTCCTGATGGGTGGAGTCATCAGCGGACGTGTTGTCGACTCAGAGCATCAGGCTTTGCCAGGAGCAACCATCATGGTGGAAGATTTGCATACAGGAGTAACAAGCGATGTGAACGGTTTCTACACCCTGCCCAACATGAAGCCCGGAACCTACAAGGTGAAGGTGTCCTACGTGGGCTATTCGCCCAAGACCTACTTCATCAAGCTGGTGGGCAAGAACGTGGAGCGAAACATCATCCTGAGCGAGGGCAACGAACTCAAGGAAGTGGTGGTGAACGGAGCCTTCTACGGTCAGCGCAAGGCCCTGCAGATGCAGAAGGAGAACATGGGTGTGACCAATGTGGTGAGCGCCGACCAGGTGGGCAAGTTCCCCGACTCTAACATCGGCGACGCCCTGAAACGCATCAACGGCATCAACGTGCAGTACGACCAGGGTGAGGCCAGGTTCGGACAGGTGAGAGGCACTTCTGCCGACCTTACCTCGGTGACCGTCAACGGCAACAGAATGCCTTCGGCAGAGGGCGACACCCGCAACGTGCAGCTCGACCTGATTCCTGCCGACATGATTCAGACCATTGAGGTGAACAAGGTGGTGACCTCCGACATGGACGGCGACGCCATCGGAGGCGAAATCAACCTCGTGACCAAAAACACCCCCAGCCACCAGGTGCTCAACTTCAACGTCGGTTCAGGCTACACATGGATCAGCGGCAAACCACAATGGGACCTGGCAGCAACATGGGGTAACCGATTCTTCCAGAATCGACTGGGCATCATGGCCTCTGCCTCTTATCAGTATGCTCCTGGAGGTTCCGACAATACCGAGTTCGAATACGAGGAGAACGACGACAAGGACATAGAGCTGAAGGAGGCTCAGGTGCGCCAGTACTACGTCACCCGTGAGCGTCAGAGCTACTCCCTGGCTTTAGACTATAAGTTCAACCCCCTGCACAAGATTTCGTTCAAGGGCATTTACAATCGTCGCAGCGACTGGGAGAACCGTTACCGCATCAGCTACAAGAAGCTGAACAGCAAGGCTTCCAAGCAGAGCGTCGTGTTCCAGACCAAGGCGGGCTCGTCCGACCAGAAGAACGCCCGACTGGAGTTGCAGCAGACCATGGACTACACCCTCGACGGAGAGCACCAGCTGGGCAACCTGAAGATGGACTGGGCTGCCAGCTACTCGCGAGCCACCGAGGAGCGACCCAACGAGCGCTATGCTTCTTATAAATATAAATATGGTAAGAGTGAAACCGAGTTCATCGACTTCGGCGACGGTTTCCAGGACGTGGGCGACAAGCAGCCTTACTACGCCAAATCGCTCCCTTCACTCGACGACAGCCACTGGGTGCTCGACGATCTCAACAACTCCAACCAGGACATCGTGGAGAACGAGTGGAAGGGACGACTCAACTTCACCCTGCCGCTCTGCAAGGGTCTCTACGGCAACACCCTGAAGTTTGGTGCCAAGTACACCAGCAAGGACAAGAAGCGCACCACCTCATACTTCGACTACGACCCCGAGGAGGTGCTGGGCGACGACTGGCGCAGCAACACCTCGCTGCAGATTCGCGACGGCTTCATGCCTGGCAGCCAGTATCCTGCCAACTCGCCATTCATCTCGATCAGCACGTTGGGCAAAATCGACTTCAGCCAGTATGAGGGGACAGAGAACTACGAGGAGGAAGCCGGCAACTATAAGATCCGCGAGCAGATAACAGCCGGTTACCTGCGCTTCGACCAGAAGATAGGTAAGAAACTCTCAGCCACCCTGGGTCTGCGCGTGGAGCGTACCGACCTGAAGACCAGCGGCTACAATGTGGACATTCCCGAGGACGGCGACCCAACCATGAAGCCTACAGGCGACATCAAGAGTCACTATACAGACCTCCTGCCAAGCCTCTTGCTGAAGTACAAATACTCGGACGACGGAAGCCTCAGAGCCTCCATCACCAAGACCATCTCGCGTCCTAAGTATTCAGCACTTATCGCCAACAAGGCCTTCAATATTGCCGACGAGGAGGCTACCATCGGCGATCCTAACACCAAGCCGGCAAGAGCGCTCAACATCGACCTCTCTGCCGACCACTACTTCAAGAGTGTGGGACTGGTGAGCCTGGGACTCTTCTATAAGGACATCAAGAACGTGAACGTGGAGTGGGCTTCCAACAAATACTTGGGCAGCGACCTCGGACTCTCGGGCGACAATGCCGACAAGCAGTTTGCGGTGACTCAGAACATCAACGCCTACGACGCCCGTGTGTATGGTGTGGAAGTGGCTTATCAGCGCGACTTCGGTTTCATCACACCAGCCCTGAAATGTCTCGGCTTCTACGGCAACTACACCTACACTCACAGCACCACGCGCAACTTCAACGAACGCCTCGGCATCGAGGACGGCGACGACGTGAAGGTGGCAGGCTCGCCTGAGCATACTGCCAATGCCTCGCTCTTCTTCGAGAAGTGTGGACTGAGCCTCCGTCTGTCTTACAACTTCGCTTCTTCGTTCATCGACCAAATGAGCACCAGCCGTGCTCTCGACCGCTACTACGACAACGTGAACTATCTCGACCTCAACGCCAGCTACACCTGGGGAAAGAAGCATAAGTTTACAGTCTACGCCAACGCCAACAACCTGCTCAACCAGCCTTTGCGCTACTATCAGGGTGAGAAGAACCGCACCATGCAAGTGGAGTACTACGGAGTGAAGATCAACGCAGGTATTAAGGTCAACCTGTAAGGGACACAATCAGCACGCCCTACCTTACAGTGCGTGCTGTTTTGCGAACGTTTCGATAAAAATGTCACACGATTGTAATACGTTCTACATCATGGTGTAATATGGCTCTTGTACTTTTGCATCAGAAAAAAGAAACATGAATTAAATGATTAGGCTTATGGAACTGACAATGAATCAAGCCAACATGAATCTTGGCAACGCAAACGCAGAGTGGGGCAGTACGGGATGGAGAATGCCCGAGTTTGGCTTTCAGAAGTACGTAGCTGAGGCTGTGAAAAGCATTTTTCACACCATCCACAGCAGTTTCGATTTTCACAGCAAGGCAACAACCAGCGAGCTGCTTGTCTTCCTGGTCTATGCCGTTGTGCTTCAGGGCGTTCTGATTCCTACCGAGTCTTACACCACGCTTCATGCCGATGCGAGCATAATGGCAGCAGCAGGACTTGCCGACCTCGTGTCCTGCATCATTCCAGGCGTCGCCTTGGTGTGGAGATGGATAAAAAGCCATTCGAAACTTCAATAAAATTTTTGCTGGTTGCAGGAAAAAATGTAACTTTGCAGTCGTAACATTTTCAAAAGACTCAAAGCTGCATTTATGAAAAGTCCCCAAACCATCGTCACCCTTACGGCAGCAACCCTGTTGCTGGTTGTGCTCTTCGTGCTCAACCTCGCCATGGGAAGCGTCAGCATTCCCCTGGCCGACGTATGGGCAGTTCTTACAGGAAACGTTACGGGAGAAGCGTCCGACACCTGGCGCTTCATCATCATAGAGTCGCGACTGCCTCAGGCCATTATGGCGCTGATGGGAGGAGCGGCTTTGTCGGTTAGCGGACTCCTGTTGCAAACCACCTTCCGCAATCCTTTGGCGGGTCCCGATGTGTTTGGCATCAACAGCGGAGCAGCCCTTGCGGTGGCAGTCGTCATGCTGGGCATGGGCGGCAGTCTGTCGGCAGGCTCCCTCTCCCTGGCGGGTTATGCGGCGGTACTGTTTTCGGCTTTGGTGGGCGCCTTGGCGGTGACGGCGCTCATCTCGGCACTTTCGGCTGTAGTGCGCAGCAGCACCATGCTGCTCATCATCGGTTTGATGATCGGTTATCTGGCCAACAGCGCCATCACGCTGCTCAACTTCTTTGCCACGAGCGAGGGCGTGAAGTCTTACACCGTCTGGGGAATGGGCAGTTTCGGCAACGTCTCGCTCGCCAGCATCCCTGTGGCAGCCGTGGTGATCGGTCTTTTCCTCCTGGCGGCTTTGGCGCTTGTCAAGCCTCTCAATGCCTTTCTCCTGGGCGAACTGTATGCAGAGAACCTGGGTTACGACACCCGCAGGCTCCGCCTTCTGCTGCTCCTTGTCACAGGCGTTCTCACCGCCACGGTCACCGCCTTCTGCGGTCCCATCGCCTTCATCGGTTTGGCCACGCCCCACATCGCGCGTCTCTTCGTCACGACCGAGAATCATCGTGTTCTCTTGCCCTCCACGATGCTCTTGGGTTCGGTCATCGCCCTGCTGTGCAACTGGCTTTGCGCCCTTCCCACCCAGAACGGCATGATTCCCCTCGGAGCAGTCACCCCACTTCTTGGTGCCCCCGTCATCATCTATGTGCTGCTGAAAAGGAGGTAGTGTAACATTATCTTCTTGTTTTGCCAAATACATCAGAATGTGTACCTGTTGTCAACATTAACAGAGTCTATTCGTCATCGTTCTGTTCCCAAATCAACAGCCAGTTAGGTCTTATATGTGCCTCCCATTCACCTTCATGGTTGCCATGAAGAATATGTGGTTTATATTCTGATGGCAGGTTTCCGTTTTCTACCAATAGAGCTATAGCTTTTTAAAGTTCTGTTATGGGATAGCCTCGTTTTTGACACAGCTTTAGTGCCTTGTCAAATCTTTTGGTCGTTCCAAGTTTATACATTATTCACCTAAAATAGAGTTAAACATTTCGTCGACTGAATTCCAGTGGGTAACTCTGCCTTTTGCCTTGTCCTCTTCGGCTAATTCCAGTCCTGTCTTCTTTGGCTTCAAAACAGAAATAGAACTAACACCATTCAACATTTTAATGGCGTTTTTCAACTTTGTCAACATAGTAGGGTCGGAAACTGTTACTAAAAGCTGAGGATTATTTATAACTGAAGTATCCATATTTAATCCTTATTTTAAAATTTATTGATTTTCATCAGCAAAATTACGTTTTAATTCTGAAACTACCAAGCAAAAACATAGAAAAGTGATAGATTGTCATCAAGAATCCTATTAAATTCTCACGCCCTGAACCCAAAGTTACCGGCGCATAGCGGAATTGAAAATCGCTGGCCGAAGGGTAAAGCAAAGGTAAGGTGCAGAAGCTCTTAGCTGTCAGGTCAGCATCTTCTATAAGCAGCACACTTGTGGAAGTTGAGTTCTTTACAGGTTCAGCTTGAATCTGTCCTTAAACATCGTCACTTCTCTTGCTGGTATTTGAAGCAGAACTGCTAAATTCTCCCATCCAGCCACAGCCGCCTGAACCTGGCGAATGATGTTTTCTGCCACTTCTTTCTTTATCATATAGCTCTCGCATGATTCCAGCAAAGTACGAATATCAGCCTTGTTGGAAGATTCATTGATCAGGAGGCTTTGATATTCGTTCAGAGTAGGATTCATATCATAGGCAGGCGACAGAGTCCATCCTCTTGGAGTAAGCAGGAAACCATGATTTCTGAAATGGTCATCCGAATTACCAATACAAATATTGAAGGCAACCCTACGGTAAAGTTCCTGAAGATTTTTCTCTACGTCGCAGCAACTTTGTAGTATGAAATCAACAATATTAAGATAACCATAACCACCCTGCGCATTCATAGTACAACTCACCTACCAGCTCCGGTTTGTCGAGCCAGTCAAAATCAGCGAAAACCAATAGTCGTTCCATTTCTATTTCTTTTTAGAGGCTCTTTGACGGTTCTTCAGTCCCATATCCTGCAATGCCCTTCCGAGTTTATCATCCTTTGCCAGGAGCAAGATGTCGTCATCCAGCTGAAGTGCATAGAGCACACGAAGATAGATTCCGATGGAAACCGTGGGGCATCCCTTCTCCACTTTGCAAAGCGTTACTTCCGAGCAAGTGGCCCTTTCTGCAACTTGTGCCATGCTCAGGTCGCGGCGCAATCGGGCAAGCTTGATTTGCTCTCCTACGATTTCCATTTTCTGAAGCAACTTCCTGGGAAGTTTGTTTGCCATTGTGTCCTTTGCCATAATCTTAACCATTAATATAATGTGCAAAAATACACAAAATACTTCATTATAATATGGGTTATCTTGAAATATTATGGATAATTAACTCAACTTTCGCAAAAGGGGAATTTCACTCCTCCCACTTTGTCCAGTATGCAAAGCACTCGTCATGCGAATCATCAAGGAGCTCGGACAGGCGGATGTCGGGGAAGGCGCTCTGCAGACATTCGTCCGAACAAAAGGTTCTGACATCATCCACAAGCCAGCCCTCGTCCATCAGGCGATGGCAATGCTCGCACACTCGCACATTGTCGAGCCCGTGTTCGGCAATGATGTCGTCCAAACACCCCAGCAAACCAAGTTCCTCCACCATTCTGAGGGCGATTTGCCTCTCGTGCTCACTTCGCAAGAAAAGCGAGGACACGATTTTCCAATATCTGTTGCCGTAAGAGCGAAGCACCTCGGCTTCGGAGTAAGTATTTGTCTCCCCGTCCCAGGTGAGGCGAAAGCATTTCTCCCTGTCAGCCTTCATCTCGAAAAGAGCAGAAGCAAGGCTTCCGTCCTGATAATCCACCGCTTCCACCTCTTCGTTCGGGAACCGCTTGAGCAGCGAAACCAGTTCCTTTGTATTCATCCATTTCATGTGACTGTACATTTATCCGAATTTTAATTGTACCGAATTCGAGGTATTTAGAATTAGGTACGAAAGTCGAGTTAAACAATTATTGTCGATGCAAAGGTCGTCAATCCTGCCCCAACCACCAAAACGTTTAGATCGAAATAGAAATTCTTAACTCGTTTTAGATCAAAAGCAGAAGAAAACGACCGACAGAAAGGCGATTTGCGGACAAATCTGTTTGGTGGCAGGGACGGAAAACACAAAAAATAAGTTAAAGAAAGTAATAAAGACGATAATTTGAAAAAGAAATATTACTTTTGCTTTAATTAAACTAAAAATAAAATGAATTCAAAAGCAAAACCTTTCATCAAATGGGTTGGCGGCAAAGGCCAGCTTATTGAACAACTGGAAATGAAACTTCCAGCTGACTTTGATAATTGGGACGATGCGACTTACATAGAACCATTCGTAGGCGGTGGGGCTATGCTGTTCTATATGCTGCAAAAGCATCCAAATATCAAACGAGCTGTAATAAATGATATTAATTCAGACTTGATTACTTGTTACCGAACAGTACGTGACAAAGTTGAAGAGTTGATACCTGCATTGCAAGAAATTCAAGCACAATATTACGCTTTGCAAGATATGGATGCCAAGCGTGAAATGTTTATGGCTGTACGCCAACGTTACAACGAGAAGAATCTTGACCCTATAGAAAATACTGCAAAGTTCTTCTTTTTGAACCGCACTTGCTTCAATGGATTGTATCGGGTGAATAAGAAAGGTTTGTTTAATGTACCATGCGGAAAGTACATGCAGCCACAGATTTGTGATGAAGATACTCTTAGAGCAGATAGTAATTTGCTGAAACGTGTAGAAATCTTGGAGGGAGATTTTGAGAACACATTGAATTATGCACAAGGTGAAACTTTATTTTATTTTGACCCTCCTTATCGTCCACTTAGTGACACTTCAAGTTTTAACGACTACACAAAAGAAGCATTTAATGATGAATCACAAATTAGATTAAAGGAGTTTTGCGACCAAGTGGTTGAAGAAGGTTATAGTTTTATGCTCAGCAATTCTGATTGCAAAGGGAAAAATGAAGCAGACAATTTCTTCGATGTATTATATGCAGATTATTATATTGACAGAGTAATGGCTTCTCGTAATGTAAATGCAAACGGAGCAAAACGAGGAAAAATTTCAGAATTGTTGGTCCACAGTTACCAAAACACCAGAGACTGGCAGTTAGGAAATATTAATAAAACAGAGAAACAACAAATAGAAATAACCCAGAAAGCTTATGCTTAAAGATTTCGATAAATTCATGTCTCAACTCAAAGAGACGAACCAAACATTAGACTTCTTCTGTGACTTTGATAAAATCTCACAGAACGTAGAAGATATAAAGTTAAGCCTGTGTATGCTTAATAGCCTTATTGGTGCACACGACTTACGCAAAAGCGTCGAAACAATATGGAACAGAGATAAGAAAGCCTTTTCTGTTATGGATATTCTTATTGCTGTGCGTACTCGTGATAAGAAAAAAATACTTGATTCTGTTGGAAACTGCGTTCCTTTGGAAAGCATGTTCACTTCTGTTGATTCTATTATGACCTTTTTAACAGAAACAGGACTTAGTGACGTGCTTCAGAATCAGAAAGTGAAGGACCTTGTTGATTATGTCTTTGGTATTGAAACAGGACTGGATACTAATGCAAGAAAGAATCGAAGCGGACATGTCATGGAGAATACTGTTGCCGGCATTTTCACAAATGCAGGTGTTCCTTTCAGACAAGAAGTGTATTCAAGAGAATGGCCTGCTATTACAGAAGTATTAGGTGATGACGAAAAACGTTTCGACTTTGTTGTTGAAACTTCATCAAAAACATACCTGATTGAGGTCAATTTTTATAGTGGCGGTGGCTCAAAACTGAATGAGGTTGCACGCTCATATTCTGATATTTCACCGAAAATAAACTCCGTTGAGGGATTTGAGTTTGTTTGGATTACAGATGGTATAGGTTGGAAGTCTGCAAAGAACAAATTACAAGAGGCGTATGGTATCATTCCAAGTATATATAATTTAACATCTATCAATGAATTTATTAAAATCGTGAATGTATGAAAAAAGGTGGAACTGGTGGTGGTAATACCAAAACAGGCTTGATATATGAGGGAAAAGTAGATTTGGCAACATTCATTGCTGCGCAAAAGAACTATACAGTAAAAGGAAGTGAAGTACTTTATAATGGAGAGTGTGTTGCGCACATCTTCAAGAAATATGCTTTCTATAAATATTTAGAAGCGAAAGGAGTTGATTGGAGAAAACATCTCTCAAGACAATTACTCCCAGACAATGCCATTTATGTCATTGTAAACAACACTATGTTTATTTTGGAAGTCAAAACTCAACATGGGGAAGGTAGTGTTGACGAGAAATTACAAACTTGCGACTTCAAGAAGAAACAATACCAAAAGTTGCTGTTTCAATTAAACATGGAGGTTGAGTATATATACATTTTGGATGAATGGTTTAAACATCCGAAATATAAGGATGTACTTGATTATGTTATAAGTGTTGGCTGTCAATACTACTTTAATTATATTCCATTACAAAAATTAGGGCTTCCTATTCCACAAGAATGATACCTACATATTATAAATCACCCAATAATGATTTTCTCCTCGCCCATGGCGATTGTTTCAAACTTCTCGAAGAGTTTGATTTCAAGTTTGACATGATATTTGCCGACCCTCCTTATTTCCTCTCCAACGGTGGAATATCGTTGCAGAGTGGAAAGGTCGTGTGCGTAGATAAAGGCGATTGGGACAAAGGAAAGTCGCAAGAGGATATGATGGCATTCAACATGGAATGGCTGCGTTTGTGTCGGGACAAACTGAAAAACAACGGTACAATATGGATAAGCGGAACCTACCACAACATCTTTTCTGTGGCCAACTGCCTGACGGAACTCGGCTACAAGATTCTGAATGTGATAACATGGGAAAAGATGAATCCGCCTGTCAACATTTCATGTCGCTTTTTCAAATACTCGACAGAGTTTGTCATCTGGGCGAGAAAAGAGCAGAAAGTTCCACATAAGTTCAATTACGACTTGATGAAAGAGCTGAATGATGGCAAACAGATGACTGATGTTTGGCGCTTACCAGCCATCGGACGTTGGGAGAAGACCTGCGGCAAGCATCCCACGCAGAAGCCTTTGCGTCTCCTTGTTCGTATGATTCTTGCTTCCACCAACCCTGGCGACTGGATTCTTGACCCATTCAGCGGCAGTTCCACGACTGGAATTGCTGCCAACCTGTGCGGACGAAGATTTGCAGGAGTTGAACAGGAAGAAGAATTTTGCAGAATGAGCAAAGAGAGGCGCGAGGAAATGGAAAATATCGAAAACTACGGCAATCTGATAAGCCATATAGAGGATTTGCAAAAGTTGGAAAGCTGCCCGGTGGCGAATGACGAAGCAGATGCTTCTGCGCAACTCCCTTTTTAGTTCAAGGGCAGAAGAAAAGTCGGTTGTAAAGGCGATTTGGGGACTCACCCCCCCCTGCGAAAGTTCAGCTAATCCTAAAACATCCAAGAAAGTGGAGCAAACAGGAATGTTTTTTTCTGTTAAAGATTGTCTTTCTCCTTTGTAATTATAAAAATAATGTTATTTTTGCATGAAAAACAACACAATAAATAACAATCTTCTTAAAATTAAATAAGAAATGAATATTAATTCAAAAAAGATGATAAAACAGGCTTTGGTGCAACTCTACGCATCACAGGCAGCTGTTTTTGTTGATAAGCTCTTTGCCTTTTTCCACCCTATTAATTCTGATACCTATTAGGCACATAAGAACCAGAACATTCACACATTAATAAATTAAAACCTAAATATGGAAAAATACGAACCTTTATCCGAATCAGAGTCAAAAATATTCAATATAAAAGAGATTCATAAAAGATATTGGAAAAAATTCTGCGATAGATTCTATAAAAATTTTCGTTTCCCTGAAGGCACGGATTGGGATTACGAAAAGAAATTTGAGTATTTCTGTAACAGTAAAATACAGGGTGATGAACATTCTAATTACGCCCAGAGGTTTCTTCAGGTCAATAATGACGAATTAAAACAGCTGAAGGAGTGTTCTGAGGAGTTTTTGAAACAGAAAGATGGCTACGATATTGTGCCCGAGCTATTTATATTTGTCAGTAAAATGAAGCGTCTGTCCGCAAAACTCGAGAATGATTCCAGAATTATCTCCCTGGTGTGTCCGTATAGAAGAGATGAAAGGATAGATTATACGAAGTTTCTAATAACCGAGAAATCAAGTTTCCTACCGAAGTCGAAAGATTGGCCGACTATCAGAGAAACCATCAAATCAGAAGCCTGCGACAAGATGCTTTGGGAAATGATGGACTCTGATTCCTATAGTCAATATACAAATGATATGATGATAACTGACGATTTCGAAGGTAATGTTATTCCATTCAATCCGACGGATGAGAATATAGCCTTTATTGTAGATGAAATCTTCGAAAATCAAGTTTACTGGTATAATGAAAGCCTTAAAAGATACATGAGAGTCTGCCCCACGAAAGGCAAGGGTTCTGAAGGCAACGAATTGATGGCTCTGCTTTACAGGCTGTTTGTTTCCTATTGTGATTCCTTAAAGGATATCAAAGATATTCTGGACGAATCGCCTTCACCGCTGAAATTAGTTGAACTGCAAAAAGAGCGCAATCATCAAATCTCTCTCTTTGAATATATCGACTTTGGTAAGCATTGGATGGCCTGTATGACACATGAAAACGGAATACAAAACGTAGCGAAATACTTTATGCATCACCGTGATCATTTGACCGATTATAACGAACGTGATTTTTTCTATACCCTCGATAAGATTTGCATCATCGATGACATTCTGCAGGGTTATGCCGACAAATACGGACTGAACATAAGCTATCCGGATGACTGGATGAAACCAAGCAGCGAAGTAGTGGAAGAAGAAAAAGAAACAAGCAAAGCTCAGCAGGTTGCAAAACAGAATATTATCCCCGATTTCGTATATGAGAAAATAAAAAGTTACCAAGAGGGTAAAACTAAGCCCAGAGATTTCATGTTGCCAGTGAGGGCAGCTGTTGAAGCAGGGCTTATGAGCCGGCTGACGTTTGAAGATTACGGCGCAACGGGACTAATGAATAATCTATGTGATTCATCCTATTATGATTACCTAAAAGAGGATAAAATCATTTATAAAATCAAAGAATATCAAAGAATACTGAAAGATTTCAAACAACTCAGCAACAACGATAAGTAATTATTTGTTGAAACTTTTTTTCTGTAAATATGGACTTTTCTGGACTCCAGAAAAGTCCATGTTTTTTTTTAGGAATACACAGAATGATGTGTTATCTTTGTGCTCGGATTTGGGATTGTACGAAATCTCATTTCCGAGTTTTTTTATATTAACCTGAGCGGAGGCGAGGCACCTCACAAGTGATTAGTAGATGGCCATCGGTTAACCACGACTTCACTCGCAAACCGAATCAGGTATGAAAACTTATAAAAAAAATCCATCTACGGCTCTTGCCTTAGCCTATAGATACGTAACTAAACTTGGCTACACGCATGCAATGCTAATGAGAGCTAATGCGTGTGTGAATTACCCTACGCTGAGAAACATCAGGGACGGCAAACCATTGAAGAATGTGACAGAAAGATTCTATCTGAAGCTCTTTGTCGGATTGATAAATGACTACTACGTGAAAGAGATTGCTTGTGGAGGAAAACAAGCAACCCAACTGCTAATTGCCATGAAAAACATTCTTCTGGCTCACTTGGAATAAGGGTAAGTGAAAAGATGAGGGGGGTCCTTTCACCAAGTATTGCACAGCAGTTAGTTTAAGCCTAATTTTGCCCTCAGCTTCGGCAAGGTTGGGCTGCTAACTAATGAGCCTTAAAGGAAGGTGAGGCCTTGCATTCGTACATGATGAACATCTTTATTTCATTCCGCATCTGGAAATTTTCTGTCAACGTGAGTTTCAATGCTTCTTGCAGCAAGAGCAACAGAGAAAAGTAATCCAAATTCATTAATCTGAGTTGAGAAAAGCAGCGTAAGAATGGTTCCCGAGGGGTAAAGGCGCGCGCAAAATCCAATACTTACACGACTCTTCTTCGCTCGCAAAATCAATCAAGATTATGGAAAAAATCAAAAATCAAAAGGGCAATCATCATTGCTTCAACAGTCACAACACAAATGACGAAAACACTTATTTCATCGGAGAGCCTGACCACTGGCAGATAGAGGGAGTGGCCCACTACGACGGAACCGACAAGTTCCTCTTCACGCCCTCGGAACCCGTAGCGCTACCGCTGACCCGCTTCCGGGCAATGGGACTGGCTCAGCAGCATTTCGACGGCACCTTCGACTTCATACGCCGGCCAAGGCTCAGGGCGCAGTCGCAACTCATCCGAAAACTCGCCCACGGCAGACTCTCCAAGACCAAGGACGGAGCCATACAGCTCACCCTGAAGGTGTTTGAGGACGAGGGGGTGAACATCAGCCAGACCATCGGTGAGGAAGCCAGCATCGCTCAGGCGGCGCTCGTGGAATGGCAGCTGAAGAGATAGACAGGCCTCGGAGAGAAAAGGGACACGGGGGCTCTCTAACGAGACCGAAAATCCCTGCCTCTCATACCCCCAAAACGTCTCAGTGTCTCAGTCTCAGTTAGTAAAAATGTTACAATTCACATCAAACCCTGCTTTTTATAGCTTTATAACTTATTGATTATTAATTAGTTATATATTATATATAAGAGAGAGGGGGTAGCTCGAAAAACAACTGAGACACTGAGACTGAGACGCTTGACCTTCAAAGCAACTCATCAAATAATAGTTTAATTCTCTAAAAAGCAACGATTTACAGACATCATGCAAATGATTTACGATATCTTCAGCAGCACCGCCCCGGCGATGCCCAAGCCTGCAAAAGGCACTGAATTCATCAAATTTGCCCTCTCGCAGGCATCAAAAGACATGCGAGAAGTACTCATTCCGATGGCAATCCCTGCATTGGCAGCTCATCTCACCGACGTGAAATTTATGTATTCCGACAACAAATACTATGAAATGTGCGGACAAATGGGGCATTTGATAGGCCCTTCGGGTATCGGAAAGGCTCAACTGGGACATCTCGTGGAGGCTATCATGAGACCTTTCAGGCAGCACGACGAGGTGGAATTCAATAAGCTCGTGGACTGGCAGCGACAGATGAAGACCAGGGGCGCCAACAAGGAGAAACCCGAACGTCCCGACGTGAGCTTCTGGTTTCCACCCGCGGATGTTACCAACGCCGCCTTCATACAGAACGCCATGGCATGTGAGAAATTAGGCGCACGAACGCAATACCTCAACCTGCCCGAGGTGGAGATGGCAGACAAGATGTGCGGAGGCCACAAGCAGGTGAGCCAGATGGTGCGCAACATCTACGACCAGCAGCGAGCTGGAGCCCTGCGTGCCACTGCCGATGGTGTGACGGGTAACCCCGTGCTTCGAGTGAACCTCACCTTCACCTCCACCCCAGAGGCTGCGCGCTTGTTCTACAAGAAAGACTTGACCAATGGTTTCTTCGGTAGAATCCCTTTTGCATACAAAGCCCGTGGTGAAAGAAAGGGCAAGATTCCACGTCAAGGCAGTTACGACGAGGGATTCCAAGAGCAACTATACAGCTACCTGCTTAGACTGGACAACTGCAAGGGTTCGTTCGTGGTGAAGCAACTCAACAAGATAGCCGACCAATTGGCAGAGGAGATGGCAAAACTCGCCGATCTCGCCGACGATGACATTCTCTGGGAACTCTCCCACCGCAGCATCTTCTCGGCTTGGAAGAAGGGAGCCGTACTATGGATTCTGAACGACCAGATGTGGACTCACTCCATCGGAGAATTCGTGGTATGGTTCTGCTACTACGACCTGTGGTCGAAGGTAAAGGTATTCGGCGATATGTTCAAGGGTGCCGACTCGGATGAGGAAGAAGTCCAAAGAAGCGGTCCGAAGAACATGCTCGACAGTCTCGACCTATCTTTCAACGAACAGCAGTTGGAGGCTCTGCGACTTTCGCTCGGCAAAAGCCAGGCGGGAACCAAACATCAGCTCCGTGTTTGGAAGAACCGCAAGTTCATCACTTATTCTGCCCAGACGGGACTCTACTCGAAGACGCAGGAGTATCTGAAGGGGTAGGGGGAGAAGTGCTTATGGAAAAATATGAAATTCAAAAGCTCCGCGACCTACCCATTGAGGGGGTCGCCGAGCGTATAGGACTGCGCGTGGCGAGGCACAAGAGTCTCTGCCCGTTCCACGACGATCATCACGCCAGCCTCGTCTACAACACCAGGCGGAACACCTGCCGATGCTTTGTGTGCATGAAGGAGAGCATGGGAACCATCGACCTCGTGATGCGACACCTCGGGCTCGACTTCCCGAAGGCGTGCCAATGGCTTGCCGACGCCAACAGCATCATCCTCACGGAGTGGAAACCGACGTCACAGCCGCAGACTGAAAGCCATCGCTCCTTCGATGCCTCGCGATACGGGAGGCTCTTCGAGCACCCCTGGCTCAACGGGGCGGCAAGGCGCTTCCTCTTCGACGAGCGACGCATCCACCCGAGAGTGGCGGCTTGGTGCCGACTCACCTCCTGGACCGACCGACAGGGCGTCAACTGGCTCACCACGCCCTACTACGACCGACAGGGCAACCTCATAGGGGTGCAGAACCGGAACCTCGACTACTGCAAGAAGGCTGACGTTCCCCGCTTCCGATTCCCACGAGGGGCGAGGTGCAGCATCTACAACCTGCCCGTAGTCAACCGTCTGAAGGCGGGCGACGAGCTTTTCATCACCGAGGGTTGCAGCGACTGTTGGGCGATGCTCTCGTCGGGGCGCAAGGCCATCGCCATCCCTTCTGCCACGCTGCTCTCGCAAGAGGACAGGGAGACGTTGCGTTCGCTCAGCAGGGAGAAATCGGTCTCGTTCCACATGTTTCCCGACTGCGATGCTCCGGGCGAAAGCCTCTTCATGCAGCTGCGCGACGTGTTGCCCGGGCTTGTGCACCATCAGCTGCCCGTGGGCTGCAAGGACTTCGGGGAGGCGTATTCTTTGGAGGAGAAATCTCAGGAGTTAAGGAGTTAAGGGAGATTTCTTTTTCAGAGGAGTTAAAGGGAGTTAAGGAGTTAAGACGTATGCCTTGCTGCTTAAAAAACTACGCCCAAAAAGACTGTTGTCTTAACTCCTTAACTCCCTTAACTTCTTAACTCCCCCACATGCTAATAAATAAAAATCATCATCATGGAAGAATTTAAAATAAGAACTTACACCAAGAAGGAGCTGGCGCTCCTTTACTTTCCCGACAGCACGCCACAGGCTGCGGGGAAACACCTCAAGGCGTGGATCCAGCGCAACAAACCGCTCATGGATGAGCTCGTAATAACGGGCTACCAAAGCAATAGCAAGTCGTACAACCCACGACAGGTAAAAATCATCATCGACTACCTCGGAGAGCCGTAAATCGAGGGCAGATATTTTTTTAAAAATAAAATGTGCCCTTAAACACCCCTATGTACCCGTATGTGCCGACTGCCAATTCGGGATGTCGTAACTTTGCATTGTGATTCAAAAAGACGTCTAAAATCACTTCCCTAACTGGAAAGAAAAATTTCCCCAGTTGGAAAAGTTTAAAGGTAAAAAAGTAAAAAGGTAAAAAGGTAAAAAGAGCCTTGATGCCTTAAAGTAAACAAAGTGTCAAACCATTAAAAAAAGAAAGGAAACAAAAAATGACAAACATCAACTGGAAAGCATTCATCCGCTACCTCGTAGTAGCCGTCTGCTCCGCCATCGTCACCTTCCTGTCGAGCTCGTGCACAGCCGGTCTCGTCATTGGAAAGAACCAGCGACAGCAACAGGAGAACAACATCTCCACCAAAGCCGACTCCTCGCACTTCGTACCGACAATCACCATTCGGTAAAAAGGTAAAAAGGTAAAAAAGTAAAAAGGTAAAAAGGCGGTTAAAGGTAAAAAACAATCCTGCTGGTTCTTCTGGTCTTGACGAAAAAACGCACATGATGAAAAACAGCAGGAATGAAAAAGAATTATTAACCATTAAAAATTAAACAATTATGTCAATCAATTTGAAAGCAAAAGAGACCCTCATTCAAGTGGGCGATTTGAAGGGCACTTATCGTTTTGTGCTCGCAACAGAAATCTACGGTAAGCTCTCTGCAGCCAAGGTCATCAAGGAAGCTGCCCTTCGCAGCGGTATCAGCAGAGGCGTGATGCAGGCTTGTTGGGACGCAGCCGGAGAAGTCATCAAGGCATGGGCCACCGAGGGCCACTCCGTTGCCATTCCTGGTCTCGGAACCATGCGCTTCGGAGTCCGCGCCAAGAGTGTGGCTGCTGTAGCCGACGTGGCCACCAACCTCATCTCGGCACGACGCGTCATCTTCACCCCCAACGTCGACATCAAGGACGAGTTGGCAAGCACCTCCATCAACATCACTTGCTACGACCGCAACGGCAAGGAGATCAAGAAGGTGACCTCTACCGACGGCGGCAACGTGGAGGATCCCGACAACAAGGGCGACAACCCTGGCGGAGGCAACACCCCATCGGGCGGCGATACTCCAAGTGGCGGCAACCCTGGCGGAGGCGATACTCCAAGCGGTGGTGGCGATGGCGAATAAGCGTCGCTTCGGAAACAGGCAACATTTCGGTATAAGCAAAAAAGGGGTCGTAAGCGACCCCTTTATTGTGTTTGTTGATTTCTGTTCTTTCTTATTCCGCTATGCGATGAATGACATAGGTGACGACGCCCCATATCATGAAGCGGTTGGTCTCGTCGACACGGATGGGAGTGTAGGCCTTGTTCCAGGGAATGAGCCAGCCGAAGGTTCCGCTTTCGTCGATCTTGAATTGCTTGATGGTAAACTCGCCATCTACGAAGGCTATGACGAAGTTGCCGTTGGATGGTTCTATCTGGCGGTCGACGATGGCAAGGTCGCCGTCAAGGATGCCGGCTCCTGTCATGCTGTCGCCTGATATGCGGACATAAAAGGTTGCCTCACGATGACGTATAAGTACTTCGTTGAGGTCTATTTCTCCTTCCATATAGTCTTGGGCAGGTGAAGGAAAGCCTGCTTTCACACTTTGTCCTGCAAGGGGAATCGGTAGTCTTTCTCCGATTCCGGCTGCATGAATGGTTAGTTTTATCTTGTCTTCCATATTTTTATTCAAGTTTCGCAAGCTTTGTCCCACACGCCCTGTTTTACTCTAATTGAGCAAGCTTTGAGCGCATTTTTTAACGTTAATTATGTTTAACGAGCCTTGGATCTTGCCTGATGTAGTTTACGTCATAGACTTCACCTTTTTCTACGAGGGTGAATATGATCCTTAGCAACTTGTTTGCTATGGCATTTAGTACATAATGACGCGGCTTTTTATCTATTAAAGTACGTCTCTCGTAATACAGTTTAATCTCCTTGTTGTGCAATCTGGCGCTTTCTGCGCAGATGTACAACAAGGTCTTTGACCGTCTATTACCAATCTTGGATATATGTGCTCCCTTGTCCATTTTCCCCGATGATTTTTCGTATGGCGCAGTTCCTGCATAAGCAGCATATTGGCGCGCTGTAGTTATTTTTGTGAAATTATCCGTTTTTACCAATAGTTCTACTGCGGTAACCAGACCAACTCCATTGACACTTTTAACAATCTCATAGTTGTGATGAATGCTGTCATGCCCATTTATGACTTTCAACATCTCTTTTTCCGTCTCGGCAATTTCCGTGTCCAACATCTCTTTTATACGGTCCATGCTTCGCTTGACGGCAAGACTTCTGATAGGACGGCAATCCTCGCTCTTGTCGGCTGTCATCAGCTGCTTACGCTGTTCTACAAGCATTTCTCGGTGGCGTGCCAATTGACGAAGCTCATACAGAGCCTCTTCAGGGAACTTCCTGTATTTCAGCTTATCAGGATATCTCTCGCCAAATTCTCTGAGCAGTGCGCAATCCAGGACATCCGTCTTGGCACGGTCAGGGGTAGCTCTGTATCTATGGATGACATATCCACCCACAAAGGCAATCTTCACATTGCTGTCCATGCAGCACTTCAAGAGAGTATCACCATAAACTCCGGTATGCTCAGCAACCA